>Ga0209567_10000978_pt1 | contig 15350 bp, 13 predicted proteins | sample COG_12_FD_184756 | JGI IMG/M metagenome (GOLD analysis project Ga0209567, IMG submission 184756) | Pelagic marine sediment microbial communities from the LTER site Helgoland, North Sea, for post-phytoplankton bloom and carbon turnover... | ecosystem: Environmental > Aquatic > Marine > Neritic...
CTCTCACGCGAGTGAGCAGCGTGCTGCCGCGCCCGGCGCTTTGCTTGGGCTTGGCGGCGCATTCGCGCCGGGCTTCGCCCTTCGGGCTCGCGCTACCGCCTGCCGAGGGTGTACCGCGCCACCCCGTAAAGCGACTCCGTCGCGACGGGGCTAGGTGCCAGCGAAGCCCCGTGGGAAACGTGGAGCGTTTCCTCTACGGGGTGCCAGCGCCAGTGCCAGCGTCGGCGCTGGGGACAGTGCTCAGTTAACCGTAAACGAGTACCGCGCGCCCATTCGGGGCGCTCCAAAAGTCGGGAAGCGGACGCTTTTGATCTGCTGGCCCATGCAGCCTTGGAAACTGGCGCTTCCGCTGTGGACCGTCGCACCCATCACGGAGCCGCTGCCTGCGATGGCGAGATCGACCTTGACGGCGCCGGGTTTGCCACCGCTCTTCACTTCGGGAAGAACGCACTTGTTGTAGAAGCGGTTGAGGTTGCGGTTCATGACACTGGCGACCTGGTTGCCGGTGAGCCGCCCTTCGCCGCCGCCTTGAGATGCATCGCCGATCTCGATGGCCTGGCTCATCGCGTCGTTGTAGCTCGCAAAGCCGCCGCTCCGCGTCACGGGAGCAGCGCTCGAGCCCCGCTTGCGTCTTCGCACCGGCTGGTCCGGGAGCAACCCGGCTTCGCCAGTCGTGATCTTGCCGAGCTTGAACAGATCGTCGAGCGCAGTTGACACCGCCTCACGACGGTCGCTCGAGCGAGACAACAGGAATCCGCCGACCGAAATCACGATCATGCCGATGACGGACGCCGCGATCAGCCACTTCATCGCCGAAGAGCGCTTCTCGGAACGGTGAGCACTCACGCGGGCAGCCTGCTCGGCCGCGGTGGTGTCTTGGTGCTCGCGCTGCAAGATGAATTCGCAGAACTCCGGCCACTCGCGAAGCGGTTTGCGCTCGCGCGTGTCGATGTTGAACGTGAGGTCGTCGCCCGAGAAACCGCCGACGTTGAGTCGTTCGATGAGCTCGCGGGCGTTGAATGGCCCGTGGTCCATCTTGTCTCGCGCAACCATCCACCGCTGCTTGGTATCCTTTGAAAGGTCACCGATCAGACTCATCAGGCCGCGCTTGGGTGGCGGCGGCGGTGCGAGAGTCGGGTCCGGCATCAACGAGAACATCGGTATATTGAGGTCCGCGGGAGGCAAGACCGAGGCCAGGTCGATATCGACGCCCACGCCGGTTTCGGCGGGCGGGGGCAACGAGTTGGCCTCTGTGACGAAGGGCAGCAGGGCATCACGCACTGCTTCTGGCGAATCGAAACGATCCTTTGGATCGGGCGCCAGGCACTGAAACAAGATGCCGTCCATCTCCGCCGGAATGTCGTTTCGCACGTGGGACGGCGCGACGAAGTCGGAACCTGGAGAGCGGGTCGTCAAGAGCTCGTAGAGAATGGCCCCGATCCCGAACACGTCGCTCCGTGGCGTCGCGGGGTCCCCGCGCTTCACCTCAGGGGCCAGGCAGGCGTGGTCTTCCTCCTTGAAGGCGCTCGGACCCGCAGAGTTGAGGAGCACTTGGCCCACTCCAAAGTCGCGTACTTTGACCCGCCCGCCGCGCGTGACCCAAACGATGCTTGGGCGAAGCGTTCCGTGCGGCCCCCTTTCGTGGGCGTAGCTGAGCGCGCCGCAGAGGTGCGCGACGACGTTGTAGATACCTCGCAACGACATGGGATCGCCGTCCCGGTCGCGCTCCTGAATGAAATCCGAGAGGCGAGTCCCGTCGATCCATTCGCCGGCAACGAAGTGCTCACCTTTGGGGGTCCGGCCGACGCCAAAGACCCTCGCGATGTTGCGGTGCGAAAGGGTAGCAGCATTTCGGCAGGCTTCTCGGAAGTCTGGCGCCGCACTCGATGGAACCAACTCGGGCCGGATGACTCGAACGAGAATCGCGCGCTTGGTGTGCTGATCTTTCGCCGACCACACCACCGCCTGGGGGTCCTCGTCGATCCGATCGATGACCTCGAACCTTCCCCCGACCACTGCCCCCGGGTGCAACCCTGACGGCTCCGGCCTCGTCGATGCAATCCCCTCTGACATCTACCGAGATCAAGATAGACGACTAGGGGACTGGCCCCCAAATTTGAAGGCAACAGCCCCGTGATGCCGAAGGAATTCTTCGGGGTCAGCGGCTCCTTGCAAGCTCGAGCTCGAGCTCGCGGTCACCTAGCACCGCCCCAGCCATCGACTCGATGACGTCTTGGGCGCGGTCCTCGGGGACATCGACCAGCGAATGCTTGTCGCGCACTCGTATGCGGCCGATTTCGTTGCGCTTCAGGCCGGTCCGGTCGCGCAGAAGGCGCCCTAGCTCGGACGCCTTGAGCTCGTCGCGTCGGCCTACGTTCACATACAAGGTCGCGGTCGGCGGTTCCTCCACCTCATCCGGCGCAGGTTCCCCCGGGTCGCCATTGCTATGAGCATCGACGTGCTCCTTGCCTCGCCGTCGCCGGGAGGCCGCGACCTTGTCGACGTCTTCCGTCTCGGTGCCGAAGAACGCAGCTAGTAAGCCAGCCAGCATTCGCTCTGCGTCCACGTGGGTCATGAACCGCCGCACCAACGCGAGGTCGTGCTCGCTCGGAGCGTTCGGGTAAGCCGCGTCGATCATCGCTATCCGGTCGGCCTCTTGCCGCGTCCGTTGTTCGCCCTCACTCGGAAGCGTCCGCTCGACGGGGAAGATTCGGTACTGCAAGCGGAGGTAGTAGAGGATCCCGAGCTCGGTCGGGCCAACGAGAGTGATCGCGGTGCCCGTTCGTCCGGCGCGTCCAGTCCGCCCCGTGCGGTGCACGTATTGCTCGACGTTCCCCGGCAGCGAGAAGTTGATGACGTGCGTGAGATGAGACACGTCGATACCGCGGGCAGCAACGTCGGTCGCGACGAGGTACCGAAGCTCCTCGCGGCGCACGCGTCCAAGCACTTCCTCGCGCTCTCGTTGGGGCCGGTCGCCGTTCAACCACTCGGCATTGAAGCCCGCGCGCTGCAGTGCCGCCGAGACCTCTTCGGTTTCGGCTTTCGTATTGCAGAAGATGAGCGCGCTCTCCGGGTCTTCGGTTTCGAGAACCGTGATCAGGTTGGCCACGCGACCGACGCCGCTCACCATGTAGACGAAGTGCTCGATCCCGAGGGCCCCCACGTGGTCGCCCGAAAGCCCCAAGAACTGCGGGTCGCGCATGTGCTTTTCAGCGACCCGCTTGATCGCACGATCGACCGTCGCCGAAAACAGAAGCGTTTGCCGCTCTTTGGGGAGCTTCTCGATGATGGCGTGGAGCTCCTTGGCAAAGCCCATCGACAGCATCTCGTCCGCTTCGTCGAGCACCAAGACCCGTAGCCGTGATGCTTTGATCGTGCCGCGCTTGAGGTGATCGAGAACACGTCCCGGCGTTCCGCTGATGACGCGCGCGCCTTTGTCGAGAGCACGGATCTGTTGTTCCATCGATGCACCGCCATAGACGGCGACGGTGTCGATGTTACGACGGGCGCCGAGCTTTGCGATTTCGCGCGCGCTCTGAAGCGCGAGCTCCCTCGTCGGGGCGAGCACCAATGCTTGCTCGTCGCCATCGTCCGACAGCAGCCCATCGACGAGTGGAATTCCAAACGCGCCGGTCTTGCCGGTGCCCGTTCGGGCCTGAACGATGACGTCGTGTCGCGCGACCACGAGTGCATAGGAGTCGCGCTGTACGGGCGTTGGCGTCTCCCAACCCATCTCTTCGAGAGCTTCGAGGACATCCTCGTGCAAACCAAGATCTGCGAATGTCTGGGCGCCTTCCTCTTCGGGCGGCTCGGTCATGGAGTGGGCTCCGGGGTCTCGGGTGATGGGGTGTCCTGTTCCGAGCCGAGCGCCTCGGTGACGCTATTGGCCAGAGGCGCATCCTCACGCATGTACCTCTGGAGGCCGAGCTCGACACGGTGTCGGTATTGATTGAGCAAGTCTACTTGGTCCGCATCGCATCGCTTGGCAAGTGCGTTTAGGCGGAGATCCCAAGATTCGAGGGCGCTTCGAAGACTGGTCGGGTCGGTAGCATTGGTCGACACGTAGGCGAGCTTCAGCTCATCGACCTCGTGGCGGAGCAGCTGCAGGCCGTCGGCGCACTCGAGGTCGAACGAGTCGTCGCTTTCAGGCCAGAAAACCTGCGGAATGACCGAAGCGAATCCCACGATGACCAAGTAGGCGAGGGCAATTGTGTAGATGCCTATCGCCAGCTGGCGGCCAAGTCCGCCTCGTTGTTCTTTTCGCGGCAAGAACTCTCCTCGTCCACCACTGGTCTCTCGAAAGCGGCTTGGTTGTAACGAGCGCTTTGCACCAGGTCAAGACGGCGGTCGGTTGCGGTCTTTCCGCTTCTCGCGGTGGGTTCCCCACATGAAAAGGCCGGTGGCCACGATGATGGTGAGCGCAACGACGCCGCCGCACAGCCCGTACCACAAGAAGGTGGTAACCCCGGTTCCCATGCGATCAACACACGAGTTTATACCCGACGCCGTAGACCGTCAGGATGTGTACGGGGCGGTCGGGTGAGGGCTCGACCTTGCGCCGAAGCTTGACGATGAAATTGTCGACCGTGCGATTGTTGGGACCCGCTTCGAGCCCCCAAATCTTTTCCAAGATCTCGTCTCGTGAGACGGGCTCGCCCTCGCGCTCCCACAAGAACTTCAGCAGCTCCACCTCGTAGAACGACAAGTGCATCGTATCGGTGCCGCGGGTCAGGGTCTGCGAGCCGGTTTCGATGTTGATGTCGCCAATGCGGATCTCCGCTTGAGAAGGGCGGATCGTGCGCCCAGCGCGCCGGAAAAGCGCCCGTACGCGAGCGACGAGCTCCCCGATTGAGAAAGGCTTGGTGACGTAGTCGTCCGCGCCTGCTTCGAGGCCGCGAATCTTGTCGGCCTCCTGACCCCGCGCCGTGAGCATGAGAATCGGCAAGATTGGATCCCTTTGACGGATCGTTTCGCAGACCTGAAAACCGTTGATATCGGGCAACATCAAATCGAGGATCACGCAGTCGATGTCCTCCGAAGCCGCAAGCTCGATCGCCTTTTCCCCCTTGGGTGTGTGAACGACCCGGTACCCCTCGAACCGCAGGCTGTCCGAGAGTCCGAGCGCAAGAGCCGGGTCATCCTCGACGAGCAGAATTCCGCATCCGTCTTCTGACATCGTCGAGAAGATAGCCGCAGTCAAGGTCACCGGCAAAGATGCAGGGCTCAGGCGGAGGGGCGCCCCGTGGCCACTGGAATTGAGAAGCCGACTACGGCGCCTCCTTCGGCGGCGTTCTTGGCCCATGCCCGTCCTCCATGGGCTTGTGCAATATGCCTGACCAGGGACAGTCCGATGCCCGAACCTCTGGTCGGGGCGGTGTGAGGCCCTCGGTAAAACCTCTCAAATACCCGGCCGAGAGCATCGCCCGGGATTCCAGGCCCGTGGTCACGCACTGCAACGTCCACGGAAGACCGCTTGGTGGTGAGCTTGAGCTCGATTGGGCTCTGCCCGCCGTACTTCACTGCATTGTCGAGCAAGTTGATCACCGCAAGGGCGATCGCTTCTTGATCGATCAGCACCGGCGGGAGCTCCTCAGCTCTTTCGAGGTGGATGTCGACGTCGTCTTGCTCACTACGGTAACGGAACGCATCGAGCGCGCGGCCGACAGCCTCTCCCAGGTCTCCCCGTTTCAGTCGATACGGCCCTTTGCCACTCTCGAGCGCTGAGAAATCCAGCACGTTGTCGATCAGCGAGGTGAGGCGCTCGGACTCTGCGCAAATGATGTCTAAGTATTCCAGCCTACGTTGCTCGCTGGGCACGCGGTTGGAGCGAAGCATGTCGGCAAACATTCGAACGACTGACAGCGGGGTCTTGAGCTCGTGGGACACGTTGGCCATGAGCTCGCTCTTGAGCTGATTGAGCCGCCGCTCTTTTTCTGCGGCGTAGATGACGAAGATCGCGCTCAGCAGAATGATCGCGAAAGACATCAGGGGCAGTGTCACCTCGCCCCGCATGCGAGTGCGGCCCTGCGCTTGCAGGAGCGCGGCCTGACGCGGAGCTACCTGCAGGCTCCACCGGTACAGCGTCGTGGGGAAGCGGTGGTCAACCGTATAGACGCCGGCTTCCGACAGGTCGGGCCCAAACACGAGTTGGTTGCTTTCGTCGACGATGTTGTAGAGCGGGGTGGTCTCGTCGGACGCAAACATCATCGGGAAGACTTGGTCGACCAAGTATTGGGTGTCGTGATGAGCAACGATGTAGGTGATCTGGCCGGCAAGCGTTGCGTAGGCCTTGTACGACAGGAGGTAGCTCTCCTCGCCGATCTGTTCGTGCACGTGTCGGAGCAGATTCGGCTCCGGAGAGTCGAGCTCGAGGAACTCGAGGAGGTCTTGCCGAAATACGCGCAAAAAAGCCCTTCGTGTCTTCTTGTCTTCCGTGCTGGCCCACTGGATCACGTTGCCATCTTGATCGACCAGCAAGACGGACTTGACGCTAGGGGTCTGGGTCCTGGCTTGGGGGCGCCAAACCGTATCGATCGTGCTCGCGTCGTGCGGATCGACGAGGCGAAAGACGGTGTTGTCCGCGATGAAGATGTAGCGCTCGATTCGTTCGACGCGTTGCTGGGCCACCGACAGCAACGACTGTGCGATTGTCTGCTCACCGAGCGCGGTGTGCTCGCGTGCGGAGCGAAACGTGTAGTATCCGAGGATTCCGGCAGCGACGAGGATCGCGGGAATCAGGATCAGATAAACCAGACGAAAGCGTTCGCCTTCCATTACTCGCGCTCGGCCCGCAATGGCCGGGTCATCAGGTCCACTACGGCCTTCAATGGCGGCTTGTCTTCGTAGAGCATCGCGTAGACCTCTTGCGTGATCGGCATGTCCACGCCCAGACGCTCGGAAAGCGCTTTTGCGCTCTTTGCAGTACGCACACCCTCAGCGACCATCTGCATGCTGCCCAAGATGTCCTTGAGAGACTTCCCTTGCCCGATCTGGAGACCGACGTTGCGGTTTCGAGACAGGTCACCAGTGCAGGTCAGCACCAGGTCTCCCATGCCGCTCAAACCTGCGAGCGTCAGTGGGTTTGCCCCTTTTGAAATCGCCAGCCGCGAGATCTCGGCGAGCCCTCGCGTGATCAGCCCGGCGCGCGTGTTGTGCCCAAAGCCGAGGCCGTCACCGATACCCGCCGCAATGGCAACGACGTTCTTGAGCGCACCGCCGAGCTCGACGCCCGCGACATCATCCGTATTGTAGACGCGGAAACGATCGGTCGTGAGCGCCTTTTGCGCGATCGCGACCATGTCGGCGTCGCGGCCCGCGACCGACACCGCCGTTGGAAGGCAGGCGGCAACTTCTTTTGCGAAGCTCGGGCCGCCGAGGTAGGCAAGCTGTCGGTGCTGGGACTCGGGAAGAACGTCTTCGAAGATCTCGGAAACCAGCATGAGGCTGTCGATCTCGATCCCCTTGATGGCGCTGACGATCGGAGCCCTCGTGCCAAGCAGCGGGGCAGCCTGTTTGATCACTTCCCTCACGCCGTGGGTCGGGACGACGCACACCACGAGGTCACTACCGTCGAGGGAATATTCGAGGTCGGAGGTGGTCTCCAATGTGTCGGGCAGCTGAAAACCGGGCAGGTAGGCCTGATTCTCGCGTTCGGCCTGGATCGCGTCAGCCATCACCTTGCGGCGTGCCCAAAGCCGCGTGGAATAGCCCTGGTCGGCGAGGAGCTTCGCCAGCGCAGTGCCCCATGAGCCGGCCCCGAGGACCGTAGTTCTAATCTCGCCCATCCGCGAAGAGTACCAACGCTTCACGGCACCGACCACCCTTTACGGGGCTAAGCCCCGTGATGCCGAAGGCATTTTACGGGGACGGTTGGACAGGCTCAGCTTCGCCCTTGTCGGGGCGCGGGTCGGCGAGGTTGAGCTGAAGTCGATCCGGGTCCAGGAGCGCGTTCGCCAGCACGGCATCCATCTTCGACACCGGCACGAATTCGAGGGTCTCCCGAACCTCCTCTGGAACCTCATCGAGGTCCGCCGCGTTGCGCTCAGGAAGAATCACGCGCTTGATCCCCGCACGGTGCGCAGCGAGCACCTTCTCTTTGACGCCGCCGACGGGAAGCACGCGGCCACGCAGAGTGATCTCACCTGTCATTGCGACGTCGTGACGTACGTGAATCCCCGTGAGCAACGAAACGATCGCCGTCATCATGGTGACACCGGCGCTCGGCCCGTCTTTCGGCATTGCGCCTGCAGGGATGTGGATGTGGATGTCGCTCTTCTCGAGAAAGTCCTCGGGAATCCCAAACGCCTTGGCCCGTGTGCGAACGTAGCTCATCGCCGTCTGGGCGGACTCCTTCATCACGTCACCGAGCTGGCCGGTGAGCTGGAGCTTGCCCGTGCCGTGCATCTTGGTGCATTCGATGAAGAGGATTTCACCACCGACGGACGTCCAGGCGAGGCCAGTCGCGACGCCGGTTTCTGCCGTACGCTCCGCTACCTCCGAGATGAAGCGAGGCGCCCCGAGGTAAGGCCGCAACGACTCCTCGTCGGAGATGGCCCATGGCCCCTCCTCACCTTCAGCGACCTTCACCGCGACACCACGAATGACGCTTGCGATTTGACGCTCGAGATTACGAACGCCGGCTTCACGGGTGTAGTGATCGATGATCGACTCGATGGCCGGGTCCTCGAGGGTGACTTGCTCGGGCTTGATGCCATGCTCATCCAGCTGCTTCGGCACGAGATGCACGCGCGCGATGTCGAGCTTTTCGCGCCGTGTGTAACTGGGGATCTCGATGATCTCCATGCGGTCCCGAAGCGCCGCCGGGATGGTGTCGCCCACATTGCCCGTGGCGATGAACATCACCTTCGAGAGGTCGTATGGGATTTCGAGGTAGTGGTCGCTGAAAGTGTCGTTCTGCTCGGGGTCGAGCACCTCGAGCAGCGCTGCCGCCGGGTCGCCACGGAAGTCGTGCCCAATCTTGTCGATCTCGTCGAGCATGAAGACCGGGTTGATGGTGCTGGCCTTCTTCATGCCTTGGATGACCTGGCCTGGTAGCGCGCCGACGTAGGTGCGTCGGTGGCCCCGAATCGCGGCTTCGTCATGGACGCCTCCGAGGCTGATGCGGTGGAACTTGCGCCCCAGCGCACGCGATACGGAACGGCCGAGCGACGTCTTACCGACACCGGGCGGTCCGATGAGACAGAGAATTGGACCCTTCTTGTCGGCCTTGAGCTTGCGGACGGCCAGGTATTCGACGATGCGCTTCTTGACCTTGTCGAGGCCGGAGTGGTCCTCGTCGAGCACCTTGCGCACGGCAGCGATGTCCATGTTGTCGGTGGTCTGCTTGCTCCAGGGAATGTCGAGAATCCAGTCGATATAGGTGCGAACGACGGTATATTCCGCTGAGCCGACCTGCATCTGACGCAAGCGCTTGAGCTGCTTGTGCGCGACCGTGTCGGCCTCGCCCGGCAGGTTCGCCTTGGCCAGGCGCTCCTCGAGGACATCGAGGTCGCCCTGATCGCCTTCCTCCTCGCCGAGCTCTTCCTTGATGGCTTTGAGCTGCTGGCGCAGGACGTACTCGCGCTGGTTCTTCCCCATTTCCTCCTTGATTTGGGAGTTGATGCGCTCGCGCATCTTGAGGATTTCGAGTTGCCGCGTGAGCAGGCGAAGCACCTTGCGGATGCGCTCCTTCGGATCGAGTGTTTCCAGTAGTTGTGACTTTTCGTCGACCGGAGCGTCGAGATTCGCTGCCACCAAATCGGCGAGCTGGCCATGCTCCTGAATCGAGTCGATGAGTGACCCTGCCTCGCGAGGCAGCTCTGGCATGAGCTGAATGACTTGCTTTGCGATGTCGCGGAGGCTCATCGCGAGTGCTTCGCTCTCGACGTCCTCAGCCGGGGGCTCTTCCAGACGCGACACGCGAGCGCGGATGTACGGCTCCGATGTCACTACCTGTTCGAGGCGGATCCGTACCAAGCCCTGCAGAATCAAGCTGTAGTTCCCCGAGCTGTGCTTGAGCGCTTTGAGTACGCGGGCCGCGACGCCAACCGGATAGAGATCGCTTTGGTCCGGATCGTCGGTCGACGGATCCCGCTGGGCCATGATGGCGATAATCGGCTGGTCGAGGTTCTCGATGTCCTCGACGAGCGCGACCGACTTTTCGCGGCCTACGTCAAAGGGCGCGACGGCGGCCGGAAAGAGCACAGCGTTGCGGATCGGCAGAACCGGAAGCTCGTCGCCGAACTCGATTTCGCCGGTATCCGGTGGCGGTATCGATGCAATTGTTTCCTCTTCGTCGCTCATGCTGTTCTTCTACTCCAACTCGGTCAGAACCCAAGTTTTTCCAGTACTCAGGCGAACATAGCCACGCTTCATTTTCCTGGCAAGGGTCTCACCTGTGGTGCTTCGCGGGCACGTCAAGGGCATGGGGTCACTTCCTCCATTGAAGTGGCGTGGTCCGCGAATTAGGCTCGGCTCGATGCGTCTTTCGGTGGTGGTTCCGTGTTTCAACGAGGAAGGCAATATCGCTCGCGTGGTCGTGCAGGCCTCCCAGATCGGGCGCCGGCTCGCCTCCGAGCTCGAGATCATCGTCGTGGACGATGGCAGCGCGGATGACACGGCGCGGGTCTTGGAAGCGCTTCAGGAGAGCATTCCCGAGCTCGAGATCGTCGTGCACGCGCGAAACCGTGGATACGGGGCGGCCGTCCGCTCGGGGCTGGATCGAGCCGGGATGGACTACGTCTTCCTGACCGACGGCGATGGGCAGTTCGATCTCCGGGAGCTTCCGGCCGCCCTTCAACTGCTGAGCGAGCACGACGTGGTCGCCGGGTACCGGACGCGTCGGCGAGATGGCTGGTGGCGACACCTGTGGGGCCGGTCCTGGACAGCGCTCGTCAATTGGGTGTTCGGCCTCCGGGTGCGGGACGCCAACTGTGCGTTCAAATTGGTGCCGCAGAGTTTGCTGCGGTCGAGCGACCTCCGGAGCGAGGGCGCGCTCATCAGCGCGGAGCTCTTGTTCGAGGCGCAGCGCTCCGAGCTCAGCGTGGGAGAGTGCGCCGTGAGCCACTACCCGCGGCAGAACGGTCGCCAATCGGGCGCGTCGCCTCGGGTGATCGCGAAGGCGTTCGTGGAGCTGGCGGCAGCTACGAGCAGACTTGGTTTCGGCCGCTTCGCTTGGCTTCGTACATCTTGGCGTCCGCGGCCTTGAATAGATCTGAAGGGTCTTCGTAGTGCGCCTGCCACTCGGCCGCTCCAACGCTCACCGTGACTTCGACCCGAGTGCCTTCGAACTCGAAACGCGTGTCGCTGATCAAACGGTTGATCTTCCCAGCGAGCTCTCTTGCTCCATCCAGGCCGACTTCGGGCGTGATGAGCGCGAACTCCTCCCCGCCAATGCGGGCTAGCACGTCGTTGACTCGAAGCCTCCCGAGGAGGACGGCGCCGAGCTGTCGCAGGATGGCATCCCCTCCTAGATGACCGAAGCGGTCGTTGACCTTCTTGAAGTGGTCGATATCGAATACGAGCAATGAAAAGGTTCGCTTGTATCGCTTGGCTCGCGCAACCTCCCGGTCGAGCATCTCGTCGAAGTATCGCTTGTTGTGAAGTTGCGTGAGGCCATCGGTGGTCATCAGCCGGTAGATCTCTTCGTGGTATTGCGCTTCCTTGTCGTCACCGACGAGGAACTTCAAGATGGTGCGCCCGACCTTGAGCTGGTCTCCGTGGCGAAGCCGTCCGTCGTTTTCGACGAGGTTGTCGTTCACGTAGGTCCCGTTCGTTGAACCGAGATCACGGACCAGGAACTCCCCAGCTTCGAAGCGAATGCGACAGTGATTGCGCGAGACGCTTTCTTGGTCGACTTGGATTGCGCACTTGGGCGAGCGGCCGATGATCAAGGGTTCAGTGGTGACGTGCACACGGCGGCCCATCTCGTCGCCGTAGATGACGACCAGAGACCCCTTTTCACTTCTGAGGCTGGGCGCACGAGCCTCCGCCACCTCCGTGAGGACGGTTTGGCTGGCGCTCGTCGTCTGGTCTTTGAATGGCACGATTCCAATATACAGCGGCTCGAGGGCTCGCGGTAAATCACCGGCAGGCAATTGCAGTCAGAGCGGACTGATGGGTTTGTTGACTGCCAGAAGAGTGCCCTCTAGCGTAGGCGCGTGCGCGACGTAATTTCTCACTCCTGGCTATGGGGGCTGGCGAGCCTCGCTCTTGTTCTCGGAACACCGTTGGCTTTGATGGCGAGCCCGCCTTCTGCTCATCGCACGTCGACGAGCGTCGCGCGGGTGGTGACGCCCCCGTTTGCGGATATCGACATTGCGAAGGCAAAGCCGGGCGCCGAGGGATGGGTGGTCCCGCGCCGCGATGGAACTCGCGCGGTGCTGACTGTTGACCACGATCTCCAGTCTCACATTCGGAGCTTGTTCGCCCGCTACGAGGTGCCGGCTGGTGGGTTGGTCGCGATCGACCCGAAGACAGGCCAGGTGCTTGCCTACGTCGGCTACGAAGCGGGGAAGGGCGACAGCTCGGGGGTGGTGACCGACCCCGGACCTCCGGCAGCTTCGGTATTCAAGATCGTCACCGCGTCAGCCTTGTTGGACGCCGGTGTGAAGAGCTCGACTTCGGTTTGCTATGGTGGAGGGATGCGTGGCCTCGTGCAGGCCGATTTGATCGACAGTCCAAAGCGCGACCGGTGGTGTGCAACGCTTGCGGACGCGCTCGGATATTCGATCAACGCGGTCTTTGCGAAGCTCGCCGATCGGCACATCGATGAGGCGCTCATGACGCAATACGTGTCCGCATTTGGTTTTGGCCAGAGGTTGCCCTTCGACTTACCCACGTCGCCGAGCCCGGTGGACGTACCGGACAGCAGACTCGAGCGTGCGCGCATGGCTGCCGGTTTCTGGCACAGCCAAATGTCACCGCTCCATGGAGCGCTCGTCGCCGCGACCATCGCCAACGACGGCAAGATGCCGCACGCGGCGATCGTGGAACGCATCGAGAGTGGCACCGGCGAAACGCTCTACGAGCACACGCCACGCACCTTCCGCCAAGTCTTGCCCCGGCACACCGCGCAACAGGCAGGCGAGATGATGACCCGGACGGTCACGAAGGGAACTTCGAGGAAGGCATTCTGGGACCCCAAGGGGCGCCCGTTCCTGCCCGGCATTCGCGTTGCAGGCAAGACCGGTACCCTCAGCCGCTACAACCCGCACCGGACGTACAACTGGTGGGTGGGTTACGCGCCGGTAGACGATCCGAAGATTGCAGTCGCCGCGCTCGTCGTGAACGAGCCAAAGTGGCGGATCAAGGCGAGCTACGTCGCGAAGGAAGCCCTCCGAAACTACCTCGTGAAATAGGGGGACACGCTCCCCCTTCACAAACGCCCTCGTTTCGGTCACTTGCAACCCACACCGCGAAAACCCAGCGTTCCCGGCCCTGGGTTCAAGCGGTGGGAAGGGGTGATTGCCTGGTTTGGTTTAGTTACATCCGACCCGCCCACCCCCACCCGTAATCCTCCCTGCCGCGGCCTGCGCTGCGCTTGTCCTTGGCGGCGCGTTCGCGCCGGGCTTCGCCCTTCGGGCTCGCGGGCGTGCTATTGACTGCGGGTGTGTAGTCGACTCCTAGCTTTCTTGATCACGGCGCTCCTCGTCGCGTGCGCTGGCAGCACCCCCAGCGAGCCTTCCATCCTTCGAGACGTCGAATGCATCCGTGAGTCCGAAGGCCTTCCTGCGGACATTTGGGAGTCGGCCATCGCAGCCTACGAGGCCTCCGATGCGGAGAACGCGCCCGATCCCGGCTCGATCGTGTTCGTCGGGAGCTCGAGCATATTGTTCTGGGACACGCTCACCGAGGACATGGCGCCAATGCCGGTGCTCAATCGTGGCTTTGGCGGCTCGGAGATCGCGCATGCGACCTATTTCGCCGACCGGATCGTCTTACCCTATGAGCCGTCCGCCATCGTGCTGTATGCGGGCGACAACGACATCGCGTTTGGCTTGTCCGCCGATTGCACGTTCGAGGACTTCGAAGCGTTTGTCGCGCACATCCGTGCCGCCGCCCGAGGCACGCCGATCTATTACATCTCGATCAAACCCTCGCCGGCCCGTTGGACGCTGTGGCAAGAGATGCAACGAGCCAACCAGCTGATCGAGGCGCGAACGACGACCGTATCGACGCTTCATTTTATCGATGTGAGCGAGGCGATGCTCGACGAGCAGGGTCAGCCGATCGGGGAGCTGTTTCTCGCGGACGGGCTGCACATGACGACTGCTGGGTATGAGCTCTGGACGTCGATCGTCCGGCCGAGGTTGGCCGCGGATTTGGGTATCTAGCGGCCTGCGCTTTTGGCGGTTTGCGGGTCTGGCGGCCTCTGACTAGGCTCCGGCCCGCTTCACTACCCAAGAAAGGCAAGCTCAATGTTCCATAGCATTCGACTCACGGCGTTCGCCGCGTTGACCGCCGTCTCTTTGCTCGTTTCTTCCGCCGTGACCGCGCAAGCGCCGGTCCTCAATCGTGTCATCAAGACCGGCACGCTTCGGGTCGGGATGTCCGCGAATCAGCCGCCGCTCAACGTGAAGAGCAAGACCGGCCAGATGATCGGGCTCGAGGTCGACCTCGCCAACGGACTTGCCTATGCGCTCGGCTTCGAGCTCGAGATCGTGCAGAAGCCGTTCGGCCAGCTGCTCGGCGCGCTCAAGAAGGGCAAGGTCGATATGGTGATGTCGGGCGTCGACATCACGGCGGAACGGACCAAAGACTTTCTGTTTGTCGGTCCGTATCTGCTGTCCGGTAAGTCGCTCGTCACCACCTCCAAGGCCTTGGCGGGCGCCGATACGGTCGACGACATCAATACGGCGGACGTAACTTTCGTCGCACTGAAGAACTCGACCAGCGCAGCCTTCGTCAAGAAGAACTTGCCCAAAGCCAAGTTCGTGGCCGTGGATGACTACGAGAAGGGCGTGGCTATGGTCATCGACGGCAAAGCCAGCGCGATGATCGCCGACATGCCCGCCTGTGCACTAGCGGTTCTCCGCAACCCAGACGCCGGCCTCGTCACCCTCGCAGAGCCCCTTTCGGTGGAGCCCATGGGAATCGCGGTGTCGGCGAAGGATCCGAGGTTCTACAACTTGATCGACAACTACATCACTGCGATCGAGGCGACGGGGATTCTTTCTGCGCTTCGGCAGAAGTGGTTCGAGGATCCAAGCTGGTTGGAAGAGCTTCCATAAGAAGAAGGGGGTTAGTTACACTGCCCGCCCGTTTTAATTATACCGCCCGCCCACCCCCACCCGTAGTCCTCCCTGCCGCGCCCGGCGCTTTGCTTGGGCTTGGCGGCGCATTCGCGCCGG
>Ga0209567_10000980_pt1 | contig 15313 bp, 12 predicted proteins | sample COG_12_FD_184756 | JGI IMG/M metagenome (GOLD analysis project Ga0209567, IMG submission 184756) | Pelagic marine sediment microbial communities from the LTER site Helgoland, North Sea, for post-phytoplankton bloom and carbon turnover... | ecosystem: Environmental > Aquatic > Marine > Neritic...
ACGGCGGGCACACCAGGACGTCGACCCTGGCATAGTCCCCCGGTTCTAGGCGGTAGCTCAACTTCTGCACCATCTGGATGGTCTCCAGATGGGTGGCGTTCATCTTCCAGTTGCCGGCAATCAGTGGTTTGCGCATCTTGTCCTAACTTCCCAGCGCCGCGATCCCGGGAAGCAGCTTCCCTTCGAGCATCTCGAGTCCGGCGCCACCACCACTCGAGACATGACTGACTTCGTTCTCTCGACCGAGCATGCGGATGGCGGCCACGCTATCGCCGCCTCCGATCACGGTAAATCCCATACTTGCGGCGACGGCCTCGGCCACACCGGCCGTTCCCGAACGGAACGCCTCCCATTCGAAGACGCCCATGGGTCCATTCCAGAACACGCTTGCCGCGTCTTCCACGGCCCGGCCAAACGCCATTGTGGTTTGGGGCCCGATGTCGAGGCCCATCATGCCAACCGGGATCTCCGTTGCCGCAACAACCCAATGGTCGGCATCTGCCGCAAAGTGGTCGGCGACAACAACATCGACGGGCAACACGATCTTGACGCCGTCCTCGCTCGCCAGCAGGTCCCCGATTTCGTCGACCATCGATTCCTCAACCAACGACGTTCCCACCGGGTGGCCTTGCGCCGCGAGGAGCGTGAAGCACATGCCACCGCCGACCAGCATCTGGTCGACCCGGGGCAAAAGGTGCTTCATCACACCGAGCTTGTCCGAAACCTTCGCCCCGCCCAACACGACCACATAGGGCCGCGCCGGATCGGTCAGAAGTCGCGACAACGACTCGATCTCGGCCGCCAACAACCGGCCTGCCGCGGCAGGCCGGAGTTCGGCTACGCCTGCGGTCGAGGCGTGGGCGCGGTGCGCCGAACCAAAGGCATCGAGCACGAACACGTCGGCCAGATCGGCCAAGCCCTGCGCCAGGGCAGGGTCGTTCAGTTTCTCGCCCGGTTCGAATCGAGTGTTCTCGAGGACGATCACCGAGTCGGCGGGAGCCGCTGCGACAGCGGCTCGAACCTCTGGTCCCGCGATCCCATCGAGTTTGACGACAGGAAAGCTGCCGAGTTCCCCGAGCCGCGCCGCGACGGGGTCCATCCGCAGGTCTGGGTCGACCCCTGCGGGCCGACCCAGATGACTGCACACAACCACTTTGGCCCCACGCTCACGCAACTCCACAATCGTCGGGAGGCTGGCACGAATCCGGAAGTCGTCACCCACCGCACCGCCGTCAAGCGGCACGTTGAGATCGGCCCTAACCAGCACCGTTCGCCCGGCGACCTCGAGGTCGTCAAGAGTTGGGACTTGACTCACGTCAGGCGAGCTTTCCGGCCAAGTCGACCATCCGACTCGAGTAGCCCCACTCGTTGTCGTACCAGCCGAGCACCTTCACCATGCTGTCACCGGGCACGATGGCCGCGGTGGCGTCATAGATGCACGAGTGCGGATCGCCGACAATGTCGCTCGAAACGATCGGGTCCTCGGTGTAGCTGAGGATTCCGGACATCGGACCGTCTGCCGCAGCCTTGAACGCGGCGTTGACCTCTTCGAGGCTGACGTCGCGGTTGAGGACGGCCACGAGGTCTGTGATTGACCCGTCGGGAACGGGAACCCGCATCGCCATCGCCTGCATCTTGCCGTCGAGGCTGGGCAGTACCTTGCCGATGGCGCTGGCAGCACCGGTTGCCGTCGGGATGATGTTGGCTGCGGCGGCGCGGGCCCGACGCAGATCCTTGTGCGGCATGTCGAGAATCGCCTGATCGTTCGTGTAGGCGTGGACGGTGGTGAACATGCCGCGCCGGATGCCGAACGCATCGTCGAGGACCTTCGCCATCGGAGCCACGCAGTTCGTCGTGCACGACGCATTGGAGATGATCTTGTGAACCGACGGATCGAGCAGATGGTCATTTACGCCGAGCACGATGGAAATGTCGGGGTCGGGTGACGGGGCGCTGATGATCACGTATTTGGCGCCGGCTTCAATGTGCTTGGAGGCCTGCTCGTGGGTGCGGAAGATCCCGGTGGACTCGATCACAACGTCGACACCGAGGTCGCCCCACGGGAGGTTGGACGGATCGCGTTCGGAGAACACCTTGAACCGGTCGCCGTCGACAACGAGATCGCTGCCGTCGACCTTGACCGTGCCCGGATAGCGCCCGTGAACCGAGTCGTACTTGAGCAGGTCGGCGAGCGTGTTGGCGTCGGTCAGGTCGTTGACCGCGACCATATCGAATCCGCCGGTCAAGGCCTTCAGTTTGTCCCAGAAGTCACCGCTCTTGGCCGCACGAAAGAAGTTGCGACCGATCCGCCCGAAGCCATTGATGGCTACCTTCATTAGTTCCCACCTTTCTGGGGGTTTGATTCAGCTGTAGACCAAGCGGCCCAGCACTCCGCCCAAACGGGCCGGATCGTGCCGTGGCCAGCCAACCGTGGGGTCGACGAGATCGGCGTGCACCACGTCAACGCCGTACGTCGCGAGCACGTCTGGATCCACAACTATGGCTTCCAGAGGGGGCTCGACCACAACGGCCTTGGTGTTCGCGACGATAGCACTCGGCGTACGCACTCCAGTCATCGCCAGCAGCGCTTCGAGGTGATTTGCCGCATCCATGCCGAGAGTTTCCGCGTCCTGCGTCATCAGGTTCGCCACATAGACCAACTTCGCATCAGAGTGGTTGATGGCTTCCGCGATTCCCGGCACCAGCAGCACCGCCATCAGCGAGGTGTAGAGACTCCCCGGGCCGAGCACGATCTGGTCCGCCGCCGCGATGGCCTCGACCGCATGCGGACTGGCGACCGCACTGCGCGGCTCCAACCAAAGGCGCTCGATGGTGCCTGCAGCCGTCGCCACGGCCACCTGGCCGGCGCAGCGGCGCCCATCAACCACGGCTTGGAGCCGCAGCCGCTGCGGCGATGCGGGGATCACCGAGCCGATCGAGCCCAACAATCGCTCCGACGCCCGCAGCGCGGCTTCAAAGTCCCCCTCGAGGTCAGCCAACGACGCCAGAATCAGATTGCCGAGTGAATGGCCCGACACATCTGCTTCCTCGAAGCGGTACTCGAACAGACGCCGCCACACCGAATCGTCGGGCGTGAGGGCTATGAGGCACCTCCGGATGTCGCCGGGTGGTGGAATCTCGAGTGCCGGTGCCAATCGGCCGGACGACCCGCCGTCGTCCGCAACCGTGACGATGGCATTGATGCTGCCCGCGTAACGCCCAATCGCAAGCAGAGCCTGAGCGAGACCGGTCCCGCCGCCGATGGCCACGACCGCGGGGCCGTGCCGGTCGGCCTCGAGAGCGGCCTCCAACTCAGCTTCCAAGGCGGTTGGGTCGGCGCTGAACGGCCTCATCCCAGATCCGACCCATCAGTTGGCAAGTCGCGATGAACCACATTGACTTCGACCGATCCGCTGCTGCCAAGGCGTACGGCCAGTTCCTCGGCTATCGCTACCGAACGATGCCGGCCGCCCGTGCAGCCGACACCGATGGTGAGGTACGACTTGCCCTCCGTCTCGTAGCGGGGCACGAGGAACGTCAGCAGTTCGCCGGTGCGGTTGATGAACTCTGCGGCGTCTGGCTGTCCGAGGACGTAGTTGCTGACATCCGAGTCACACCCGGTTTGGGGGCGAAGTTCGGGGATCCAGTGCGGGTTGGGCAAGAAGCGGACGTCAAATAGCAGGTCGACCACCCGCGGCACCCCTCGCTTGAAGCCGAATGAGATGACGTCGACGCGCATACGCCGCTCCGGCTGCCCGCCGGCAAACGCCGCCTCGACGTGTTGGCGGAGCTGGTGGACGTTGAGGTCGGAGGTGTCGATGATGAAGTCGGCCTGGCCGCGTATCTCCTCGAAGGCAGTCCGCTCGGTGCGTATCCGGTCGCCCAACGGGCCTTCCTGCACGGGGTGCGGCCGCCTGGTCTCCTCGTAGCGGCGGATCAGCGTGGCGTCGTCAGCATCGAGATACAGCACCGTGACCCGCACCCCGCGGCCCATCAACCCCTTCAGGGCGGCATCGAGCGCCTTGAACGTGACACCACCGCGGGTGTCGACGACGACGGCGACCTTCGATCGTGCCCCTTCGAGCACCCCGACTCGGTCGACGACCGCTTCGATCAGCGAGGTGGGCAAGTTGTCGACGACAAAATACCCGACGTCTTCAAGGACTCTTGCTGCCTGCGATCGCCCGGCTCCTGACATCCCTGTGACGATCACGACATGTGGTTCGGACATGACCGCAACGGTAGACGGCTGCGGCGGTCATCTGTAGTTTCTCAGCGACCCGACGGAGAGTTCGTCACAACCCGCGGCGTGAGCCGTCTCGAGTCCGCCGGATCACGAGTGCAATGCCTCGTAGAGGTCGGCGGCAACCGCCGCAGGCACTACTTCGGCCAGTTGCTCGACGTCCGCGGCACGGATTCGCTTCAGGGAGCCGAACGTACGCAGGAGACGCTTTTTGCGGGTCGGGCCCACACCGGGAACTCCGTCGAGAACGGAGTCGACCATCCGCTTGCCCCGCAGAGTGCGGTGATAGGTCACCGCAAACCGGTGCGCCTCGTCACGAACCCGCTGCAGCAGGTAGAGAGCCTCGTCACCGCGCGGGATCACCAGCGGAACCTCGGTGCCCGGTTGGTAGACCTCCTCGAGTTTCTTGGCGAGACCAACCACGGGGATGTCCAACCCGTAGTCGTTCAGCACCTTCACCGCCCTGCCCAACTGGCCGGCGCCTCCGTCGATGACGACGAGCGATGGCGGATAGCTGAACTTGCCGCGCTCGTCCGGCGGAAGGCTCAGGTCGCTCACGTAAGCGCCAAAGCGACGAGTCAGCACCTCTTCCATCGCGGCAAAATCGTCCTGACCGTCGACGGTTCGGATCTTGAACCGTCGGTAGTCGGACTTCTTCGGCAACCCATCCTCGAAGACCACCATGGACGCCACGGTGTCTCTTCCCTGGATGGTGGATATGTCGTAACACTCGATCCGCAGTGGCGAGTCCGCCATGCCGAGATGTTCCTGCAGGTTGCGAAGGGCATGAGCCCGAGCGTTGTGGTCTGTGTGCCGCTTCAAACGATGCCTGGCGAATTCCTCGCGTGCATTGGCCCGAGCGGTTTCCATCAACCGCCGCTTTGCGCCCCGTTGGGGCACCCGCAGCGAAACCCGCCCGTCCCTGCGGTATTCGAGCCAGTCTTGCCACACCTCTGGATCATCCGGCAACTCCTGGACCAAGACCTGGCCGGGTGGCATCTCGGCCCCGTAGAGCTGGCCGAGCATGACGCCGACCAACTCGGCGCTGGACACGTCGGCGACCCGATCGAGCACCGTGGTCTTTCGCCCCGTCAGCCTCCCGCGTTTGACTGTGAGGACCACGAGAACCGCCTCGAGGTCGTCCTCCTCGAATGCGATCAAGTCGAACGTCTCGGATCGTTGGCTCACCAACTCCTGGCGGGCTAGGGCCTTTTCGACCGATGTCAACTGATCGCGCACCCGTGCGGCGCGCTCGTACTCCAGTGTGTCGGCGGCAGCCTGCATCTCAGCCCTGAGCCGCGTGGTGATGTCCTCGATATCCCCTTCGAGAAACGCGGCGAGGCCATCGACGTGACCGGCGTAATCATCGGCTGCAACCGCCCCGACACACGGTCCCGAACACCGCTCGATGTCAAAAAGGAGACAGGGCCTTCCCGACGCCTCGTGACGGTTGAACTTCGCATCGGTGCAGGTTCGCACTGGGAACGTGCGCAACAGCAGGTCGAGCGTATCTCGGATTGCATAGGCGCGGGCGTACGGCCCAAAGTACTCAACACCCTTGCGCCGTTTGCCTCGCATCACCAATGCCCGCGGCCACTGCTGATACCGGGTCAAAGCAAGATAGGGGAAGCTCTTGTCGTCGCGCAGCCTGATGTTGTAGCGCGGCTGATGCTGCTGAACGAGCGTGTACTCGAGCATCAGGGCCCCCACCTCGTTGTCGGTGACGATCCACTCCAAGCTCGCAGCATTCTCCACCATCGCACCGGTGCGGGGAGCAAGGCCGCGGACGAAGTAATTGGCGGTTCGCTTGCGGATCGACTTCGCCTTGCCGACGTAGAGGACGGCACCGGATTCATCCCGGAAGAGATAGACGCCGGGGGCGTCGGGAATCGACGAAGGAGGGGGACGGCGCACCATGACGTGCAAGGTTAGGGGGTGTCGAGTCGAGTGGAGCTCAGTGCGCTACCCAGGTATACGAGAAGACACGTTCCGTGGGCCGCGGAATGTTCGGGACAGCCGACCGGCGAGGCCGGGCGGTGCCTCAGGCGGAAGCGATCAGCTTCTTGCCCTCGAGGATCCGGTCAACGGCATCGGTGCCGACCTCGACGGTGGCGTGCTGGCGCACGACCTCAACGTCGTCATCGGTCATCCATACCGGGGGTGCGTCGTGAATCTCAACCTCGGGTACTTGGGCCGCAATCGCTTCACGAGACTCAGCCACGATGTAGCCCCAAGCAGCGCCGCTGCCGTACTCGTAAGCTACCAAATGGGTCTTCATGGGCTCCTCCAACTGCACGGTTGTGCTCTCCTCAAACATCGGCACGCGCCTGCAATACCTTGAGTGCTCACGAGACCGTAGCTTCTACTTGGTCCAAACCAGGCCAATCACGCGTGGGAAATGCTCCTGACCGACCAATCCTGGGTCATGTGCGACCGCCTCAGGGCTCAGCCCCATTTCTTCGAAGCGTTCGAGGCTCCAGCCGGCTCGAGCCGCACTGTTGAGTATCGCCGGCATCGGGCGGTGATGGAACGTCACCGTGCCGTCTCCTGCGGGCACCAGACCGCTCGCCTCGCTGAAGTACGGCCCCCACCGCCACAACACCTCCCCATCGCTCCGGTCGATGATCGGCCCTGCCCCCGGTGGGGTGTAGGCCGGGTGATTGCTGATGACGACCAGCCGACCCCCGCCCTGGGTCACCCGATGGACCTCCTCGAAGAAACCCTCCAGCGTGGGTAAGTGCTCGAGCACCATCACGCTGTAGGCCGCCGCCATCGTTGCATCGCGGAGCCAGCGGAGATCGGGGAGCCGGGCGACGACCGTCGGCCCATGGCGTGCGGCCTGCGCCGCCAGCTCCGGTGAGAGGTCACAGCCAAAGATGTCCACTGGCAGCGTCCCCATCGCGAGCCCGTCCCCGCAGCCAAGATCGAGCACCGGACCGGCGGGATGGCCGATCAGTTCACTGAGGAGCGGAACGAGCTCGTTGCGGTACGTAGGATCGTCGGCTACTTCGCCGATCCACCATTCGGCGAGATCCTCCCACGGGGTGCCGTCGGTGTTCAGGACGTCAGCACCTCGCGCAGGAACTTCCCCGTGTACGACTCGGAAACCTTGGCCACATCCTCGGGAGTCCCCGTGGCAACAACACGACCGCCCTCTTCACCGCCCTCCGGGCCGAGATCGATGACCCAGTCGGCCGTCTTGACCACATCGAGGTTGTGCTCGATGACAACCACCGAGTTGCCGGCGTCGACCAACCGTTGGAGCACACCGAGCAGCTTGCGAATGTCCTCGAAGTGCAACCCGGTCGTCGGCTCGTCGAGGATGTAGAGCGTTCTGCCGGTGGACCGCTTCCCCAACTCGGATGAGAGCTTGACGCGCTGCGCTTCGCCACCCGACAGTGTCGGTGCCGGCTGCCCGAGCCGTATATAGCCGAGCCCGACGTCGTGAAGCGTCTCGAGGACCCTGGCGACTCGCGGTTGGTTTTCGAAGAAGTGGAGCGCCTCTTCGATCGACATGTCGAGCACATCGGCAATCGAGTGCCCCTTGAAGGTGACCTCCAGGGTGTCACGGTTGTAGCGCCTGCCCTTGCAGGTCTCGCACGGGATGTAGACGTCCGGCAGGAAGTGCATCTCGATCCGCAGCGTCCCGTCGCCCTTGCAGGTGTCGCACCTGCCGCCGGCGACGTTGAAGGAGAACCGGCCGGGCTTGTAGCCGCGCATCCGGGCATCCGTCGTCGCGGCGAACAGCTCCCGGATCCGGTCGAAGACCTTGGTATATGTGGCGGGATTCGACCGCGGGGTGCGACCGATCGGCGATTGGTCGATGTTGATCACCTTGTCGATGTTCTCTACGCCCTTCAATCCTCGATGGCGTCCCGGCAGTGATCTAGCACCGTGGAGCTCGGCGTGGAGTGCCTTGGAGAGGATCTGTTGAACCAGCGATGACTTCCCGCTCCCGGACACACCGGTGATCGCCACCAGCGTCCCAAGCGGAAAGTCGACGTCGATTCCTTTGAGGTTGTTCTCGGCGGCGCCCACCACCCGCAAGCTCTTGCCGGACCCCAGGCGACGCAGCTCTGGCACGACGATGTGGCGGCGTCCCGCCATGTAGTCGCCGGTGATGGACGACTCTTCGGCCATGATCACTTCGAGCGAACCCTCGGCCACAATCGAGCCGCCGTGCTCGCCCGCTCCCGGGCCGATGTCGACGACGTGGTCGGCAACCCGCATCGTCTCCTCGTCGTGTTCGACGACGATCAGCGTGTTGCCGAGGTCACGCAGACGCAGAAGCGTCTCGATCAAGCGCTGGTTGTCTCGTTGGTGAAGTCCGATGGAAGGCTCGTCGAGGATGTAGAGGACCCCAACGAGACCGGAGCCGATCTGCGTCGCCAACCGGATGCGCTGCGCCTCCCCCCCGGCGAGCGTGGCCGCCGACCGCATCAGGGTGAGATAGTCGAGACCAACATCGACCAGGAAGTCGATGCGAGCCTTGATTTCCTTCACCACGGCCGCAGCGATTGTCGCATCCCGCTCAGTCAGATCGAGGGCACCGACGAACTCGGAAACCCGCCGCAGCGAGATCGACGACAGTTCGTGGACGTTTAGCCCGCCCACGGTCACCGCGAGCGAAACGGGATTGAGCCGGCCCCCACCGCAACTGAGACAAGGAACCTCCCGCATGTATTGGCGGTACTGCTCGCGGGCCCCGTCGCTCTCGGCATCGCTGTGACGGCGCTCCAACCAGGGGATGGCACCTTCGTATGTCGTCTCATAGCGGCGCCGCCGACCAAATCGATTCTGATATGACACCTCGAAGGGGCGGTCCCCCGCCCCGTACAGAATCAGCTGCTTGTGCTTCTCGCTGAGTTGTTTGAACGGCATGTTCATGTCGATGCCTTCGACGGCCGCAACCGCCTCGAGCAGGCGCTTGAAGTACCGCATCCGGTGCCGCCCGCCCCACGGCGTAACGGCGCCATCGTCGAGGCTCCGATCCGGCTGGGAGACGACCAACTCGGGATCGACCTGGAACCGGGTGCCGATCCCCGAGCACTCCGGGCAGGCCCCGTAGGGACTGTTGAACGAGAAGTTGCGCGGCTGCAGATCCTCGAACGAGAGGCCACATTCGGCACAGGCAAAATGCTGGCTGAAGGTGAGGGTCGGTCCATCGATGATGTCGATGTGGGCGACACCTTCGGCCAGGCTCAGCGCCGTTTCGAGCGAGTCGGTCAGCCGACGTTCGATGCCGTCCTTCCGAACCAGCCGATCTACCACCACCTCGATGGTGTGCTGGAAGTAGCGGTCGAGTCGGATCTCCTCGGTCAGATCACGGGTCTCTCCATCGATGCGCGCCCGGCTGAAACCGTCGCGGGCCAGATCCTTGAGGAGTGTCTCGTACTCCCCCTTGCGGCCGCGGATGACGGGAGCCAGCACCTGGAACCGGGTGCCTTCTTCGAGTTCGAGAATCTGGTCGACAATCTGCTGCGGCGTCTGCCGGGCCACCGGGCTGCCGTCGTTCGGACAGTGCGGGATCCCGACCCGGGCGTACAAGAGACGGAGGTAGTCGTGGATCTCGGTGACGGTTCCGACGGTCGATCGTGGGTTGCGGCTCGATGTCTTCTGGTCGATCGAGATGGCAGGCGATAGTCCTTCGATGAAATCGACATCCGGCTTGTCCATCTGACCGAGAAACTGGCGGGCGTACGCGGAGAGGCTCTCGACGTAGCGGCGCTGACCCTCGGCGTAGATCGTGTCGAACGCAAGCGACGATTTGCCGGAGCCCGACAACCCCGTGAACACGATGAGCTGATCGCGCGGCAGCTCCAGGTCGAGGTTCTTCAGATTGTGCTCGCGAGCACCGCTGATGACGATCTTGTCCGTAGCCACGTGGTCTCTCCGCCCGTCCTCTACCTGCGCTCGTGCGATTGTAGTGAGGGCCTGTGACATGAACGGGGCCCGGCCCCGCGGTCCACAACAAGGCTTCTACCCGGGTGCCGGTCTACTTCCTGGCATCGGCCATCTGTCGGAGCTCGCGCTTGAGGTCGTTCACCTCATCACGCAGACGGGCGGCGTACTCAAAACGGAGTTCGGTGGCGGCCTCGTGCATTTCCTCTTCGAGGCTCTGGATCAGGCGACGCAGATCGTCGGTGGGTAGGTCGAGCGGCGCACGCTCCAGAGTTTCTCGAACCCGACGGTCGGCGGCCGGCGCCGACGAGCTCTGCAGCAACTCGAGGATGTCCGAGACCTTCTTCCTGATGGTTTGTGGGTCGATGCCGTGCGCCTCGTTGTAGTCGGTCTGGACCTTGCGACGCCGGTTGGTCTCGTTGATGGCTCGCTGCATCGAGTCGGTGACGTTGTCGGCGTACATGACGACCTGGCCGTCGACGTTGCGTGCGGCGCGGCCCGTGGTCTGGATCAGGCTGGTTTCCGATCGAAGGAACCCCTCTTTGTCGGCGTCGAGGATGGCGACGAGTGAAACCTCGGGCAGATCCAAGCCCTCGCGCAGCAGGTTCACGCCGATCAGGACGTCGTACTCTCCCAGCCGCAAGTCGCGCAAGATCTGGACGCGCTCCAAGGTATCGATGTCCGAATGCAGGTAGCGGGCGCGAACTCCCATCTCGAGCAGGTAGTCGCTGAGGTCCTCGGCCATCTTCTTCGTCAACGTTGTCACCAGGACGCGTTGACCGGCTTCGGCGCGTTTTTGCACCTCGTCAACCAGATCGTCGATTTGCCCCTTAGTCGGACGGACCACGACCTCTGGATCGACGAGTCCCGTGGGCCGGATGATCTGCTCGACAACCTGGGCTGACACCTCCAGCTCCCACTTCGCCGGAGTCGCCGACAGAAGGACAACTTGATTGGCCCGCTCGTACCACTCCTCGAATGTGAGCGGCCGGTTGTCCATCGCCGAGGGCAGCCGGAACCCGTGATCGACCAGCACGTCCTTGCGGCTGCGATCCCCGGCGTATTGCCCGTGGATCTGGGGCACGGTGACGTGGCTCTCGTCGAGCACCATCATGAAGTCGTCGGGGAAGTAATCGAGCAGGGTGTAAGGCGGCTCGCCCGCCTCACGGCCATCGAGATAGCGCGAGTAGTTTTCGATACCCGAGCAAAAACCGACCTCTCGCATCATCTCGAGGTCGTAGGCCGTGCGCATCCTGAGCCGTTGGGCCTCGAGCAGCTTGTTGCGGCGTTCCAGGTCTGCCAGTTGCTCGGCTAGCTCAACCTCGATCCCCTCGATCGCAGTCAGCAGCCGGTCGCGCCCGGTGACGTAGTGTGTCGCCGGATACACCCACAGCTCGTTCATTTCTCCAATGACCTCTCCGGTGACCGGGTTCATCTGCATGATGCGTTCCACTTCATCACCGAAGTACTCGACGCGGTAGACGGCCTCTTCATAGGCAGGGAAGACTTCGAGCGTGTCACCTCGCAGCCGGAACTTGCCTCTGATCAGGTTGACCTCGTTGCGTTCGTACTGGATGTCGACCAGACGCTTGACCGCGGCATCGAGCGGGAACTCAACCCCACGGACCAGACGAAGCAGCTGACCCTCGTATTGCTCCGGGGAACCGAGCCCATAGATCGCCGACACGGAGGCGACGATGATCACATCGTTGCGGGTCAGGAGCCCGGCGGTGGCCGCGTGGCGTAGCCGGTCGATCTCGTCGTTGACCGTCGATTCCTTCTCGATGTAGGTGTCGGTCTGGGCGATGTACGCCTCGGGCTGGTAGTAGTCGTAGTACGAGACGAAGTACTCCACTCGGTTCTCGGGAAAGAACTGCCGAAACTCATTGGCCAGCTGGGCGGCGAGTGCCTTGTTCGGAGCGAGAACGAGCGTTGGTTTTTGCACCTGCTCGATGAGCCACGCGATCGTCGCCGATTTGCCCGAACCCGTGATGCCCAGCAGCGTCTGGAATCGATCGCCCCTGGCGATGCCTTCGGCGAGCCGGGCGATGGCTTCCGGCTGGTCGCCGGCCGGTTGGAACTCGGAGTGGACCTTGAAAGGGGGCATGGCGGCAGCGTACACATGCGCTGTGACACAAAAGGACCGGACCGGCGTCAAGACTGGGCGAGGTCCTCCCAAAGGGCGTCGACCTCGGCACGGAGCTCATCCATCGTGCCGTTGTTCACGATGACGTGGGTGGCCCGATCACGCCACTCGTGCTCGGTGAGTTGCGAGGCGATGCGCCGGCGGGCATCGTCTTCATCCATGCCGCGCGCCACAGCCCGTTGCACCCGAACCGAGGGGTCGGCGATCACGATGATCCACGTCCAACCCGGAGCCACGATCGCTGGAACCGGGAGCTCGACCACCACGGGGGCTTCCCCAGCCTCGTGGGCACGGCGGGCGATCTCGGCACCTATCACCGGATGGGTGATCGCTTCGAGTTCCTCCAACTGCTCCGGGTCGGAGAACACAATGGCGGCCAACCGCCGCCGATCGATCACGCCGTCTACGACGACCACCGGCCAGCGTTCCGCCACCGCGGCGTGCGCCGGCCCTCTCGGTTCGAGGATCTCATGACCGATCCGGTCTGCTTCGATCGTCTTCGCTCCCCTGGCGGCAAGGAGCTCAGCCACCGTGCTCTTGCCAGAGCCGAGCCCACCGGCAACAACGATCCGGCGGTGACGCGGTGAAGTACTCGGCTGACTCACCGGGCGACTGTACCCTCTTGTGCGATGCCAACCACCGACCGCACGTGGGAACAACGCCTCGAGCGGATCCTCATGGTGCTGCTGTGGGGGTCGTTTGCTTTTGGCTTCTTGCTCTCCGCAATCCGCAATGGGGCATCGCCCGCAGTGACCATCTCGGCCTTCATCGCCGGCGCATATGCCGTGGTCATGCAGTGGCTGCCGCTGCGCTGGCGGCTCGACCAGAACATCGGAGAACTCATCGCGGTTGCCGGGGTGGTCATCGCGCTGATTGCGGTGGCTCTGACCGGCGGTATCAACAGTCCCTACCTGCTGTTCCTCTCTGCGCCGTCTTTCTATGCGGGCGCCTTCCTGGGTTTCCGGGTCGGCGTCGAAACGGCCGTCTTGACCAGCATGGGGCTGATCTTCGTGGTGGCCACCCTCCAGCAGGAGATAATCCAAGGCCAGGTGCTCCAGGTATCTCTGCTCTATTTGCTCATGGCGGTCGCCTTTGCTCAGAGCCGGCGGATTCTGGTCGAGGAGCAAGCTCGCGGCGATGCCCTCGAGAAGGCCTCCGCAGTCACCTCGGTTCGATTGGAGCGTCTCGAGGCGGCTCACAGCGCACTCACGAGCCTCTCCGACCTCGCAACCACGGCCGAGCTCAACCCGGTTTCCGTCGGTCAGGCTGCGCTGCGGGACCTTGCACTCACGGTTCCCTATGACGCCGGTCAGGTCGTACTGAACGATGAGCGGGGTGCCGTCGTGGTCGCCCGCCGCGGGGAGCCGGGGCCCATGACCGACCGAGTCGAGTTCCCCATGCAGCTTGCCGACCGGAGGATCGGGCACCTTGCGCTGTGGCCGGAAAACGGCACGGACCTCGAAGCTTCACGGGGGGTGGTCGAAGCTGCGCTCCGCCCCGTGACTCTGGCCTACGACAACATCCTGTTGTTGCGCTCGATCGCCCGTCGCGCCGTGCAAGAAGAGCGAGTACGGCTGGCGCGCGAGCTTCACGACGAGATCGGCCCCTCGCTCGCGTCTCTGGGGCTCGGAATCGACATGGCCATTCAACAGCACGACGCTGAACCCGCACTGGCCCGCCAGCTCGAGACGCTGCGACGCTCTGTAACCAGCTTGGTCGAAGAGGTGCGTACCACGGTGTCGGACCTCCGCCACGAGAGTTCCGGAAGCCTGGTCGAGAAAGCACTCACACTCGCAGCGGAGGCCGGCGTCGACGGCGCTGCCATCGTCATCGACATCGACGAGCGTCGTCCGCCCCGACCCAGTATCGCCCCGGATCTCAACGCCATCCTGACCGAAGCCATGCGCAATGCGCTCGAGCACGCCGACGCCAAGGCAATCCAGATCACCGGGTATGTAGACCGCGACCGCGGTACCCTGGTGGTCGCCGACGACGGCAAGGGATTTGATCCCAGCCACACTCCAAAGGGGCACTTTGGTCTGATCGGCATGCAAGAGCGCGGCGTCGCCATCGATGCCGGCGTTTCCGTTGCGTCAAGCCCTACCACGGGGACCACGGTCACAGTCAAATGGGGCCAAGGAGGACGGCAGATTGATTGACATTGTCATTGCCGACGATCATCGGCTCCTGCTCGAGGGACTAGCTCAGGCGCTTGACAGCCTGCCCGACATTCGCGTCCTGGCGACCGCCGCCGACGGCAACGAACTCGTCGCCCTTCTCGAGGAGAAAAGACCCGACGTCATGCTGGTTGACATCGAGATGCCGAACCTTGGTGGAATCGCCGCCCTGCGGACCATTCCCGACGCACCTCCGGCCATCGTTGTGACAATGCACACCGCCGACGAGCAGCGGCGCCGCGCCGCTGCCGCGGGTGCCGCCGGATTCCTCTCCAAGTCAACTCCGCTTCCGGACCTTGCGGCCGCGGTGCGGGCCGTGCACGCCGGCGAGGATCTCATTCGGGCTGAAGACCTCGACGCCGTGCTCGACCGCCACCGCCAACCTCTGCTCGACCCAGGGGCGGCGCGGCTCACCGACCGCGAGCGTGAGTTGTTGGCCCTACTCGCATCGGGTGTCAGCTCGACCGATGATCTCGCCGACCAGCTCTACATCTCCCAGAAGACGGTGAAGAACCACCTCGCGAGCATTTACGAGAAGCTCGCCATCACCGACCGAGCCCAAGCTGCCGTCGAGGCGATCCGCCTCGGCCTTCATCGACCCTGACCGGTGAGTTCGGTCCCGACACACCTACGCTCCGTAGCGCCCCAATACGCTCTGTGGTAAATGGGTCGCCCGGCCTATGGTCAATATCCCGCCGTTGCCGTACCGTTGCTAGTGGATCACCCTGCCATAGGAGGTAGACAGAAATGCTTCGCATGTGGACGGCCATTCAGAGCCGCATGACCAACGAAGAGGGCGCCAGCCTTGTTGAGTACGCCCTGCTCGTCGCTTTGATCGCAGTTGTG
>Ga0209567_10000986_pt1 | contig 15257 bp, 10 predicted proteins | sample COG_12_FD_184756 | JGI IMG/M metagenome (GOLD analysis project Ga0209567, IMG submission 184756) | Pelagic marine sediment microbial communities from the LTER site Helgoland, North Sea, for post-phytoplankton bloom and carbon turnover... | ecosystem: Environmental > Aquatic > Marine > Neritic...
TTCCAATCCGAGCTTAAATTTAAGGGATTTCAGGGTATTTTTCATCAACATCGTGACCGTCATGGGTCCCACACCACCGGGAACCGGGGTGATCGAACCTGCAATTTCTTTGGCCTCATCAAAATCCACATCACCTTTTAAAATGGCAATTTTCTTACCTGTTTTTTCACTGATCTTTTCACCGACCCGGTTGACACCGACATCAATCACGCACGCCCCCGGTTTGATCCACTCGGGCTTGACCAGGCCCGGAACGCCGGCAGCCACGATTAGAATATCGGCCCGCTTGCAATGGGCGGCCAGATCCTGCGTCCGGGTGTGAACCACGGTTACGGTTGAATTGGCGCCATCTCCTTTTTGCAGCATCATATTGGCAATGGGTTTGCCGACAATGTTTGAGCGACCCACAACGACCACTTCGGCTCCGCTGGTCTCCACTCCGGCGCGCACGATCATTTCTTGTATTCCGGCAGGTGTGCAAGGCGGAAATTTCACCTCCTTGCCCCCTATCATCAGGCGGCCGACGTTGACCGGGTGAAATCCGTCCACATCCTTGTCCGGATCAATGGCGTTCAGAACCTTTTTTTCATCCAAATGCTTGGGAAGCGGGAGTTGGACCAGAATACCGTTAATCGACTCATCGTTATTGTATTTATCGACCAGGCCCAGCAGATCTTCCTCGGATATATCTTCGGCCTGGCTATCTTGTATCTCCTTAAAACCCAGCTGATTGGCGGTTTTAATTTTAAGGGTGACATAAGAAATGGAGGCTGGATTTTCCCCGACCAATATGGTTACCAGGCCGGGAACAGCACCGTGTTTTTCTTTGATTTCTTTTACTTCATCTGCAATTTCTTTTAGAATCCCTTCGCGGATCTCTGTCCCCTTGATCAACTTTGCTGTCATCATTGTCCTCCTTTCATCGTTGTTTATTAAACGCTTAAGTGTAATTCCTTTGCACTTTATGAAAAATTTTTCTTATTCCTATTTCGTGTTTTCGTGATTGATTTATCCTTTTCGGTTGCGACTTATCCGGATTATGTATGGGTTAATTGTAATTCGCTAAAATTTATCCGTTACATACAAAACATTCCGATATAAAAGTCAACAAATAATAACGAATAACAGATAACAAATAACTGAAAATCAGAGTGGATAGGGAATTTGATTCAAACCGCTGCTTTCGTCCAAACCCAGCATGATGTTCATATTTTGAACCGCCTGGCCGGCAGCACCTTTCACCAGGTTATCGATGGCGGATATAATGATCAGACGGTTACTGTTATGATCCAGCTGGAATCCGATATCACAGAAATTTGTGCCTTTGACATGCAGCGTATCGGGTACTTGCCCGGCAGGGCATAAACGAATAAAAGCATGATTTGCATAAGTGTTTTGCAGGCAACCGCGTATATCCGCTTCTTTCAGGTTTTGGTTCTCAGAAGCATAGATGGTGGTTAGCATCCCCCGGCTCATGGGAACCAAATGCGGAACAAATGTCAGTTCGACCGGCCGGCCGGTTTCACGGCCTAATATGAAATTCATCTCTGGATTGTGACGATGGCTGGCAACCTTATATGCCTTAAACGATTCATTGGCTTCACAATAATGACTGGAGATGGCCAGGGATCGTCCGGCCCCGCTGACGCCGGATTTTGAATCGACAATAACAGTATCTGGATTCAACAGGTTTTCCCGCATCAGCGGAATCAACGGCAACAGCGCACTGGTCGGGTAACAGCCCGGATTGCCGATCAGGTCAGCGCTGCGGATGGCCTCAGCATAAATTTCGCTTAAACCATAAACGGCCTGATCGAGCAAACCCCTGGCCGTATGCGGCTGGTAGGCGGATTCGTAAACAGCAGCATCATTAAAACGAAAATCTGCGGATAAATCCACCACTCGAACCCCGCGCGCCAGAAACTGCGGTACGACGGCCATGGGCAGCTGATGGGGCAGCGCCAGAAAAACAATCTCTGCCCGGTCACAAACGTTTTCAACATCCAGTTCCTCACAGGTCAAATTGACGCACCCGGCCAGTGCCGGGTAAACCCGATCGAATTTAACCCCGGCAAATTGACGTGATGTTAAAATGCTCAGTTCAACCTGAGGATGTCCGCTAAGGATTCTGACCAGCTCCGCCCCGGCATAACCGGTGGCACCAACAATACCTACCTGCACCATAAAGCCCCCTGGTCCCTATAGGTTAACTGCAACACAAAACAGTGATATTGCTTAAAATTCACTTTCTACCAGATAAAGGCGCTGGCTTCAAGTGGATTCAGCCAAGGGATACAAAGATCATACAGGGCGGAATATTTGAGAACCGGTCAGCGAAAACAGGATGGAACAGTGGAATCCGCTTTTGCGAGGTCTTCAGGCACAGACGGTATCTTCGAGGATAAGAATCCACCCGGCATCGCCTGAAGATTGAGATATGACCGATATGCTGGTACGGATCGCACGGTCGTTGAAGTCTGACAAAAAGCTCATTTTAGTCCGATCGGGAAGTTGGGCAACCTGTTTGAGAGCGCTACCCAGCTTGGGCCTGGTTTCCGACGGGAAAATTTCAAGTACCGGATTATTGATGACTTCCATTGGAGATTTGCCAAGGATCTCAAAGGCAGCGGGGTTTACGTTCACAATGCGGGCATCAATATCAACCACGATAACACCGACTGCCATACTCTTGATAATGGCCTGATGAAATTTAAGGGCGTTTAACAGTCCGACCGCATCACGTCTGGGATAGACGCCGCGGGTTTGCATGACTTTAAATTGGTCCGGCGAGGATTGGGGTCGTGTTTCGATTTCTGCCATAAGCCCGTTTAACTGGAAAGTCAGTTTGTCAATCGGTCCTTTGGCGATATAATAATCAGCGCCGATTTCATTGAGGCTGCCAAGTTGCTCAACCATTACACCCGATAAGGCCACAATCGGAAAATGGTTGGGCCCATATTTAAGGCGCACAAAATCAATAAACTGGCTACCGTCGACTTTGGGCATCACCAGATCGACAAACATCACATCATACGGCAGGTCCTCCAACTTGGATATACCATCTTTGCCGTCATATGCTTTGGTGACGGCATACCCCCTTTTGGCGAGCAACTCGCTGACAAATTCAACAAAAAAATAATCCGCATCCACCACCAGAGCTTTTTTTTCCATTTCCTTCACCTTAGAGGTTTATTCAATACAGACCCGGCGGACTTCACGCATATCCGACATGCCGTTAAATACTTTTTGAATACCGTCCTGCTTCAATGTCGTCATTCCATCTTTGACCGCCTGTTGGGCCAGATCCTGAGAGGTTGCCTGCTTTTTGATCAGCATTTTGATATCCGCGGTGCCTTCAATTAATTCATGGATGCCCAGCCGGCCTTTATAACCGGATCCATCGCATTTCTCACAGCCAGCGGAACGATGCAGTTCAAAGCTGGCATCATAATCGACACCCAATGCCGCAAACGATTTTTCACCGTAGTCCTTGACGATATAGTCAAACTCTTCTTGATCCGGGTGGTAGGTTTCAATGCATTCAGAGCACAAATTACGAACCAGACGCTGCGACAGTACTGCCAGGAACGAATCAGCAATGTTCAGCGGATTCATCCCCATATCCAACAGCCGCGTCAGGGTCTCGGGGGCATTGTTGGTATGCAGCGTTGACAGCACCAGGTGGCCGGTCAAGGACGCCTCGATAGCGGTCGCGGCTGTTTCACGATCGCGCATTTCACCGATCATAATGACATCGGGGTCAAGCCGTAAAAATCCGCGCATAATTCTCGCAAAATCCAGTCCGATTTTCGGTTTCACCTGCACCTGTCTTAATCCAGCCTGGGTAATTTCGACGGGGTCCTCAGCGGTCCATATTTTCACATTGGGCTCATTGATACTGGCTAGGGCCGAATGCAGGGTGGTTGTTTTACCCGAACCGGTTGGGCCAACGCACAGAATGAGTCCGTAGGGACGAAGGATGCAGCGTTGTAAAACCTCTAAATTGCGCTCGTTCAGTCCGAGCTCGTCCAATTTTAATGTTCCGGATTTGGTCAAAATGCGCAAAACTGCATCTTCAAATCTGCCCGTGGTCGGCATGGTGGATATCCGCAGCTCAAATTCAGAAATGCCTTTGCGCTTGAAGCGTATTTTGCCGTCCTGGGGCAGTCGTCGCTCGGCGATGTCCAAATCAGCCATAATTTTTAATCGCGATACAATTGCCGGTGCCATGGCATTGGGCACCTGGATGTACTCGTGGCAAATCCCATCGGTGCGAAATCGAATGGTGGTCTTGCGGCTGATGGCCGATGGTTCCACATGGATATCGGAGGAATTGTTTCGAAAGGCAGTCACTAAGACCTGATCCACAAATTTGACCACCTGGCTGGAGGATTCATCTAAGCCGACCTGATCTTCCTCAGTTTCATCTTCTTCTTCAAATGAAATATCCGGTATAATGTCATCCAGATCTTCATATGCATTTTCAGTTAGCTTCTCGACTTTCGGATCAAAGAAATGATTGATAAAACTTTCAATGTCCTCTTTGAACCCAACCGCGAATTTGATCTTCTGGTTGGGCATCAGGGCTTTGATATGATCGGTTTTGCGAAGATCCTTGGGGTCGTCGACTAAAATTTCAACGCCTTTTTTACTCCATTTCAACGGCACCCAGATGTAATACAGTAAAAACGATTTTTTCAAATTGTTAGTCAGCTCGACCGGGACGATGACTTCCGTATCGAAACCGTGAAACGGCAGACCATAAAACAACGACAGGGATTTGCCCACTTCTTCCTTTTTGACTTTAAAGCGATCCGTTAAAACAAATTCAATGCTTTTGCCGGCCTTCTTAGAAATCGCCAGAGCATCCTGAAGTTGATTGGTTGTTACCAATTTATTTTGCAATAGATAATCGTATCTTGAACTGGTCGACAGGCTCGATATCAAAGCATCGATTTTGGCTTTAATGTCCTGATTTTGGGGATCAATTTTGGATGCGGTTTCGTATAACGCAAGGGCCTGGTCGCGCTGGTCGCGCTTTTCCATTTCGGTACCGAGCCAAAATTGAATCTGGGCGGTTTCTTTGTCATTTAAATTGTGCTGATTAATGACTTTATGCGCTTTCTTGACAACTTCATGAGCCTGTTGGGTTTGGAGCAAACAGGTTAAATAATCCACCACAATCTGGGCGGGTGAATAATCTAATTTGGAGTAGTCGGATTTTCCGAAATCAAACTTCAGGAGCTTTTCATACTCGAGAATCGCTTCTTCGATCAGCCCGAGTTCTTTCAGAGCACGGGCCCCATCCAATATTGTCGGGACATCATCGTGTAGCGACAGGTTTTTTCTAAACAGAGATATATCTTCTTCTGACAGTCCCTGATTCTCTGCCATTTCACGCAGCTCTAGCTCTTTACGTAAATTTCCGATTTTATTTTTTATACTTCCATTGTTGCCGTTGTCCTCATCAGAAGATAGGGTGAGCACCTCTTCATAGAGGGTTAACGCCTCTTCTATCATCCCCATTGAATGACAGGTTTCAGCCTCTTTGATTTTTAGTTTGATATCCGTATGTTCGACCGGCTGTGCCTTGCTCATAATTTTTCCCACACCTTTTTAAGCGCGTATATGTTTTCAGGCGACTTACTGGGCAGGCAATTTATCGCGAATTTAATATTATGTCCGCATGACCAAATTCGCAGGGCGGCCCCTGGTCAGGCAACTCACCCTAACCCATTACCGCTATCGGCTGCATTTAAAAAAACTTTAGGGGGTTAAGCTCAGTCAGATTGTTCTGCAGTGGAGCTTAAAAGAATGACGAATAGCTTGACAGAATTTATATTCCATTTATAATTTTATTAGTGGATATGCCCGTGTGGTATCCAGCAGCGCAGCATGTGGACAACAAATATGATATAGCCTGCAAAGGCACTCGACAATTAACGGGGAAAAACATGCCAATATATGAGTATGAACATGTTCAACGGGCGTGTAAATTGGGGAAAGTGTTTGATTTTAAGCAGAAATTAGAGGACGCTCAACTGACTCAGTGCCCTGAGTGCAGCGGCCCGGTGCAAAAAATCATTTCGCGAATCAATATCAGCTGTCCGAAAACCAACAGCGAACTGCGCGATCTGGGTTTTACAAAACTGGTTAAGCGAGACGATGGCGTCTATGAAAATGTTACCGCCCGCGGCAACGATAGCCGCTACATGGAGCGGGGCAAATCGGAAACCATCCCGGATCTAAGCAAGACGATTAGCGACTAAACGACAGGTTTCAGGTGTCAGTGTTCAGGTGTCAGGGAGTCTGAGACGGGGATCTGATCCTGCCGAAAAACATGCGATCGTTATCTACTGAATATCGACGGTTCCAATCTGAACATCAAAGGCCTGACACCCGAAACCTGACACCTAATTATTATTTGACTCCTAAGACCCGCCAAGACAAATGTCATATTAATATTCCCGATCCACCCGGTTATTTGACCAGCTTCACCACTACAAATCCGGCGTTTTTCCGTCGAATAAACAGATTAACCGCTTCACCGGACTCGATCGCGCCCAAAAGCGATTGGTATTCAGTCGTATTTTTAACCGCTTGGCGGTTGATTTCTTTGATAATATCTCCGACACGCACATCAGCGCCAGCGCCTTTGCCGCCGGGTTCCACCTGGGTGACGATGACACCCGCACTTTCATCGATATCAAACCGCTGGGCAATTTCAGGCGTCAGATCCGAAACGCGAATACCGAATTCATCTGTCTGCTCAGGGGATCGCCCCCGACCGGCCAGTTTTTCTTCCGGACGTTTGGCGATTTTGACGTTGAAGGTTTTTTCTCTGCCGTCGCGCAGTATCTTTATTTTGGCACTGTCATTTACCGGAATTTTCGCCACTATGCCCGTCAACTGGCGGCTGGTTTTGATCTTTTCACCATTAACGGCAAGAACAATATCTTTGGGTTGGATTCCCGCTTGATCTGCTGGATCTCCTTCAAAAACATCGGCCACAAAAACCCCTTTCTTGCTCTCGATGTTATAGTATTCGGCCATCTCAGGGCTCAAATCTTGAATGGCAACACCAAGCCATCCCCGGGTGACTTCGCCTTCATCTTTAAGCGCCACGATGATATCCCGGGCCAGGTTGATGGGAATGGCAAAACCGATTCCCTGACCGCTGGCGACAATCGCCGTATTGATTCCGACCACTTCACCCTGCAGATTCAGCAAGGGTCCGCCGCTGTTGCCGGGATTGATGGAGGCATCGGTCTGGATAAAATCATCATACGGGCCTGAACCGATAACCCGACCTTTAGCGCTGACAATTCCGGCTGTTACTGTTTGCTCGAGGCCGAAAGGGCTGCCGATGGCCACCACCCATTGTCCGACTTGAAGTGCATCGGAATCGCCGAGCTTAACCGTCGCAAAGTTTTCGCTGGATTCAATTTTCAACAGAGCGATATCGGTATTGGGGTCTCGTCCGACAATTGCGGCATTGAACTCACTTTCGTCCTTGAGTTTAACTTTTATCTGGTCCGCATCTTCGATCACATGGTTGTTGGTCACGACGTACCCGGTCCTGTCAATGATAAAGCCCGAACCGAGGCTGGGCTGCTTGAATTCTTTCTGCATTTCGTCGCCGAAAAAGCGCTCAAAAAACTCTTTAAATGGACCTTCTTTACCCCGGGGATCACGCTGAAATTGGCGAAACACCGGCCCGCCGCCTTTAATTGTTTTTACGGTCCGGATATTAACCACCGCCGGGCTTACCATCACTGCCAGTCGATTGAAACTGGCGGGCGCGTCGAAATATTGCGTTTGCTTGGCATATGCCCTATTTCCCCAAAAATCATAAGTGACGCATTTTAAACCCACCATCAGGGCCAATAAGATCAAAACAGAGGCGAATTTTAGCCATTTTTGAACACCATTGCGGGGACCCATGCAGACAACTCCTTTCGAAACGATGAACCGGTAAGGTTCCTTTGCTCATTTGCGTCGCTGAGCGAAAATACAAGCGCTATGCGATTTTAGCTCATCCGCTAGACTTATATACCGCGCTTATACGCCGGCGACTTGCAAAAATAGCATTAATGTATTAAAATTCTCGCAAAAACAACAAGCAGAACCAAGTATTCCGGTAACTTAAGATAAATCTATTTCTCATCTTTTCCATATTTTAGCAAATAAAATTTCCAGGTTTTATTGGTTGTGTGCAATGGAGCGATTTCTATTCCACCTGCCTGTACCACCACCCCTTTAAACTTTTGGAATTGATGCAGCCGGCTAAAAGACATCGCCGGTCTTGACATCGGTGCTTTGTTTTTTTATAGCCACTTGCTCTGGTAAAGGATGCACTTAAAATGGGAGATGTCCAATGATCCAGGTCGAAAATCTTACCAAATATTACCACAGGCTTTGCGCGGTGGATCAGATCAATTTCGATATCGAAAAAGGTGAAATCATAGGACTTTTGGGCCCCAATGGGGCAGGCAAAACCACCACCCTGCGGATGCTCACCGGCTACCTGCAGCCCAGTTCGGGAAATATCCGCGTCAAGGGGCTAAACATTGATAAGCATATTTTGGAAATCAAAAAAATATTAGGCTATCTACCGGAATCCGCTCCGTTGTATCACGACATGCTGGTCTTTGATTACCTGAATTACGTCGCCGCTATTCGCCAGATCAGTGGCAATGAAAAACTGGCACGCATTCGCCACCTGGCGGACCTGTGCGGCATCAATGAAGTTATGCACCAGCCGATCGGTGAGCTTTCCAAAGGGTACAAACAGCGCGTCGGGCTGGCGCATGCCATGATGAATGACCCGGAAGTACTGGTTCTGGATGAACCGACCTCGGGCTTAGACCCCAATCAGATTGTTGAGATCCGCAAAATAATCAAAGAAATCGGCAAAGAAAAAACCATTATTCTTTCAACGCATATCCTGAGTGAGGCCGAGGCCACATGCGATCGCATCGTCATTATCAGCCAGGGCAAAATCGTGGCGGATGGCAGTGCCGAAAACCTGAAACAAACCACCCGTGGTCAGAACATCATGAGGCTGAGTGTTCAAAACGCAGATTTCAAATCCGTACAGGAGACACTGGCCGGCATCCAGGGCCTGGATAATATCAAACATGTTTCTGAGACCGACAGCCTCCTGAACATCAACCTGAGCTATTCATCGACAGCGGACCTGCGACCGGAAGTTTATCGCCGAATAAAAGAAACCGATTGGGTTCTGCTGGAGTTTCACCAGGAAACCCAATCATTGGAAAACATTTTTCGCGAGCTTACCAAGGAGAACTAACATGCGCCAGGCGGCCCATATTTTTCGCAAAGAATTTAGCGCTTATTTTATTTCCCCGATTGCCTACATCGTCATTTCAATATTTCTTCTGGTAACCGGCTGGTTCTTTTTTGCAACCTTCTTCCTTTTTAATCAGGCGAGTTTGAGGACATTTTACGCGCTGTTGCCGGTTGTCTTTGCTTTTGTCATTCCGGCCATTACCATGCGGTTGATATCCGAAGAATTAAACGTGGGATCTGATGAAATTTTACTGACAATGCCCGTGACCGCTCGCGATGTTATTCTCGGCAAATTTTTCGCCAGCCTGGCAATGATCGTTGCGATGTTAATCCCAACCTTTGCCTACCCGCTGACGGTTTCAGTGATGGGGCAATTGGACTGGGGACCGGTGATTGGCGGATACATCGGTGCCATCCTGTTAGGTGCCGCTTTTTCGGCTGTTGGGCTGTTCTCTTCGGCACTGACGCGCAATCAGATCATTGCTTTTATCATCGGCCTGTCGATTTGCTTTGCACTGACGCTGATCGACAAATTGTTATATTTTTTACCCCAATCATTGCTGGGCGTTTTTGCCTATCTGGGGGCAGATTTTCATTTCCAGAATATTGCCAAAGGCATCATTGATAGTCGTGACATTCTTTATTTTGTCAGTGTGTGCTTTATTGGTCTATACGGGGCCTACCTGGCTCTGCGGTTAAAACAGTAAGGAGATCCAATATGCAGGTGAAAAAAGGATTGGAGAAGTACATTAAATTTTTAATCTACTTGATCATCGTCGTTTTGGTTAACATCGCAGGCATTACCCTTTTCTTCAGAATAGATCTGAGTGCCAATAAGATGTATTCCATCTCCGATGCCAGCAAAAAAGTAGTGTCAACTTTAAAAGAGCCTTTGACCATAAAGGTCTTTTTTACAAAAGATCTGCCCGCCCCTCACAATAGCACGGAGCGTTATTTACATGATTTGCTCCAAGAATATGCCATCCATGCCAATCGCTTTTTTAATTTCAGTTTTTACGATGTTAGTGCTGAAGAAGGCGAATTAAGCGAAGAGAAACAGGAAAATCAGAAGCTCGCCAATAATTATGGAATTCATCCCGTCCAAATTCAGGCCATTGAAAAGGATGAAGTCAAATTTCAGCGCGCTTACATGGGATTGGTTGTTATCCACGGTGATCTAATCGAACGAATGCCAACCATAGCCAGCACAGAAGGACTCGAATACTCACTGACCACGGCTATCCAGAAATTAAACAACAAGATCAGTGCCCTGCTGGGCTTGCAGGATAAAATTCACATCAAACTGTTCCAGTCATCCTCGCTCAATCAGATCGCGCCGTATATCGGCATAAAAGAGCTGGCGCAGTTTCCCGACACCCTGGAACAAATGGTCGCTCGGCTGAATCAAAAAAATTACAACAAACTCGCATTTGAATTCCTGGATCCCACAGCTGACGAATCTCTGGCAGCAGATGCCAAAAAATATAAAATCATGGCCGTCAAATGGCCGGCTTTAGACAACGGCACCATCCCGCCCGGTAACGGTGCTATTGGGATGGTCATGCAATTTGGTGAACGCGCCATTGTGGTCCCCTTGCTGCAGGTGATTCAGATTCCGATCATCGGCACCCAGTATAAATTGATGACGACCGCAGAACTGGAAGAACAAATTAACCGCAACGTCGAAGCCCTGATCAATATCAACCAGGATCTGGGTTTTGTCGCGGGCCATGGGACACTGGATATTGGTGGGATCTCGCCAGCAGGCCAAAATATCCGTCAGAATCCAGATGCGGTCTTAAACTTTCGAACACTCATTTCGCAAAATTACACCTTGAAACCGGTCGATGTAAGCGAAGCGACTATACCGGATAATCTGAACGCCATCGTCATAGCTCGACCGACAGAGCCTTTTTCCGATTTCGCCCTATTTCAAATTGATCAGTTTTTAATGAAAGGTAAAAACCTGATCCTGTTTCTGGACCGTTTACGGGAAGTTCAACCCGCCAATCAACAGGGCAGAAGCCTGGGCGGCCAGCAAACGGTTTTCGTTCCATTAGATACCGGGCTTGAAAAGCTTCTAAACCATTACGGTATTCGTATAAAGCAATCGTATGTTATGGACGAAAATTGCTACAAGCAGGAATTGCCGGCCCAGCTGGGCGGCGGACAACGGGCCATTTATTATGCGCCGATTATTAAAAACCGGTTTATCAATAAAGAGCTGAACTTCATGAAAAACATCAAGGGCATGATTACGCTGAAAATTTCGCCTCTGGAGCTTGATACAGAGCGCCTGAATGCCCATGCGCTTAAAGCCATCCGTCTGATATCTTCCTCGGAAAATTCATGGGAGATGAGCGGGCGGATTACATTGAATCCCATGTTTATCCAGCCACCCCAGTCCAAAGAGGAAATGCAAAGCAAGGCGCTGGCGTATATTGTGACCGGAAAATTTCCGAGTTACTTTGCCGACAAGCCCATACCGGTCAAGAAAGTGGATGAGGCTACGGCCAAGGAGACAGACAGCCAGGAAGACCGGCAGCAAGAACAAAACCAGCTTTCCACCCAGCAATCCACTGTTGATCTTTCAAAGATTACAGCCAGCGGGCAATTTTTACCCGAAGGCAAGCCTGGAAAAATCTTTCTGATGGCTGCAAGTGATATGCTCAGAGATAGTTTGCTGGACGCCGGCGGCCGGGGACCGAATGCCACCTACATCCTCAACGTTATCGATTATCTGAACGGCCGCGAAGACGTCGCCGTCATGCGCGCAAAACAGCAGCGCTTCAACCCGCTGGATGGCGCCGCGGCCTCAACCCGCACGTTCGTTAAAGCGTTGAACATCGTCGGTCTGCCGGCGCTGGTGGTGCTTTTCGGCATCGCGGTCTGGTTTCGTCGGCATCGGCGCAAAAAAAATATTCAATTGATGTTCATCGGTTCAGGGGTTCAGGGTTCAAAGGTTCAGGGTTAGTGGCTCCTGGTCGCGACTCGGCTGAGCTCGTCGCAGGCTGGCTGCTGGCAGATAGCTGTCAGTCAATACTCGCGGGCTTTTAGCCAGTAGCAAGCCGCGAGAAGCCAGCGGCCGAAGCACCGAAACACTGGACCTTTGAAGCTTCGCAATCTTTACACGGGAAAAATGAGAAAATGAAAATCAAAAAAGAATATATCATCCTTCTTCTGGTCATTATCGCTTTATCCGTCTATCTGGCTATGCGTAGCACCGATCGCACCCATTACCAGCTGCCGGAACTGACCGATCTGGAACGCGGCAAGATTACGAAAATTGAAATTTCAAAAGAAGGGGATGCGATCGTATTAATAAAAAGAGACAATCAATGGTACCTTGAGCCCAAGGGATATCTGGCCGACACCGGCAAGGTCGACAGTATGCTCGCTGTTTTCGAAACCCTGTCACTGGCAGCTCTGGTTTCAGAATCTAAAGATGACCAGCGCTATGATTTGCATCCTGCCAGGCGTATCACCGCCAAAGCCTGGCAAGAAGACGCGCTCATGCGAAATCTGGATATGGGTAAGGCCGCGCCTTCGTTTCGGCACACCTTTGTCAAATTAGCCGACGACAGCCGCGTATATCACGCCAACGATAATTTTCGCAGCAAATTTGAGCAGACCCCGGACAGCCTGCGTGACCGTGGCGTTTTGTCCTTTAAAACGGGTGACATACAGGCCGTTCAGATTACAAAAGACCAGGCATCTATAGAACTGGTCCGCAACGAGGTCTCGATTGAACCGGCGGCGTCACAACCCGAAAAGCCGGAAACGGCCCCACCGGAGGCCGCAAAATTTGAATGGCAGGACCGCAACGGAAAAAAAGTCAACGATCAGAACCTCAATCGCCTGCTGACCACTCTGGGCAGTCTCAAGTGCAGCGGCTATATCGATGACCGCAACAAGGATTCATTTACAAAGCCGATCTGCACGGTAAGATTAAATGGGATCCAGGAACATCAGCTGGAAATCTTTGCCAAGCTTGAAAAAGATGCTGAACACTATCCGGCCGTCTCGTCCGGCAGCGACTATCCGTTCCTGTTGTCCGATAACCAGGCGCAGCAGGTTATGAAAGACCCCTCAGAGATGCTGTTAAAATCTGAAGTGGAAGAAAAAAAATCTGCAGAATCAAAGGAATCAAAGCCCGAATAAATATCAGAAGGTCGATGTGAGCGGCACCGAAACAATCGCTGCCAATACAATAATCTGCGAAATGCTTCTGCACAGATGCTCCTCAACATCAGGGAGGTGGATTTCTGCAATTTAAATACAGTTTATTCGATACAATTTTTGAGATAGCTTCTAGTGTTGTGTCCCAGAGATAGCATTAAAAAATCGTTTAATTTTATCTAAAATTGAATCGGCTGTCGCCGTCCATAAAAAGGGTTTTGTATTGGCGTTGTAATTTTTAACAAAGCGCTCTATTTTTTCAGTTAATTGCTTAACACTGTTAAAGGAACCACGCCGTATCGCTTTTTGGGTAATAATGTTGAACCAAATTTCTACCTGATTTAACCAGGAAGAATAAGTAGGCGTATAATGGACATGATATCGAGGCCTGACAGCCAACCAGTTTCGCACCTTTTGGTGTTTGTGTGTGGCGTAATTATCTACAACTAAGTGGATATCCATGTCCTCGGGTACATTGGCATCAATATGTTTTAAAAATTGTAGATATTCCTGGTGTCGGTGTCTTTTTTTACATTGGGTGATGACTTCACCGGTGGCTAAATCAAGAGCTGCAAACAATGTTAACGTACCGTGACGTTTGTATTGATGAGTGACGCCTTCAACATAACCTAAACCCATTGGCAGTACTGGTTGGCTACGGTCCAAAGCTTGAATTTGGCTTTTTTCGTCAACACACAACACCATGGCCTTATCGGGAGGGTCTAAATACAATCCGACAATATCTCGAACTTTATCGACAAATAAAGGATCGGTTGACAATGTAAAGTGTTTTTGTCGATGTGGTTGAAGGTTAAAAGCGCTCCATATACGCTGAACGGTTGATTTTGAAATATTAGTTTCTTTGGCAATGCTACGGCATGTCCAATGCGTTGCCCCTTTTGGTTTGCTTTTAAGCGTTTTGTGGATGAGTTGGGCTATTTGCTCATCGTTTATAGATCGTGGGACTCCCGGCTTAGGTTCATCGTAAAGTCCCATTAATCCTTGAACGATAAACCGATTACGCCACATCCCGACTACCGAGATAGACAAACCAACTTTTTGGGCGATGGCTGTATTTGTAAGACCTTGATCAGACATTAAAATGATTTTAGCTCTACGAACATGCGAATAAGGTAACGATCGTGAATTCGCTATTGATAATAATTGTTCCCTAACTTCGTCTGACAACTTGAGTGGTTTTTTAGGGCGACCTCTGCTCATATTTATCTCCTCCTTTTACATTGGAGGAGTATAAGCACAAAGACAACTGAAAATCTAGCTTTTTTTATAGTTATCTCTGGGACACAACACTAGAAGTTATCTCAAAAATACATCTAACGCCCAAGGGCTGTGTTTCCCCGATAAATCGGGATCACACATCTATTTTTATGAACATTAAGGTGTGCGTCAAACCGATTCAAAATGCTCGAATACTATCGTGTATGCTCCACTTTTGAATCGATTTTCGCCTTGCCCTTGAGCGTGATCTACTATTTTTGAGATAACTTCTAATAATCCAATTGCGTTAAGCGCAATGGGACGTTATTTATTATGGATTGTTCTTAAATTGTGAATACTGGAAACGGGTTGATTTTTCCGGCCAGTGACACCCCGTTCGCTCTCGCTGTACAAATTTTCAAGGAGGAATTTAGAATGTACAATAAAACGGTTATGGATCACTTCCGCAATCCACGCAATGTCGGTGTCATTGAAGATGCCGACGGTGTAGGTGAAGTCGGCAATCCCCTATGTGGTGATATGATGAC
>Ga0209567_10000987_pt1 | contig 15246 bp, 14 predicted proteins | sample COG_12_FD_184756 | JGI IMG/M metagenome (GOLD analysis project Ga0209567, IMG submission 184756) | Pelagic marine sediment microbial communities from the LTER site Helgoland, North Sea, for post-phytoplankton bloom and carbon turnover... | ecosystem: Environmental > Aquatic > Marine > Neritic...
GGATCAACAGGATCAACAGGATCAACAGGATCAACAGGATCAACAGGATCAACAGGATCAACAGGATCAACAGGATCAACAGGATCAACAGGATCAGACCGCGGTTGGCGATATAGCCGTAGGACAGCCGTCTGAGGAATCTCCAGCGGTGGACGAGCAGAAGCTCATCGAGCTCGCCGATTTGCGCGCAGCCGGAATCAAGGACTACCTGGTCGAACAGCACCAGGTTCCTGCCAGCCGCCTGGTTGGCTGTCGGTCGCACATCGAGACCGACCCACCAGACGCGAAGCCACGTATTGACTTGCTAATATAGGGGACAGACCACGGTTACTGCAGCAATTGATATTGTGAAATTTGAACCTGGTCTATCCACTGTTATGGCGCAGTATCCGGCAATCAATGCTGTCCTATCTGCCGACGCGCCCTTTCCTTGCCGCTGTGTCGGCTTCACAGTCTGGAAATTCGCGCCAGTTGGGTCCATAGTGGCAGTGTCATAATAAGAATTGGAGGCTCACGTGAACAAACATCCGACGGATACCAGTAAATGGGCTTTGGCGATTCACCGGGTTACCGAGAAAAGTGTCGAAATCTGGGTCGGAACACTGTTCCCGACGATGGCGATGCCGCTTAAAGCCAGGGTCAAGCTTGTCACACCCGATGGTCGCACCCGTACCCGCAATATTTCGAGAAGCGAATGGAAGCGTCCCTTCAGTAAAACCAGTCAGCGTTTTTATACGCTGGTCAGGTTCTCGCAGCTGCATCACGGTACGCACTATAAAGTAGAGTTTCACCGCCATATCGAAGCAACCGAGGATTTGATACCAGCCGAATGGCAGCATCTGCGTTCGGGGCAGTTCGATACGCTACCCTTGAGCCTGCCATCTGAAAACCAGGCACCTTTCACGATCGGTCTCGGTAGCTGTTTTTACGACCATCGTGACGGTGGCCAGGCTGCGGGCGCCTACCAGGCGCTCTACGAGCGCGGGCCGGATAGTTACCGCCCCGACGTAACTCTGTTGACAGGGGACCAGGTCTACCTTGATATTGGCTTCGATTCTCTGTCTTTTGATGCCGACGAAATCCGCCAGCGCGTGGCGGACGATTACGCGCGCCACTGGCAGGCGCTGGGTGGAATCCTCAATCGTGGCGCTACCTGGATGCTTCCCGATGACCACGAATACTGGAATGATTATCCTTTCTACGATTCGTTGATACCGCAGTTGCTCGCGCTGAAACTGAAATCTGTACGTAACGCCTGGAAGCGCGCCGCGAGCGATGCGGTCAAAAACGTGCAATGTTGCGCCTCGGTCGAATCATTCATGATCGGATCGGAATTGTCGATTTGTCTCGCCGACCTGCGTTCGCATCGACACAAGCGAGGGTTTCTGCCTGACCCTGAGTTTAATAAACTCATCGATTGGGCAAGCGGACTGAAAATGCCGGGCGTCCTCGTATCCCCGCAACCACTCATCGTCGAGAAAAATAACTCCGAGCGTAACCTGCTCAGTTTCAAATCCCAGTACGGCCAGCTTCTCGAAGCGCTGGCCAGTAGCGGCCATGACATTGTTTTATTGTCCGGGGACGTGCACTTTGGACGCATTGCCACCTGCCCGCTGGGGAACAAGGGTGCGCGCCTGATCGAGATAATTTCCTCGCCCTTGTCGAACCTGACTTACCTGAATGGCATAGCGACATCGAAACCGAAACTCAGACCGAAGCGCTTCCCCGATGCTAGTATCAAGATCGGTGGCTGGTCTCAGGCTAGTGTCAAGTATTCGAAAAACTTCGCGGTCACGACACGAAAGGGCCGGTTGTTCTCCGCTTATCCAAAGGACCGCACCCGCGAACACTTCATGACAGTCGGTTTTAAACAGCGCCAGGCGGGCGGGATCAGCCTGACGGCACAGGCGTGGCGAGTACGCGAACGGGTCAAAGCGAAGAACCTGCCGAAAATGGATTTTGCGCGACCCTTTAAAATCACGCTGAAATAAACGGCCAAAAGCGAAAAAACGGGCTCTGACCCCGGTTATGCGGCAATAACAGGAGACCCTGAATGGGTCGCTGTCGACAGAATCGGCTGATTCGAGAACAGATTGAGGCGGTACGGGTCAAAGTTTGTGCGGTTACGACCATTTCAGTTCGAACTTCTCTGGAAAAGGTCCGTCCCGCTCGGGAAACAGTTCAGAGCGGTAGCTGATTTCCCCCAGGCTTTGGAGATTTTCGCGCAGTATCACCTGGCGCACCATTTCCGGAATCATTTCAATGCCGACATACTTGCCCAGACATTGATGCTGCCCGTAACCGAACACGAAGTTATGATAAATGTTTCGACCGGGTGAATAATCATCCGGGTTTTCGTAGGCATAGGTATCGAACATGGCGGACTGGGTGAGCAGGCGCACAATTGTCCCTTTCCTGATCGTGGTTTCCCGATCTGTGCCACTGGCGATGGTGTAATCGCTCGCTGTCTGGCGAAAGATGTCCGGTCGAATCGGCACGAAACGAAGCGCTTCCCACACCATGTCGTCGAACGCGGTCAGGTCAGTTTGGCGCGCAGAATCCTTTGCCTGTTTCAGTAAATTCCGCTCAATAAAAAACTCGATCACCTGTGCCACGGCCTGCGAAGTGGTTTCGATGGCGCCGATTAACAGGCCACCGGCGTTAACCCCGACACGGATGAGTGAGAAGTCCACTTCCCCGGCAAACTTCGAGTTCAGCATGCGGCTGACCATATCGTCCCTTGTCGGTGGCGTTTTGCCGGAAATCTTGTAGTACAGCCAGCGGAAGGGTCCGGTAAGCAGGTTAACGGGTTTCATCAGCGTGGTGGTAACCAGTTTGCGGGTCATCAGTGAAGCGATGTAGGCGCCGAGTTTGACTGTGACCTCGTCATGTTTTTCAACGATCGTCCTGTGTTCAGCATCGCTGAGCATATCGAAGGGCTGATTGTTGAAGGCATCGTACTGGTTCCAATATGACCATTCAATCAGGTCCGCCTTGTTGACGCAGTCGAGGCCAAAATAATCCTGCACCAGGTGCACGGGAACCATGCGGCAATACTCGTTGACGACTTCGATACTTCCATCGGCGTCATCGAGGATTTTTTTTGCTGCTGTCTCAATCAGGCGCCTGATGCGAGGCAGGTCTTTACGATTTAACAAGCCCTGCATCAGCGATTTCTCGCGGTAGTGAAGCGCGTTATCGTCGTGTGCCATCAGGTAACCCTCGTCCGGGCCGGTAACTCCCATTTTCGGTTTGTACAAGTCTACCGTGAACACCTTCGGCATCTGCAACATATCTCTGACATCGGTAAACAGCGCCACCAGCGTGCACTCCGGGGTTTCCAGCACCGGGCGTTCGGCGCGTAACTGTTTGAAAAACAGCAGCGGCTCGTCACGAATCCATTGCTGGACCAATGGGTATTTTTGATCTTCCGCAGCGTTGTCGTACTCACCCAGGTAATCCTTGAATTCGTTAGCCATGATTTACTATCCTCTGGTCAATGTCTGCTGAGCTACAGGCTCTTCAGGTATTCGATCAGCGCCCATCTATCTGGGTCCGTCATCTTGCAAGCGCCGTATTCGTGACCCGTATTACGATTACCGCGTATATCGGTGTTGAACTTGAACCCGTCATAACCCTCGCTTTTGAAGCCCACCGTGACCGGGTCGAGTTCACGCGAACCAACCATGAATTCACCATGGCGATATTTATCGCAGCGTCCACCGTCGACATCATCGCTGCGCCGGGCAGGTAACAACAATTGGTAAAGATTCGGCACCGAACCGTTGTGCAAGTAGGGCGCGGTTGCCCAGATGCCGTTCAGCGACCGAGCCTTGTAGGCCTGCAGTGATGCGTAGGGCTGCGAAGTTGTGTCGGGATGGTAGGTGCCGCGCTTGATACTTTCCTTGATATCGTTGTCGGCGACCGACATCACCAGGGTGTAGACCCATTCAATGATTCGCCGCGGCCACCACTTGTCAGGATCGGGCGTGGCGATGACCCCCCGGGTGGCGGCGGTCAATAATTCCACGACCGGGGCTTCTTCGGCGACCACGACCTGACCGACCCCGACAGCCTGGTAAGTCTGATTGAAATTACCGGCCAGGCCTTTGTAGCTGACACTGTTCATTGCCATTGCCCGGTCGGTCCCGGCAAGCTTCAGATGCGACATGTTGGCAACTACCTTGCGATCCCAGTCGCGCGCGTCGACCAGCTCGTGGCAGCTCTGACATTTATCGACGAATACTTCGCGACCGCGTTTTTTCTTGTCCGGATCGAATTTCAGGTCCCCGTTGTCGCAAGGCCGGGCGTCCTGTTCCGGTGAATCGATTTTAACGGCCGCCGGAAGATAATACTCTCCGCTTTGCTGGCTGATGCAAAATGGCCACATTGGCGACGTCAGGCTACGCAAATGGCTTTCCAGCCGTTTAAGGTTAAACAGGTCGATCGATGAGTCGAATTGAATTTTCTTGCGCTTGTCAGTTTGACCGCTCACGAAGCCGGATAAGCTGAATCCGGTAAGTCGTGAGAGAAAGCTGCTGTCGTCCGACCAGTCGAGAATTCCAAATACGCCGATTACCTCGCCCGCGTTACGTCCCAGTGGCCCAGGTCCGGCATTGGCAGCGAGACCATTCCATTGTACGTAATCTGATTGCGCGATATCCCACAGAAATGGATAGCTGACTGGTGCGTTTGGCGGGTTGAAAACTGCGTCCCGAAAGCGCAGCAAATCGGTTTGACTGAACGCCGGATAATCGGGGTTGGGCATTACGAGGCGTTTCAGGATGAGCGCGAAGCCCTCGTCGCCGATAATAGTGTCATCGATGTCTTCAAGCACGTTATCGATTTGCCTGGGTGTCAGCAGGTCCCGGCCAGTCTCTGACTTCAATATTTGCAGGATTCCGGCAAGCTGTGGCTTGTTGATGACATGCTGGATGACCCGATTGTAAATGCGGCCAAACGCGTCAAGTCGGGCGTGACCGTACTCAACTTTCTTTTTGAGCTTACCAACTTTGTAGGTACTGTTATTTATTGCGTTGTATAACGCTATGACATCCGTCCATTTTTGCAGGTCGCGAGTGATTTCGTCGTCACTCGAATAATCGTTCTTCAGGTCCAGAACAGTCTGAATGAATCTATCCTTTTTGGGCCCGGTCTGTGACTGTTTCAGGGCTTTTTGTAGCTCTTTAAGAAATGTGACCATGTCGGCCATTGCTGGGCCACCGTCGATTCGTAAAGCGCGCGGTGTATCTTCATCCGGATTCTTGAAATTAACCTGGCCGGTATGACAGGCGGCACAGGTGTAACCGATATAATCTTTGTTTTTGTAGGTTTCCTTTACGAAACCGACGGGTAATGCGTCTGGATTGAAAACTGTCTTACGCTGTGGAAGATAGCGTAGCCGGTCGATATTATTGGCACACAGAAACCAGTAGTTCGCGGCATTATTGCGTTCACATTCGATAACGGGCTTGCCGTCGAGATCGGGCTGTTCCAGCGCAATTAGAAAGTCGTATGGCAACAGGCCCGAACCCTGGGTCGTGTTGTAGAACCAGAGACTGTCCGATTCATTCCATCCCTGGTTCAGGTACTCGGGTGTCTGGTAGCTTTCGTCGGAGGCCCCGTGTTCGATCGCAATGGCGCCGCGATCGGGGTCGTCATCCCAGCCCTGGTAGGTTTTCGTGGCAATCAGCCCGAGTAGCGGAATGGCAATCATCAGCAACAGAGCATACTTGATAATTTTCGGATAACGGGCAAGCATCAGAAACAGCCCGAAAAGTATGTCGCAAAAAAATCTCCTGATCATGGCTGCAGCTCCCGTTTCATATTTTATTTCCGCTGGCGATGAGTCGATGTTCTAGTTCAAACTCCGTTTGACGAAAGAGTTGTGCCGGTGATGGCGATCGTGATCTATGCCGCACATATTCCATACCGAGGCAACACGTCATGCAGGACGTCCAGCCGATGTGCCTGCAATGCGTCGTGAAAGTGTTTCCAGTTGGACTTCAAGAACGTTTCCTTGTAGGGAAATATCTCGTAACCGCTATCCGCGGCGGCGATCTGACCTATAGATTTGTATTTCCAGGAGCCTCTGCCCTTACCGATATAAGCGATTTTTTCGGCGCCAAAAGAAAAACGCCCCTTGTTTATCTCCTCGATCCATTTCTGATGTCGCTCTTCGCCCGAGTCGCCCTTGATACCCCTGATAAGCGATTGGATGATTTTCGTGTCTTTCGCGGGGATGCCGGGCATCGATTCAAGATTCATCGTGACATCGCCCTGGATAAAGCATTGCATCGAACGACACATCTTGTCCACGGCGATCATGAATATCTGTTGATTGTCCCTTCTAACGCGCTCGCCTAGACCGTTACTGTACTCCCAGACCAGAGACGGTCGATCGGGATGGCTGAGTGCGGCGCCATGCCCCAGGGGGAACGATTCGCTCAGAAAATAATTTATGATTTTATTAAGAAATTTCCTGTCGAGAGTTTTATTGTTGCTTGTTATGTCGCGGACCTCGTTAATCTTGTGATTGATCCCGGCGAATCCCTGGTGTGCAAAAGTGTCGGCATACACGTGCATGGTGATTCCCAGGCGATGCAACGCATAAGGTTTGTCGGCGTCCGCCGCGCAGACGCGCAGCATGTCCCTGGCGACGTAACTATCGGGGAAACAAACCAGTTTCCGGATAAATCCTCCACCGGGGTTTTTGCCGGCCGGCTTACCGCCGTTACCGGGCAGGAAGTGAAAAGGCACCCACACCAGGTGGTTAGCGAGTTCGTCCGAGTTTCGATAATCCAGCATTTTGTGCGCGGACGAGATGCGCCCGTACATAGCGTTGTTATCGAATTTGATTTGCCCGGAATTGGTGGCGTCGTCCACGTATTGGGCGCTATAAGCGATGATGGAAGCCTTTGCCCGGCTAAACCCCGCAAGCCGCGCGGCGACGTAGGTCATTGTGTGATGTCCATCTATTTGCATCTGAATCTCCTTGAATAAGTCTTATTCGTAACAGCACGTATACGACCCCTGCCAATCCCATCAGGCAACGACCTGGTTATTAGACCAAATTCAGACGCTTAAAGAAAGAAGTCTTGACCTGTGAGCCGATGCATCATTGCGCGTTAAGTTTTTCCCATCCCTTATGCTACCTGAAGCGATCTGTCGAAATTGATGGTCATTGGCATTCGTCATCGACCCTTATTATTCTTTATTGACCTACTCAAGATAGCGCATTAAAAGAACTAGAAAATCAGCATCATACAAAGCACGGTTCGTTAATTAAACATCGCCATTTGCCAGTTAATAATCAGGCCTGTAGCAGGGAAAACTGTAAGCGAAAGGTACTTCCCTTACTCTTCGAAGTGCTACCTCAAGGCTGTTTTTTACTTCACAATGTTTACAGTAGATAATACGGTGCTAACTAGCTATGCATAACCAAACCAGTTCTGCAGTGGTCTAAAAGGGAAACTACAAGTGGATCAAAACACCTCGTCTTCGGAAGCCAGCGCCCTGGATCTTGAAAAGCGACGTTTGGAGTGCGAAAAACTTCGTGTTGAAATTTCACAGGTAGAACTGGCCTGGTGGAAACGTCCCGGTTACATCGGCAGCATTGCTCCGATTCTTATTGCCCTGGTCGGTTTTCTGTCAGTCTGGTCAACCGGATTTTTTGAAACCCAACGCGCCGAACTCAGGAGCGAAATCGAAAAACTGCAGACCGAACAAAAAAAATTAAGTGACAACAATCAGAAACTTGTTCAAACCAGTAGAGAAATTCAGAAACAAATTGACCAGGCATACATCAGTATCAAATTGGCAGTAGCAGAGTCTTCATATGCTCTCGCGCATATGCGCGGTGAGGGTCCTGCGTTGACGGATGCAGATCATGAGCGTGTCGAAATAGTACTAAAGGAGATGCCTGCGGATGTCTCCGAACTGGTTCGAAGGCTTTTGAGTAAAGAGAAGCTCGCGGAGGTAATTGTTCCCATTACCGAAAAAGAGTTGCAAGGACTGGACAAGATGCTGCTAATCATTCCCGCTTCTGAGTGGGCGACCGAACTCCAGCCAATGATTGGGCCTGTACCGGTACTAAGTGCCCCTGATGGAAGGTTCTACAATCCCGCGGACGGGAATTTCTACGAGAAACTGGAAGATATTGAAAATCAGTAGCGCAACCGGGGTGCGGGACAGGTATTTTGAGGTTCACCCTGCAAGCCCCCTTGTTGGCAGTGGATTGAATCGATATTTCTGACTGACTACTTTCGCGTGGACTGGTATTCATTTTACCTATTCTGTATGCTTCGTTTAGCAAGTGTTAATCGACTCATATCGTAAATGAAATTTTCGATATTGAGATAAAAACCTCGATAAAAATCGATTTACTTTCCAGCGTTAAGTGATTGTGAGGCTGTTGGAGATACTCTCTAAATTCAAATGATTAATTAGAGATGTTGTCAGAGTAATAGGGAGGTTAAGTATGGATTACACCGACAAACCTGTAATGTCATCACAGCCGCTGTTGCCTGACAGCGCGTCTTATAATACTCAACTCAAATCGATATCAGGATCCGGGTTACCCTGTTACAGATATCGCTCCTTGTTATTTTGTACGGCCCCATTTTGGCGGTGTGGCGAAGCTTTGATCACAGGAAATAGCCCTACTTCTGGTAGGCCGGTTACAGCCTTTGGGGTTGGCCCTGATTTTGTGATTGAGAAAATCGGGCAAGAGCATAGCTAGACAATTTGGAGTAATTACGATGGACAGACCACGAGACTCGCAAAAATCGCAATCCATTACCTCCAGGTATTTTTTTCAACCTGTTGAGAAAGCCTTCGAGTGGATAATTGATCTGGAACCAGAGGTTGACCCATCTATTCAAATTGAGGAAGTCAAATTGCTTATCCGTTATGCAGCAGAAAACGGAATTGATCCTCCAGGGCCTGATTCAAATAGCAAAGATGAAACAACAATAATTTTGCTAAACAATGCTGTTCATGATCTGGAAAATATTAGAAATCTGGATCCTCCCTATAGCGAAACATACGAGAGTGAGTTAAAGCGAGCCGAGTCCGAAATGTTATTTCATTACACCAGATTGAGCAGAAAGACCAAGGTCGATGGCTATAGCATAAATGGTCGGACACTTATTGATACCAGGGATTCTGGTAGAGCTATGTTCTTTCTGGGGCTTGCGACTGTCGGCCTGTCGTTTCTGGCCATCACGAATGAAGTATTAATCAGTTATGTTAATGACGAAGTATTCGCGGTGGACGGTACTTTGTCATGGGTCTATTTCATCCAGGAGCATGTATTTACACACATTGCTCCATTTATTTGGGGGGCATTGGGGGGGTGTATCTACCTTGCCATGCGTTTGTATGAATTTGCATCTAACAGGGCATTTGATCGAAGCAGGTATCACGGTTGGTTATTACGAGTGATGTTAGCGTCAATTATTGGTGCCGTTATGATATTTATCATTGACCCGACAGCACTTACTGACGGGGGGATTCCGATCGAGGCGAAAACAATAGCGTTTCTTTCCGGGCTGGGTGTCAAGGTTGTCTACGGTGGATTTGAAAAGCTGGTAAATACACTTGTAGAAAAATTTAATTTGGGATCGCTGCGTAAAGCTGTGACCGATGAGTCTAGAGTCCGAGAATATCTTGCACGAATGCTGGCTGATCCCGGCGTTGCGGACGATCTGGAGACAAGAAAGTCAATCTCCAAGTTGTTAGAGGGTTTAGGTAAACAGGTTTAAACAGACACGGCCCTGGTTTAGGCAACCCAGGTTCTTGCACGGAGGTATTGATATGCCGGTAGATTTTAGTAAAGCAAAGAAAGTCCTGGTGATTCATGGTGTCCAGAGAGGCGACAACGATGACCAGTCACAAGACGATACCATCAAAGCCACTATCGAAGGCCAATTGAATTCCTTGAGCATCCCTTTTGACGTGGATATTTTCAAGTACGAGGACATCAACGATGCTGCCTACAATGTTGTAAAAAAAGCTCTTTCAGCTTTGACGAGCAATGTAATTGCCGGATGGATTGTGGAGGGTGCCGTTGATATTGTCGGGGACGTGGCAATCGCACTGAGCGAGGGCGACACTTATGAAAAGATCAAGGCGGGATTCCGTTCAAAAATACTTGAGTCATACGATCAAGGTGAGCCGTTATTCGTTATCGCACATAGCCTTGGTAGCATTTACGCGTTTGACGTGGTCAACGATTTCATGAAGGACAGCAATTATTTCCACCACAACCAGCCGGAATCACGGCCGGTACTGGGCCTGCTTACGATTGGCTCGCCGTTGTCACTCGACCTGTTCGAACGTGATTGGCAAGACATGGCCAATCTGGTTCCTGCGGGTCATGCGGTGGACGACAACTTCAAACTTTTCCCATGGCGTAACTACTGGGACCCAACCGACCCTATTGTTTCAGGGAGTATTGCGGGCTTGCCGTGGAACGAACGGAATTTCAAAGAAAAGTTCGGTGATAAGCCATTTGACCTGGGCTGGGATGCACGCTCCCGATCAGTTATCACAGGTAAGGCGCACATTCTGGCGCACACAGCATACTGGAACGACCCGAGTGTCGGACTAGGAATTCGCCAGCTAATCGTTAGAAATGGAGAGGGCTAATTTATGAATGGAAAGCGATTTATCCGCAGTCTTAAACTTGCTGTGGTTACCGGTTCGCTGCTGCTCTTTGCGGGTTGCTCTTCCGTCCACTATCAGGCCAGTGGAGTTTATACGGACGACCAGGCGCAGTCGCGCAAGATTCTCATGCAGTGGGAGGCACAGGAGTATTACATTCCGTTCGTTGAGGCGGAAGTTGACTACGGTTCCATATCTTTGCAGGCGGAATGTATGCAGGATGTTTTTCTCGACTTTCGCGACGACGAGAAGTATGGATTCATATTTGTTGAACGTGCCCAGTTCTTCAAACCAGCCATGGGTATGCCGGATTTGCGCGTCGACAACTTTCTTGTCTGCGCCAGGTTCGAGGGCAACCGGTCAATCGAGGAGATCAGCGGCACCGATAACGTCCAATTGCTCGTGCTCTGCGAGTCGAAAGCCGGTGATTCTTTCCTGCCGCCAAAAGTTGGTGGATACTCGCTGAGCATTCAGCCTGGCGAGACCGAGGAAACTCTGCTTTGCGGATCGACTGATTAGCCGGTACTGGTTTGGCGTCTTTATCTCGTTCCATACAGGCGCCAGAACCATGGAGGTTTTGCCGGAGCTACCAGTTTTTTTTCTCTTGTGTTTTGGTTCGGGTCAGCAATTGCTTACGCTGTTTGTTGTCAGGTGTGTTAAATGGGATTTTTTAGATCGGGCCTGTGCGCTATTTGCCTCGGAATCGTAATGGTGCCAGCGACCGCCGTGTCGAAAGCGAACGATCTCAACCCGGGTGTGAACCTGTTCTTCGTCAAGCGAAGTAATAATATCAACGAGGTTCATTATGATGCAGTGGTCGATCGCGATCGCTGTACCTGGAAAAAACCCTACGTCGATTCTTACTGGCGTGATCTGGCAGAGGGCGATCTTGTTTACAATGAGATTACGTATTTGCAGAGTTTTGCCTATGGTTTTGCAGTTACCCCCAGGAGTAACACCGAAATCGAGATCAGGCTTGTACCGTTTGAGTCGGCCAGCATCGACCGACCAATAACCGCCCGACTCTCAATGACCGAAACGGGATGCAGTATTTCGACCACCATTGCGATTTGCGATACGGTGGCGGAGTTCCAGTCAGCGTACATCAAGGTTGCAGGTATTTTAGATTTGACTTATGCCTATTTTGACGTTCTCGGATACAAGGGGGGCAAAAGAGGATCAAAACTCAAATCAGATCGATTGTCCGAGCGCTTTGAAAAAAATGGGAGTCGGCAATGTACGGATAATGTGAAGTCGACTCGCTGGCACAGTGGTGTTGGCGAAAAAGGACTCCAGATGGGCCGTAGGTCGACGCTCGATGACTCGGCGTCTGACATGACCCGTCCGGAAAAATAGATATGTCGAGCGGGGATCACGAAGTATTTTTCCCTGGCATGCCGTTCGCATCGCCAGGATGGATTAGAGTTCGAAAAATATTACAGTGAGATACCCGATGAACTGGATCAAAGAGCTAGGCCCTCTCGGCAAGACTACTATTGCACTCGTAATCTATTCGCTGGGTGTTTTATACCTTACGATAAATAATGGAATCCACCTTGATGCCGAGCTCGAAGGTGGTTTGCGATTCGACGGGTACCTCGGCAAATTCAACTGGTCGCTTTTCATTCTATGGTGGCCTTTTCTGGCTGCGCTCGTTCACCTGACCTGGGCACCTTTCCTCGCGGCCTGGGGAGACATGCAACAAAAAGAGATGCTCCGGGACAGTGATGGTAACCCCGCCACTGTTGAACAGGTCAGTCATCTGTGTGAGCGAATGGGGCGATATCGAATGATTCTGTTGGGAGTCGCGGTTGTCGTTTCCAGTTCGGTGAACTACGTCGATACGCAATATTTGAGAGACGTATACAGGTTCTGCAATGAAAAAGGTAATGACTCTGGCGCTCTTCAGAAAGGTACGGGCTCTAAAAAAGTTACGAGTAGTTGCCAGCAGATGGCACTGTCGGAGTTAAAAGATCATTTTCCTGCGTGCAGTGCCGATGAAATTGATATTGTTTATAAGCCCGGTGCGGCTGCAAAGGTAGCTCTCTTTAAAGCAAGGTGCGGGAGTCTGGATAGCGGTAAAATTGAAAATCTGGAGATTGACTTCAATATTGCTTACCTGGTTCACGATCGTGAAATCGAAGCTGAAACCAAAGCTGAAACCAAAGCTGAAACCGAAGCTGAAACCGAAGCTGAAACCGAAGCTGAAACCGAAGCTGAAACCGAAGCTGAAACCGAAGCTGAAACCGAAGCTGAAACCGAAGCTGGGGTCATACCCTTCATCTCGAAGGATAACAACAAGCTGTTTAACTACGCCATATACTTCCAGCAGTTTGTTGCGGTCGTGATGGCTGCTCTTGCGTTGTTTCAGTTGGCGCTGGTCTGTAACCTATTCTGGCGTCTCGAACGGGCTGCCTGGCTTAACAAAGACGGTTTGCAAATGAGGCTGGATCCGTTCTCGAAGCTACATGAATTCGGGCTCGAGAGCTGGAATCATGCCTGGAATAATGTTTACTGGGTGTTCTCGCTGGTGTTGTTGGTGCCGATTGCATCTAAACAGGCACAATCGGTGGAAGTCCCGGACCTGACTCAGATTGTACTGCAGTATGCCGTGCCGGCTCTGATTGCCGCACCTATGGTCGCCACGATAATTGCGCGCCAGCAACGCCTGCCTGATCTTTGGCCGCGTATAATAGAAGAAAGTGACCCCAATCTCGTGATGCTTTATCACAGGCAACTCTTATGGCCGTTCGATCGAAACTGGGCATCTAAACTTGGTATTATCGTGTCGTTTGCACTGCTGGGTTACCTGCTGGGCAAAAATGTGTTGTCACTTGCAGGATAGAAAAATCAATATAGGGGACAGACCAGGTTTACTGCAGCAATTGATATTGTGAAATTTGAACCTGGTCTATCCACTATCCTGGTGCAGGATCTGGCAATCAATGCTGTCTTTTCTGCCGACGCGCCTTTTCCTTTGGGCCGCGCTGATGTATTTTCTGATCTCCTGGCCGCTTTCGATGATGACGCGCCGAACCGAGTTGCGCATGCAGTACAGCTAAAAAAGCCTGACACCTTAACTGGCAGGGTTGTCGGCCTGATTAAAGTGGATTAAACATTGAAAATTACACAAGTCCGCACAAGACCCTTGCTGGTGCCTTATACCAGTCCCTACCACTGGGCCCAGGGCGTCATCGATGGCGCCATGGTCATCCTGGTGGAAGTCGAAACGGATGAAGGGCTCACGGGGTACGGCGAGTCGATCGGCACACCATCGGCCGAGGGTGTCCAGTCCTATATCAGCCTGGCCGGTGCGATTTGTATCGATCGAAGCCCTTTTGAAAACGCGCAACTGATGGCGGAGGCCTATCACACCCTGTTCCAGGCGCTGGGTACCTGCAGTTCGCCGCGCTTTGGCGGTCAGGTTCTGGCGGGCCTGGAGATGGCATTGTGGGATCTGATGGGCAAGGCGTCCGGGCTTGCGGTGCACGAGTTAATGGGCGGTGCGCTGCGTGATGAAATCCGGTATTTCGGTTTTGCGCAAGGTGAAACTGCTGAAGAAATAGCTGCCGAGGCAAAATTGCTGGCAGAGTCCGGATGCGAGGTCATTTATTTCAAGGTGGGTCGTGGTGACGCGCTGGATATAGCCATCGCTGAACAGGTTCGTGCAGCGATTGGCCCGCACAAACGATTACGCATGGACCCGAACGAGCACTGGAGCCCGGTACGCGCCGCACGCCTGATCCGCAAGATGTGCGAATTCGATGTCGAGTTCATCGAGCAACCGACTAATTGCGAGAGTGTGGCCGCGCTGGCGCAGGTGCGTGCCAACAGCCCGGTTGCGATCGCGGCCGATCAACTCGTGTTTACCCCCTATGATGCCTACAATGTCTGCCGCGAAAATGCCGCCGATCTGATTGTGCTGGGCTTACATGAAACCGGTGGTTTGCTGCGCTTCAGCAAGGTTGCCCATATCGCAGAGGCTGCCGGAATCGACATTTGCATCCATGGGCTTTACGAGACCGGCATCACCACCTGCGCCGCGAACCAGGTGGCCGCGACGATACCCAATCTCGATGACGGCAATCAGTATATGAACCATTTTCTTGAATGGGACATCGTCAAATCCCCGGACTTGTCCCTGCAAAATGGCAGCTTGCCGGTATTGAAGGGACCCGGGTTGGGCTTCGAACTTGATTGGGACGCGATAAGCCGGGCCGGCGAGTTATATAACAAGCAGGTGGCAGAAGATGCATAAGCCGCTTACGGCGCAATAAAACTATCCGGGATTCTGCGACCGGTTTTCACCATGGAATGCTATCACCGTTAAACTCGATGAACTGTCCGCTCTGTGCGCGCCCCGCGGATTGAAGAATACTCTTTAGGCCGGATACACTTTCATCCGTGCCGATTTCCGCGTTGGGGCCACCCATTTCCGTTTGCACCCAACCCGGGTGCAGGCTTATGACGCTAATGCCACGATCGGCCAGGTCAATGGAAAGACTTTTGACGACCTGGTTTACCGCGGTCTTGGAACTGCGATAAACGTAGCTGCCGCCACTGCTGTTGTCGGCAATGCTA
>Ga0209567_10000992_pt1 | contig 15214 bp, 10 predicted proteins | sample COG_12_FD_184756 | JGI IMG/M metagenome (GOLD analysis project Ga0209567, IMG submission 184756) | Pelagic marine sediment microbial communities from the LTER site Helgoland, North Sea, for post-phytoplankton bloom and carbon turnover... | ecosystem: Environmental > Aquatic > Marine > Neritic...
TGCGGATATTCGCGCGCCGTCCCGCCTCCGTCGCGGCTCGCATCAGCCGCCCCACGCCCGCCCGGTCGAGCTCGCTGAACGGATCGGCGGCGTAGATCCCGGCCTCGATGTAGGAGGGCAGGAAGTTCCCGGCGTCGTCTCTCGACAGGCCGAGCGTCGTCTGCGTCAGGTCGTTGGTTCCGAACGAGAAGAACTCGGCCACTTCCGCGATGGCGGCCGCCGTGAGACAGGCGCGCGGTAGCTCGATCATCGTGCCGGTCATGAACTCCACCCGATCGCCCATCTCCGCAAACACGGCCTCGGCTACGCGTTCAATGATGTCGCGCTGGTGCCGTAGCTCGCCGGCGTCGCCGACCAGCGGCACCATGATCTCCGGCTTGACCTCCAACCCTTCGGCCTGCACGCAGAGCGCCGCCTCGAGAATCGCCCGCGCCTGCATCTCGGTGACCTCGGGGTACGTGAAGCCGAGCCGGCAGCCACGATGTCCGAGCATCGGGTTGGCTTCCGTCAGCCGGTCGATTACCGCTTCGACCTCACCGACCTCCACCCCCATGGTGTCGGCCAGGTTGCGAAGATCGGCTTGGTCGTGGGGGAGGAATTCGTGCAGCGGCGGGTCCAGGAGGCGAATCGTGACCGGCAGTCCGGCCATGGCCCGGAAGATCCCCTCGAAGTCGCTTCGCTGCATGGGCAGCAGCTTGGCTGCGGCCGCGCGTCTACCGGGCACATCGTTGGCCAGGATCAGCTCGCGCATGACCCCGATCCGGTCCTCGCCGAAGAACATGTGTTCCGTGCGACACAGGCCGATGCCTTCCGCGCCGTTCTTACGGGCACGCGCGGCGTCGGCGGGCGTATCCGCGTTCGCTCTCACGAGCATGCGACGGAACTCGTCCGCCCATTCCATCAGCATCCGGAAGTCGTCGCCCAGCTCCGGCTCCACGGTCGGGACCCGGTCCTCGATCACACACCCTCGGGAACCGTCGATCGTGAGCCAGTCGCCCTCGCGGATCTCGTGCTCGCCGACTCGCGCCACGCGCGCGACCGGATCGACGTCCAGCTCCTTGGCGCCGACCACGCAGCACTTGCCCATGCCCCGCGCGACGACCGCCGCATGGCTCGTGAGTCCGCCGCGGGCGGTGACGATCGCCCGGGCCGCCACCATCCCCTCGAAGTCGTCGGGCGAGGTTTCCCGGCGCAGAAGGACGACGTCGTCGCCGGCCGCCGCCCGCTCGACGGCGTGGTCGGCATCGAAGACCGCCTGCCCGGACGCGGCACCCGGGGAGGCCGGCAGACCCGTGGCCAGAATCCGAATCTCCGCTTCCGGGTCCACCATCGGATGGAGCAGGTGGTCCAGAGTACCCGGCTCGATCCGGACGACGGCTTCTCGCCGGTCGATGAGCTCTTCCGTCGCCAGGTCCACGGCGATTCGCACGCCGGCCGCAACGGTGCGCTTTCCGGCTCTCGTTTGCAGAAGATAGAGGGTGCCGTTCTCGACGGTGAACTCGAGGTCCTGCATGTCGCGGTAGTGACGCTCCAGCCGGTCGGCCGTCTCGGCCAGGCGCCGGTAGGCGTCGGGCATCAGGCTCTCCATCTGGTCGATGGAGAGCGGATCGCGGATGCCCGCGACCACATCCTCGCCCTGAGCGTTGATCAGGAACTCGCCGAACAGCCGCCGCTCTCCGGTGGCCGGGTCCCGGGTGAAAGCGACCCCGGTACCGCTGTCTGCCCCGAGGTTGCCGTATACCATGGTCATCACGTTCACGCCGGTCCCGAGATCGTCCGGGATCGCGTTCATTCGCCGGTAGGCCCGCGCCCGGGGGGTGTTCCAGCTCTTGAAGACGGCCTCGATCGCGCCCCACAGTTGCTCTTCGGGATCATCGGGGAATGGCGCCCCGCTGCCGTCCGCGACGATGCCCCGGAACTTAGCGGCGACCACTTTGAGGCTCTCGGCCGGCAAGTCCGAGTCGATCGTGACGCCGGCCTCGCGCTTGGCGGCCTCGAGGACGTTCTCGAAGGCATGGTGGTCGATGCCGCACACGACGTTTCCGTACATGGAGATGAAACGCCGGTAGCTGTCGTACGCGAAGCGCTCGTTGCCGGACGCGCGCGCCAGAGCCTCTACGGTCTGCTCGTTGAGCCCGAGGTTGAGGACCGTGTCCATCATGCCCGGCATCGAGACGGCACCGCCGGAGCGGACGGACACGAGCAGCGGAGTGTCACCGCCGAACCGCTTGCCGCTGGTCTCCTCGACCCGACGCAGGTTCTCGCTGACTTCGTCGGTCAGACCCTCGGGGAAGCGATCGAGGCGCAGGTAGTCGCGGCAGGCGCCGGTGGTGATGGTGAAGCCGGGAGGCACTGGCACGCCGAGACGCGTCATCTCGGCCAGGTTGGCGCCCTTGCCGCCCAGCAGGTCGCGCATGTCGCGGTCGCCGGCCGCCTCCCCGGCTCCGAAGAAGTAGACTCTCTGCATCAGTAGCTGAAGCTGGCGGGCTCGTGCCCGAGCTCGAGGTCCACCAACGGCGCCTGGTAGCTCCCGGTCCAGCAGGCATCGCAGAAGGGCCCCGAGTCCTCGACCGCGCCGGCCATTCCCTCCAGTGACAGATAACCAATCGAGTCGACCCCCAGGTGCTCTCGGATCTCGTCGATGCTGTGGGTGGCCCCGATCAGTTCTTCTCGGGTCGGCATGTCCACACCGTAGTAACACGGGAATCGTATCGGTGGTGAAGCCACCCGGAAGTGGATCTCCCGGGCCCCCGTATCGCGCAACATGCGGACCAGCCCGCGGCTGGTCGTACCGCGCACCAGCGAATCGTCCACCACGATGAGCCGCTTGCCGGCGATCACCTCGGCGACCGGGTTGTACTTCACCCGCACCTTGAAATCCCGACCGGCCTGGGTCGGGTGGATGAACGTCCGTCCCACATAGTGGTTCCGGATCAGCGCGAGCTCGAGCGGGATCCCGGATTCTTCGGCGTAGCCCAGCGCCGCCGAGTTGGACGAATCGGGTACCGAGAACACGCAGTCCCCATCGACCGGATGCTCGCGGGCCAGTTGACGGCCGAATTCCCGCCGGGCCGCGTCGACGCTCAGCCCCCACACGGTCGAGTCCGGGCGCGAGAAATAGACGAGCTCGAACATGCACGGAGCCGGCGTGGCCGGCTCCAGCCGACCCACCGCTTCGACCACGCCGTGCCGGATCTTCAGAACCTCTCCGGGCTCGATGTCTCGCACGAAGTCGGCGCCGATGATGTCGAGCGCACAGGTCTCCGACGAAACGACCGCCGCGTCCCCCCTGCGGCCGAGGACCAGCGGTCGGAACCCGCGCGAGTCGCGTGCCGCGTACAGCGTGTCACCGGCTTCCAGGACGAGTGAGAAGGCACCGGTAATGCTCCTCAGCGCCCCCATGACCCGGTCGATTTCGTTCTCGTCGCGGGAGCGGGCAATGAGGTGGATGACCACTTCCGTGTCGCTGTCGGTCTGGAAGATGGCGCCCTGGGCGCTCAGCTCCTCTCGCAGCTCGCAGGCGTTGGTGAGGTTTCCGTTGTGAGCCAGTGCCAGATCGCCGTGCCGGTAGTTGACCAGCACCGGCTGGGCGTTGCGCAGGGCCGAGGGACCGGCCGTGGAGTAGCGGACGTGGCCGAGCGCCGTGTCACCGGTCAGGCGGCTGATGACCTCCTCGTCGAACACTTCGCTCACCAGCCCCATGCCTTTGTGCGACTGGGCCCCCAGCTCCCGATCCATCGAGACGATACCAGCGGACTCCTGTCCCCGGTGCTGCAGGGCATAGAGACCGAGGAAGGTGAGCCGTGCGGCACTGTCGGTGCCGCTGACCGCGAACACGCCGCACTCCTCGCGCGGCCGATCATCCGGTGCGTCAAACGGGAGCGTTCCCAGCATGGGGAGCCGCCTGTCGAGACTCATGTCGCTCATCCTGTCAGCCCAACCTGGCTCTGCATCCTGCGGGGGAGGGCGGCATCGTACACGCCGCCCATCTCGCTTGGCGCGAGATCGATCGTTCGCTCACCGACTCTCAACACGAAACGGTCCTCCGTTCCCCCCACGGTACCGAGGCGCGCCACGGGGAGATCATGCTTGGTGGCCAGCGCGATGATGGCGTCGGTGTCGCCCGCATCGCAGCTCACCACCACGCGCGACTGGGACTCCCCAAACAGGGCAGCCGCCTCACTGGTTCCGCTCTCCAGGGTCGCCTCGAGCCCCAGGGGACCCCCGGTCGCCAGAATCGCGCACTCGGCCAGCGTGACCGCGAGGCCGCCATCCGAGCAGTCGTGCGCCGAGAGCGCCAGGCCCGCCCGAGCGAGCGTGATCAGAAACTCGTTCAAGCGCACCGCTTCGTCGAGATCGAGCCGGGGTGGCGCTCCCGCTACCCGGCCGTGGCAGGCGGCCAGGTACTCGGACGCGCCGATTTCCTCGCGCGTCCGGCCGATCAGGAGCACATCCGAATCGGGCCGCTGGAAATACGACGGCACGCGGTCGTCGATCGACTCCAGGATCCCGATCATCCCGATCACCGGCGTCGGATAGACGGGTCCCGACGGCGTCTCGTTGTAGAGCGACACGTTGCCGCCCGTCACCGGCGTGCCGAGGGCCCGGCAGGCCTCACCAATTCCCGCCACCGCTTCGCTGAGCTGGTAGTAGACGGCGGCGCCGAGCGGATTGCCGAAGTTGAGGCAGTTGGTGATCGCCACCGGCCTCGCCCCGCTGCAGGCTACGTTGCGAGCCGCCTCGGCGACCGCGATCCGGCCGCCGGTCCGGGGCTCGAGAAACACGTAGCGACCGTTTCCGTCCACCGAGGCCGCGATCCCCCGTGTCGTGCCGTCGAGCCGCAGCACGGCGGCGTCCGAGCCAGGCCCGACCGCCGTGTTCGTCCGGACGCTGGTGTCGTACTGCTCGTAGATCCAGCGCCGCGAAGCGATGGTGGGCGAGTCGAGGAGCGTGAGCAACGCCCTCTTTGCCTCTTCATCGCTCGCAAAGCTCGTGAAGGGAGACAAGTCCGCCTCGCGGAGGGCGATCGTGTCGGGGCTCTCGATCCCCTCGCGCGTGTAGGTCGGGCACTCGTCCACCAGCGGCACGACGGGAATCTCGACTACCACGTCCGCCCCCTGCCGCACCCGGAACATGCCGTCGTCCGTCACCCGGCCGATCGTGGCGGCGTGCAGATCCCACTTGTTCAGTACCTCGCGCACCGTCTGCTCGGCTTCCGGTTTCGCGACCAGCAGCATGCGTTCCTGGGACTCCGAGAGGAGGATCTCGTACGGCGTCATGCCCGGCTCGCGTTGTGGAACGAGCTCGATGTCGATGTCGATCCCGTTTCCGCTTCGCGCCGCCATCTCGGTACCGCTCGAAGTCAGCCCCGCCGCTCCCATGTCCTGGATGCCGACCAGCAGGTCCCGCTCGATGAGCTCCAGGCTCGCCTCGAGCAGCAGCTTTTCGGTGAAGGGGTCGCCCACCTGCACCTGTGGCCGCCGGTCCATCGCCGCGTCGTCGAGCTCGGCGGAGGCGAAGGTGGCGCCATGGATGCCGTCCCGGCCGGTGCTGGCGCCGACCGCCATGACCGGGTTGCCGACCCCTTCGGCGGTCCCGAGGATGAGACCCTCCTTCCGCATGACCCCCACACACATCACGTTGACGAGCGGGTTCTTCTCGTACACCGGGTCGAAGACTGTCTCTCCACCGACGGTCGGGATCCCGACGCAGTTGCCGTAGTCACCCACGCCCCGCACGACGCCGTCCAGCAGATAGCGGGAGCGCGCCGAGTCCAGAGAGCCGAAGCGTAGGCTGTCGAAGACGGCGATCGGCCGCGCGCCCATCGTGAACACGTCCCGCAGGATTCCGCCTACGCCCGTCGCCGCCCCCTGGTAGGGCTCCACGGCGGAGGGGTGGTTATGGGACTCCATCTTGAAGGCGACCGCCCAGCCCTCGCCCGCGTCGATCACGCCGGCGTTCTCACCCGGGCCCTGGATGACCAGCGGACCCTCGGTGGGCAGGGTGCGGAGCAACGGCCGCGAGTTCTTATACCCGCAGTGTTCCGACCACATGGCGCTGAACACGCCCAGCTCGGGGAAGGTCGGCTCGCGTCCCAGGATCGCGAGGATCTGCTCGTACTCCTGTTCAGAGAGGCCGTGCTCCTCGACCAGCTCGGGCGTGATGGCGATCGTCCGCTCGGCCATCGTCGCCGTTCCGTCGCTCATCCGCCCGCTCCCACGCCCGCCGCGAGCGCCGATCGAAAAACCCCGAGCCCGTCCACCGAGGAGAGCAGCTCCGACACCGCCCGCTCCGGGTGCGGCATGAGCCCGACCACGTTGCGCTCCTCGTTGCAGATGCCGGCGATGTTGTTGGCGGAGCCGTTCGGGTTTGCTTCGAGTGTCGCCTCGCCGTTCACATCCACGTACCGGAAGATGACGCGACGGTTCGCCTCCAGCTCATCGAGCGTCTCGGCCTGCGCCACGAACTGTCCTTCGCCGTGGGCGATCGGCATGCTCAGCACGTCACCCGCCTCGTACTCGCTGGTGAACGGCGTGTCGGTCTGTTCCACCCGCACCCGAACCGGGTGGCAGTGGAAGCGCAGGTCCTGGTTGCGCATCAGGGCCCCCGGAAGCAGCCGGGCTTCACACAGAACCTGAAAGCCGTTGCAGACCCCGAGCACCGGCCCGCCCTGACCCGCGAAATCGATCACTTCCCGCATGATCGGGCTGAAGCGCGCGATCGCGCCGGCCCGCAGGTAATCGCCATACGAGAAGCCTCCCGGCAGCACGATCACGTCGGAGCCCTGCAGGTCGTGCGACTTGTGCCACAGGAACGCCGCCTCTCCGCCCAGCACCTCGTTGACGGCGCGATAGCAGTCGTCGTCGCAGTTGGATCCGGGAAAACGGACAATCCCGATCTTCATACGATTCCCGCCTCTTTTGCCGCCGGCTCGACCCGGATCGCGTAGTCCTCGATTACCGGGTTGGCGATCAACTTCTCGCACATTTCGGTCACCGCTGCCCGCGCCGTGTCCGCGTCGGCGGCCTCCAGCTCGAAGCTGATCAGGCGTCCCGCGTGCACACGACCGACGCCTGCGTAACCCAGGTCGGCCAGGGCCCGACCGAGCGTCTCCCCGACCGGGTCCAGAATCCCGGCGCGGGGCGTGATGCGAACATCAACCGCGAAAGTAGAAATGAGTTCCTCCCGTCATGCTCGGGTCATGCTGGTGTCAGAAACGATCGTGCCTAGAAATCCGGCAGATCGTGGCCCGTGATTCGTCGAAAGGCCTCCAGGTAGCGCTCCGTGGTCAACGCCACGACCTCGTCCGGAAGGTCTGGCGCCGGTGGGGAGCGATCCCACGTGCCTGCCTGAACGAGACCCTCCAGGTAGTCGCGGACCGGCTGCTTGTCCAGCGACGGCTGGCTCCGGCCGGGCTCGTACTCGGTCTCCGGCCAGAAGCGCGATGAGTCCGGAGTCAACGCCTCGTCGATAATCAGAATCTCGCCCGACTCCGCGCTGCCGAACTCGAACTTCGTATCCGCGATGATGATACCCCGTTGGCGCGCGAAGTCCCGCGCGTATTCGTAGAGCTCCAGACTGATTGAGCGAAGAAAGTCGGCGACGTTGATGCCGACGATCCTCTGCATCTGTTCGAACGTGATGTTCTCGTCGTGGCCTTCTTCGGCCTTGGTGGCCGGCGAGAAGATCGGGCTCTCGAGCTGGTCCGACTCCACCATCCCTTCGGGCATTTCCTCGCCGGCCAGCGAACTGCTCTCGCGGTATTCCTTCCACATGGAGCCGGCCAGGTAGCCGCGGACCACGCACTCGACGGGAAACGTCTCCGCTTTGCGGACCAGCATGCCGCGACCCGCCCACTCCTCTCGGCTGCCCGCCAGCTCGGGTCGGTGCTCGATGATCACATCGGGATCGGCGCTCACCGAGTGATTCTGAGCGATGCTCTCCGTACGATCGAACCAGAACTGCGAAATCTGCGTGAGCACCGCTCCCTTGCTGGGGATCGGCTGCGGTAGAATGCAGTCGAAGGCGCTGATCCGGTCGCTGGCGACGAGCAGGATGTGCTCGCCGAGGTCGTACATTTCCCGCACCTTCCCCTTGCGAAGGAGGGGAAGGTCGAGCGCGCTTTCTCGTACAGCCTTCATGGGCTCTATCTTCTCCGGGACCTGTTGGGCCTTCAGCGGCCTGCGTGCTGGCTCAAACTCTGATTTCCACTTCAACCGCTGCTTCCGCCCCGTACCCCGCAAGCAGGGGGTCGACGACGTCCGCTACGTACCGGTCCACCTGCTCGGGCGCCCGCCCCACCAGTCGGGCCGGATCCACCAGCAAGGCGAGTTGCTCGGCGCCGAGGCCGATCTCGCCGTCCGCGGCGACCCGCTCGAGGAAGTCGTTCTCCGGCGACCCCTCGTCGATCAGCTGGCGCGCCGCCATCGCGTGCCCGCGGATGCTCTCGTGCAGGGCCTGCCGATCGCCTCCGGCCCGCACGCCGGCGATGATGATCTCCTCGGTGGCCAGGAACGGGATCTCCTTCCGCAGCCGGTTGTCGATCACGGCCGGGTGGACGACGAACCCGCTCGACACGTTGATGACGAGCTGCAGGACGGCGTCCGCGCTCAGGTACGCCTCGGGGATGGCGATGCGTCGCACGGCCGAGTCGTCGAGCGTGCGCTCGAACCACTGGACTGATGCGGTCCACGAGGCGTCGAGTTCCAGCGTGCAGAGGTGGCGCGCCAGGCTGCAAATGCGCTCGGACCGCATCGGGTTGCGCTTGTACGGCATCGCCGACGATCCGATCTGCCGCTCGCCGAACGGCTCCTCGATCTCGCCGAACGCCTGCAGGAGCCGGACGTCGTGGCCGAAACGCGAGGCGCTGGATCCGATGCCGGCCAGAACGCCCAGCGCCCGCTGGTCCACCTTGCGGGGGTAGGTCTGCCCGACCACGTCGTACACGCCGGTGAAACCGAAGCGATCGCCGAGCCGGCGGTTCAGCTCGTCCACCGACGCCCCGTCTCCGTCGAACAGCTCGAGGAAGGTCGCCTCGGTGCCCGTCGTTCCACGCGCCCCACGCAGATGCAACCCGGCGTCGAAGACCTCGAGATGCTCGAGGTCGGACACGAAGTCCTGCAGCCACAGACAGGCCCGCTTGCCGACCGTAGTGGGCTGGGCCGGCTGCAGGTGCGTGTAACCGAGGGTCGGCTGGTCGCGCTGGGCGACAGCGAAGTCCCGCAGCGCCGAGATCGCGCCGATCAGGAGGCTCCGGAGCACGCCGAGGGCCTCCCGGTGCTGGATGATCGATGCGTTGTCCGCCACGTAAGCGCTCGTGGCGCCCAGATGGATGAAGCCGGCCGCCTCCGGCGCGACTTCGCCGAAGTGGTGCACGTGCGCCATCACGTCGTGCCGGAGCTCGCGCTCGTGCTCGGCGACCCGGGCCAGATCGACCGTGTCGCGCCCCGCTCGCATCGCCTCGATCGCCGCATCGGGAATCGGAACGCCCAGTTCGCGTTCGGTCTCGGCGAGGGCGATCCAGAGGTCGCGCCAGATCAGTGCCTGACGCATTGGCGAGAATGTTTCCGCCATGGCGGCGGATGCGTAACGGTCGATCAGAGGGTTCGCGTACTGTCCTGTATCGTTAGCCAAGATCTCGGCCTGGCCTTTTCAGGCAATCTCGGGTGAGAGACGCGTCGTCCCGACGCCGCTCGACGCTCGGCGCCCGCGTCGAGAGGACAGCCTATCTAATCACAAATGCGCTGTAAACCGTCCGGCCCGCGCGGACGAAGGTAACGACGATCCGACCGCCGGCGTAATAGCGGATAAGCTCCGCCACATCGGCGGCACTCGTCACCTCGTTCCGGTTGATACCCAGGATCACGTCCCCGACGTTCAGCCCCGATATGGATCGCGCGTCGCGACCGATGTTGGTAATCAGCGCGCCGTGGTCGAGCGCCAGCGAACGTTCGACCGCGATCTCGGGCGTCACGTCGATCACTTCGAGGCCTTCGACCACCTGGATCCGCTCGGCCCGCTGCGACGGGATCTCGTCCACCAAAAGCGTAATGCGCTCGAGAGAGCCGCTCCGGATAAATCCAAGCGTTACCTCGCTGTTGACCGGCGTGTCGTTCAGGGCCACGCTCCAGTCGACCGGTCCCAGGATGGCCTCGTCGTTCAACTGAACCAGAATGTCGCCCGCCTGCATGCCCGCTCGACCCGCCGGCGATTCCGCAGCCACCCGACTCACGACCGGTGCCCGCAGCGTATCGACCTGCGACTCGACGACGTCCACTCCGATCCACGGACGTCGGATCCGTCCGTGCTCGATCAGCTCCTCGGCAATGCGCATCGCGCGGTTGATCGGGATCGCGAAGCCCAGTCCTTCGGAGCCGCCGGAGTGCGAGAAGATCGACGAGTTGACCCCGACCACTTGCCCGTCCGCGTTGATGAGCGGTCCGCCCGAATTGCCCGGGTTGATCGACGCGTCCGTCTGGATCATGTCTCCGTACAGGCGCTCCTGCGGGTCGCTGGGCAGAATGTTGCGGCCCACGCCCGAGATCACACCGGTCGTCACCGTGGCCTCCGAGTTCGTCAGCAGGTAGCCGAACGGGTTGCCGATCGCGATCGCCGGCTCGCCGACCATGAGGTCGGCGGAGGTGCCGATCGGCGCCGGCGGCACGGCATTCGCCTCGATCTTCAGGAGCGCCACATCGGACAGGTTGTCCTCACCCACGAGCTCCGCGCCGTACGTCCGGCCATTCGCATCCGCGACGATGATCTCCAGCGCGTTGTGGACCACGTGGTGGTTGGTGATGATGTGGCCTTCCCGGTCGATGGCCACCCCGGAGCCGAGGCTCCGGACCTGCCGCTCGTAGCCGCGCGGGACGAAGTAGTCGAACAGGGTCCGCACTTCCTGGGTCCGGACCACGTTCACGCTGACTACCGACGGAATGACGGCCGAGACGGCCCGCACGATCGGCGTGTTGCGCCGGCTGTCGGCGGGGATCTGTTGCCGTCGGTTCGTCGCCTGCTGGCGCGGCGGCCTCTCGGTCGTGTTCCCCTCGAACGAGATCGGCCGGTTGGCTCCGTCGGTCCCGGACGAGGCTCCGTCGGCCGCTACCACCTCGGGCTGGCCCGGAAACAGATAACCGACGGCGATACCGGCCGCGGAGGCCAGCACCAGGAGACCCAGCAACCAGCGCCACATCGAACGCGGGTGGCCTGGCTCGCCGGATCGGCGGGTCGGATCAGCTTTCATGCGTCGGTGTCCGTGACTCGAGGTCCAGCGGCTTCGCCGCGAACATCTCCGGGTGGTTCCATTCGCCGTCGTACCGGACCCCCGTGAGGTACAGTCCATATGGCGGCGCGGGGATCGGTGGCCTCACCTCGCCTTCGCCGCTCAGCAGGCTCTCCATCTCGCCGCCCCGGCGTCGCCCGAGAGCGGTCTCGACCAGAGTTCCGACAATATATCGTACCATGTGGTGAAGGAATCGATCCGCCACGATCGCGAAGCGGAGGCGTCGCTCAGCCCCGTTCGACCACTCCGCGCGCTCGACCCGACACTCAGTCCCTCGTTCAGACTGCCCGGATTTCGAGAGACGGGTAAAGTCATGCACGCCAATGAGCTGACTCGACATACTTGCGAGTAATTCGAGGTCAAGCGGCTGTCCAACGGCCCAGAGCCGGCGGGACCACAATGGCGAAACCGCATCCGGACTTATGCCGACCAGGTACTCGTAGCGGCGGCCGGTCGCCTGGAAGCGCGGATGGAAGTCGGGGTCTGCATCCCGGACCGCTTCGACCCAGATATCCGCCGGCAGGATAGCATTCAGCGCCCCCCTGAGATCGTCCGCGGTCCAGCGCCGTGGCGCGCCGAAGGCGATCTCCTGCGCGACGGCGTGAACGCCGGTGTCGGTCCGTCCGGCCGCATCGATTCTCACCGCCTCTCCGAGCAGCCGCTCCAGACACGCCTCCACGTCACCCTGGACGGTTCGCTCGCTTGGCTGGACCTGCCAGCCGTGAAAGGCCGAGCCGTCGTAATGGACCGTTGCACGGAAACGGGCGGTCGGTTGATTGGACACGTCAGTTCTTCAAGGAAGATTCCAACTGGCGTTGATACTCGACTTCATCGAAGTGCCCCAGAGACGCGGCGATCAAGCCGTCGGCACCGATCGTCCATTCCTCGTAGCCACTGATGTGCACGGCGTTTCCGGTACCGCCGGGCCCGGTGTTCGTCCCCGTCAACGTCCAGCGGTAGATCACATGCTCCCCCTCGACCGCGACATCATCCATTTCCACTACCATGTCGGGGAAGGCCGTCATGAAGCCACGTGCCACCTCCGTGATCTCTTCGCGTCCGACCGCAGGCTCGCCGTCGTTGACCTTCAGCGAGCCGTTCTCTGCAAAAAAAGCGGCGACGCTGGCGGGGACCTGGCTGCACCAGGCGGCCGTGTACCGGGTGGCGAAATCTCTCAGCGCATCGGCATCCATTGCAGTGTCTCCCGAAGAGCAGGTGCTCAGAAGCGGCAGTGACAGGATCGTCGTGACTGCGCAGACCCACCGGCGCGTCGTATTCACGAGTCCTTCCGCGGTGGTCTCCAGTCCCTGTGAGCGATGTGCGCCGGCACCGGAGCAACGTTCGACTCGCGGTCGGTGAAGCGTTCGGCGAGCCACTGGAACCACTCTCCCACCGTGTCGCGGCCGAGAGCCTCACGGTCTTCGATGAAATATGAATTGAGCTTCTGCCACGAGATCGTGATCGGTCCGCTGAAGAAGTCGTCAACCAGCTCGATGCTCATCTCCCCGCGGTGAATAAGCACACCCAGGCTCTCCCAGGTCGTGGTGAGGGCGTAGACGAGGTGCATGTCCTCCCCCAGCCGGTCTTCGATCTCCTGCTTCGACAGGCCCTTCGGCATGCCGTAGACGAGCGTGAGGGCTTTCGCGAAAGCGGGCGTCTGGAACGAGTTGAGCAGGACCAGCGCGGCTTCCCGGTTCTTGTCGTGCCGGTACTGTCGCACCTGCACGATCGCGAAGCCTACCGCGACGACGACCGCCACGGTTTCAACGAGTTGGAACCACGCCTCCAGGCTCATATGCTCAATTGGTATCCGCTAGAGATTCTTCGAAGCTCAGCATAACGACCAGTCTACGGAACAACACGGAACGGGCAAGTCTCGAGGCCCGAGCGTGCTCGTTGGTCTACGCTGACTGCGGTTTGGAGTCGGACAGCAGCGATTGAGTCGATAGCCAGGCGTCAGAGGATACGGAGCAGTACTCGTCGGGGATGGGGTGCCTTCTCCTGACGTGCGGAGCGCAGCACGTCGAACCTCGCGCGAGAGTCTTCGGACCGGCTCGCGGCGAAAGAGTCAGTCCGCTGCTGGAGACGGTGTAGCGGGCAAGCCGCCGAGGAAGATCGAGGTCAGAGTCCAGGGGCCAACGAGGGGGGCACGGACCGGGTAAGCGAACCAGATCTGGGACTCGCGGCGGGTGAGATGGCCGAACATGAAGGGGCGCCGGCGGCTCTTCTTCGCTGCCGGACCCTCGCCGGGCACGATCGGACGGCTGCGCCGCCGACGCGCGTCTCCCTGTGTGCTAACGATCCTGGTCTCCGTCACCTCGATCCTCCCATCCCTGGCAACCTGCTAATAGCGGCGAATCACGCCGACCACGATCCCGCGCACGCGCACGCGTGACTCCGGGTAGATCATCGGAGACAGCTCCGGATTGGCCGGCTGCAATCGAACCATCCCGTTCGCCTCCCGGTAGTACTTCTTCATGGTGGCGTTCTCGGCGTCCGTGAGGGCGATCACCATCTCGCCGTTGTGCGCCACCTCGCGAGACTGGACGATTACGTAGTCGCCATCCCGGATCTGTTCGTCGATCATCGAGTCGCCCCGGACCCGGAGCACGTAGTGCGCCCCGGGAGAGCCGGCGACCAGGTCCTCGGGAACCGAGATATGCTCCTGCTCCTCGATCGCCTCGATCGGCTCACCGGCCGCGACGGTACCCAGCAGCGACAGCTCCACCGCCGCGAGCCGCATGTCGGCCCGCACGAGCTCGATGGAGCGGCTCTCGTTGTAGTTCTTCCGGATGTATCCCTTCGACTCGAGGTTGGAGAGGTGCTCGTGCACGGTGGCGAGCGAACGGTAGCCGAAGTACGCCGCGATCTCTTCGAAGCTCGGCGAGTAGCCCTTGGCGTCGAGAAAGCTCTCGACGTAATCCAGGATCTCCCTCTGCCGCTTGGTCAGCGCCATTCCCTCCATCTCCCGTCTGCAGTGTTACAGCCTGTGGGGAGGCTTCCGTCGGGCTGCCGCTGCCGTGGCTGCGGGGTAGCAGGCAACGGCGGTTCTGCGACGAGCCCGAACGGAAACCGAAACTATAGTACCCGAACAGGAACCGAAATGCAAGGCGTCCATACGCGGCGTATGTTCGGACACTTATGGACAGTCGCTTGGAGGAGCGGGGCGTTGATGACGCGATGAGGATGTTGATTACGATTCGACAACGAAGTGCGATGGCGATCGCGGGTGCGGCCGTCGCCCTTCTCGTGTGCGTGCCGGCGCCACTGGCGGCCCAAGATCCGGGCGCAGCCCGGATGGATGCGCCCCTGCGCGCGGCCCTCGGCACGCGCCCGGCGGATGAGCGCCTCACGGTCGTCGTCGAGCTCGATCGCCTTCCGACGGTGTCGGTTGCGGGCGACCTCGTCGCACTCCGTACGGACGCCACCACACGGCTCGCACCGATCGAAGACGGAGCACGGCGCGGCGAGTTCACGCTTGTTGAGCGTCTGTGGATCGTTCCCGCGGCCGTAATCGAGGCGGATTCGTCGGCGCTCGCTCGACTCGCGACGCAGGCGGGGGTTCGGCGCCTGTATCTGGACGAGCGCATCCCGGTGCGTCTGGAGCCGTCCCGCTCGATCGCAGTTCGTGCCTCGTTTACGTCACCAGCCATGCAGATCGTGGGGGCCGATGCCGTGTGGCCGGCCGGAGTGACGGGCGAGGGAATCACCGTCGCGTTCTTCGACTCCGGGGTGGACGTCGACAACGCGATGGTCAGCTCCCGGTGGCGCGGTCGCCGCACGGACGTTCGCGCCTCCTGGTTCGATCCCTTCTTCCGCGCGTCGAGGCCAGTTGATCGAATCGGGCACGGGACCCAGGTGGCACTCAGCGCGGTGGGCGCGCTGGCCACCGGCGACACGCTCTTGCTGGCGGACGGCACGCCGGTCGTGGCC
>Ga0209567_10000993_pt1 | contig 15207 bp, 20 predicted proteins | sample COG_12_FD_184756 | JGI IMG/M metagenome (GOLD analysis project Ga0209567, IMG submission 184756) | Pelagic marine sediment microbial communities from the LTER site Helgoland, North Sea, for post-phytoplankton bloom and carbon turnover... | ecosystem: Environmental > Aquatic > Marine > Neritic...
CCAGCGGAAATCAGGTATGCCACGCCGAAATTGATCTGCTCGGAGATGGACAGCAGCAGGGTATAAAAAATGATGATGGCCAGGCCGATTAACAGATACTGAACCGGGTGCACCCTTAGGCGATTCATCACCTCCGATATTAGGAATGCCAGGAAGGTAAACACGATGAACATCAGGGCGTATTTGGCGGTTCGCATCGATTTTTGGTAAATATCCACCGGGCTGAAAAGTTTGATCCCAAATGTCGACTTGGACAAATCGTGCCCACCACCTTTCCAGTGCTGCGGATAGTTCCGGTTCAGGTGCAGGACTTTCCATTTGGCCGAAAATCCCTGCTCATCGATCTTCCGTTCGACGGGAAGGAAGGCCCCTCCGAAACTGGGGTCTTTCCACGCAGAACGGGCGGTTACCGTCGTCACTTTACCCACCGGGGCAAAATGGATCTGCCGGCTGCCGTTGAGATTCAAGGCAAAATGAAACGGATATGACTTGCGGGTGTCATCGAGGCGGATATCGGCACTCACACCGGATTTGATCACATCTGCGGTTTCCACACCGGGCTCCATGGAAAGGCGTGTGCCATCAAATGTCGCGTCTATCCGGTCTTTTATCCCACGCATGTCAGTAATACCAAGTGAGATGAAAGCACCTGACCATTCGATGTTTTCAGGTGGGATCCGCAGGTCCTCCATAGAAGCTCGCGGAAAAATGCCATCGATAGACAGTGTGGTATTGTAGAGTATGGCTTCATAGATACCGCGGTATCGGACTTCGGGGGTGATCTGGCTTTTGATATCGACAGTATCCGGCAGGATGTGCATATACTGGGTCAGACTTGTTGTTTTTCCGTCTTTACTTTCGATGTGCTTGATATAAGGGACCGATATAATCGGGCCGGTAACGGTTTGCGCCTTTCCCCATTTGTAATTGATCTCATCGATAACGCCCTGCTTACGGAACTTACGCTCATGGATCAGCGAGGTTACCATTGACGTCGGTACGAGCAGCACTAGGATCAGTGCGCAAATGGTGATCAGCTTGAAGGTGGCGGAACTCCCAATTCTTTTGGTGGTTTCCCTGATGGCGTTGGTGGTTTGCATGTTATCCTCCTTTTTAACTCAATTTAATGTATTCATGTGATATAAAGGATATTATGCACCACTGTTGTGAACTAATTATAAACGATGTGTGAACATAATGTGAAAAATGTTCTGCTGCATTTCCCTGATAATAAATGGACCTAAATTGAAGGGACATCCATGGGAAAAAACATTGCTGATCCTCGGGTTAAGGCTGCATTTAATGAGTTTCCTCCCGCAGTACGAAAAAAGCTCATGCTTCTTCGGATGCTTATTTTTGATGTGGCGTCTGATACAGATGGTGTGGGCGAATTAACCGAAACGCTGAAGTGGGGACAACCAAGCTACCTTACTGAAAAGACAAAAAGTGGAAGCACCATTCGAATCGGTCGAGAAAAAAAGACTGACGGTAATTACGCAATTTATTTCAAATGCCAGACATCGCTGGTGGCTTCGTTCAAAGAACTTTACATCAACAAATTTCGATATGAGGGTAATAGAGCCATTCTCTTTCGGCTTAACGATAAAATTCCGGTCCGTGAATTGAGTCACTGTATTGCAATGGCGCTAACTTACCATTTAAATAAGAAAAATCGAAACAAAAAGCGAGATAAAAAAACGAAAATCGCCAGTGGGGCCGGCCCGGCGTCGTCAAGCAAAGCTTGACTATGCCGCGGCACACCCGTCTTCGCCAAGGCTGCGCCGCGGTAAACCGGCGTGTAGTGTGGCGGTTTCCTGTAAAGCGCCTTGCAGGCTCGTTACTCATTTAGGCCGCAGTTCACTTTAAGCGTTAACTCCGCTAGAGATTATAGGAGAATTATGAAAAAAATACTATTAACAGCTTTTCTTTTGATCTTTGTTTTATTCTGCGAACTGCCGGCTAAAACTTATATTTGGACTGATGAAAAGGGAGTTACTCATATATCAGACCGGCCTCCAAAAGAAAAAACGATCCAACCTTCAAAGCCTATGAAACACTCGGAACAGGAATCAACAAAAGAAGCTTCAGAGAATATTAGCCAAAGTAGGCTTCAAATTCCAGGAACGATAGTCTCCCTAATTCCACCATCAGGATTTAACAGAGCGGAACGTTTTCCAGGTTTTGTTTCTCCAGAATTTGATTCATCCATATTGATCACACAAATGCCAGGCCCTTTTAGTGAAATTACAAAGGGTTTTAATAAAACCGATTTTATTGCACGAGGCATGAATTTAATTGAAAAAAAGGACATTACTGTTTGCGGAGAAACCGGCCTATTGCTCAATGTTACGCAGACCGCACTTAAAAAACTATATGAAAAGTGGATTGTTGTTTTCGGTATTGAGAATGAAACTTATCTGGTTACGGCAACATTTCCACAGGATTTCCGTGACAAGCTTTCAAAAGCTTTGCAATCTTCTATTTTAACTACCCAGTGTACATCGGATGCTTTAAAAGATCCGTTTGACGGTCTAAGTTTTAACATTTCTACTGCAACAAAAATGAAATTCGCTAAACGGATGGGGAATAATATAACAATGACAAAAGACGGCCGTTTTCCAGTCACAAATGAAACTGATCCGATTCTGATGGCCGGTGCATCATTATCTCAAGGTTTAGTAATAGAAGATAAAAAATCATTCTGTATTAAGCGAGTACAAAGCATTGGCACGCTTGAAAATATTGAAATCGAGAGGATAAAAAGCATAACAATCGATAATCTCATCGGATATGAGATAATGGCCAAAGGAACAGACAAGTATCATGGAAGAACAAGCTATGCCTACCAGGTAATCCTTTTTGATGAGACCGCCTACTTTATTATTCTTGGCATTGTCACTGAGACTGAAAAGACCAATTATTTGCCAACTTTTCACCAAATCGCAATGTCGTTTAAACAAAAATAGCAATAGTAAATATAATATGAAATTTGCAAACAGCCAGTCTGTGTACCTGTAGAGTTGATCCTTCTTGGCTTAGACATGCTTCCACCTTCGCTAAAAGCTATGGTGATCAGTTCGCAGGGTAAGCCGTAAGATACCCTGAGGCTAACCGCATTAGGCCTTGCAAAATTGCAACGCATCAGACTCGCAGTTCACTTTAAACGTTTGGTCGTGCAATATGAAAATAACCTATAATTTATCAGAAGCAGATTACAAAACGTTTTTTAGATTTCATTATTCCCGTTATAGAATAAAAAAGTTTAGATCTTATTACGGAACAGCGATGGTGATTGTAGGATTGTATTTAGCTTATTCATTTGACGACCGTGTTCGATTTTTCCCTATCATGCTCATTCTATTCGGATTATATTTTATTTTTTCTAAATCATATTACATCAGAAAGGCACTGGCGACCTCCAGAACCAATCCATCATTTCAAGATACTATTGAAGTTGATATCGGCGAGACGGCATAAAATGGCAAGGCAAGAATACAGATGGTAAATTTAAGTGGCCTGCGCTAATTGGTTATCGGGAATTCGAGCATGGATTTGGAAATTACTGGATTGTCGATTTAACAAAGAAAAGCACAACCTGGGGACCCATCTTATTTGCCTACCAGGTCCGACCTTCCCTCTGGCAACGGTTTTTTAAAAAGAAATGAGCAGACCGAACACCGGCATGAGGATAAAGGGGCTTAATCTTCGGTCTTGATTATCCTTTAAGTTTACCAGATCCTTGCCGATATAAATATACGTGAGGTTTGATCGCCCGCCACTCCCACTGCGTGTTCACAGGGTAAATATGAGATTAGGAGAAAAATATGACCGATGATCTTGAGCAATTAAAATTGCTTTCCATATTTCATTATGTCGTGGGCGGCATTATGCTTTTCTTTTCCTTATTTCCGCTAATACATGTTGGTTTTGGATTGTTTATGATTCTATCGCCAGAGAGTTTCTTTGATAATGGCGGTGAACAACCACCCGTATTTGTCGGATGGCTTTTTGCCATAATAGGGGGATGTGCCGTTATAGTTGGATTGACCATTTCGATCTGCACAATATTGTCGGGAAGATTTTTGTCGAGGAAAATAAAATACATGTACAGTTTTGTGATGGCGTGTATTGAATGCTTATTTGTACCATTTGGGACGGTACTGGGTGTTTTTACGATTATCGTATTATCAAGAAATTCAGTTAAGATTTTATATGGAAGAAATGGGACCAGCCAAAATGCGACTTAGCAACAGGCTGAGGATGATTCGCCCTCGACGAAAGATTAGACAAGAAAAAAAATAAAGCAGGAGGTCAAGTATGTCAGAATACACGTTTCAATTGACAGGCTGGAAAGCAATTGTCGCCCTTGTTATTTTGATAGGGATTTTCGGAATAAGGCTGATGACATTCAGTGATTTAAGCGATGATGAGACCTTGATGAAAAAGATAGAATTACGCCTGATGACCGATTATTTTCCGGATGACGTAGAGACATTAAAGGCAGCTTATGAGTCAGGTGATATGCAAGAGGTTTCCGATGTCGCGCAATCAATTACAAGCACGACACTGAATTTCGAGTCGGTCAAGGCAAGTTATCCGCTGTTTAAATTCTCAAGTCCCAAGAAAGTTGTCGTAAAAATCAACTATTCACTGGATGATGATTCCGGGACAAGGGAAAAGGGAACGAATTACTATCTTTTCAAACATGGTTCTGTGGGCAATATCTGGACATTCAAACGCGAAGCAACAGTGGTTAGCTATTATCTCAATTTTGTTTGATCTCAAGGCTGAACTATTCAGTCATTTATCCGGCCCTGCGCCTTATTGACGCCCAGCAGCCAGAGGGAATAATGCAAAAATCCCTGGATAAAAACAGCCAGATGGAATGCCCTCGCCATGGTGATCAACGACCGGCATTCATTTGCAGACACCTGCAACATGGAGAGGAGTTGGGTTTTCATCAGCCGGATGCCCCACCCATGGCGGATTGGCCGTTTCAGAATGCATGGTGTGATAAATGCGACAGAGTTTTGATGCAAGAAGGCGAATGGAATGAGCGCTCAGAGGGATTTGCAGATATAATCGCAATATGCGAAGGCTGCTTTGAAGAAGTCAAACAGAGAAATATTAAAAAATTATGAACGACATTGCACTGTATATTGGGATCGGGCTTCTTGTTTTGGGCGGGCTTGCGGTTCAATTCACGATCACGCGCCGCCGCCACAGGAGGGATTACCGCAATGATCTTGAACCCATCCTGGTAAAACACGGACTGACGTTTGTGTCTGCCCGGTGGCCCGGCATGTTCAAAGTCGGGCCTTTTCCAAAAATTGAGATCGAGATCGGTCGTCCCCAGAGTCGTGCCGGGGGAATTCGAGGGGAGTACGATGTTTACAGGATCGTGACCGTGCAGGATGCGAAACGCAATATTCACAAACTCTGGGCAAAGCTGGAGTTCGAGCTCTTTGGTCTTCGACGCATCAGCTGGCGGGCGGAGAAAGGTCAACATCTCCCTCCAGAGGCCAGGGAAATGTTGGAGGGCTAGTGCTTAGATTCCTACTTGCGCTACTCGTCGTGGTTCCATGTTGCAGCTTTGCATCAGACCCGGTTGATGAATTACCTGCTGATGTTGTCACGTTTATAGAGCGCCGGGACCTGTGTGACCACTTTCGCGGCGAAGAACCATACGACGAGGAACGGCGAAGTTTCCTTGAAAAAAATATTATTGAATACTGCACGGGTACCGACAGGCGGCTGGCCAATTTGAGACAAAAATACAAGCAGAACCCGGTTGTGATGGATCTTCTCTCTGGCTATGAAGAAGTTATCGAGCCAACCAAGTGACTATATCTGGTCCTTGGCGCTGGCAACCTGTAGATGGAAGTATACCAGAAGGGCCGGTCGTATGAAAAAAAGCAAAATCATCCTTCCTATTTTGGCCTTGATTGTCGCAGGGTTTTTCATATTTCCCATTGTCGCCGATACGACGACCAACTCCAATCATCTCCGTCTATTTAGAAAAAGGATAAAAGCACTATCCCATCCGGATCACTCGGAATCTGTCACAACACACGGCAGAGTAGGACTTTTAATCGGCATGGGTAATCATTGCGATTTTTTTGTTGGCCATATTCGCTCCTTTGATGGCAATAAGGTCATGATTCAAAACCATTATAAAAATCTTACCTTTTTGAATCCAATAACAAAAAACCACGAAAACTGTGATATACTATTTTTTGAGGATGACAAAACGCCCACTTCTTATCTCCCGTATGAATTTGATTCACTGGATGCATGGCAAGTCAAAGGGCATGATCTAACGAAACTCTATGTATTATCTATTTTTCGATCCTATGATGCCAACCGGGATTTTAGATGTCGCTAGGGTTTTTAGCAGGGCAATGGAGGGCAAATATATTCTGCCTGCGCTTCTGAACCCGTCTCAACACGATCGTTACAAAATGTAAATGCAAAGAAAAATAATCAATACGTTATTTGTAGTGGGACTGGTAATATCCATTTCCAGTCCATTTATTACCAACGGTCATTTTGCATCACAGATAATTTTATTCGCTTTAACTTTTGTTCTGGCTGTCCTGGTGGCCCTCTGGAGCATTAATTCATATCGTATTGAAAGAACGACAAAAATTAGTCAAAAGATTCGCCCATCCCGGGTATTGCTGGGTTTGGCTATCATATTAGGGATTCAAATTGCTGCGTTTCCGGTAATCATTAAATGGGAAAAGCATCGTGTTCAAAATGCAAAGAATTTTTGCGAGCAGTATATACCGGCACTGAAGGAATATTATGCCGCGCGCGGCCAATTCCCGGAAACAATATCGTTATTTCAATTACAGGAGTTAACGCCCGGGTTTCTTGAGGGACAAAAAATTTACACGAAAACGGACGACGGATTCATTTTCAAGTTTCGCAGCCTCGGACGATTCGCCGGTGGTCATGTATATTATTCAGATAAAGAGCGGTGGTTTGTGCATGATTCATGGATGCCAGAATAATAATAGCCCGTGAGAGTCGGGAGGCTTCATTTTGCAATCACCGGACAATTTCGTTTGCATAATATGGAAAAAATGGAAAAAAATTATACGTTAGAGATCGTAGACGATGTCACCGTGGTTCGCTTTTTTATCAAGCCAGGTCCTGATGAAATTCGAATGTCAATTGATGAAGTCGCGGCAATTAGTGCCAGTGGTCTGAGGCTCTGGGATTTAAGCGCCGGCGGGTGGGATTTGACCACTGAGGAACTCGAGGAAATTGCAGATTACGCGAAAATAAAGTTTTTGCCGCCTTCAAAAGTGGCCATTGTTGCGCCGGAGGACCTTTCATATGGTCTTTCGAGAATCTATGAAGCCGTCAGAAAGCAGGAGAATCTACAGATAGATATTTTCCGAACTGAACAAGAAGCTCTAGCCTGGCTTAGAGCCCAATCTGAGAAATGTTCAGATACAATGCTGTGAGGCAATACGCCTGAATAGAGACTTCAAGCGGACGTTTATCGCCGCAACTTATGTTCGGATTTAGATGCCATGCCTCGAACAACAATCATCGCTGTTGGCATAGTCTTACTAACCGCATTTGTCACCGGTTGTGTAAACAAGGAATCCGCTATCGACACGACGATAGCATGGGCAAGCTTGGCACCTTTGCCTGTGTCACATTCCGGAGTGGATGTCGAAGTAACCGGATCCATATTCACCCGGGGGTTCCGCGTGTCATTTAGCACGGCTCCCGATCAGCTGGAATCATGGTTGAGCGCAAGTGAAGGCATTGCGGATGCTGATCTCTACCAGGAGGGTGATTTTGACCGGTACGCCATCCGCCCGGGTGGCGGTGCCATGTTTGCAGAAGTACGCGTAAACCGGTACAGCGGAGATGTCTACATTAGAACGTTTTGGAGCTAACCGGAGCGATATCCTGGATGGGACGGTAGCTGAATGCAATTATTAGAATAGCAACCGTTGAAAAAATGATTTATACCTGCAAAGCGTGCGGCTTTAGCGAAGGCCGCGGAATCCTTCCGGGTTCGACCTGTGGCTTGTTGATCTGCATCCATATGGGCATCGCGAGCGTACCTTTACTGAAGATCGTAAAGCATATATTTCCGGACGGCCTGGGATGGTGGTGGCTGCTGGGTGGCCCGTTGCTTTTTGTCGCTTCACTAATAGTGTCATATCTTATCGGACTTTTTGTTGAGCTCATGGAGTGGCTGTTGTTTTGCCGTAAAAAATGTCCGATCTGTGGAAAACGAAAATGGTCCTGGGGCTACGTCAGTGGTTTTGGCCTTTGACACAGACAGATGCGAGCCAACCGATAAAGACCTCTTTTAGCAATTTAACTACCCTGCGCATTTTTTGTTTCCGTCATAACAAAAAGAATATGAAATTAACTGCGATGATAATTTTGCTGGCCCTTTTTTTCGCCTGCGAACCCAACCATTGACTAAGCGGACCGGTTGGTAAGGCCATAAAAAGAGAAGTCCGCGATGCCCGGAGGACCGCAATTCATCTGAGCAACCTGACCCCATTTGAATGGGATGAAGCCTATTTCTTTGACCCGTATACGCCCAGACAGGTAATTTGCGAAGACCTGGGTATCTCTGAGAAAAGTTGCCCCCAGCAAATTACAGATGAGTCAACAGATGATGGGGAAATGTTTCTGGTGTTTCGAAAATCAGGCAAAATCGTGCACAAAGAAATGTACCGTCGCTTTAATGGGGATTTTACGCCTATTGAATTTGCACTGCCGTTAACACCTGAGAGCGCCACATTTGAGGTTTATCAAGAGGACGTCTCAGGAAATGGAAAGCCCTGGTTTCGATTGAAATTACGTTCCACTCCATCAATCAGGCCGGGTAGGGCTTAAGCATGAATCCACGACAAAAATTTGGCATGGCAGTGATGGTTATTCTTTTAATTATCAGCATCCTTTTCTCTGCGTTAAACATGTCCTACTACCGGACATCCGGCTATCATTTTGGAAAATTGGCTGATTTCGTTTTTGATGAAGCATTGATGTCATGCTTTAGCCAAAAAGATCATGATCCACATATCAGCTCAATTTATAAGAATATTGTCGTAACCAGCCACGCACAGCAAATCGTTTTTATCTTTGCATCCATCCTCAATTATTTCATCATTGCAATATGTTTAATCTGGTTATACCGGATTCTTAAACGCCGCAAAACCTGACTCCTCCTTCGCAGAAATACAAAACAGCCCTTATTGATGTTTGATTCTGAACCCAAAATTGTCTATGCTCAGGCAAGCTGCCTGATTTTAATTCCGTCAAGGTGTCAAAAAAGGAGCGACCCATGAAAATAAACCCGGAGCTGGCTTCTCCCTGCGGCCTTTATTGCGGTGTCTGTGCCATTTATATCGCCCATCGTGACAACAATCATAAATTCAAGGAAAGGCTTCTGGCATTATACCAGGGCGGCGTTCCCGGCAAAGGCACACTGCCCAACAGTGAAAAACTTTCAATCGAAGATATGCAATGCGAAGGATGCATGTCTGATAATCGCTTTATGCATTGCCAGCAGTGCGAAATCCGGGATTGTACCGCCGAAAAAGGATTGGTCGGATGTCATCAATGCCATGAATTTCCCTGCGGACATATTGAAAATTTTTCGATGGTGGTCGGCAAAAAGGTGATTTTACGGGCCGTCCCCTATCGAAAAGAAGTCGGGACTGAAAAATGGATCCAGGATGAAGAAACCCGCTATTTTTGCCCGGAATGCGGCAACAAAGTATTTCGGGGGGTAGTCAAATGTAATCAATGTAAAACCATGTTGAGTCTGGACTAAATTAGTAACCGGGGGGTGAAAAATGAAAGAATCGGTATTATCGGTTGCCGAAAATCAGTTTTCAGAGATTCCAAAAGATTTGTGGGCGCAGCATGTTCAGCTAAGAGCAAAGGAAATACCAAAAGTTCTCGATTTTATGACCGAAGACCATCATCGGGTGCGCTATTTTGTGGTCAGGGAGCTGCCCCGCATCGCAAAACCTATCCCGCCGGAGCGCATTGCCAAAGAATTTGACCTGTCTTTATCAAAAACAAACCAAATTCTGCAGGATTTAGAGAAAAACCTTTTTTTCCTGGTTCGAAATGACAAAGGTGAGGTCCTGTGGGCCTACCCGGTTACCGCTGACCAAACGCCGCATCAATTGACGTTTAGCAGCGGCGAAAACATAAACGCCGCCTGAGCGGTCGATGCCATTGCCACGCCCTTCGTGCAAGGGCGCCTGCGGAAGGAATCACTGACCGCCACCATAGATACGGCCTGCGTACACTGCAAGCAAGCGATCAAGATCGAATTAGATAGCAAAATGCACTATCGGGTTCACCCGGAAAATTGCACACCCTACATTATTTCCCCCCTGGTGGATTGGGAATCTTTTTCAGCGCCGAATATCATACCTGACTTCTGACAGAAATCAGTCTTCTTCTGGTCAGAAGAACACGCAAGAGAACATCTTTTAAAGTCGGAACCGGTTAATGGGCTGGTTTTAAGCCTCGAGCAGGCTGTTTATTCGATACCGCTGATCCAGACCGCGTTGTTTGCCTTTAGTTAATTGGCAGAATAAAATCGGATCCTGTTTGCGAAACCGGCAAGCAGCCTATTCATCGCATTGATTCTTGTTTGAAGTTCATCACTTTATTTTTATCCATGATCGTAAAAACTGACCAAGCAAATACTTTAGCGGGCAAACATGGCAGAGCATGACGAATACATCAAAGCGTTAATCGAATTGCATCGCGGCCTGAAGCGCCAGGGGCCGGGAGACCCATCATTCTCACGGCAGATGTTATCCCAGCTGCCTGAATTGCCGCCAAACCCTCGCATTGTCGATCTGGGGTGCGGTGCGGGCGCCGGGGCATTGATTCTGGCCGAAAGGTTTGACACGACCATCACCGCCGTCGATTTTGCACGTCCGTTTCTCGCTGACCTGGAAGGCCATGCCAGAGCGCAGGGCCTGGATCATCTGATCAAAACAGTCGAGGCCGATATGGGAAATCTCGACTGGCCACCGGCCAGCATCGACCTGCTGTGGTCGGAAGGCGCGGCCTATAACCTCACCTTTGAAAGGGCCTTAAAAATCTGGCGGCCCCTTATGGCGCCCAACGGCCTGGCGGTTATTTCAGAGATAACCTGGTTTACCACCGATATACCGGCGCCCGTCCTGGAATTCTGGCAGGAGGCCTACCCGCAAATTGCCTCTGAGAGTGAAAATGCGGCGCTTGCGCGGGACGCCGGATTCGATGTGCTGAGTGTCCATCGTCTGCCCAATGAGGCATGGTGGACTTATTACTACGATCCGCTTAGAGAGCGCATGGATGCCCTGCGGGCTTCAGCCGGCCCGGCCATGCGGGCGGTCATCGAAGAAACTGAAGCCGAAATGGCGTTTTTCGAAAAATACGCAGATTGCTACGGCTACGCATTTTATTTACTGCAAGCTGCTTGATACAGCCGTTCCTAACGCGTTGTATCAGCCGACCGGCCAATTGCGTTAGCCGATTCTTTCCAGAATTCTTTTTTAATCAGCGTTAAGACGAAGCAAAGGGGCACCTGGTCAAATAAACATAACCATTTGCTCGCATGGGTATGACCATGATAATGATGATATGGATCTGTTCAATGCTGAAACCGATCGCCCGCAGGTGAAACAAGGTTCGGATAAAAAATCAATTTTTATAGAAAGGATTACAACAGATGCCCGTTCGATATAAATTTTCGGGTAACCTATTCCGGGTGAATTTAGAGGATACGTATACGATTGATGAGATGATGAACACCTTTACGGAGGCATTGAACGATCCTTTATTTCCTCAAAACGCCCGATTTCTAATGGATGTCAGACAATCTTCGGTGCTGGCTGAGCGAACCTATCAAGATATCGGAACCGTTGCTAATTTTTTTGCCAAGCATTCAGATCGTGTCGGCAGGTGTTGTGCTATCGTAGCAAATCAAAAGGTTCATTATGGCCTTAGTCGCATGGGAGCTACTCTTGCAGAGGTCAAGGGTGCCAGAGTCGAAGTATTCAAAGATATATCTGAAGCAATTTTATGGTTAAACAGTTGTTTCGAAATACCGGACGACTGAGAAATTGTTCCCAGGACGCCTGTCTCGTAGGAACCGGCAGCGGGTCCGCAAAAGGGTCGCGTTCTTTGCGAGATGCTGTGCATGACGGGGACACAATGCATGTCACTTAGCCAGATGCGATATGAGTCTAAATTCATCAGGAATGTATAATGCGAAGCATCATATTCTGGGGGTTGCTGCCCTTCATATTGCCTCAGGCCATTTACGTCAGGAAGACTGCGCCCCGCTTTACGGGAGCCGCCGGCCCCCGGCGGGGTACCGCCGGCACCGGCAAAAATCATAACCTCATCGCCATCGGCGATTCCATAATCGCCGGGGTCGGGGCCTCAACCTTTGCAAAAGCCCTGGTGGGCCAGACGGCCCAAAAACTGTCACTGTTGTTGGATTGCAAAATCACCTGGGAGGCAATCGCAAGTATCGGCGCCGTGTCACATCAGGTCATCGAGCGGCTGGTGCCCCAATTGCCGGAGAAACAGCCCGATTTCATGGTGGTGTCGGTGGGCGTAAACGATGTCACCGCGCTTTCAAGCGTTGCCAGATGGCGGCAAAACCTGGCAAGACTCCTGCAAGCGCTTGGCGCTTATGCGCCTGCCGCCATCATTGCGGTTGCCGGAATCCCGCCGCTCCGGGGCTTTCCAGTTTTGCCCCAGCCCATGCGGGCGCTGTTTGGCATCCGCGGTGAAACCTTTGACCGCGTCGCACGCGTTGAAATCTCGCGCCATGAAAATGCAATTCATGTGCCCCTTGATTTTGAACCCGAAGCGAATATGTTTTCAGCAGACGGCTTTCACCCCTCCGAGGAAAGCTATCCGGAATTTGGCGAGATGATGGCAACCGGGATTGCCGAAAAATTTAATGCCATCACTCCAGAATAAGAAAACCTGTTTGCATCACAGGAGATATGATGAGCTCAATGGTCAGCCGGCCTCCGGCCGCGGATTCTGCAAGGGCGTTAAAACATTTTGAAAGTCTGCTTGAATTTGAAACCGATTGCTGGGATGTGCATCATGCCATCGCCAACAATCGCAAAGATTTTGTACTGCTTGATGTTCGCGGAGAAGAACTTTACAAAAAAGGGCATATCGAAGGTGCCGTCAGCCTGCCGCATGCCCGCATCAATGCAGAAACACTTGAAGACTATCCAGCGGATACGCTGTTTGTGGTCTATTGTGCCGGCCCGCATTGCAATGCCACCGAGAAGGCTGCCATCCGGCTGGCCAAACTGGGTCGAGCGGTCAAAAAGATGATCGGCGGTGTCACCGGCTGGCTGGATGAGGGCTTTAAGCTGGTGCCGGATTGATAACACGAAATGATGGTCGTCAGGTTACTGTAAAAAACCCCGATCACCCGACAGGCAGAAAGGAAAGGTTTTAACATTTCTGTCATTTTAGCCATATTCTCAGTAACACTGATTGCCCTCTCCCTGTACGGCGTCATTGTGCCGCTGAAACTCGCCGCGCTCGTGCAGCGCTTCCTTGATAAGTTTGAGGTGGGCGGCGCCGCTGTTATTCGGATTTTTCTGGCGATTGTGCTCTGGTTGTGCGCCCCTGTTTCCCACACCCCGGTTGCCTTCAGGATTCTGGCGGTCATCATGCTGGCAGCAGCCATCGTTCTGCTCATTGTCGGCCGGGCGCGTTTGCAAAAACTGATCGATTGGGTAACCACCTGGCCGCCAATTGCCATCCGGCTTCAATGTCTGGCGGGGGTCACATTTGGTGCATTTTTACTGTGGTCGGTATCGGCGGCTCTGAGCGCAGTTTGACCCGGCGCTAACAGGATCCTGGCACGTATCAGATGCTTCAACCGACTGATGCAAAGGTCGAGATAATAATCTAAGGAGCGCTTTATGAACGTCATTACAGTTTTTGGAGGTCCGCGCAAGAAAGGAAACACCGCCACCGTTCTGGGTTGGGTGGAGGAGGCGTTAACGTCCCTGGGGCACCAGGTCGAACGAATCAATCTAGCTTCAAAAAAGATCAATGGATGTATCAGCTGTTACAAGTGTAAAGAGGTTCCGGACAAACCCGGCTGTATTCAAAAGGATGACGGTCCAATGATCATCGATCAGATAACGGCCAGTGATATCGTTATTTATGCCTCGCCATTGTACTACTGGGGCTTTAGTGCCCAGATGAAAGCATTGGTCGACCGCAGTTACTGTCTGTACAGGGGGGAGTGCGGCACGCCCAATCATACCTCTTTTGTCGAAGGTCAGCGCCAGGCACTGATTGTCACTGCCGCGGATCCATTTGAAAACAATACCGAGCAGATCCTGGCAGCATTTCAAAGAATGCTCGTTTATAATAAAACCCATTCCGCCGGTGAACTATTGGTCTGCAACAGCACGACTCCGGATGAACTAGGCCAGGAAGTTAAGGCTCAGGCAATTAAATTTGCAAATCAATTGTTTGCTGCAACCCAAAATCCTTATGCGCTGCTGATTCCCGGCGGAGCCATAAAACTGGTTCCCCAAAGCGAATAAAACCGATGCATTTCCCATTGGGAAGTATTGAGGTAAATTGATGCGTGTATCACCATGCGCCCAGCGACCTATTTTAGTACCCTGCAACCTGCAAAACATAGATTACCAGGTTGATCCGTACGTGGGGTGCGGACATTACTGCTACTACTGTTATGCCCTGAACCAGGCTGAGACGAACTGGGCTAAAGAAATTCGAATTCACAGTGATATTGCCGGTCAACTCAGTGAAGCGCTTGAAACAATACCGCCTCAGAAAATATACCTGGGTTATTATACCGATCCGTACCAACCCTGTGAGACCGAGCATCGCCAGACCCGGGAGGTCCTGGAAATAATTTCAAAAAAAGGGTTCTCCGCCAGTATTCTGACAAAATCTGATCTGGTCACCCGCGATATGGATCTCCTGCACCAGATGAAGGATGCTTCGGTCAGTGTCTCGGTGGCCTTCAATGACAACTCTGTCCGCCGGCTGTTTGAAGCCCATACCATAGATACCGAGGACAGAATCGAAGCGTTGCGCAATGTAAGAGCCTCCGGTATCAAGACCAATGCCCTGATCTGCCCGGTGATCCCGTATATCACCGATGTGAAGCCGCTCATTGATATG
>Ga0209567_10000994_pt1 | contig 15184 bp, 14 predicted proteins | sample COG_12_FD_184756 | JGI IMG/M metagenome (GOLD analysis project Ga0209567, IMG submission 184756) | Pelagic marine sediment microbial communities from the LTER site Helgoland, North Sea, for post-phytoplankton bloom and carbon turnover... | ecosystem: Environmental > Aquatic > Marine > Neritic...
CGGATGTCATCCAATGCCGCCACGACCCGCTCGATCGCGCTCGTCATATGGGCGCCACCATGACGCGAAAGGGCTCGCCCTACCAGCGGACCGCTGCAAATGCTCAGCCTTCGGGCGCGTCCACGCCGGGCTTGCCCATTAGGCTTGCGACGTACTTGGCGAGGACGTCGACCTCGAGGTTGACCTTGGCCCCGTTTGCCATTTCCCCGAAGGTCGTCTCCTCGAGCGTGTATGGCACCAACATGACGTCAAAGCGGGTGCCTGCGACGGTGTTCACGGTCAGGCTGACGCCATTGACGGTGATCGAGCCCTTCGGCGCCAGAAACGGAGCGAGCCGGCGAGGGACGTCGAAGCTCGCGCGGATGTAGTCCCCTTCGGGAGCTCGTGCGACCAGCGAGCCAACGCCATCGACGTGCCCCGTCACCAGATGGCCGCCCAAGCGATCGCCGAGGGCGAGCGCGCGTTCGAGGTGAACCCGGTCGCCTTCCTCGAGGCTATCGAGATTGGTCTTGTCGATGGTTTCGAGCGAGGCGTCCGCCTCGAACTCGCTTTCGTCGAACGACTTCACGGTGAGGCACGTCCCATTGACCGCGATCGATTCCCCGAGCTGGTAGGGGTGCAGCGTGCAGAGGATGCGAATACTGAGCCCGTCCTTGCGTCGCTCGATGCGATCGATCGTCCCGACCTGTTCTATCAATCCCGTAAACATCTACTGCATCCTCTCGAAGTCACCGGCGACCAACCAGTCCGGCCCCAGGGCTTGAAACTCGGTGCGCACCAAGCGCCAGGCACGTTCGATCGATTCGGCGCCGGAGCCCGCCGCAAAGGAGGGCGCACCGGCGTCCCCTACGATGCGAGGGGCGATGAAGATCGCTGCACGGTCCGCTAAGCCGAGGTCCAGAAAAGACCCGTGCACATGCGCGCCGCCCTCCACCATGAGCCGAACCAGTCCACGTTCGCCGAGCCGCTGAAGCACCTCCGACAGCTCGACGCCTCGTTCGTCGCGTGACACGGGGACCAACTCGACGCCGTTCGCCATGAAATGCTCGTGGCGCGAGGCATCGGCGTCGGCCGCATGAAAGATGAGAGCCCCGGCGTCCGAGCTCTGGCCGGGGTCGAGAACCGCCGCGCCCGCTGGCGTTCTAAGGTCGGCATCGAGGACGACCCGAATGGGGTCTCTGCCTTCGACCCGTCGGACCGTGAGCTTCGGATCGTCGCTCAAAACGGTCCCCACCCCGACCAGAATCGCATCGCTTTGATCGCGCATCCGGTGGGCTTCGGTGCGAGCTTCTTCCCCAGTGATCCACTTGGAGTCCCCGGAGCGCGTCGCGATCTTTCCATCGAGCGTCACGGCGGCTTTCAGCGTGACGAAGGGGAGTCCCGTCCGGATGTGCTTGGTGAAGTCGGCGACGAGCGCGGTGCACTCCCCTTCCATCAAACCGACGTCGACCTCGACTCCCGCCGACCTCAACCGGTCGACCGCACCGGCGACATGCGGCGCCGGGTCCGCGCAACCGATCACGACGCGAGCGAGCCCTGCATCGACAATCGCCTCGGTGCATGGACCCGTTCTACCGTGGTGATTGCAGGGCTCCAAGGTCACGAAGAGCGTTGCGCCTTTGACCGGCCCCGGGGCATTCCGAATTGCGTCGACTTCGGCATGGGCTTCGCCGGCGCTTTCATGATGACCAACGGAGATGATCTTCCCTTCGTGGACGATCGCCGCACCCACGTGGGGGTTCGGGCTCGGATAGCCGCGCCTCGCTTCGGCGAGCGCTCGCTTCATCACCCCGCGTTCGAAATCCGACCACATGTCAGTCCTTGAGCTTTGCGAGCTCGTCGACGAATTCGTCGACACCCTGGAAGTCCCGGTAGACGCTGGCAAAACGGACGTAAGCCACCGGGTCGAGGCCCCGCAACTCGTGCAGGACGTGCTCTCCGAGCCGCGTCGAAGGAACCTCCTGCTCCCCAGTGTCGACGAGCCAGCGTTCGACCTGGTGCTGGAAACGCTCCAGCGCTTCCGCCGAGACCGGACGTTTCACGCAGGCCCGTCTGAGCCCAGCAAGCAGCTTCGCGCGATCGTAGGGTTGCCGGCGGCCGTCGTTCTTGACGATCAGAGGCAGCGTCTGCTCGACCCGTTCGTATGTGGTGTACCGCCGGCCACAATGCTCGCACTCGCGCCGCCGTCGGGTGACCTCGCCTGCCTGCGACAAGCGCGAGTCGATCACACGGTTTTCCAAGGTTCCACAGTAGGGGCAGCGCATATCCGCGCAGAAGCTAGCGCCGCCTCGGTGTCGGAGCAACGCAGCGCAGGGCGCTCAATCGCGAACCAGGCGAACGAGAGACTCCAGGTGTGCAGTTTGCGGAAACATGTCGAAACCGATGAGACGGTCGATGCGGTATCCCTTCGCGGTGGCGAGACGAAGATCACGTGCCAGGGTCGCGGTGTCGCACGATACGTAGATGAGTCGCTTCGGACCCGGCAAGACCGCACCACGTTCGAACAGCGCCTTGGCGCCTTGCCGCGGCGGGTCGAGCACGATGACGTCGTAGCGACCCTTGGGCGGCTGATTTGCGTCGCCGACTGTCACGCGCGCCTTGAGTCCCAAGCGCTTCAAGTTGAGTTGGCAGGCGTCCACGGCCAGGGGGTCTTGTTCGACCGCCACGAGGGCGCTGGCCTGCGCCGCGAGTCCGACGGTGAAGTTCCCGATTCCACAATGGAGCTCGAGGACGCGCAGGCCTTGGGGCTCGGCAAGGCGAACCACGGCTTCGATGAGCTTCTCATTCACGGCATCGTTGGCTTGCGAAAAGGCGCTGCCCGGTCCTTCGAGAAGGCCGGATGCGCCGGCCTGAACGGCGACACGCGTTTCCCCCCAGCTCGCGGCATGCCCGTCGCCGCTGGTTCGGAGCGTGACGCCGGCGACCAAAGGTAGCTCGCAGAGCCTCTCACAGGCTTCGAAAAGCGCCGGCGGCTGATCGTCGTCGGCGCGCACGTCGACCACGACACCCTCGGCGTTCGTGAGCTGCAGCTGAATCTCTCCCCCGCCACGCAAGGAAGGCGCGAGGTGGGCACGCAGCGCGTCCCAGGCGTCGCGCAGCGGCTGCACGAGCACGATGCACTTGCCGATGGGGGTGACGCGGTTCGAATGCAGTTGTCGGTAGCCGATTGTGTCCCGATGCCAGGCGAGCCGGGCACGCCTTCGGTACCCGAGCGTTGCCGGCGAGTCCACCCATTCGATCTCTGTCTCGTCCGCGCCGGGCAGCCCGCGGCAAGCGTCCGCTAGAAAGCTCCGCTTGACCTGGCGCTGCAGCTCGGGGCTCGCGATCATCAGTGGGCAGCCACCGCAGCGAACCGCATCTGCGCAGGCAGGGTCGCGCCGTTCCGCGGAGGGCCGAAGCACGCGTATCAGCCGCCCACGCGCGGCCCCCCGTTTGGATCCCGTCGGCATGAGCTCCACCCGCTCGCCCGGTAGAGCGCCGGGCACCAACACGATGCCGTGCGACGTCTCGACGACCGCGTCGCCCCCACGCCCCACCGCGCGGACCTCGCCTTGTTCAGAGCGCTTGGAAGGCATTGGACTCAGAAATATTGCAAGGGCCTTCCGACTTCGAAGAGGAAGCTGAAATCCCCATCGAGGACGGCCCTTCGTTCGAGCGGATCTTTGTTGTCCACCAGCTCGACATTGGTGAATACGGCTACCGTTTCTTTGTTGGCGTTGTCCAACCAGGGCACGTACAGCTCGTCGAAGCGAATCGTCCCCGAAACGGCTGCGTAATAGACCGGGATGTGAGCAAATCCAGGACAGGTCGCGTTGAGGTAGAGCGTCATTTCGACCGGCGGCTCGAGGCCACCGAGCTCGAGTTCGGTGCCCAGCATGGTCTCTTTGAGCAACTCGGGATTGCGAATGAAGACCGCGATTCCGTCGCTGAAGTTTGGGAGATCGCTGCCGCGCTGCACGGTGATGTCGATGATCTCGACGGAGGTACTCGGCTGCATCGCGAAGTAGCCAGGGTTCAACGAGTAGGCCACGCCATCGAGGCCGCAGTCCGGTGCCCAGACCTGGCCGATCGCGCTCCCTTCGCCGCTGCCCTTCGCGCAGCCCGCAGCGAGCAGCCCGCAGAGGACCAACGCACTGAGCTCATGCAATGAAGCCGCCACCGATCACCTCGTCGCCACGGTATACCACCGCCGCCTGGCCGGGCGTAATCGCGCGCTGCGGTTCATCGAAACGCACCTCGAAGCCATCGTCGCGGGGGGTCACATCCGCCAGGGCACCTCGATGCCGATATCGAATCCGAACCTCGCCTTGGAACGGTTTGACCGGCCGGCCGCCGACCCAGTGTGCGTCGGTTGCGCTGAGCTCCCGCTCGTAGAGCTGCGATTCGTCGCCGACAACGACTTCAGCCGTCCCGGGCACGATCCGAAGAACGTAGCGCGTGCCACCTCCCCCGAGCCCGAGTCCACGCCTTTGCCCACGGGTGAAGTTCCCCACGCCTTCGTGACGGCCGAGCAGCGTGCCCTCCCGATCGACGATGGCGCCCGATCGGGTCGCGCCACCCTGACGGCTGATGAAGTCACCGACGCGTCCGTCGGGAACGAAACAGAGCTCCTGCGAGTCGGCCTTGTCCGCGTTGGGGACGCCGAGGCGCCGGCCCGCTTCGCGCACCTCGGGTTTGGTGAGCTCGCCAAGCGGAAAGACCAGCCGTTCGAGCGTCGGCTGCGGCAGGCCGAAGAGGAAATAGCTCTGATCCTTGTCGGCATCGCGGCCCCGTAGCAATCGAAGCGAGCCGCCCGCCGCGCGCTCCAGGCGCGCGTAGTGCCCGGTTGCGATGTGGGTCGCGTCGAAGCGCCGGGCGACCTCGGCGAGATAGGTGAGCTTCACGGTGCGGTTGCAGCTCACGCAGGGAATCGGAGTCCGCCCGGCCTGATATTCGGCGACGAAGGGGTCGACGACGTGCTTGCGAAACGCTTCGCGCTCATCGAGGACGTAGTGGGGGATTCCCAGGTGCTCGCAGGTGCGCCGCGCGTCGTCCCGGTCTTCGGGCGCGCAGCATCGGCCCACCTGCTGCTCGCCGTCCGCATCCCACAGATGCAGCGTGACCCCGACCAAGTCGTGCCCCGCTTCGCGCAGCAGGGCAGCGGCCACGGAGGAGTCCACTCCGCCACTCATCGCCACCAGCACTCGCTTCACTTCAGACATGGGTGCTCAACACTGAACAGATCAACCGTGGGCTGTTACACTTAATGGAAAGCGCTGTAACTCAAAACACATAGCGCCAAATCAGAATAATTTCAGATATTTACAAGCAAAAACATGAAATCAAATGAAGATATCTTCGCGAGAGCTCCAATCGACCTGAGTTTCTAGTCGCTGCGTCGGGCGAGAACTCGCTCAAACGACGCAATCGCCAACTCGATATCCCGTTGGCTCGTCTCCATACCTAAACTGATTCGAACCGCGGAGCCAGCCCTCCACTGCTCATCCGGATACATCGCACGAATGACGGCAGAAGGCTCCTGCAGGCCGGACGAACAGGCGGCGCCGGTCGAAAGGCAGACGCCCTCGAGGTCGAGCGCCGCGACCAGGAGCGGACCCTGCCAGCGAGGGAAGCTTAGGTTCGAGACGGTGGCGGTCCGAGGGGGGCCTGCGTTCGGGACGGCGCCTCGGGCTACGAGGCTCTTCTCGATTTGATCGCGCAGCGCCGCCACTCGCGGCTGCTGCGCGAGTCGCGTCTCGATCAAACGGCAGGCCGCCCCAAATCCGACCATGCTCAGCGTGTCCGGGGTTCCTGGCCGGCGGCCCCGCTCCTGGGAGCCACCGTCGAGGACCGGCTCGAGGTCGAGGCCCCGGCGAATCCAACAGGCACCGGCTCCCGCTGGACCTCCGATTTTCTGTGCGGCCAGCGCGACGGCATCCGCCCCGAGCGCGCCGACGTCGATCGGCAGCTTGCCCAAGGCCTGGGTCGCGTCGACAAACAAGCGCGCCTGATGTTCGCGGCAGGCCTCGGCGTAGCGATCGATGGGCAGGATGGTGCCGGTCTCGTGATTGACCCATTGAATCGCAACGAGCGTCTGGGGGCCGAGGTGCCGCGCCAGCTCGTCGGGGCTCGGCGGCCGACCTTCGAGAACTCGCAGCCAGGTCACTTCCAAGCCATCGCCCTTCAGCCGGTTTATGCTCTGCGCGACAGCCGGGTGCTCCACATCGCTGGTCACGAGCCGGGAGCAGCCCGTGGCAAGCCCGCGGATTCCGAGGTTGCAGGCTTCGGTGCCGCCGCCGGTCAGCACGACGTCGGCGGCCGTTGCGCAGATCGATTCGGCCACCCGTTCTCTGGCCGCCTCGAGGAGCTGTCGCGAGGCCCGGCCCGCGGCGTGGGTGCTCGACGGATTGGCCCAGGCAAGGGCCGCCGCTTCTTCCATGGCCAGCCGGACCGAATCGGGTGTCGGCGCTGCTGCGTGGTGGTCGAGGTAGATCACGTCGAGGGAGTCTCGGGCCGTTCGGGCAGACGTCCAACCCGGAGCTCGACCAGGGTGCCTGCCAGCTGCCGCTCGGCCACCTCGCCGGCCGGCGGGCTCGAAATCTCGATGCCGCCACCGAGCGCCTCGGTGACCCGCCTCGCGAAGGCCAGGCCCAATCCAACCCCGCCGTGGTCACGCGTCTCCGATCCGTCGACCTGATAGAAGGGCTCCATAATGCGCGCGATGTGCTCGGGACGAACCCCCGGACCGCTGTCGGACACCGCGAAGAGCAAGTGCTCGTCTCCCTCGGGGCGAACCTCCACTGCGACGTCGCCGCCGGTTGGCGTGAACTTCGACGCGTTGTCGAGCACATGAGCCATGGCGCGCATGAGCTTGTCCGGATCTCCCTGCGCCGGCATCGGGTCGTCCGGAATACGCTCGACGAGCGTGACGTCGCGCTCGACGAGCTTGGGCCGAATTTGAGCGAGCGCTTTGACTGCGACTTCGCGAAAGTCATACGGGCGCGTGTAGTAGTGCATGCGCCCGGTCTCCAGTGAGCTGACGTCGAGCAAAGTATCGACGACGGTTCGAAGTCGCTGCGTCGAGGTTTCGATCGAACCCAGGCACTTGCGTTGCAAATCGGTCAGCGGGCCGAGCTCTTCGTTGAGCAAGAGACGCAGGTAACCCACCACCGGCGTCATGGGCGTCGCCAGCTCGTGACTGACGTTTTGGAGAAACTCTCGGCGAAGCCGCGCGATGTCCTCCAGGCGTTGATTGGTTTCGGAGAGCTCGACGATTTTCTTCTCGAGCCGCTCGACGATCTTCTGCGTGCGCTCGCGAAGCAATCGATCGCTTCCATCGTCGGCCCACTCGCGATGCCCACCGAGGAACTCTGCGATGGTCTCCGCGAAGTGGGCTGCGGCAATCGGCTTCGCGATGAAGCCATCGCAGCCCACGGCGAGCGTCGATGCACGGTCGCCCTCGGCCGTGATCGCCACGATGGGCACGTCTTGCAGGGCCGGCATCCCGCGGAGGCGCAGGGTCACTTCGTAGCCGTCCAGGTCCGGAATATTGATGTCCACCAGGACGAGGTCCGGGACCATCTCGCGCGCGAGCCGAATCCCATCGACGCCGGACTCGGCCTCGATCACCTCGTGACCGGCCGCCCCGAGCAGCTTCTGCACGAGGCGCCGATTGTTGGGATCGTCCTCGATGTGCAGCACTCGAGCCATTGGAAAGCGATGCTATCAGCCTCTCGCACTTGCCGCACGCTTCCAGCCTGGCTAGGGATGGGAGTATGCCAGGGCGATTGGTCGATCAGCTCGTTGACGCAGGACTCGTCACCGAGGCTCAGGCGCGCGCGAGCGATGCGGGCGATCCGCTCGTTCCCTCGGGTCGGGTCGCTCAAAGCCTCGTCGCAGAAGGCCTCGACGAGCGCGCGCTGGCCGGCTTCTTCGTCGGCATGGGTTTCGGTCCGATGCTTCGAGCCCGAGAGCTTGCGCGCGCGGACGCGGATCTCGTTCGACGTGTGCCAGGAGACGTAGCGCGGGACCTTTGTGCGATGCCCTTGCGGCCGAGCCGCGTCGGCGCGATCGTCGCGATGGCCGACCCAACCGACGAGCGGTCGGTGGCCACGCTCAGCGAGCTGCTCGGGGACAGCATCCTACCGACGGTCGCGAAGCTCTCCGATCTCCTCGAGTCGATCGACCTTGCCTATCCAACGGAGCCATCGACTGCGGTCAGCGATCCCTTGGCCTTGGCGCGCACCCGTTCGGCGACGCCGACCGGTGCTGTGCCACTGGTCAATGCGAAGCCCGCGAGCGGCACCGAAAAAACCGTGCCTTCGTTCGACGCGCCGCTTTCCGAGCTGGTCTCGACGGCGAGCCCCGTCTGGGATCGCGCGTGGAAGAACACGACGCCGACGCGTGATGTTTCGCTCACGCCCAAGGCGACGCACATCCCGTTGCCCCATCTTTCGACGACGCTGACGCCGCATGCTTTCGCGCCTCCGGCGGTCACGCCCCATCCTGCGCCGCCCGTCTCGAGCCGGCCGAACCCCCCCGCACCCTCCTCGCTTCGTGGTGCTTCCAGCCCGCCGCCGGCTTCGGCGTCCGATCCCGCGATCGCTGCGCAGCTCGACGAGCTCGCGCGCGCAAGCACGCGCGATGAAGTCGTGCACGTCGCCTGTCAGGCTTGCCTCGCCGCCGCGCGCGGCGCTGCTTTTCTCGCGCTACGCAAGGGAGTGTTTCGCGGATGGGACGGCGCCGGCGACGAGGTGACGAGCGCAGGGATTAGAAGCCTTTGGATCCCTGCGACCAATCCCTCGATTCTCAACGAAGTTCTCCACAGCGGCCGGGCGTTCCACGGTGCCTACGGCCAAACTGCCGCCGATCATCTCTTCCGGGCAGCGTTTGGGAGCCATGGGCGCGAGGTCATCGTGCTGCCCGTCCTGGTCGGCTCCCGCATGGTGGGCGTCCTCTGCGGCAACGATCCGGCGCCCCAGTCGACCGCCATCGAAGGGATCGCCGACGCCATGGGGCGAGCCTTCGAACAGCTCATCGTTTCGCAGAAATCGCAGTCTTAATGGGTGAAAACGGCCTGGAGGCCAGGTTCGGTCGCCTTGGCGAGCCGAAGGAGCCGTCGGCGCTCCCGAAGGACCGAGGAAGCATAGCCGTTCTGCTTGTCGCAGCGGCCGGAATTGTACCAGGCCAGGCCCTTCTGAACGTCTCCGTCGCATCGGCCGACCGCCCACTTGTAAAGACCGAGGCCGGCTTCGAGCACCTCCCGCTGACAGGCGCCCGGACGACGGCTGCACTTGTCGCGGTACCGCGCGTTATACACGAACGGAACAGTCTTGCCTCGGTACTTGGGGTTGAGCTGCACGACGCCGCGAGCGCCGATGGGGCTTACCGCCAGCGGGTTGAGGCCCGATTCGCGTACCGCGATGCCTGCTGTAAGAAATGGGTCGACGCCCGCCCGATTGCTCGCCTCGGTGATCAGACGTGAAAGCGTCGCGATGCGGGCGCGGCATCCACCGTCGCTCACGCGGCAGTGCTGGACGTGAATCGGCTCGCCTTGCCGGCTCTCGCGGACGATCAGGCGCGCGTCGATCGCACGCGCGAGCGCAAGTGAGGTCGGGTGGTCACCGACCGCGCTGCGATAGTCGATCCCTTCCGCGGCCGGAGCCTGCAGCTCTTCCGCGAACGTTGGACCCGCTTCTGAGCGCGAGTGCCAAGCGCTGAGAAAAACAACGCCGATGACCAATAGTGCGATTCGCATGCCTCGATCCCGATAACCATTAAAGGGCCGGAACGGTAGGGCATGTGCTTACCTTGCGCCACCCGCAGGTGGCTCATGTGTATCCATTTGGCTACAGTTGCTCGACCTCGGCCTCGGGCGCCGGCTCGAGCTCTTCGGGCTTTTTCTCAGTGTCTTCGGCGGGTTGCGGAGTGGATTCCGAGTCGGCTTCCAGTTTGACCGGCTCGCTGTCGGAGCTCTCCGAGCGGTCCGAAGCGTCACTGGCTTCTGCCGATTCGTCCCGGCTGCCCTCTTCGCCCGCCTCATCCCGACCACCGCGCCGCCGGCCCCGGCGTCGGCCCCGGCGTCGCTTATTGTTGTCCGAGTCCCCGTCCTCGTCGGTGCTCGCGCTTGCGCTCGCCGCGCTCCTGCTGGTGCGCGGCGCGCCGCCTCCAAGCGAGTCGAGCAGCTCGACGTCGAGCACGGCCAAGGGAAGCGAGGCGCGGTGAATCCCGACGCCGACTTCTTCCATCGACACGGCAAGCGCGTCCCCGTCGAAGACGGCGCAAGGCGCGGCGCCTTCGGCATGCGCTTCTCCGAGGATGCCCTCGCGGACCTGCCCCAGGGTGATCAGCCAGCCTACGCGCGCGTGATCGAAATGATGAAGCCCGCCGCGGAGCGCCACGACGGCATCGCTTTGGAGCGTTTGATTGCCTCGAAAGATCGTGATCGCCAGCGGGGTTTCTTCGGGACCCCGTCGAAGGGTGCCGGCAAGGCTGAAGTCGCCCGCATCGGCGCGAACGCCTCGGAGCGAATGAACGCCAACCGCGTTGAGCCAGGTAGCCAGGAGCTCGAGCAAGGCGCCATCGGGCATGCTTCGCAGGCGCTTGATGAATGCCCGGCGAACACTCTGCCGCTGCCGGTCCGCGGCACGGAGTGCGTCCCGCTCGGCGTTGACCGCATCGCTCGGCAGGTCCCATTCGAGCAGGGCGATGAGCCCATCGGCCTCCCGGAACCTCGGGCGCCCGCCCGATGCCCGGCGCTTGGCGTTGTCGCCCCTGACGGCGGCACCCAGGGTCGGGGCCAGCAGCGCTGGGGTCCCGGCGAGCCTGCCGGTGTCGATCAAGGCCTCGGCGACCTTCACCAGGGTCCGCGGCTTGCGGCTGCCGCCACGAAGCGCCGTTTCGATGGCGTCGGAAAGGTCCCGACCCACCGGCTCGCCTGCTTCGGCGGCCCGATTGGCAGGTGCCGGCGGCTCCTTGCGGCTCCGGCTGCGTGCGGCGGGGCGGCGCTCCCGTTCCGGCCGGGCGTCTGACGCGGATGCGCCCTCGGCATCCCGTTCGCGTCGCCGTCGGGGCCGGCGCTTGCGGGGCCGGCGGGCATCGCGCGAATCGTCGTCGAGGTTGGCGAGAATCAGCTCGTCGTCGTCGTCTTCTTCGGGGAAAACATCCGCACCTGGAAGGTCTTGCGCCGCAATCAGGATCTCTTCTTCAGCTTCCTCTGCCTCCACCGGGGCCTTGGCATCTTCGTCGCCGGCCTTCTGCTCCGGGGCCTCCGGGGCGTCGCTATCAGCCGCGTCGCCGGCGGCCTCGTCGCCGGCGGCCTCGTCGATGGCGGCCTCGGGGAATTCCCGAAGGGCGAAGACGCCTGGCTTCACCTTGAGGATCGGAGCGTCGCCTCGGTCCTTCTTGACCATGGTGGCGAGCCTCGAGCTCATCGTCGTTTCCGGGGTTTTACCGACGTGCGAAAGAAGGTTTTTCTCGATCGCGATTTCGGTGATTTTCTTATAGTGGAGGGGCTTTCCGGCCGAGCGGAGAACCTCCACGGCTGCTTCCGTGAATGTCATTTTTGTATCTGTTCCTGTCACTCCGGTGGGCGATACGAGGGGTCGCGACGGGGAGCGGAGATTCGCTCCACCCGCGCATTGCTCCGTTCCCCTGGGGGCCGTGAGCCATGCTCGTTCGCACTTCCACCGGACAAAAGCGGTTTTTAAATTGATTTTCGGGTCGACGGACCCATTCGTGTCTTCTCGGTACCACCGAGCCCACGGCGAGGCAACGAAACGTGACCTTTGAAGGCGACAAATCTCTCCTGTTCGAGCCCCCCATCCTCAGGCGCGCTCGAATATGGGCCTTAATCCCGGTGGATTTGACTTTGGCAGACCCGAGGCCCATACGCCGGGCTTGCTGGTAATTGGCTCTGGCCGATCGCCGCTGTTACAGCCAAACGGGCATGGGCAGTGGTCGTTTGTGTCAGATGGGCGTCGCCGCTGTGGCACGCAAGACACGAGCGGTGGGACCCAATGCAGCGTTTTTGGGGTGAAGTGGGTTGGCCCGCTCTTCGCATTGGTCGCGCTTCGGGGAGAATCGAATGAAGGACAAAGAGATTGGCATACTGCTCGGGGGCGTGAGCGCGGAGCGCGAGATTTCCCTCAAGACCGGCGAAGCCATGTTCGAGGCGCTCGAGGCCCGTGGGTACCGGGTGCAAAAGGTCTTCGTCGACGGGGATATCGACCAGGTGCTGCGGCAGACCAAGATCGACCTTGCGGTGATCGCCCTTCACGGGACCTACGGCGAAGATGGCTGCATCCAGGGCCTGCTCGAGACCATCGGGATCCCCTACACGGGCTCGGGCGTCCTTGCGAGCGCGCTTTCCATGGACAAGGTCAAAAGCAAGGAGCTCTTTCGGCTCTACAACGTGCCGACTCCTTCCTACTACGCGGTGCGACGCGACGACCTCGACCGGCTCGAGCAGATCCACAGCTCGTTTGGATTCCCGAGCTTCGTCAAGCCCCGCAGCGGCGGATCGAGCGTTGGCGCCGGAGCGGCCACGAGCCTGAGCGAGCTACGGCGGCGCTGCGAGGACGCGGCGCGTTTCGACGAGTGGATTCTGATCGAGCGCCTCATCCGAGGCCGCGAGGTGGCGGTTGGGCTGCTCGACGGCAATGCGCTCGGCGCGATTGAAATCGAGCCCAAGGGCGGGTTCTACGACTACAAGTCGAAGTACCAAAAAGGACAGAGCGAGTATCACTTCCCTGCCCGACTTTCGCCGACCCGCTACCAGGGCGTGCTGCATCTGGCCGAGCGCGCGGTCCACGCCGTCGGCGCGACCGGTGTGACCCGGGTCGACCTGCTGGTCACCTCGGACGAGAACGAATACGTCCTCGAGGTCAATACCCTGCCCGGCATGACCCCTACGTCCTTGCTGCCGAAAATCGCCGCAGGGGCTGGCTACGACTTTGGCGACCTCTGCGAGGCCATTCTCGAACGGGCCGTCCTCCACGTCGGTGATGGGCTTCCGAGCGTCTCCGAGGCCGAGCGCGCCGCGTTCACGGGCGGCCGGGTACCGATCGCGCCCGCCGAATAGCGCCAAGTCTTCCAGCGAAGGCCATTCTTGACAATTCCGATGTGGGAACCCATAGATCCCGCAGGGTGAAGCTCTCCAACAAAGGCCGATATGGCGTCCGCGCCATCTTCGACATCGCGTTTCACAGCGGTGGCAAGGCGACGCAGATCAAAGACATCTCGCGGCGGCAGGCCATCCCTCCTCGCTTCCTCGAACAGATCTTTCAGGACCTCAAGCGCGCGGGGCTCGTGACGTCCAAGCGTGGGCCTCGCGGTGGCTATGCCCTAGCGATGGACCCGGACGATATCCGGCTCGGCGACATCGTACGCGCGCTCGAAGGGCCCATTCTCTTGGCAGGCAACGATGGGAGTAGCGATGCGGACGAAACCAGCCGCGTCGTGACCGAAACCGTCTTTTCCGAGCTTTCCGACAACATCGAGGCGTGCTTTGACGCGGTCACGATCCAAGATCTCTGTGATCGAGGTGATGCGCACGGAGTTCGCCGCGCGCCGCCTCGGCGCTACGTGTATTCCATCTGATGTCCGCAGCCGTCGTTGAAAGCGTCCTCGATCTCATCGGCGAAACGCCCGTCGTCCGCTTGCGCAATCTCTCGCCTGAAGGCGGTGCGACGATTTGGGGCAAGTGCGAGCACCTCAATCCAGGTGGCTCGGTCAAAGATCGCATCTGCCTTGCGATGATCGAAGCGGCCGAAGCAGAAGGCCGGCTGAAGCCGGGCGACACGATCGTGGAGCCGACCAGTGGAAATACGGGGATCGGCTTGGCGCTGGTCTGTGCGCGCAAAGGGTACAAGCTCGTCCTCACGATGCCTGCGAGCATGTCGCTCGAACGGCGCGCCCTGCTCGAAGCATACGGCGTTGAAATCGTGCTCACCGAGCCCGACCGCGTGATGGAAGGCGCGATCGAGGCGGCCCGCCGAATCGTCGAAGAGCGCGGCGCGTTCATGCCCGAGCAGTTTTCAAATCCGGCCAATCCAGGTGTGCACCTGCGAACGACCGCGCCCGAGCTCTTACATGCGTTCGAGGGGGAACCGATCGGCGCCTTCGTTGCAGCGGTCGGCACCGGCGGAACCGTGAGCGGCGTCGGCGAAGCACTCAAAGCACGCAACCCCGACGCGCAGGTGATCGCGGTCGAGCCTGCCGCTAGCCCAGTGCTCATAGGTGGGCCTCCGGGACCGACCAAGATTCAGGGCCTCAACGCAGGCTTCATTCCGAAGAACTATCACGCCGAAGTCGTCGACCAAGTGATCGGCGTCAGCGACCAGGATGCCTGGGACATGAAGCTCGCCCTCGCCAAGCAAGAGGGGTTGCTCCTCGGCATCAGCGCCGGCGCCAACGTCTGGGCGTCGATCGAGGTCGCCAAGCGGCTCGGGCCGGGCAAGACCGTGGTGACCATTCTCTGCGACACGGGCGAACGCTACTTCAGCTTGGGGGAGTACTTCAAGTGAAGGCAACGCATCGTGTTCTGGTCGTCGGGGCCGGCGGGCTCGGCTCTCCCGTTCTTCGATCGCTCGCGCAGAACGGCGCCGCCGAGATCACCGTCATCGATGATGACCGAGTCGACGAGAGCAACCTGCACCGGCAGACCCTCTACACCCGCGACGACGTCGGGCGATCGAAAATCGGACGCGCGGTGGCCTCGCTTCGCGCGCGTTCGCCCGGGGTTTCGGTTCAGTCGGTCGAAGGCCGCTTCGTCCCCGACACGGCAATGGAGCTCTTGAAGGGCAAGAGCCTGGTGGTCGAAGGCGCGGACAACCTCGCGACGAAGTTCCTGGTCGCCGATGCGGCCCGTCTCAGCGAAGTGCCAGCCGTTCAAGCCGGGGCCGTTCGCTGGGCCGGTTGGGCGTTTTGCGCCCTTCCCGACTCCGCCTGCCTTCGCTGCCTCTTCGAGGACATTCCGCGCGAACGAATCGAGACCTGCGCCGAAGCGGGTGTGGTGGGCCCGGTCGTCGGGGTGCTCGGCGGGCTCGAAGCTGCTTTCGCAATTCGCTTGCTCCAGGGTGAACGGCCAGGGGGTGAGCTTTGGCACTATGACGCGCTCAGAGGTTCGCTTCGAAAGACGTTCGTACGGCGTCGAAGCGACTGCCCTTTGTGTGCAGGAGAGATTCAGGACCTGCGGATGGAGCGG
>Ga0209567_10000995_pt1 | contig 15181 bp, 13 predicted proteins | sample COG_12_FD_184756 | JGI IMG/M metagenome (GOLD analysis project Ga0209567, IMG submission 184756) | Pelagic marine sediment microbial communities from the LTER site Helgoland, North Sea, for post-phytoplankton bloom and carbon turnover... | ecosystem: Environmental > Aquatic > Marine > Neritic...
CATACCGATCAACCCGCAGACGAATCAGATATCAATCTGGCTCCCCTGCTGGACATTGTTTTCATTATGCTGATCTTCTTCGTCGTAACGACGTCTTTTGTCAAGGAATCGGGCATCGAGGTCAATCGCCCGACGGCACAGACCGCAGAGCGCCGCGAACACAGCAACATTCTGATCGCCATCGCGCCCAACGGTGAGATCTGGATCGACAAGCGGCCGGTGGATATTCGTTCAGTACGCGCTGTGGTTGAGCGCCTGACAGCAGAGAATCCCGAAGGCTCCGTTATCATTCAGGGTGACCGCGAGGCGCAAATCGGATTGCTGGTCGAGGTAATGGATCAGGTCCGCAAGGGCGGCGTCAGCAACGTGTCCATTGCCGCCACCCCGCTTGAATGAGCATCGCCCGACTCTCCATTGCGACGCTGTCCGGGCTTGCAAGCGCGGCCGCCATGCTGTGGCTGATGCAATGGCTGGTCACCTCACCGCAACGCAAACTGGCAGCCGTCGAAACGGCGCCCATCATCAATTTCATACGCCTGAAACAGGAGGAGCAACTGCAACTCAAAGAACGTCTCCAGGCTCCGCCGCCGCCTCAACAGGTCAAACCCCTGCCGAGACCGCAGGTCGATCTCAATCCTGATATCAAACCCCTTGCTCCTCAACTGGACATGGCCTTTGACCTGAACCTGCCGATGAGTCTTGCAGACGGTCTCTATCTAGGTCCGGTGGCAACACAGCTGGACAGGGACTTCATGCCACTTTCCCGTCAGCCACCACAATATCCTTACAAGGCGGCGCGGCGCGGCATCGAAGGCTGGGTTCGGGTCTCTTTCCGGGTGACGGAGACCGGAACCGTCGAGGATGTGCAGGTACTGGAAGCCGAGCCAGCCGGCGTGTTTGAACAGGCGGCGACAAAAGCCGTGTATCGCTGGCGTTTCAAACCGCGCATCGTCAACGGCCAGGCGATGGCCGGTACAGCGGAGCAAGTGGTCGAATTCGAACTCAACCGATAGCCATGTGTCACCACCGGCCGGAATCCCGCACATCGAAACACTTCCTGACCCGGATAAGCGCTGCCATATTGCTGACGCTGTTAGCGGGGGCATTTTCAGTCAGCCTGCCTGCAGCAGCGGGGCAGACCCTGTCACCGTCGACCTATCAACAGCTAACCGAGATTCACAAGCACATCGACCAACAGGCTTACGATACGGCCTCGAAGGCGCTGCAGGGATTGCACCAGGACGTGCAGCAAAGACCGTATGAAAAGGCCGTGGTATTGCAGACACTAGGCTATGTTCAGGTCAGTCTTGAAGACTATCCCGCGGCGATCCGTGCACTGGAAAAAAGCCTGGCGCTGCAGCAACTTCCCGACGACACCCAGCAGCGTCTGCGCTACGACCTGGCACAACTCTATGTGGCGGAGGACCAGGCTGACAAGGCCGCCCGCACACTCGAGGCGTGGTTTCAACAAGCCGACAAGCCCCCGGCCGAGGCCTATGTCCTGCTCGGCCACGCCTATGCACAACAGCAACAATACCGGAAAGCGATTCCGCCGCTGGTAAAAGCCATAGAGCTTGCAGACAAACCCCACGCGGACTGGTACGAAGCACTGCTGGCTATGTATTACGAATTGCAGTCCTATCCGGACTGTGTGCCGTTACTTGAGAATATGATCCGCCTGTTTCCGCAACGTCATCGCTACTGGCAGCAACTGGCAGGAGTACACCTGGCGCTGAAGGACTACGACGCCGCACTGACAGCACTTGAACTGGCTTATCGGGATGGTGCCCTGAAAAAGGAACAGCAGCTGATCCAGCTCGCACAGCTGTATCTCTATACAGGAATACCCTATAAAGGGGCGCGTCTGCTTGAAGAGCAGATGCGCACGGGTGGCATACAGAACAATGCCCGCCACCGTGAGATGCTGGCACGCGCCTGGTCCAGCGCCAAACAGCGGGCGGAGGCAATTCAGGCGCTGGAGAAGGCGATATCGGCCGAGTCGACACCCGAGCTTCGACTGCGCCTCGCCCAGTGGTATTTTGAAGACGAACGCTGGCAGGCAGCGGCATCCATCCTGGAACCGCTGGTGCGCGACAAAACCGGCGGTTCAACAGGCCAGGCCTGGCTGCTGCTCGGTATCGCACAATTTGAACAGCATGATCGTGAAGCGGCCCGCAAGGCCTTTCTGAATGCCGCACAGTCTTCAGACACCGACACATCAGCGCAGCAATGGCTGGAATTCATTGGAGAACCTTCCGCTGGAGGCCTGTGAAACTAGTGTACCCCGCCACTGATATTGACCCATTCAGCGTGCCAGGAAGCGGTTAGCCGCACCAACAGTAGGCGCTCTGAATGGGTCAATATCAGCGGCGGGGTACACTAGCGTGGGCAAAAAAAGCGGGCCATACGGCCCGCAACAAGTGTCGGTTCAGTGGGAGGGAAGGAGAAGGGTTACCGAACCGAGTATCGAGGAAATCAAGTGCATATGACTCTAACAGGCAAAATCGAAAAATGGAATGTGGCATGCTGTCGCGCGACCATTTGTCGCACCTGGTAACGGTGTTACTAATGATTACGTAAGTTAGCTGGCATAAGCTTTGGGGACCGTCGGCCGCATGGACGCGGCCGTCGAGCGTACAGGGATGTATTCATAGTGTGTCCCGAAAGCTTATGCCGGCTAACTTACACACGCCTTAGTAACTGGTAAAATTCCTGCATGCCACTCTCCGGACCCACACAAGCCAGCAGCGCACACAACCTGAAACGCCTGTTCCTGCTGCGCAATCTCATGATTGCGGGGGTGCTGCTGGCCCTGTTTGTGATACATTTCATCGCCGGCTTAACACTGCCCCTGGCTCCGCTGCTGCTGATCATAGGCGGTCTCGGGCTGGTCAACGTTTGGACCTGGCAAAGAATTCGCGGCGAAGCCCATATACGCGATGAGGAATTTTTCATCCAGCTGACCGCCGATGTACTTGCCCTGACCGGCATTCTGTATTTCACTGGCGGAGCCACCAATCCGTTTGCCTGGATCTTTCTGATACCGCTGATTATCGCCGCCACGGTACTGTCAACGAGGGCCACCTGGCTGATGGCGGCATTAACCACAAGCTGCTATTCCCTGTTGATGTTCTTTCACCAACCATGGACCGGCGGCGGTCACATGCACCATGACGACACCTTTACCCAGCATGTCTTCGGCATGTGGTTTGGTTTCGTATTGAGTGCGGCACTGATCGCCTGGTTTGTTGTCGGCATGGCCAATACCCTCAGAAAACGTGATCAGATGCTGGCAGAGGCCCGCGAACAGGCGCTACGCGACGAGCAGCTGGTTGCACTGGGCACACTCGCAACCGGTGCCGCACATGAACTGGGTACACCGCTGGCCACCATGGCGATCGTCACCAGAGAACTCGAGCGTGCCGATGTCCCTGCGGCGATGAAACGCAAACTGAACATCCTTCGCGATCAGGTGGGACGCTGCAAACGAGCGCTGTCGGTCATTTCCGCCTCCGCCGGTGAAGCCCGCGCTGAAAGCGGCAGCCTGATTCAGGTCGAACTTTTCCTCAATAAAGTGATCAGCGAGTGGCAATCCCAGCGCCTCCAGGCAGACGTCGAGATGCAGCTCGAGGGCGGTCCAGCGTCGGCACAGATTGTTGACGAATACACCCTGCACCAGTCACTGATCAATCTGCTGAACAACGCGGCCGATGTATCATCAGAGTCGCTGGTGTTTAAAAGTTTCTGGGATGAAGACCGGCTGGAAATCGATATCCTGGACCGTGGGCCTGGCCTGCACCCGAACACCATTGCCAGTCTCGGACAACAGAAAACCAGCCAGAAGGAATACGGGATGGGTCTTGGGCTGTTCCTGACACACGCCACCATCCAGCGACAGGGCGGGAATATCGCCCTTTTCGACCGCGAGGGTGGCGGCACCTGCACACGTATACAACTGCCATTGGCCACTTTTTCATGATGATGAACTCCGATGAAGACCCACGCCCATCCGTTCTGATCGTCGATGACGATGAAGTATTTTGCGAGGTGCTGGCAGATGCGCTGGCGGACCGCGGCTACCAGGTCGCTGCCGCACACGATATCGAAAACGGCGTGGCGCAGGCGGAACAGCTTGAACCTGAATATGCGGTTGTTGATCTACGTATAGACAAGGAGTCGGGGCTGGTGCTGACAAAAAAACTTCACGCTATGGACGAAAACACCCGCATCGTCATTCTCACCGGCTACGCAAGCGTCGCCACAGCGGTGGAAGCGATCAAACTGGGTGCTGTGCACTATCTGACCAAACCTGCAGATGCAGACGAAATTCTGGCCGCGCTGCACAAGGACGAAGGTGACGCCGCTGTATCGGTATCCGATAGCCCCTTAACGGTCAAACGCCTGGAGTGGGAACATCTGCAAAAAGTCCTGAATGAGTGTGACGGCAATGTATCGGCTGCGGCAAGAAAGCTGCGTATGCATCGGCGAACCTTGCAGCGTAAACTGGCCAAACACCCGGTCAAGGATTAGAACTCATATCTAAGAGCCTGTCGGTCATTTGTTGGCAAGCCAGACGGTAACGCGCCTGTTTCTGGTCCAGGCCTGTTCGTTACTCTCGGAATTTTCGGGGTAGCTTTCACCAAAATAGCGGGACTCAATGACCTTGCGGGGAACGCCGCGCGAACCCAGATAGCGTGCCACCATCAATGAGCGACGACGGGACAAATCCATATTGTATTCAGGTTCGCCGCGCTCGTCGGCGTGACCGCCCAGCACAATACGGAAATTGCGGCGCTTACGATAATCCCGCGCCAGAGCTTCCAGGACCTTGCGTGTCGGACGGCTCAAACGATCGCTATCGGTAGTAAAAAACACTTTTTGTTCACTCAGTGGCGTAAAATCCAGATACAGCAGCTTGGCGGTACACGCCAGGAACCCGGGTAAGGCCTCCCGAAAACGCACCGGCATCAAGGCAACCCTGACCTGATCCTGGCCGTCACCCCAGTCTGCAAACTCGATGACGGGTTTCATACCCTGTTCGAGTTCATAGTAAATACGCAGGGTCTGTTCGCGCGGAACCCGCAGGGGATTCTGTCCCTGCTGCAAGCTGAAGTCGCCCAGAGACTTACTTTCGACCCGGTGTTTCCACTCAGGCGCTTCCGAATGTATCTGTGCCGAGTGGTCTTTTACCGGCGGTTGATCGACATATAGTGAGAACTGCAGTTGTCGTCCCGCCCGTTGCTCAAAACGAGCACGGCCAAAACGCGGAATATCGTGGATCATGGCGCAGTTTTGCGGGGCGGCATCAACCGTCCAGCTGGACTCTTCCCAACTGGCCTGGAACTGCTGACTATGCGCCACAGCCATGCCGCTGAACAGCAAACCCAGCGGAACGAGGCTACCGACTACCAGTGCGCTTTTGATGTGCCCGACCATGCTCTTTTTTCGACGCCGGCCGCCCTGTTCTTGAGGGGCTACTGGAAAAATATTTTATTGCCAAAGCAATTGCGGTTTTTCACAAAGCACATAGCTTACCTCATGGAACCCCCGCGGATCTCCTCACTCCACTTAGCCGGAATAATGGTTCTCGGCGGACTGACATGACATATTGTCAGGATTCGGTGTTATAATGTCGGATTCCTGAACACTTTGCAGCATTCCAAAACCCGATTCCAAAAATAATTTTATATTCACTTACATCAGTTGGTTACAGCCAGACTGTCACTGCGTCCAGCCAACTTCACGGTGAAATACCACTATGACACAGGCGACTGATGAGCTTCCCGGACACCCTCAGGCAGCCAGAACGTCGGATTCTTTTCCACTTTTACCCGGCACACCGATTTAAACTGGACAGTCGGCCGTTGATGATTCTAACCTTCTGTCCAGACTAAATTTTCCCTGACTGGCCTGTTAATTGCTATACCTTTGTTCAGGTCTAAGCGGTTACCACAGCTTTCGTGACCTTAAAAGCGGGACCATCTAATACATCTACTCCGGGTGGAGGCTTACGAGGATGACAGCGACAAATGCGAGCAGCGTTATGAAGGAATCATATACGGCACCACAAGATGTAGCGGGTATCAGTAACAGGCTCTCGATAGACAGGATCAGGATCCTTATCATCGGTCGACGTGATTTTTCGGTTGACGGCCTGGCCAGTATGCTGGAAGCACGCGACAGCAACTATCTGGTTACCTGTACTGAATTCGATAATGCAAGCATCGCGAAGCCCGCTACAGTCGAGCCCGATGTCCTGCTAATCCAGAATGAAATCCTGCGGGAGCCTCTGGAACACTTTATTCACAGTCTTATTGGAGAATACCCGGATGCCCGTGTCCTGGTGTTCGGCAAAAACATGGATGATGACCACCTCTACCGCCTGGTTCGGACCGGTATACACGGCTACATCAAAGAACGTATGAGCGGTGACGATATCAAGCACGCCCTTGATTGCGTCATTGATGGCAACACCTGGATTGAGCGCCACATCCTCGAGCGCTTCATTTCCACGCAGCACGATTTCGATGCAGCGCTGGAATCACAGTTTTACAGTAAAATTGAACAGCTTTGCAGTAATCTCACCAAACGTGAAACAGAAATTCTCTGTGAGGTTGTAAAGGGTCTCGCCATCAAACAGATTGCGGAGAAGGTACACCTTTCCCACCAGGGCGTAAAAATGCACCTCGCCAAACTGTTCAGGAAATTTAAGGTGTCCAACAGAAATCAATTGATACTGGCGGCTTTTGATGAAATGAGTCCAGCCGAAGATTTATCGCTGCTGTTGCACAATGGCCTGAAGAAAAAGTTACAACTTTAGTGTCCTGTCTCGTATTGAATGCACCTATCAGCACTATGTTGTTTCCGCATATTCAGCATATAAACAGCCGCTTATGACAGGAATTTTGTGCGCGCCCCGGTCGTCTGGTATACAATCAGGCTAACGCTATAAGACTCCAAAAATCCGCCAGATTCACCGGCAGAGCGGGCCAGACCGGAGGGACTATGCGCAAGAATATCTCGGTTGAAGTTCAATCGCTGATTGATGCCCAGGACAACCCGTTTGTTCTGATCGACCAGGACTACCATATCGTTGCCGCCAATAAAGCCTATCAGCAAGCTTATGGCATTTCGGGAAAAGATATTGTTGGTCGCAAGTGCCATCAGATATCGCACCACTCCGAGTTACCCTGCCACCTGAACGGTGAAGACTGCCCACACAAGCAGGTCTTTGAAACCCGACAACCCCACCAGGTACTGCATATCCATTACGATACCCACGCGCAGCCCGAGCATGTGCGCATCAAGGGTTCCCCCATCTTTGGCCCCGATGACAGCATCTACCTGGGCGAAGCGATTTTCCCCCTGGCTCACACGGAAGACCTCTACTGTGAGCACCAGCGCCTGATTGGTCAGTCCAAGGCATTCCAGGTGTGCATCGAAGGTTTAACACGTGCCGCCCGGACCGATGCAGCCGTGCTGCTGTTTGGAGCCAGCGGTGTGGGTAAAGACCTGGCGGCTGAATATATCCATCGCCGTTCGGCGCGCAATGGTCAACCCTTCACCATGGTTGATTGCACCGCTATTGCAGAATCGCTCTTTGAAAGCGAACTGTTTGGCCATGAACGCGGCGCATTCACCGGCTGCATCGGTCGACGTTTTGGCATGTTTGAGCAGGCCGACGGCGGCACCCTGTTTTTCAACGAAATTGGCGACCTGCCACAAAGCCTGCAAGGTCGCCTGCTTCGCGCTATGGAAACCGGCCAGTTCCGGCGCGTCGGCGGCCGGGAACTGCTTAGCGCTGATACACGCATTATCTGTGCGAGCAGTAAAAACCTTCGCCAACTGGTCGCCGGCAATAAGTTCCGCGCCGATCTTTATTACCGTATCGCCGGTATCATTTGTGAAATACCTTCGTTACATCAGCGCCGCACGGATATTCCCGAACTCGCCAATGCCCTGCTGCAACGCATGGGTAGCAGAGATGATCCCAGTTATCGCCTCACGGACGATGCCATTGAAGTGCTGCTTGACTATAACTACCCCGGTAACGTACGCGAGCTGCGTAATATCCTTCAGCACGCCGCGTCACTGAGCACCAACGGTATCATTACCGCTCAGGAAATCCATATCGATGAACCGATTGAAACCGTAAGCACCGAAAGTACACTGCATATAAGCGATCAGGACGGACAGGACCCCTCTATCAAAGGTCTGGAGTCCCAATACATCGCGGAACTGCTGGCTGAACACCACGGAAAACGCTCCAGGGTTGCACAGATCCTGGGCATCAGTGAGCGCACGCTGTACCGAAAGCTGAAGCAGTATGGTTTGCAATCCATCGGCAGAACCGACTAAGCCGGAATCCGCAAACTCTCACGATAGCCGCCATTCAGCGGATTCCGCACTCAGCGAGTCGGTGTAATTATAATTGTGCGAACGACATCAGTCTGGCAAATACACTCTTCCCCCAATATGCAACTAGCGTTACGCTAACCCTGATGCAGAAAGCACCCAATTTGCTCGAGATGATAAAGGCGCTGATTTCGACACCGTCCATCAGCAGCGCCAACCCTGACTATGATCAGAGCAATCGTCCGGTCATCAACCTTCTTGCCAACTGGCTCAACGACCTGGGTTTCCAGACCGAGATTCTTACCCTTGACGGTCAGCCGGACAAGGCGAACCTCATTGCTACGCTCGGCAGCGGCCCCGGCGGCCTGGTGCTGGCCGGACATACCGATACGGTTCCTTACGACGAAGGGCGCTGGAATTATGACCCATTTCAACTGACCAGAGCCAACGGCCGACTGTATGGACTGGGAACATCCGACATGAAAGCATTTCTGGCCCTGGCCATTGAGGCGGCTGCTGCCTTTTCCGCCGAGCAGTTTAAGGAACCGCTCACCCTCGTCGCCACGGCCGATGAAGAAAGCTCTATGGACGGCGCCCGTGCACTGGCAGCTGCGCAGCGCCTACAGGCACGATACGCCATTATTGGTGAGCCTACCGGCCTGCGTCCGGTACGCATGCACAAGGGCATTCTGATGGAGTCCATTCATGTGCGCGGCCGCTCTGGGCATTCCAGCAATCCGGCACTGGGAAACAGTGCGCTCGAAGGCATGGTCAAAGTGCTCAGTGAACTGCTGGACTGGCGCAGGGAATTGCAGGCCCGGCATCTGAATCAGCTGTTCGACGTCCCGGTCCCGACGCTGAATCTCGGCCACATACACGGCGGCGACAGTCCAAACCGGATCTGTGCAGATTGTGAATTACACATCGATTTACGCCCCTTACCCGGCATGGAAATCGAAACGTTGCGGGAAACCCTGCAAAACCGTCTGCGTATGGCGCTGGAAAACAGCGAACTCGAACTGAGCTGCCGCCCGCTGTTTGCAGGTACGCCGGCCATGGAAACCGCCGCCACCTCGGCGATTGTACGCGGCACGGAGGAACTGACCGGCCACCGTGCAAGCTCTGCTGCCTTCGGTACCGAAGGCCCCTATTTCAGCCAGCTGGGCATTGAAACCGTGATACTGGGGCCCGGCGACATTGATCAGGCCCATCAACCGGATGAATACCTGGCCGAAAACCGTATCAAACCGGCCATTGAATTACTCCGCAAACTGATAAACCGGTTTTGTGTGAATCCATCGACGAATATTCCTTCAATGTGAGCCCCCCCTGCCGCCGGGAGCAAGCCAGGAAAACGTTAGCATGACAAAAAAACAGAGAACTCAACAACAAAAGGCCTTTGTCGCCAGCATCCGACAAGTTGCGCCCTACATACAGGCGCACCGCGGGGCAACCTTCGTGATCATGTTCGGAGGCGAAGCGGTAGACGGGCATTTCGACCAGCTGGTTAATGATATTGCCCTGCTCAACACCCTGGGGATCCGACTGGTACTGGTCCACGGTGCCCGGCCACAGATCGAACATCGCCTTAAAAAAACGCATTCAGAAATCCGCTATGTCAACGGGCTCCGGATCACTGACGATGCAGCCCTTGCCGGTGTCAAGGATGCCGTTGGCAGCCTGCGGGTCGAGATTGAAGCCAAGCTCTCCATGGGACTGGTCAACGCGCCCATGGCCGGCGCACGAATCGGCATCGCAACCGGGAATTTCGTTACCGCTAAACCCCTGGGCATTCGGGACGGCGTGGACTACTGCCATACCGGTGAAGTGCGCCGTATCGATGCACCCGGCATCCATCAGCAACTGGACGCCGATCGCATCGTGTTATTGTCACCACTTGGTTATTCTCCCACCGGGGAAATTTTCAACATCACGGCTGAAGAAATTGCCACCGCAGCAGCGGTCGCACTGCACGCGGATAAACTGGTGCTGCTGGTGGACAGTGCCGGTTTACGTGACAGTAGTCGCCGCCTGATTCGACAGCTTTCACTGCCCGAGGCCGAACAATTACTGTGTTCACGCAGAAAACTCGACACCGAGTGGGTTCGCCACCTCAACAACGCCGTGGACAGTTGCCGCCGCGGAGTAAAGCGCATCCACTTGATAGATGGTAATACTGATGGTGGCCTGCTGCTGGAACTGTTTACACGTGACGGTATAGGCACACTCATCAGCGCCGGCATCTATGAGGGTCTGCGCCCGGCCAGTATTGATGACGTTGGCGGCGTCCTCAAACTGATCGCACCGCTGGAAGCTGAAGGTGTACTGGTTAAACGCTCGCGTGAATTGCTGGAAATGGAAATCGACCATTTCCTTGTCGTCAAGCGTGATGGCATGATCATAGCCTGCGCAGCACTTTATCCGTACGATGACGGAATCGGCGAACTGGCCTGCCTCACCGTGCATACTGATTACCGGTCCAGCGGACGTGGTGACAGCCTGCTGGACGCGGTTGAGCACCGGGCACGGCGTAAAGGCATGAAAGAGCTGTTTGTACTGACCACCCAAACCTCACACTGGTTTCGGGAACGCGGTTTTAAAAACGTTGAGCTATCCAAACTTCCTGTAAGAAAGCGGGACATGTACAACTACCAGCGTAACGCAAAGGTTCTTGTCAAGGCGATTGATTAGTGACGAGGTGCACGAGTGCTCTGTCCATGTGATAATTGCATGGACAGAGCACTAGTTGAATGAGAAAACGGAAATAAAACAGAAGCCGCTTTACGTTGCCCAGATTACGGATACCCATCTGTATGCGGATCCACGTGGGCAGCTGCTGGGGCTCAACACCCGTGACTGCCTGCAGCAGGTGATTGACCTGACGCTCAGTACTCAAGCACCGGACCTGGTCGTAGCCAGCGGGGACCTGGCCCACGACGGCTCGCCGCAAGCCTACCAGCATTTGCACAGGTGTTTCAGCCGATTGGATGCTCCCATTTATTGTCTGCCCGGCAATCACGACGAAGCGGTGGCGTTACGCGCGAACTCGGAATGCGGCCGGCTTTACAGCAACCGCAGCGCCTGTATCGGCGGCTGGCTATTGGTGTTTCTGGATTCCACTGTAACCGGCAGCGACGGTGGGCACCTGGCAGAAACCGAACTGGACGAACTCGACACAGCACTCGCTTCACACCCCGGTTTACCCGCTATAGTCTGGTTACACCACCAGCCCGTCAATATCGGCAGCCGTTGGCTGGACAGCATGGCAGTTGATAACCCGGAAGCATTCTTCAATATCATAGACAGACACCCACAGGTGCGCGCTGTTATCTGGGGCCACGTCCATCAGACGTTTGAGCAACAGCGAAACCATGTTCGACTGCTGTCCACACCATCGACCTGCATTCAGTTTTTGCCCAACAGTGAGAAATTCGCAGTGGACATGATTCCCCCCGGCTACCGCTGGCTGGAACTGTATCCGGACGGCACATTCACAACCGGCGTAGCACGCCTGCCAATGACCCCTGGTGAAATCGATCCCGGTGCACGCGGTTACTAGTGTACCCCGCCAACAGCACAATCACTTTTCCGCGTAATTTCGGCCATGGATAACCGGGACAGTGTCTCTGCGAGGGGACCTGCCCGGTTCGCGGCAAGGCTACTGTTGTGTGGCGACGAACTTCATTGAACAGGCTGTTGGTCGGGTTCAAACCAAGCGGCTCTGTGCGGCCATGAAAACGCTGGAGCCGCGAGGGTGCTGACAGAAATTTAATCAATATTTACAGCAAGATATGAATTTTTATAATGCGATTCGAAGACTCTGGCACGGTCGCTGCAATTACCCAGGCATGAACCCTTAACCGTTCATACGACGCCCACCAGGGCAACATTATATTGCAACTTTTACCGTACCTTAGGAGATACTGACCATGATGATCAAAGACCTGGAAATGAGCAAAGACCTCGACCGTGACGCCCTGTCTGCCGTGCGCGGCGGCGGTAACTCCATCTCGCAGGGTGGCGTGTCCGCCCCCGTAGCGAATATTGATGGCGGCTTCAGCTTCGCCAGCCCGACGACCATTGTCAGCGCCCCAGTCAACGCGCCTTCGGCGGTCCTCAACGACAACGACCTGTATCTTGATATCGCCAGCAAGAGCTCCACCGTGCTGGGTTCATTGGGTACCCTGGTCGCGCAGTAAGCCGTTACACGGTAGTCATTACCGCCACGGAAACGGAGGTCTTCGGACCTCCGTTTTTTTGCCTGCCCGACCGAAGGCGGTGCAGCTGAGAGCTGAAGTAAGTACCATGGGGACCAGAGCCACCTTGGTTATTACAATGTCAAAACATGTGAAATGGCTGCCTGTCTTAATCGCCGGCTGGCTGCTGGGATGGCATAGCCACCAGTACTGGTCTGTGCGGAACGTTTCACCACCCGCCGAACTGCAGCGCGGCAGCGGGTTGCCCGGCGGCGCCGGCGGCAACGGCGTTCGGGTTCGGCAGGAAGACGAGCCTGGTGCGGATAAGCCTGGCTCATCAGAAAGCCCTGCCTTTGAGGAATTGCTGTTAACGGGTCAATACCAGCATGCCATTCAACTGTTTAACGCACAGGATAGCCAGCCAGGCAGAGAACAATACCGGACGACATTGATTCAACACCTCAACACTCTACTCCGGCTTAAAGACTACCTCCACGCCAATCAAATCCTGTCCGCCTACCTGAATGAAGAATATCGTGATGTCGACGTACTGTTGCTGCGCGCCAGGCTTTACTGGTTGCAAGGTCACCACATCCAGGCCATTGAAACCTTGTACGACGCGAAGTCTTATGAATATCGAACGCCGCAAATAGCGCTGATAACACAGCGGATAAGAACATATGTCGCCGACTATGACAGGCAACTGCAAAATACCGATGAGCAGCAGAATCGATTGGCACTGTATGAATATCTGGTACAGGTGGAACCGGACCACTCGCCCTATTTCATCGCGCTTGCACGCACGCAGCTTAGTCAAAACAGGCTTGATGAAGCGCGGCAAGCGCTGTTTCTTGTCGAGTCGGATCCTCGTGTATCGGACGAGGCGCGGCAACTGTTAAGCCAGATAGAAGACACCGTCACTTTCTCTCAAGCCAACCAGATTTCGATACCATTAATACGTCAAGGTGAGCACTTTCTGATAGACGCCCGGATAAACGACAGAGTAACGGTGCGCCTGTTAATTGATACCGGCGCATCAATGACGGTATTACGGGATGATATTCTACTTGCTGCCGGCATATTCAAACCTGCCAGACCGTCGTTACAGCGGTTCAGCACCGCCAATGGCCTGGTCGAAGGCGCAGTATACCGGCTGGATAACTTATCCATCGGTGATCAGAATGTGGCGAATATCGAAGTTGCGGCTCTCGATTTAGCCAGCCTGCACTCAGCCGATGGCTTGCTGGGCATGAATTTTCTCAAGCACTTCAAGTTTTTTATCGACCAGAGCAAACCGGAACTCAGACTGTCGAGTTTTGCCGAAACGCATTGAAGGGACAATCAACGGATCATCACTGGATCAGGTGGGTAAAGCCCTCAATACTGCAATCGTTATTTCCTAAGCGCCCTTCCCGGCGAAAAACGGGGTTAAGGGTACCTGCCGTTATGCTGAAATATACGCGTCAGTCAGGCAGTGTATAACGTTCCATCAGGTATCCCAGACAGTCCTGCCGGATCACCCGTTCATCCCGGGTAAACATCGATGGCATCAGTGCCCGGGTGGTCCGCAACATATCGCCTTCCACGCGGAAGAATCTGCCGGCAACCTCCCGCCCCTGCTCGTCAAGTGCTTCCAGCGGCAACCCGTCCACGCCATCGAGCTGGGCCAGCGTCGTGCCAATCGGCAACTCACGGAAATTCAGGTGGTCCAGATCGTCGATGAAACAGATGTCCACCGGCTGTTCGCCGAAGCCGAAGCTGTAGGCACCGGGCACCCGCACTGTTGCGACCGTGTGAAACAAATCCACGTCGTGCGCAGCCACGGGATGATCCGGAATTCGACTCAAGTGCAGGCAGGCCTCGAGAAATTCCTGCGCATGCACCTCACCGGCGGTTTGCCCGACTTTGCCACATTCCACGGTGAGTGCCGGACACAGTCGGGCGAACGCCATCGATTGCACACCAGCCGGACGAATGAAATACACCAGTGTCCGGCTGAACAGGGCGGCGAGATGCATAAAGCGGTGCTCGATGCGATTGATACAGGCGTAGTGGGGATTAATACCGGTGTTGTTATGAATATCCACGCTGGCGAAAGGCTGACGCCGCTGCATGATGTCTACGACTTCAGCCATCATGCGCTTTTCCGGGCTGTCGGGATGCTCAGTTCCCGGCCAGACGCGATTGTAATCCGGCTGTCCCGCCAAACGCCTCAATCCATCTCGCGCCGCTTCAACATTCCCGATAAATATACTGAGTGCACGCGGAAGCTGTTTGCCCTGATAGCGCGCCAGCAAGGACTGCAAGGCCAGAAAACCGGTGGTCTCGTTACCGTGTAACAGCACAGAGACAAACAAAGGCTGCAAGCGCCGTCCCGGCAAATGGATCAGCGACGGACCACCCAGCACGTCAGACAGCTGCGCCGGCCGGGCCTCCAGCAGACCACCCGGCAACTCCTCATAGTGGCGTAACAAAGAACCCATACAACTACTCCGTCAGCTGTCCCAGTCATGCACCGGCGTGCCGGTCTGCTGCCGTTCATAATAAGCCTCGGTCAAGGCTTGCATATCACAACCGTGTCGCGTCACGTAGGCACGTTGCCAGTTGCTACCGGTGCAGGCATTGCGAAT
>Ga0209567_10000996_pt1 | contig 15181 bp, 14 predicted proteins | sample COG_12_FD_184756 | JGI IMG/M metagenome (GOLD analysis project Ga0209567, IMG submission 184756) | Pelagic marine sediment microbial communities from the LTER site Helgoland, North Sea, for post-phytoplankton bloom and carbon turnover... | ecosystem: Environmental > Aquatic > Marine > Neritic...
CTGATACTGAATCGGACCGGCAATGTCTCACAGGCCATTGAGGCGCTGAGAACTGCCGTGGAGCTTGGTTACCCGACCGCGATGTTGACCGGCGATCCGAACCTATGGAATTTAAAGGGCGACTTCCGTTTCCGCAAAATCGCAGAGTCGCCCGTGGAGGAGAGGCAATGAACAAGAACTATCTGTACGTACTGCCGTTGGCGCTCGCGATGGTGGCATTCTCGAGCCAGAGCGTCGCCCAGGAAAGGAACCCTGAATGTAAAGGTGACCCCCAGGCACCGACGATTACTTTGAACCTGAAATCGAAGACAGCCAAACCGGAGTGCGCGCTTGCACACCTTGGGTCAACTATCGTTTTTAGTGTCGTGCCTAAGAAAGGCCTCGACAAGATTGAGGTGGCGATCACGCCAAAGCACGCATTGGATTCGTGGCTCCAGGGTGATAATAGTGATCTTCGAGACATCATCATCGTCAGGGTCCCCGGTGAGTACGATCCCGACAACGTGAAGGGAGAGTCCTCCCAGCACAAATACAACATCATCATTGACGGTGAGGTTATAGACCCGCGAATAGAGGTCCAGCACTGATCGGACTAGGCTAACTCGGTGTACGAAGTCGTTCGGTAGCGCATAAAGTCGAGCTCGTCGGACCAATAGTCGCGTTTCAAGCCGCACTTGGCTTTGAGTGCGGCGACGAAGTCCTGCGAGTTCGGTAACTGACCCCAAACTGTCGGCAGGAAAGTCGCGCTACGTCCATGTGCGAGGATCACGAGGCCATCGGTCCCGGGCGTCAGTTTGGCCAGCAGGTCCGCCTCGTCAGTGACGGGGAATGGCTCCATCGGCGACAGCACAGAGACTTCCAGGTGAATTGTCGCAAGCTCGTGCTCGGTGACAGGGTCGAACCGCGGGTCCTCGAACGCCGCCTGGAACGCCGTCCACGAGACATCCTCTGCAAGGGGTCGGGCCGCATTGAGTGTTCCGCGGCAACCGCGCAGCTCTTGTGCGATACGCAGTGTCGTGAATGTCGCGGCCGGTTCCTTGAGTGCTGCCGGCAGTTCGTCGTATTGGACGGGTGGGGGTTCGCCATGAACAAGCCCGTGCTCGATCGAACCACGCGCAACGCACAATAACTCTGTGCCCACCAGGTCTTTCTGTTCAGCTGAGTGCATAGGCTCCGTACCCGACGACCCGGAACCTGTCGCCAGCCGTATCCCCGGAGTTCCGGACATCCAGCGTGCGCACCTCCAGGTCCCGCTCTTTCGCGGCAAGCAGCAGGCCGTTTAGCGCGTAGGCGCCGCAAGCATCTTCGCCGTGCAGCGAAGTCTCGCGGGCTTCGATTCGCGCCGTTGTGTTTGCGTCGATCTCCCGGGCCTCGGTGTAGGTATGGAAGTGAGACAGGTCGGAACTCACGACGATAGCCGTCTCGTCCCCGCCCCACAAGGTATCGAGCACGGCTCCAACATGGCGAGCCGTACAGACGCCAACGACGATGGGGACCAGCTGGAAGTTGTCGAGCACGCTCTGCAGGAACGGCAGGTGCACCTCGAGGCTGTGCTCCTCGGCGTGTGCTTCATCAGAGACCTCCACACAGGGCACCTCCTGCGCCTGTCTGACGCCTTCTGCGTCGATAGGCACGTCGCCGAGCGGTGTGTTGAACGCATCGACCGATGGTAGTGCCATACCCTTGAGATACACGCGGTGGGCAGGGCCCAGGAGCACGACCCTGCGGATCAGGCTGCGTCGAGCTTCAAACTGGCGATACGCGTGGGCGGCCGTGAGGCCCGAATACTGGTAGCCGGCATGCGGCGCGATGATCACCTTTGCGCCGCTTGTTGGGGCCGGTGCGGCCGCAAGAATCTCCGCGACCATGCGCTTGAGCGTCGCTGGTTCTGCCGGGTAGAACATCCCGGCTACTGCTGCTGGCCGAGCGATCATACTTGTTTATTGGGGATCAAATGCTATATCTCAAGAATGCAGGAAACTGTCGTCAATACCAAGTACTGGCATCGCGAGGCGGACGGACGCCTGCAATGTGACGTCTGCCCACGCCATTGCCGCCTGCGCGAGGGCCAGCGCGGCCTGTGCTACGTGCGCCAGCGGCTCGATGACGAGATCAAGCTGGTCACGTACGGCCGCTCATCGGGGTTCTGCGTCGACCCGATCGAGAAAAAGCCGCTCAATCACTTCTACCCGGGCAGCAGCGTATTGTCCTTCGGCACGGCCGGCTGCAACCTGGCCTGCAAGTTCTGCCAGAACTGGGATATGACCAAGTCCCGCGAAATGGACACCCTGGCTGACAGTGCGAGCCCGGAGCGACTCGCCGAGGTAGCCGAGGGACTCGGCTGCAAGAGTATCGCTTACACCTACAACGACCCGATCATTTTCCTCGAGTATGCCGTGGACATCGCCGATGCCTGTCGCGAGAGAGGCATCAAGTCCGTCGCCGTCACGGCCGGCTACGTGGACCCGGAGCCGAGAGAAGAGTTCTTCCAGGCGATGGATGCGACCAACGTGGATCTCAAAGCGTTCACGGACCGTTTCTATCACAAGATCTGCGGCGGTCATCTCGCACCGGTGCTGGAGACGCTCGAGTACATTCACAAAGAAACCGACGCCTGGCTCGAGACGACGACACTCCTGATCCCGGGCGAAAACGACTCGGACGAGGAGCTCAACCAGATGACGCAGTGGGCTGTCGAGCACCTGGGCCCTGACGTGCCGATGCATTTCTCCGCGTTCCACCCCGACTGGAAGATGCTGGATATACCGAGAACGCCGGCGGCGACGCTAGGCCGTGCTCGCAGGATCGCGATGGAAAATGGCGTGCACTTCGCCTACACGGGGAATGTCCACGACAGCGAAGGTGGCAGCACCTGGTGCCCGGGTTGCAAGCAGCTCGTCATCGAACGCGACTGGTACGAGCTCGGCAAGTGGCAACTCGATGAAAAGGGCGCCTGCCGTAACTGCGGCGCAGAAATTCCCGGGCATTTTGAGGCGTCGCCGGGGCAGTTCGGGGCGAGGCGCGTGCCTGTGCGGCTCGCAAGATAACCCGCCCTACTCCAGGCCTCCCTGGATGAGCTTGCCTTCCATCACCACGGCATCAGGTTTGACCGAATAAAGCGTATCGGGCTCCACCTCGAAAAAATTCTCGCCGAGGACCACGAAGTCAGCCGACTTGCCGGCCTCGATTGAGCCGATGCGATCTTCCATACGCAACTGGTAGGCGCCATTGATCGTGTAGCCCTTCAGCATCAAATCCAATGACAGCCGCTCGCTGGCCGGCTGGCGGAACGCGTCCGGGTCGGCGCCTTCTTCCAGGAGCACCGGCGGATACTGGCGTGTGTGCCCGACCTGCATACCGAGGAACGGCGACAACACATCAAGCCGCCAGTCGTCGCTGGAAAACGTGACATTGCCGCCGCTTTCGAATAACGGCAGCGCAGTGTAGGTGTCGTTCGAGCGCTCGGGCCCGAGGCCTGCCGCGGCCGGGTCCGGGTCATCGAGGCCGTGCCACCACGGGGTGAAATTCGCGCTGACGCCCAGCTCACCAAAGCGCGCCCGGTCGCTCTCGTGAATATTCTGCAGGTGCGCCGTTGAAACCCGCGGATAGAAATCGTCGCCTACAGCAGCCTGCGCTTCCTCGACCGCATCCAGCACCCGCTTCACCGCAAGATCGCCGATGACATGTACATGCAGGTCGAACTTCTCCTCGTGCAATTCGATCAGGAAGTCTCGCAGCTCCTCGATCGAGAGCGTGGTATCGCTAACGTAGTCGGAGTCGTCGGTGTAGGGCTCGAGCATCGCACCGGAGCGGTTCTCATCAATGCCATCCATGAACAACTTGATCGTGTTGAACTGTAGCCGCTCGCCGCCATAGGACTCACGGAAACGTTTCATCTCGGCGACGGCGTGATTGCGGCGCTGTGGCGTCGAGATCATGTAGGTGCCTTCGTAACGCAGTGGCAGCTTGCCCGCTTTTTCAAGTTCGGACAGGAAGCTATAAACGTGATCGCTGAAGTCGAGATTGCCGCCGTCATAGACCGTCGTCACGCCATGTTCGCTCAGGACCTGCAGGAAGTCGCGGACGCTTTGCTGGTGAATTTCATCGTTGACCTCGAAGACCTCGGTGAAGAACTGCCAGCCCGCACCCTCCTTGACCCAACCCGTCAGTCGCCCGTCGTCATCGCGCTTGTACATGGCGACAGGGAATTGTGGATCTTCCGAGTCCTGGTCAATGCCAAGCTCTTCCAGCGCCTTCGAATTCAGCCAGTAGCTATGCCACGAACTGCTGGTGACCCAAACCGGTCGATCGGGGAAGATGGCATCGAGGACCTCGCGATCCGGACCCTTGTCACCATCGACATAGGCCATGACGGGCCAGCAGCAAGCGCGCACCCAGCCGTCGCCCGGGTTGGCATCCGCATAGGCCTTGGCTTCGGCCACGAAGCCTTCGTGGTCGGCCGCTTCAATCGTCGCATCGTACTGCTCGATGCCAATCAGGCCGGGATGTGTATGCCCGTCGACGATGCCCGGGATGAGCATTCGACCACCGAGGTCGGTGGCATCTACCCCATCGGTAACAAACGCTTCAGCCCCGGCGTTGTCACCCACGTAGACGAACTCGCCATCGCGGATCGCCACCGCTTCGGCCCAGGGTTGTTGTTCGTCGACCGTGTAGATCTGGCCGTTGGTCAACAACCAGTCGGCCGCGGGTACTTCGGTGTCTTGTTCGGCAGTGCAGGCTGCGGTAGTGCACGCAATAATCGCAAGTTGCAGAAGGATAGATTTCTTCATCGTCGTTCCCACAGATCGAAGGCCGCTGCGATCAGTACTGATCCAAAAGGCGTGCGATTGCGTCTTCACGCTGCCCGACGACATTCTTGTCGATCGTCAGGTACGGCTCGCTGTGAACGCGGTTCGGCAATTGCGCGCGAATGGTCCCCAGGAAGCGCGGCGCGGCGACCAGGGCGAACCCATACAAGTGTCCCCCATGTTCCTTGGCGCCGATATGCTCGGCGACCTGGCGAGCCAGGTTCTCGGCGAGGTGCTGTTTGGGGTCGGATTTCTCGCCGGACATTGTGTGCCGGCCATTCCCAAAACTATCGAAGGCGCGGCCACCTTTATCGGTGATCAGGTCGTCGGTCTTGAGGTGTGCCGCTTCGTTCTCGAAGCTACGCGTGAGGCGCAGTGGCGCTCTCTTTCGCTCACGCTGGTAGATATCAGCGCGGGACTCGTCGGCGACGACAACAAGATAATACTTGTTGCCGGAGTGGGCTGTTAGTGCCATTGTTTCCTCTCGATCCTATTGTACTCCATTGGGGCACTTATGGCGTTCAATTTGCAGTTTTTCGGCGCAACCGAGCGGGTCACGGGCTCGCTGTATCTGCTGTCTGCCGGCGACTACCGCATCGTGCTGGAGTGCGGCCTGGTTCAGGGTGTAGCGGATGAAGAGGCCCGCAATCGCGACCCGCTCCCGTTCGATCCGCAGGACATCCATGCAGTCGTCATCAGCCATTCGCACATCGATCACTCCGGGCGCGTACCGCTGCTCGTCAAGCAGGGCTACACAGGGCCTGTCTACACCCACGAGGCCAGCAAGGCACTATGTGAAATCATGCTGCCGGACTCGGGCTACCTCAACGAGAAGGAAGCCGAGTGGGAGAACAGGAAACGCGGTCGCAAGGGCAAAGGACGGATTGCGCCGCTCTACACACGCGAAGATGCCGAGGCCTCAATCGGCCAGTTCCAGGGCCTCGAGTACGAGTCGCCGACTGAAATCGCACCGGGCGTAACGCTGACCCTGTTCGATGCCGGGCACATTCTCGGCTCGTCGATCGTGCAACTCGAATACGACGGCAAGGACGGCAAACGCACGCTCGTCTTCAGCGGCGATCTGGGCTACCGCGACGCACCGCTCATGGACCCGACAACGCGCCTGACCCACGCCGACACGGTACTCATGGAAAGCACCTATGGCGATCGCGACCATCGGCCGATTGCGGAGACGATCGCGGAGCTTACAGACGTGTTCGAGTCCGCGCGCGCGGCACAGGGCAATGTTCTCATTCCCGCGTTCACGGTCGGGCGTACCCAGGACCTCCTGTACCTGATGGAAGAGCATTTCGACGAGTGGAATCTCGGCAAGTGGAACATCTTTCTCGACAGCCCAATGGGCATCAGCGCGACCAAGGTGTACTCGCAATTCCGGCACCTGTTCGCGGCAACACTGTTTGAGCCAAAGTCGGACTATCCCAAGCTGCCGAACCTGTACGCGACACGTTCCCCCGAGGAGTCGATGACGATTAACGAAATCGAGGCTGGTGCCATCATCATCGCGGGCAGTGGCATGTGCACGGGCGGACGCATCCTGCATCACCTGAAGAACAACATCTGGCGACCGCAATGCCACCTCGTGATCGTGGGCTACCAGGCCATCGGCACGCTCGGCCGGCGCCTGGTCGATGGCGCCGATGAAATCAAACTATGGGGTGACACCTACCGCGTGCGTGCGCGGCGCCACACGATCGGCGGCCTGTCCGCCCACGGTGACCAGACCGACCTCGTCAACTGGTACTCGAGTTTCGAGAACCGTCCCCCGGTCTACCTCGTGCACGGCGAGGAGCGCGGGCAGCGGCCGCTGCTCGAGAAACTGAAGACGGACCTGGGTGCGCCGGCGCACATCGCCAGATTCCAGCAAAAGATTTCCATCTGATGGGCTATCAACTCGTATTTGGGGCCAGCGGCTATATCGGCGCCAACCTGGTGCCATACCTGCTGGACAAAGGACACCCGGTGCGCGCGACCGCGCGCAACATAGAAGTGATACAGAACCGCGGCTGGGATGGCGCGATGCTCGCCGAAGCGGACGCCCTGCACCCCGAGACACTCGACGCGGTTCTGCAGGACGTAGACGTCGCCTACTACCTCGTGCACTCGATGGCGGCAGGGAAGCGGTTTCCCGAACTGGACGCCAGCGCGGCACAGAATTTTGCAGAAGCCGCGAAACGGCAGAACGTGCGGCGAATAATTTACCTCGGCGGCCTTGTCCCCGAGTCACCGCAATCGACACATCTGCGTTCGAGGCAGGAAACCGGCAACATTCTGCGGGCGCCCGGCGTGCCCATCACCGAAATACGCGCCGGGATGATCATCGGGCCGGGCTCGGCCGCCTGGGAAGTCATCCGCGATCTCGTCAATCATTTGCCGTTTATGATTACGCCGCGCTGGGTCTACTCGCGCTCGACCCCCATCGCCCTTGGCGACCTGCTCTGCTATCTCGAAAGAGCACCCGCACTCGAGGAGACGGCGGGGGAAATCTATGACGTGGGTGGACCCGATGTGCTGACCTACGAACAGATCATGCGGCAGTATGGCGATCTCGTTGGCCGACGGCCGCGCATTATCCCCGTACCCGTGCTGACGCCGCGACTGTCCTCCTACTGGCTGCGCCTTGTTACAGCCGTACCGACCAATATTGCCCGGGCGCTCATTGACGGCCTGTCGCAGGATGTCGTCGCCCACGACGACCGGCTGACGAAGCTAATCCCGCAGAACCTGCTGGGCTTCCGGGCGGCCGCCACCGAGGCGCTCGAGGCGGAACGAAAACATGAGGTTCCATCACGATGGGTCGAGGGCGCCGAAGCCTGCCGCGAGTTTCGACCAGAGTACTCCTACTACTCGAAGCAACAAGGCAGCAGCGCCACCACCGGGGCCAGTGCGGCAGCACTATGGAAAGCGGTATGCCGCGTTGGTCGCGACGGCGATTTCTTCACTGCCAGGTGGCTCTGGCGGTTGCGCCGTGCTTTGGACTGGATTGTCGGTGGGCCAAGTTTCAGGCGTAGACGCCGGCACCCTGAGGATCTGCGGGTCGGCGATGTCGTCGACGCCTGGCGAATTATCGGCCTGCAGCCTGAAGAGCGGCTGACGATGTTGATGGAGATGAAGACGCCAGGCGCGAGTGTGCTCGAGTTTTCGATCGACGAAGTCGACGGCAACCGCAGAATTTCAGTGGACGCATTCTTTCATCCAGCCGGGGTATGGGGACTGATGTACTGGTATTCGCTGTTGCCCATTCACGCCTTCATATTTCATCACATCGCAAAGGAACTCGTGCGGCGTGCGGAATCAGAACCTCTTTCTACTGATTCGTAACTCTATGTATCGATTGCGCGAGATCGATGTCATTCGTACTGGCGCGCTGATACCTTCGCAAACGAATACGTTTTGGCACATCGTTATGAAAGCAACTGGTGTAATTCTTCTCGTACTTTGGGCGTCCGTGGCACAGTCCGCGAGCCTCTCTGTGCGCGTGCAGGAGGCGCCAGCCGACGGCACGCTGGTGTTTCAGGTATATGACTCGCCAAACTCATTCGGGGATTTTCGTGATCCCGCCAGGGAAGTACGCACACCAATCACGGCAGATGCCGTCTATCAAATAGATGATGTGCCACCAGGAGAGATCGCTGTCCTGGTCTATGTCGATGAGAACGAGAACGGACTTATCGACAAGAACTTTATCGGCATCCCGAAAGAGCCGCTTGGCATCTCGAACAACTATCGCCCGAAAGGACCGCCGGCATTTACCCGGGCGAGTTTCACCGTCGTGGGGGGTGAGACCAAGGCTATCGATATCGAGATTTACCGTGTACTTGGCAAGCGCGGGCTTATTGGAGTTGGTGCAGGGGTCATTACGCGCAGCAGTCCTTACGTGGGCTCCGATACGACGGTGCTGCAACCCATCCCCGCAATTACCTACAACGGGGAGCGCCTGCAGTGGCTTGGCCCGAACGTGCGTTACGGTTTCCTCGGCTCGGGCCCGTGGCGCCTGGCGGCGTCTGCGTCCTATCGCATCGGCGCTTACGAAGAAGACGACAGCCCGGCCCTCTCCGGCATGGGTGATCGCGAAAGCACGCTCCTGGCCGGATTGGCACTACGGCTCGAGCTGCCGGGCGGAGTCCGCATGCTGCTCGACTATGAGTATGACGTTCTTGACAATATTGGTGGCGGCGCTGCCAAGGCGCGGCTCTCCAAAGCGTTCCAGGCCGGCTGGCTGCGGATCGGGCCGCAATTGCAGGTGAACTGGCTGAGCGAGGAGCTCGCGAACCACGATTTCGGGGTGCCCGAAAGCGCCGCGACACCGACACGGCCCGCTTACGACGTTGGCAGTTTCGTCAGTTACGAAGTCGGATTCACAAGCTTTATCGAGCTGACCGAAGACTGGCGAGTGATTTTGAATCTCTCCGCTGAGTTTCTGCCGGATGAGGTCGTCGATAGCCCTATCGTCGATGAGGATCGGGTGATCAAAGGCTTCGCAGCCATTACGTATGTCTTCTGAGAAGCGCATTGTCGTCGATGACCGGATGCAGCACGGCTATGTCTATACATTGACGGAACCGGTCGGAAAGAATTTTGATCCCGATTTTCGGCCGCAGTTGACGCCCAGGAAGATGCTCGAGCTCGGTGTGTTTGGCGGCAAGTACATGACCGATTGCCAGGACGAGTTTCCGAGTAGCTGGTTTCAAAATGCCAAGTTGAGTCCTGGAGGATACGACCCGGAAATCAACCTGTTCGGAATCAGGGCCTCGCAATCATTGGCAGAGTGGCGCAAGAAGGGTTGGATCTGGGAAGACGACCCGCGCGGCTGGTTCCAGTGGTACTGCCGCTACTACATGGGCCGGCGCTGTCCGGACGACGAACGGCAGATCAAGCGCTGGAACAACATGCGTCGCCACATCGCCCAGATCAGGAAGAACTGCGAGCGCTACGATATGGACTGCCGCCCCCGGCAGCGGCAGGCGCTGCTGCACTGGGCATACGACACAACGGATATCTAGACGTTGGGCTCAGCGCGTAGCTGAGTTGATGAAACTACCTATGCGCCAGCACGCTGAATCGACCCTGCGTTCCGGTAGACTTTGGATGTGGACAGAATCGATCTTGCGGACGCGGGATTCCTGTATCTTGAAACCCGCGAAGCACCGATGCACGTGGCCGGACTGAATTTGCTGGAGTTCCCCAAGCGCGTAAGCCAGCAGAAGTTTATGGCCCAGGTCGGTGAGTCCTATCGCTCGACCACCGAACTTCGCAAGCCTTTCGCTCACCGTGTTACCGACGGCATACTCGGACGTTTCGGCCCGCTCTACTGGGAGCGCGACCCGGACCTCGATCTCGACTACCACGTGCAGCGGTCGGCCCTGCCGAAGCCGGGCAGATACCGCGAGCTGTTTGCGCTGGTGTCGCGCCTGCACTCCACCTTGCTCGATCGCAGTCGCCCGCTCTGGGAAGCGCACCTGATCGAGGGTCTGCAGGATCGGCAGTTTGCCGTCTACACCAAGATACATCATGCGCTGATCGATGGTATTGGCGGCGTTCGGCTTACCGAGAATTCGTGTTCGCCAGATCCAAAGGCCGTTTGCGACCTCTCACCGTTCTCGGTCGAAGCCCATGAACGACTTAAGGCACAACGCGGACGCGCCCCGATCACCGAGCTCGCACCGAACGAGAACGAACTCACGGCGATCGCGGAGTTCTTCAGGGCACAGTTCGATACATCGGCGCATTTCATCAGCGTGATCAATCACTATGCGGCGACCTGGCTGGGTTTCGGCGACGGATTGGCAGTGCCCTGGCGACATGTTCCGCATACCGCGATAAACACCCACGTATCGGGCGCGCGGCGATTCGTTGCGCAGTCGTGGAGCATGGATCGTGTGCGAGCGGTTGGCGAAGCGACGAACACAACGATCAATGACGTCGTCCTGGCAATGTGCTCAGGAGCGCTCCGACGTTACCTTGAAGACCAGGGCGAGCTCCCCGAGCATTCATTGCGTGCGCTGGTGCCCGTATCGGTCCGGGACGAAGATGACTTCGATTCGGCCGTCGCGATCAGCTACATCATCGCGGACCTGGGGACCCGTCACGAAGACCCGGAAGACCGGCTTGATGCGATCGTGGAGTCGACACGTGCGGGCAAGGAGATGCTCCACGAACTGAGCCCTCGGGAAGCCAAGCTGTATGCAACCCTGGTGCAGACGCCACTCTTTATCGCCAGCATGATGGGTGTCGCGGACTGGTTCCCGCCCGTCAGCACAGTGATCTCGAATATCCCGGGCCCGAAGGAACAGCTCTACTGGAACGGCGCACGCCTGCTCGGCACCTACCCTATCTCAGCCGTCTTTCACGGTTTTGCGCTAAACATCACGTTCGTCAGTTATCACGGCAACCTCGACTTCGGCATTATCGCGTGCCGGCGCTCGGTGCCCCGCGTGCAGCGCATCATTGATTACCTGGAGCAATCGCTGACCGAACTTGAGGAGATGGTGTAGGCCACCATGACGCTTATCGGAGAACACTGATGTCAGAATCCGACCGAATTCCCCGCGACCGGGACAATGATCATACCCGCGAGATGGCCTCGCAACGGGCCAACTTCGTGGCAGAGATGACGGGTGCCAAGCTGGATACCGTAGCGAGCTACACGATTGATCCGGACGCAGCACGCGGCAACATCGAGAACTTCACGGGCACCGCGCAGGTGCCAATAGGAATCGCTGGTCCGTTGAAGATGGTCGGCGAACATGCGAAGGGCGACTTTTATATTCCCATGGCAACCACCGAGGGAACCCTGGTCGCGAGCTACAGCCGCGGCATGCGCGTAATCAGCGAATGCGGCGGTGCCAGGACCACGGTCGTCAAGCATTCCATGCAAAGGGCGCCGGTCTTCCTGTTTGAGAATGCGCTGGAAGCGCGAGAATTCGGCAAGTGGCTCGATGAACACATCGACGCACTTCGTGGCGTCGTCAAGGCTTCGGTGGACGTTCCACGGCTGATCGAAATCGAGAGGTATGTCGTCGCCAACATGCTGTACACGCGATTCTGCTACACGACGGGCGATGCAGCCGGTCAGAACATGACCGGCAAGGCCACGCTGTATGCCTGCGAGTGGATACGCGCGAACCACCCTTCGAAGCCGCGCTACATCCTGTCCGGCAACATCGACACGGACAAGAAGCATTCGATGATGAACATGATCCAGACGCGCGGCAAACGCGTTGTCGCGGAGTTCGTTCTGAAGCGGGACGTGGCGAAAGAACTGCTCCGTGTCGAACCGGAGCTGTTGTACAGATTTCGGCAAATCGGCGATATCGGCACGCAACTGTCCGGCGCCGCATACGGTGGCGCCCATTCTGCGAACGGCATTGCCGCGATGTTCATCGCCACGGGCCAGGATGCGGCCAACGTTTCCGAATCCCATGCTGGCATGAACTATGTAGAGTTGCTCGACAACGGCGATTTCTACTGGTCGACCACCCTGCCGGCACTGATCTGTGCGACCTACGGCGGCGGCACTGGCCTGCCGACGCAACGCGAGTGCCTCGAGATGATGGATTGCTACGGCACTGGCAAAGGGGACAAGCTGGCCGAGATCATCGCAGCCGTCGTGTTGGCGGGAGACGTATCACTGTCATCCGCCATTCTTGCCCACGAATGGGTCAGCAGCCACGAGAGAATGGGGCGCAACCGCTAAAGCCGACCTTTTTGGAACATTGATGAAATTCAATCGAGAGCACAATTACTCGCACGGCACGGATACCCTGTATGCGTTGTTCACCGATGCAGAGGAAATCGAGACCAAACAAGAGGCGCTTGGCGCACGGAATATTCGTGTATTGGAGTGCGACAAAGATGCTGGGGGCGCGAGCGTCAGCTTCGTGCGCGAACTGCCTGCGGAAGTGCCAGGCATTCTGAGCAAGTTTCTGCAACCCTGGAATACAGTAGAGCAGTCAGAGCAATGGCGTCGCTGCAGCGGTAGCGTATTCAAGGCGGACCTCACCATCGACGTAGCGAATGTTCCGGTCACTGTCCGCGGAACGCTCGAGCTCGAGCCTGAAGACGGTGGCTGCGTCAATCATGTTCGCATCGCGATTGACTCCGGCATTCCGTTCGTTGGCAAGACGTTGGCCGAGTTCGTTGCGGCAGACTGCAAAAGATTGGTAGCCATGGAGTACGAATACATCATCGAGCGACTGGACTCCGGCTGAGTCTCCAACACGCAGTCTTCTAGTCCTCCGGCTCCGCCCCGTCTATCTCGGCCTCGAGGTCTTCAAGCGTCGGCGGCACCCAGCCGCGGTCGAGGCGGCTACCGAAAGCTGCGCTGTTGCCGCGCATCGCCTGTTCGTCGCGCTCGAGGAACTTCTTCGCCCTCTCAACATACTCCGCGTTCTCGTGCGCCGGGATATCCAGGTCGAATACCGAGGCCAGCTCGAACATCTGTTGCTTGTCGTTGAGCACGAAGCCCCGTACCTGGCGCTCTGCATCGTAGGGATGCACGCCGAGCGCTTCCAGCGCCGAACGCCCGGCGCGCAATGAGCTGTCGAACGTCTCGCGGATAACATCCCGCGCGCCGGCCGCCCAGAGTTCGTACACGTGATGGCGATCGATCGCCCGGACAACCACGTAAACATGCGGGTACTTCTCTGTCACGTAGCGCACCAGCTCGGTCGCATTCTCACGTTCATCGATGGCGATGACGAGCATCTTCGCTTCCTCGATGCCGGCCGCGTGCAACAGGTCCGGCCGCATCGCATCGCCGAAGTACACCTTGACGCCAAATTTCCGCAGCATCTCGAGCTGCTCCGACTGGTAGTCCAGCACGACGGTCTTGTAGCCCGCCGAAGACAGGATGCGATTGACGATGCCGCCGAAGCGGCCGTGCCCGGCGATAATCACACTACCCTGCTCGTCGATTTCGTCAGCTTCGCCACTTTGAGACGAGGCAAAGCGCGGCGCGATTAGTTTGTCGAAGACGATAAAGAGAAGCGGCGTCAGCAACATCGACAGCGTAACGACCAGCAACAGCTGCTCCGCTAGCGCCGCGGGAATGACCGAGTTCGCCACGGTAAAGTAGAGCAGCACGAAACCGAATTCGCCGGCCTGGGCAAGCCCCAGCGTAAAGAGCCAGCGATCGGAGCCTGTGATGCCGAAGACCCGGCTCAATGCGTAAAGGACACCAGCCTTCAAAGCAATCAGGCCGAGTGTCATCGCGACAATACCGCCCAGGTTGGCTAACAGCAGGTCAAAGCGGATCGCCGCGCCCACCGTAATGAAGAACAGACCCAGGAGCAGGCCCTTGAACGGGGCAATGTCGCTTTCGAGTTCGTGCCGGTATTCGCTGTTCGCAAGAACCACGCCAGCAAGAAAAGTACCGAGCGCTGGCGACAGGCCGACAACGATCATCAGCAGCGCAATGCCAATGACAAGCAGCAATGCGAAGGCCGTGAACAATTCACGCAAGCGCCCCATCGCGATGAAGCGAAAGACCGGCCGGGTCAGGTAAGTGCCGCCGACTACCACGAGGCCGATCGCACCGGCCGTGACCAGCGCCCGCTGCCAGTTATTCAGGCGATCGACGAGGCTCATGCTGCCGTGGTCCCCCTCGCCACCGTTGTGCGCCGCGGCAGTCGCGACGTCGGCAAGCTCCGGCACGGCCAGCAACGGAATGAAGGCAAGCATTGGAATGACGGCGATATCCTGGAACAGCAACACAGAGAAACTCGACTGGCCGCCGTCGCATTTCATCAGGCCTTTTTCATTCAAGGTCTGCAATACAATGGCCGTCGAGGACAAGGACAGGAGCAGGCCGACGGCGAGGGCGATCGACCAGGGCTGGCCCAAAAGCATCGTGACTCCCGTGATGGCCGCTGCCGTCATGGTCACCTGCAGGCCGCCGAGCCCGAGCAACCGGTTGCGCATCGCCCACAGCATGCGCGGTTCGAGTTCGAGACCCACGAGGAACAGCATCATGACGACGCCGAATTCGGCGAAGTGCTGGATGCTGACGACGTCGACGTGCAGCTGCTGCAACAGTGGGCTGATCGCGATGCCGGCGATCAGGTAACCGAGCACAGAGCCGAGCCCGAGTCGCGAGGCGATCGGCACCGCGATGACGCCGGCAACGAGGAACAACACGGCCAGTAGCAGGATTCCGTCCACGTCTAGGCCTCCGTCTTCAAGGGCAGGTCATTGAACGTCACGAAATCCCTCTTTTCCGCTGCCGCGAAATCGTAACGATCGTCACGGATCGCTTCGAGCAATTGCCGGTATCCGTCCACGTGCGGTTCGACGAGGCCCTCGTCCGGGGCACGCAATGCTCCGTACAGCACGTACGGTGCCAGGAACTGCAT
>Ga0209567_10000998_pt1 | contig 15163 bp, 9 predicted proteins | sample COG_12_FD_184756 | JGI IMG/M metagenome (GOLD analysis project Ga0209567, IMG submission 184756) | Pelagic marine sediment microbial communities from the LTER site Helgoland, North Sea, for post-phytoplankton bloom and carbon turnover... | ecosystem: Environmental > Aquatic > Marine > Neritic...
GACGTTGCCGCTGCCGGCGCCCGTCAGTGAGAAACTGCTGCCGGTCTCAGTACCGGCCAGCGTATCTGAACCAGCACCGCCCGCCAGGGCCTCGATGCCGGTGAAGCTGGTGCCATCGACGTCGCCAGTGCCGGCGCCCGTCAGTGAGAAAGTACTGCCGGTCTCGGTGCCGGCCAGCGTGTCCGTGCCAGCACCGCCCGCCAGGGCCTCGATGCCGGTGAAACTCGTGCCATCGACGTCGCCCGTGCCAGCGCCCGTCAGTGAGAAGCTGCTGCCGGTCTCAGTACCGGCGAGCGTATCTGAACCAGCACCGCCCGCGAGGGCCTCGATGCCGGTGAAAGTCGTGCCATCGACGTCGCCCGTGCCGGCGCCCGTCAGTGAGAAAGTGCTGCCCGCTGCCGTGCCGGCCAGCGTGTCCGAACCCGCACCGCCCGCCAGGGCCTCGATGCCGGTGAAAGTGGTGCCATTGACATCGCCAGTGCCGGCGCCCGTCAGGGAGAAAGTGCTGCCCGCTGCCTTGCCGGCCAGCGTGTCCGTACCTGTGCCGCCCGCCACGGTCTCGATACCGGCAAAGCTCGTGCCATCGACGTCGCCAGTGCCGGCGCCCGTCAGTGAGAAACTGCTGCCAGTCTCTTTGCCGGCCAGCCTGTCCGATCCAGCACCGCCCGTGACCTGACCACTGACGCTGCCGCCGGCCTCAAAGATGAACGTGTCGTCGAACGAGCCGCCGACCAGGTTCTCAACGCCGGAGAATGCAACACCTTCTACGCTGCCCGAATCCAGGCCGCCGATGTTCCAGACATTGGCCTGCTCGAGCCCGCTGAGCACATCAATGCCCAGTCCGCCCTGGATGTCCAGAGCCGCCGCCGCAACCGCGCCGGGATCGTCGAGGTCGATGGTGTCACCACCGTCGCCGGCCGAGATTCGCAGCATACTGGTCGGAGATTGCAGGCGGATCGTGGAGAACGCATCCGTACCGTCACTATCGATCGCGATGTAGTCGTCGTCGGGCGTGGCATCGTCAGTGACCCGAATCACCTGCCCTGCGCCGGTTGCATTTTCAAAAGCACGCTCGTTCGCCAGCGTCTGATCGTCAATCGATTCGACCCCGGTGAAGCTGATGAGCTCATTCTCGACGCCATCGAACAGCCCGAGGCTGCCGGCACCGAACGCCGTCGCTGTATGCGTGGCAGAGTCGAAGCTCCCGTTGATGACCGAGAGCTGGTCGTTGCCGCCGCCGCCAGCGAAGGAAATATCCATTGGCAGCACGAAGTTCGCGAGATCGACCGTGAGCGTATCGTCGAGTTCCGTGCCTACAATCTGGATTTCACTCGTTTCCTGCAGCAGCCGCTGATCGACGATCTGCCCCGTCTCATCATCGACAACCTGCAGGTACTCCGTCGCTACGTCGTAGCGCAGCGTGTAGTCGTCACCGTCGAGGCCAGCCATCTCGACGACCATCGGGTTGAGATCGGCGGACAGCAGGTAGCGCGGCTCGAGCGCCTCCACATGCACTTTGGACGCACCACGGCGCGGGCGCCCGGACTGGAACCGGGATAGAGAGCGGTGTTTAGGTCTTCTTCTTGGCCACCAGGACGGCAGCATCGAACGCTGTGATGGAGGGGAAATTCGCTCTGCGCATGCAGCACCGAATGGGTATGCCACGGCCGTTCTCCCGCGGCCACGCGGATCGATCTTTTACCAAGTTGAAGGGCAGACTTACTTTCGACTCAGCGCGCGCTCAGATCTTCCAGTGGCCTTGCTTCTTTTTTTTTCGAGGTTTCTGACCAGCTGTCCCTGTAGCCGCCGGGCTCCGGATTGCCCGTCGTGCCTGATGCCTCCCCGTGTACCGCTTGCTCCCAGCTACGGCTTCTCCGTACTTTCTTATGTGCAATCCGCAGTATAGCGGGCGTTTCAGAGGCAGAAAAACGCGCATTTCTCTCGGTTTTTGGCGATTGACAAAAGCTCTCTGAGAATCCCGTTGTTTTCTCGTCAGTTGCGACAGTGTCTTCACGAATAATGTCAAATTGGCTTCGATAAAGTTTCGCGAGTGATACTCAAACCCTTGCCATTACTTGCGCTTAACATAATCAAGGGTGATTTCTGTCCTGTTTATAGAGAGCTTTCAGTGGCCTTAACTCCAACCCGTTCATTAAGTCCTGTTGGGTCCGGAAGGCACCGAGACGCACATGCTGAACCGCCTCTTCAACGTCAGTTTCAAGCTCCTGCAAAATTTCTCGATCGACTCGTAACACCCCTATGCCTGGGCATCGTTACATCTGATATAGTCCGCGAATCAACGGTTTCCGGATGGATCCAATGCCGAAAGCACTCACAGCGGGCAACGCTGCAACGCCCCTCGCCTACCTGCAGGAGATGCGGGAATTCGGCGGCCCTGCGTTGACCAGCGGCCTCAAAGACGAGGTGATTCTGGGCTTTCTCGAACGGGACGAGGAACTCGCGCTCGCCATCGATCGTGCTTACGCGCATTTCATCGAACTCAAGACCTCGCACCCCCGATTCCTGGCGCTCGACGAGAGTGACCAGATCGCTCGCGCCCATGACGGGCTGACGAATTTCTACGCCCAGGACGCCGTCAATCCCTACGTCGCCATCAGCGGAGCCGGTCCCTGGGTTGTGACCCTCAAGGGCGCCGTCGTCTACGACTGCGGCGGCTACGGCATGCTGGGCCTCGGACACTCGCCCGAAGCGGTCCAGGAAGCCATGAACCAGCCGCACGTCATGGCCAACATCATGACGGCCAGCGTCAGCCAGGTGGAATTCATCGAAGCACTTCGCGAAGAGATCGGGCATACGCGCGGCGGCACGCCTTATGCGAGTTTTCTTTGCCTGAACAGCGGTTCGGAGGCGATGTCGGTGGCGTCACGCATCTCGGACGTCAACACGCGCGAGCTGACCGATCCCGGCGCACGCTATGAAGGACGCGAAATCCGTGGCCTGACGCTCAAGGGCAGCTTTCACGGTCGAACCGATCGGCCTGCGAGGTTCTCGCACTCAACCTCGAAAAAATACAAGAAATACCTGGCGTCTTTCCGCGATCGTGAATACCTGCTCACCGTTGAACCCAACAACATCGGGGATCTCGAGGCCATGTTCGCCCGGGCCGACGACGAAGGCATCTTCATCGAGGCGTTCTTCATGGAGCCGGTGATGGGCGAAGGCAATCCGGGCCACGCGATCGAACTGGCCTTCTACAAGAGGGCCAGGGAACTGACGCTCGAGCACGGCACCATGCTGGTGATCGATTCGATCCAGGCAGGCCTGCGGGCCCAGGGTGTGCTGTCGGTCGTCGATTATCCGGGCTTCGAAGGGCTCGACGAGCCCGACATGGAATCTTATTCGAAGGCTCTGAACGCGGGCCAGTTCCCGCTGTCGGTCCTGGCACTTTCCGAGCGAGCGGCAACGACGTATCGCCATGGACTGTACGGCAATACGATGACGACCAACCCGCGGGCGCTCGACATCGCCGTCGCCGTCCTGGAGTCGTTCACGCCCGAGCTACGCGAAAACATCCGTGTTCGCGGCCAACAACTTGTCGACGGGCTGGCCGCACTTGCCGACGAGACCGACGGCGCCGTTATGAGCGCGCAAGGCACTGGACTCTTGCTGAGCTGCGAGCTCTCCCCGCGCTACAAGGTCTACGGCGAGAACAGCACCGAGGAGTACTTGCGCAAGCAGGGGCTCGGCGTCATTCACGGCGGCGAACACTCCCTGCGCTTCACCCCGGTTTTTGATATCGGGGCCCGTGAAGTTCAGCTGATTATCGACCTGACAAGGGACGCACTGCAGAACGGTCCTGTGCATGCGTAAGGTCGCCCTGCTGTGGGCGGCCCTGCTCCTGGGCCTGGCGTCCTCGTCGGCCTACAGCGCCGACAGCAGGGATCTCGAGGGCAACTACCTGTACAAGGTAACGACCGTTCGCGCGGCAACAGGGTCTCTGTCGGACCTCCTGGACTGGCTCGCATCGCGTCGCAAAGAAGCGCCTTTCATCATGCGTCACTCACAGGGTGACCAGTGGGACCTGATGATCATAACGCCACTCGAGACCTGGGCGGCGTTCGCGACAAGGCTCAGGCCGATCGTGCTACCCGACCGCTTCGTTGCCTTCGAGGAAGATCATTTCGCGTGGGGGCCGCGCCTGCAGGCCTTACGCAACGCCTATGATGAGAACGCATTCATCCATATCGAGATGTTCAACGCGGCCCCGGGGAAGAGCGACGCGCTGCTCGAACAACGCCGCATGGAGAATGCTTATCTCGCGGCCACCGAGCAGACGCCGAACATGATTTTTCGCCGCGCCGCGGGTTCCGACGTTGACGTCTTTACGATCGGCTTCCACGAAGATATGCAGGCGTTCGCAGCACCGGGCCGCGTCAGCGACGAAGACAAGGAGGCCGCCGCCGTGGCCGCCGGCTTCAAGGACCGCGCCGATATCTCGTTTTACCTGCGCTCGCTGCTCTCCAGCCATCACGATACGCTTGCCGTAAAGGTCGAATAACAATGAGAAAAGACGGATTAAGCCAGAAGGCCTACGTACCGATTAAGGAAGGTGATTCCTACGAGCCGTTTGTCGATGCCAGCGAGTCGCTCGCCGAATTCACGCTCAAGTCCGTCGGGCTAGGCATCCTGTTCGGCATCATCTTTGGCGCGGCCAATGCCTACCTGGGTCTCCGCGCCGGATTGACGATCAGCACGTCCATACCGGTCGCGGTCATGACCGTCGCCGTATTCCGTGCGCTCTCCCGTGTCGGCGTTAAAGGCACGATCCTCGAGACGAATATTTCGCAGACCACGGGCTCTGCTTCGAGTTCGCTGGCCAGCGGCGTCATCTTTACGCTACCCGCCCTGTTCATGTGGGGCATGCCGCCGGAATTGCTGCAGATGACATTGCTTGCCATGTGCGGCGGCCTGCTCGGCATCCTCTTTATGATCCCGCTCCGCCGCTTCCTGATCGAACGCGAACACGGCAAGCTGCCCTACCCCGAAGGTACGGCCTGCGCCGAGGTGCTCGTCGCCAATGAGATCGGCGGCGGACGCGCCCGCTTCGTCTTCTACGGCCTGGCCGGTGGCGCGTTTTTCAAGTTCCTGACCTCCTGGGTCCGCGTCATTCCGGGCGATATTCACGTCAATATTCCGTTCCTCAAGAAGGGCCAGCTCGGAATGGACCTGTCGGCCGCCTTGTTCGGCGTCGGTTACATACTCGGACCTCGTATCGCGGCCGTCATGGTTGGCGGTGGCCTGCTTTCGTGGCTCATCATCATCCCGGCCATCGCCTACTGGGGTGAGGCACGCACGGTGCCGTTCTTCCCTGAGACCGTGCACCTGATCCGTGACATGGAACCCGGCCAGATCTGGACACGCTACGTCCGTTACATCGGCGCGGGCGCCGTTGCGACGGCGGGCATCGTGACACTGATACGCAGTATTCCAGTCATGATCAGCAGTTTTCGTATCGGGGCATCGCAGCTCAGCGAACGCGTCGGCGAAAGCGCAAGCGAAGGCGGTTCTGACGCTGCGGCGACGAAAGCGCGTACCGCCAATGACCTGCCGCTCAAGGTCGTCGGCATCGGCATGCTCGCGATTGCGGCAGTGCTCATCCTGGTACCGCAGGTGTTTGGTTCGGTCGGCGGCATAGGCATCCGCGCCGTGGCGGCGTTCTGCGTGGTCGTATTCGCGTTCTTCTTCGTGACGGTCGCGTCGCGCATCGTCGGTCTCGTCGGCGTAACCAGCAACCCGACCAGTGGCATGACCATCGCGGCCCTGCTCGGCACGGCATCCATCTTCCTTTTCTTCGGCTGGACCGACGCATTTGGAAAGGCGGCAGCCCTGACGGTCGGCTGCGTGGTCGCGATCGCGGCGTCCATCTCGGGCGATACCTCCCAGGACCTCAAGACCGGGTTCCTGCTGGGCGCGACACCTCGAAAACAGCAAACCGCGGAACTGATCGGCGTGATCACCTCGGCCGTGTTCGTGTGCCTGACGGTCCTGGCGCTCGGCAAGGGCTTCGGCTTTGGCAGCACCGAATTGCCGGCCCCGCAGGCTACCCTGATGAAGCTCGTCATCGACGGCGTACTCGACCAGAACCTGCCCTGGATGCTCGTAGCCATCGGCGCCGGCATCGCCCTTGCGTGCGAGGTCGCCCGTATCCCGTCCCTGCCCTTTGCGGTCGGCGTCTACCTGCCGGTTTCGACGATGACGCCGATCTTCGTCGGCGGCCTGATTCGGCTATGGATGGAGCGCACGGCGAAGGACGACGCAACAGCTACTGATCGGCGCGAACGCGGCGTTCTTCTGGGCAGCGGCTTCGTCGGTGGCGAGGGCCTTCTCGGCGTCGGCATCGCGCTCGTGGCGGTCGCCAAGAGCCGGCGCCCGGACGGTATCGGCACCGAATGGCTGGGCAGCGAACTCGTCGCGATGCTCGTCGGCGCAGCGGCATTTGCCGTCTTTATCGCCTGGTTTTTCCGCTCGGTTCGCGGTGTTGCGAAATGACCTAGTCGATTACGGGTTTCCACAGTATCCGGGGCGCCGGGCCGCTATAGCATAGGCACCGACGGACACTCACCAAACTCGTAGGGGCACGAATTTGAACGGAGCAGCCGATACGCTGGTACGGGAGCAATTGGCTCTTTACCGGCGAGATCCCACGAAGGTTCTGCAAATGCTGCGCAATCTGCAGCTCGCACAGAATCATATCAGCGACTCGGACATCCTGGCGCTGGCCGAGGGGCTCAACATGCCGCGCACCAAGGTGCAGGCGCTGATCAACTTCTACAGTTTCCTGCACAACGAACCACGCGGCCTGTACGACATATATTTCAGCGACAGCATCACCGACCACATGCTCGGCAGCCGCGAGCAGGCCGGCAAACTGTGCGACAAGCTGGGCGTGGAACCCGGCGTTCCAAGGTCGGATGGTTTCGTAACCGTGTCTTACACGTCCTGCACGGGCCTTTGCGAGCGCGGCCCCGCGATCCTCGTCAACGGGATGGCGATCGACCGCATGGATGACGAACGGATCGAGGAGATGGCAAAGCTAATCGAAGCCAATGTGCCGATCGAGGAATGGCCGCTCGAGTGGTTCATGATGAATGACGCGCTGCGACGCAAAGGTCCCCTCCTCGAGTATGTATTCACCCCGGGCGCGGCCATCGAACGCGCCATCGGGACAGGCTCGGATGCCATAATCGATCTGCTCAAGGGAGCGAACCTGCGTGGCTGCGGCGGCGCCGGATTCCACACGTACAAGAAATGGGACCTGTGCCGCTCGGCCGGAGGCGACCAACGCTACGTCGTTTGCAATGCCGACGAGGGCGAACCCGGGACCTTCAAGGACCGCGCGCTGCTGAACGGCTACACGGACGTCCTGATCGAAGGCATGACGGTCTGCGGGATTGCCATCGGCGCAACACAAGGTTTCATATACCTGCGGCACGAGTACGAATTCCTGAGGGAGCGAATCCAACGCAGGCTGGAACGCCGTCGCGCAACGCACCTTCTTGGCCGGAACATCCAGGGCCACCACGGCATCCACTTCGACATCGAGATCGTGATGGGTGCCGGCTCCTACGTCTGCGGCGAGGAATCGGCATTGATCGAATCCCTCGAAGGCAAGCGCGGCATCCCGCGTATCCGGCCGCCGTTCCCGGTGACCAATGGATACAGAGGACGTCCGACAGTCGTCAACAATGTCGAGACGCTGTGCTATGCAGCCAACATCGTCGAGCGCGGACCGGAGCGCTTTGCGAGTACCGGCCACCATATCGGCTGGAAAATACTGAGCATCAGCGGCGATTGCCGAGCCCCGGGTATCTACGAGATTCCGCTGGGCGTGACGGCCAGCGAGGTCCTCGAAATGTGCGGGGCAACAAACGTTCGTGCGATCCAGGTCGGTGGTCCGGGCGGCATCCTGATCATTCCGGAGGAGTTCGAGCGCAAGCTCTCCTTCGACGACATGAACACAGCCGGATCATTCATCATCTTCGATGAAACCCGCAACATGGTCGACGTCGCGGTTAACTTCACGCATTTCTTCGCTCACGAGAGCTGCGGTTTTTGCACCCCTTGTCGAGTCGGCACCAAGCTCATGGTGCAGATGGTCGACAAGATCGCTGCGGGTCACGGCGCTCGCCTCGACATCGAGCAGATGCGACGCATCCACCACCTGATGACGCGGGCGAGCCACTGCGGTCTGGGGCAGCGCGCCGCAGTGCCGATCCTGACGAACTACGAGAAGTGCACTCCCTGCTTCCAGGAACGCATGGAGGACGTGGAGTACCAACCCGCCTTCGACATCGAGGCCGCGATCGAACGTTCACGAGAAATCGTTGCAGAAGAAGGGAGACCACGGTGACAGGCAGAATCAAAGTAGACGGCCAGTCCATTCCCTTTGCCGAGGGCCAGTCCGTCATGCAGGCGGCAGAGGACGCCGGTGTCTTCATACCGCATCTCTGCTACCACCCCGACTACGAGGCCAACGGCAGCTGCAAGATGTGCACCTGCAAGATCGAAGGTCGCCAGGTCTCCAGCTGCACGACCCCTGCCTCTGATGGAATGGTTATCGAGAGTAATACCGAGGAGTTGAACTCGGAGCGTCGTGCGCTCGCGCAGATGCTGTTCGTCGAGGGCAATCACCACTGTCCATCCTGCGAACACAGCGGCAACTGCGTGCTGCAGGACCAGGCCTACAAACTCGGCATGACCGCGTTGATCTTCCCGGACTTTACTGCAGGACGCGCGACGGACGCGAGCCACCCGGACATACTCATTAATCGCGACCGCTGCATTTACTGCGAGCTGTGCGTGCGCGCGTCCCGCGATGCCGATGGCAAGGACATCTTCTGTATATCGGGGCGCTCGGAAAACAAGTCGCTGGCGATCAACTCCGACAGCGGCCTGCTGAAAGACTCAGGATTTACGGTCGATGATGCCGCTGCAAACGTTTGCCCGGTCGGCTGCATCATCAAGAAGCGCGAAGGTTTCCTGAAGCCGATCGGCAAACGCGCTTTCGACCGGCGGCCTGTCCATCACAACAAGGTCAAACAGCCGACACTGCCGGAACTCGTGAAGCAGCCCGGAGAAAAAGTTACGGTTGCGACCTGCTCGCTGGCCGGCTGCTTCGGCTGCCATATGTCCTTACTCGACATCGACGAACGCATCGTCGAACTCGTGAAACACGTGGAGTTCAATCGGTCCCCGATCAACGACCTCAAGCATATCGTGGGCGAATGCGATATTGGTCTGATCGAAGGCGGCGTCTGCAATACCGAGAACGTCCAGACGCTTCGAGAGTTCCGCGACAAGTGCAAGATACTGATCGCCGTCGGCGCCTGCGCCATGAGCGGCGGCGTGCCTGCGCTACGCAACAACGTCGACGTACGTGAGCTGCTGGAAGAGTCCTACGTCAACGGCGTCGGCCTGCACAATCCACAGATACCTACAGATCCGGAGCTGCCGCATATCCTCGAGGAGGTAAGCCCGATCCACGAGGTCGTGAAAGTCGACTTCTTCCTGCCGGGCTGTCCGCCTCCCGCTGATGCGTTCTGGCAGGTCCTTAACGATATTGTCGAAGGCAGGCAACCGGACCTACCCTACGACCTGCTGCACTATGACTGATGGAAAACGATATGACTTCCGACCTTTCAACTGCTGAAAACCGCGAAAAACTCAATCGCTTCGTCATTGAACCGGTATCGCGTGTCGAAGGTCACGGCAAGGTCACGCTGCTGGCCGATGACGACAACGTGGTGCGCGAAGTGCGGCTGCATATCGTCGAGTTCCGGGGCTTCGAACGCTTCATCCAGGGGCGCCCGTATTGGGACGTGCCGGTCGTCGTGCAGCGCCTGTGCGGCATCTGCCCGGTCAGCCATCACCTGGCCGCCGGCAAAGCCATCGACCGTATCGTCGGCGCCGAGAAGCTGACGCCTACCGCGAAAAAGCTGCGGCAGCTCGTGCACTTCGGACAGATACTGCAGAGCCATGCCCTGCACTTCTTCCACCTGTCTTCGCCGGACCTGCTGTTCGGATTCGATAGCGAGGTCGAGAAACGCAACATTATCGGCGTCATCGAGGCGCACCCCGACATCGCGATCCAGGGGGTCAAGCTGCGCAAGTACGGCCAGGAGATCATCCGCGCGATCTGCGGCAAGCGCATTCACGGCACGGGCGCGATCCCGGGCGGCATGAACAAGCGGCTCTCTCGGAAGGAACGCGAGCATCTGCTGGAGCAGATCGACCAGATCACAGAATGGTCGCTCGCTGCTGTCGATCTTGCCAAAAATTATTTCCTTAGCAATACGCCACTGAGCGAGACCTTCGGCACGATGCCGAGTAATTTCATGAGCCTCGTGCGGCCGGACGGTGCGCTGGAACTCTACGACGGCAAGCTGCGCGCGAAAGACCAGGACGGCAAGCTGATCTTCGACCAGGTGAGCGACCAGGTCTACCACGACTACATTCGTGAAGAAGTGCGCAACTGGAGCTACATGAAGTTCCCCTACATCACGGAGATCGGCCCCGATAACGGTTGGTATCGTGTCGGCCCGCTGGCACGCGTCAACAACTGCGACTACATCGATTCGCCACTTGCGGAAGAAGAACGACAGACCTTCCGCGCATATACGGACGGCGGCATGATGCATGCGGCGCTGAGCTACCATTGGGCCAGGATGATCGAATTGCTGCACTGCGCCGAGAAGATCAAGGAGCTGCTCAACGACCCGGAGATTCTCGGTACCGACCTGCTGGTTCGCGGTGAACGGCGCAACAGCACGGGCATCGGCGTCATCGAAGCCACGCGCGGGACCCTGTTCCATCATTACGAAGTCGACGACAACGACCTCATCCGGAAAGCGAACCTGATCGTCTCGACGACCAACAACAACCAGGCGATGAACGAATCAATTCGCCGTGTTGCCACCGATCACCTAAGTGGGAACGAACTCACCGAACCGCTGCTCAACAACATCGAGGTGGCCATCCGGGCCTACGACCCGTGCCTGTCGTGTGCGACGCACGCCGTCGGCAAGATGCCGCTCAGCGTTGAGCTGCGCAACCTGGATGGCGAGCTCGTGCACCGCCTGCAAAAGAACAGCGATGGCAGCATCGACTGAGTCCGCATTAACGGTATTCGCATGGGGAAACGAGAGCCGCGGCGATGACGCGATAGGCGCCATCCTTGCCCGGAAGATCACAGATCTGGGGCATCCCGCTATTAGTCTTGTTGAGGACCACCAGCTCCACCTCGAACACGTAATGGACATCCGGGACGACGTACCGCTCCTGTTCGTCGACGCAAGCGTCGCCCTGGACAAGGGGTTTCGGCTCGAGAAGCTAGCCCCGGCGCGTGACGAGAGCATATCGACACACTCGATGTCGCCGAACGCGCTGTTGGATCTTTACGAGCATACGCTCGGCAAATCTCCACCGCCCGCCTGGATGCTGCATGTCAGTGGCAGCAGCTTCGAACTCGGAGAAGAAATCAGCACGGCGGCGAGCGCCTCGGTGGAACAGGCGTGGGGATTCCTGGCGGAGACCTTCAGGCAACCTGTGGATCAGTGGCCAGCGCGCCTCGATGCGGCCGTTTCGTCGTCGTAGGCGTCGTCTTCGAGTACATATTCGATCCTCGCAGCGCCTACCTCGATCGTTTCGCCCGGCTGCAGCTCGTGCCGCCTGACCTGGCGTCCTTCGACGAACGTGCCGTTCGTGCTATTGAGGTCCACGAGGAAAGCGCCATCCGCTGAATAGCTGATCAGCGCATGCCGCCGGCTGACCGTCGAGCTGTCTATGCGGACGTCACAAAGCGTGCTGCGTCCGATCAGCGTATGGCCCTGTCGCAGCGTCAGCTCCCGTACTTCCTCGCCCGTCAGTTGCATGACCAGGCGGCCGTTGCGCGGCCGGAAGCCCTGCATGCAGATGGTCTCTGCATTGTGATCGTTCGCCGACAGACTCCATTCGTAAGCTCGCTGCACCAATTCACTGGTCACGAGGCTGATGCCCTCGGCGACGGCGGATTCGAGGCAGCGATTCACGAGCGCCGCCACTTCATCCGGAACACCTTGACTGAGCTCGTGGATGCGGGTTATCGCCTGGTACTGAAACAGCTGGTCGATACCGAGCTTGCCAGCAGTGTCCAGTCGCTGGCGTATGAACTTCTTGCTCTCGGCGATCGTGAACGGCGGCAAGACGATGCGTTTGCCGGCCAGCACGCTGACGGCACTCAGGGGACCGCTGTGCAGCAGCTCCTTGAGGTCGGATTGTCCGGAGATAATGACCGTCAGGCCGAAACGGGTTGTGGCCTCCTGATCGATGAGGCTGCACAGCTTGTCGAGCACCCAAAGATCCTGCTCCTGCGCCCTTTCGACGCACAGCACGGTTCGACGACCGTGGCTCTTCTGGAACGACAGGAACATCGTGAATATCCCTTCGAGATCCTCGAGGCACAAGTCCTTGGGCTCGAACCCCACGGAGTCGATCACCTTGCCCATGAACTCGGTCGCGGTGCTACAGGGCTCGTCGACGCGAGCGACAGCAACGTCTGCCGGCAGCGCCGAGACAAAACTCTGGACCACGAAACTCGACGCCGAATGACCCTCGCCGATCATTACGGCAACAGGCCGGCACGCGTCGAACGCGATGTTGAGCTGGTCGACAGCATGCCGATGTCGATCCGTAAGAAACGTCGACGCCGGTTCCTGCTCGGCATCAAGGTCGGCAAGTGCTATTGAGAGCTTCTCTTGGCTCATTGGTTTCGCGTCCCCTCGGCCTTCTGCAAAGGCTCTTTTCCGCGATGTATTTTTGTAAGATCCAGTCTAGGGAAGATAGGATCACATGTAAAGCGATATCCTAGGTTACTCTTGTAACAAATTGATAAAATAGCATTTTTTTGCTTCAGATAACTCAATGGATGCGCCCGCTTCGCTCCAGCAGCGTCTCTATTCTCTTGCGTTCCTGCGCCGAGATATCTTTGTCCTTCAAGAGTTCACGCGCCTTGTCCGGATTGGTTCGCATCAAGGTGTAGATTCGCCTTATCTTGGCCTGACCGCGAGTAGCGGGATCGGAAATGCTCTCGATCATCGCCCGCTGCTGCCGGTTCAGGTTGCGCCATTGAGAGGCCAGCTGCACGATCGTGTAGTCCCTAATAGCCCCGGAAGGCAGGGACGAGACCCACTGATTGGCCGCCCTCGGATCAATGGCGGACCAGGCCGAGGCAACCTGCGCGGCGGCGGAGCTCCGAAGCATCGGATCGTCCACATTGTTCAGCCAGCGTGTCGCTTCAACCGGATTCGCCCGGGCATGCTCGGCAATGATCCCGGTATAGGTGCGGTCACGAACGGCGCCAACGGGCAACTGGTCCGCGAGCTGCCTGGCGGCGTAGACGTCGGTCTGCGCCACGCGGCCGATCACGGTTGACTGCAGCTCGCCGTAGCCCTGTTCACCCTCGAATTGTCGAATAAAGCTCAACGCTTCGTCGGCAGACGCAGTCACAACGAGCCGCTGGGCAATCTGCCTCTTTAGTAGATCGCCAGCGTGTCCCTCTATTCTTGGCGAGATTCGAATAGCGGTCTCAATGTCATTATCAACGAGAGAATGTTGCGCCGCCTGAAGTAGCTCGGTTATCGCTTCATCGTCCTGGCCGAGCACCCATTCCATGGCTGCCCCGGCATCGCGGCGGACCCAGGTTTGCAGCACGTGCTGACTCGCTTCCAGTTTCTGATCGTCGTTGTCTATCTTGTCGAGGTACGCGATCGCATCCGTCGGGCTATCGTAAGCAATCCTCTGGATGACCTGCGAAAGCACCTGTGCCTTCGCTTCAGAGTTGGGCAACGCCAGTGCCATATCCATCGCACGCCGCGGATTCTCGGATGCGATCGTGCCCAGGACGCTCATCTGCAGAAACGGGTAATGCCCGATCTCATTCTCCTGCGCCCACGCAAGGGCGGTATCGGGATTGCGGCGCGCCAGCTCCGACGCGATGGAAGAACCAATGCCACGGCTGGCGTCGACCGAGCGAACCTGCTGGAAATAGAGCAGCGCTGCCTCCGTATCGGATTTCGTGAGCGCGCGAACAGCACTGTAGAACTCATCGTTCTGCTGCAAATTGGCGCCACTGGCAATCAATCGCTCGATAGTCGCGCGCGGGCTCTCAATGGCGATATTGTTCTTTATGATTTGTTCGAAATGCCTCGTGTTGGACCTGCTGGCGAACAACGAGCTAAAGCGGAGGGCTTGTTCAGGGTCGGAAAGCGACAGGTAATACGCGAGCCACGAAACGTACTGTCTTTTCTTCGAGTCATCCGTGACGCCATTGATGAAAGCTATGGCTTCTGCAGGCGATGCGTCAGCCAGTTGATAGAGGTATCTGCCACGCGTCGATCGATCGGGTTCGATACCCAGCTCGGCCTCGATCCGCGCGGTCGTGGCGTTTCCCATATAGCCGAATGCGGCGTACAAACTTTGCGCAGCAAGCCTTTGATCGACGATGGATGTCTGTGTCCTTGCCGCAAACAAGGCCTCGTCCAGGTCCTTGCGCGCCCAGGTGCGCCAGACCGTTCTCTCGAGCGACTTCACGGTTCGGAACTGGTCTGTCCGGGCCAGCGCCAGGGCAGACTGCGGGTCGACCTCGGCCAGCCGGAAGAACAGGATACCGAGTAGCTGCACTCGCTCGACATCATCAGCGATACGATCAGCATCGAACAACAGTGCCTGTATCGCCCCCGAGCCCAAGCGACCCGCCAGAGCATAAAGCGCTTCTGCACGCGCGAACTCTGTCGGCAGAGCCATGACGCCTTCGATCGTCGTGACATTCCTGTAGCGCTCTTCGCGATGCTTATCGGCCGTCGCCTGCGTCATGGCCGGTGCGATGACCAGGTCGCGCACGACACGCCGCGCCTGCCCTTCACTGGGTGTGAGTCTGTCTGCGAACAGCATTGCAAGAACGCCTAGCAGGACGCCAGCAAAGAGAGCCAAAATCGATGTCTTCATGGCGGTCTCCTTGCTTATCTTTATAGCACGCGTAGTCGATTCACAATTTCGTCGACATTGAACTCCTGGTCCGTTCCCACCGAAATACAGCGCTGGCGCTCACCCTCATCGAGCGGCTCGGCATGGCGCTTCTGGTAGTCGAGGACATCGAGATCCGCTTCGG
>Ga0209567_10000999_pt1 | contig 15158 bp, 12 predicted proteins | sample COG_12_FD_184756 | JGI IMG/M metagenome (GOLD analysis project Ga0209567, IMG submission 184756) | Pelagic marine sediment microbial communities from the LTER site Helgoland, North Sea, for post-phytoplankton bloom and carbon turnover... | ecosystem: Environmental > Aquatic > Marine > Neritic...
GATGTGATCTACGATCTCATGCTTGTCACCATCAATGATAGCGATCTTGCCGGCATCACGCTCGATGACCACGAAGAAGTTCTCCCAGTTACGGCCGTGCAGCGGCTTGCTGGGATAGTCCTTGGGATCGATATAGACTTTGTGACGCTCTTTCATCAGCGACAGCGGCATTTCCGGTGGAATCGGCGGTTCCATCTGGATGTAGGTGGCCAGCATCTTGATTTCTTCCTTGCTGAAGATATCGTCGAAGTTGTTCATCCCACCTTCGGTACCCAGAGCGATAATACGCTCCAGTCGCTTCTGACCTTTCTTTTTGGACTTTGCAGGCTCCAGGCTCTTGCCTGTGGCGCCTTTACGCAGCACACCGTGACAACCGGCGCAACGCTGAAAGTACATGCTTTTCGCCTTCTCGAAGTCAGCCTCGTTCAACGGCACCACAGGCTCCTCCTTCTTGGCGAAAGCGACACCGGTGACCGCTGCCAATCCCATGCACGTGGCAAGCAATGCCGCCCCGTACTTCATTTTGTGTTTCACTCTCATTTATTACACTCCTTTACCGAATAGTCACGAAAAGTACGTTGCGCACATTACCTTAAGTAGTGATGTGCTTTGTAGAGTAGATTGACCCTCGACGCCTTGATTTGGGTCAATTAGTGACAGGGTTTCCCGGACCGGCTCACCCCGACACCTCGTTATGAATAAGTTTTCATTTACGCGACGCGATTATCGAACCTGCGTTTTTTGCATGTCCTTGATTTAGGTCAAGCAGCGCCCGACCGGGAGTCCGGTTAACCCCAATCCGCTCGACAGGCTATGCCGGCCGGACATCCCCCCCGAAAACCGCCAATTTCTTTACAGATGTGACTCTTGCATGTCTCTCCTCGCCCTGGCTCAAGCTCGCTTTTGCTGTTCTGCTGCCGTTTTCCGGCACACTGATCGATGCCCCGAAGCCGCTCCGCGAAGCGGGCTGCGGATACAAGCCGCCTGCGATTAAATTCAGTAGATCTTTATCCGGTCGCGATGTGTCCGGCATAATCAGCGAAGTTCATGACAAAAGCAAACCCACAAGGCGCCGTTGCTGCCGGGCACGCGGCAACCGCTGAAGCCGCCGCGTTCGCCCTGCGTGAGGGAGGAAACGCGTTTGATGCAGTGATTGCAGCGCACTGGACCGCCTGCGTGGCCGAACCGGTACTGACCTCTCTCGGTGGCGGCGGCTTCCTGCTGGCACAACCAGGGACGGGGCAAGCCAGCGTGTATGATTTTTTTGCCCACACGCCGAGACACAAACTGCCCGCCGCCGAGATCGACTTCCACCCCATCCAGGCCGATTTCGGCACAACGCTGCAGGAATTTCATATCGGATACGGCGCGGTGGCCACACCGGGCACGGTGCGCGGGATGTATGCCATCCACCGGGATCTGGGCACCCTGCCCATGCCCGTTTTACTGGAACCCGCCATCGAACTGGCCGGCAAGGGGCTGCGCGTCAACCAGCTACAGGCCTATATCCTGGATATCGTACGCCCCATCTACCTTGCCACACCACAGGCGGCACAACGCTTCGCCAGCCCGTCGCAGCCGGACAGACTGGTCGGCGAAGACGACATACTTCACCTGCCGGAACTGGCGGAAACGCTGCTGGCCCTGGCTTCGGAAGGTGAAAGCCTGTTTTATGAAGGCGACATCGCCACCGCCATCGACGCGGCCTGCCGCAGTGAAGGTGGACAGCTGAGATATGATGACCTTGAGCAATACCAGGTCAGGCGGCGCCCGCCCCTGCACATTCAGTACCGGAATGCCGGATTTTACACCAACCCGCCGCCTTCATCCGGCGGTTTACTGATTGGATTTGTACTGAAGCTGCTCGACCGATACGCGTCGGCTGGTCTATCCATAGACAGCGTCGAGGGTATTTGCCGACTCGCCGAATTGATGCAATCTACCAACGAGGCGCGCCTGGACGGTATTCGCGGTAACGGCCTGGACGAGCGCCTGCTGGACCCTGCCCTGCTTGAACAGTATCTGCATCAGGTCAGGGGTCGCGCACGGGCCTTCAGGGGCACCACGCACATCAGCGTCGTCGACCGGCAAGGAAACCTTGCCTCGCTGACCGCCAGCAACGGTGAGGGTTGCGGCCACATGCTGGGGGGCACCGGCATCATGTTGAATAACATGCTCGGCGAAGAAGACCTCAACCCCCACGGCTTCCAGGCCTGGCAGGAAAACCGGCGCCTGACCTCGATGATGGCGCCCAGTATGCTGCAACTGAGTGACGGGCGCTCTATTGCCCTGGGCTCGGGTGGTTCAAACCGTATTCGCTCCGCCATTCTGCAGGTGTTGTTGCGTATCGTGGACGAACAACTGCCACTCCGGCAAGCCATCGACCGTCCCAGAATTCATTTTGAGAACAAGCTGCTGAATATCGAGGGTGGTTTTGAAGACGCTTTATACAAACAGCTGGAAAAGGAATTTGACCAGACCCGGTGCTGGCCGGACAGAAATCTGTTTTTCGGCGGCGTACACGCGGTTTCCAAAGGCCCGGGCGGATTCGAATGCTACGGTGACCAGAGACGTGGCGGTGTCGCCCTCAGCATCTTCTGACTAGTAACTGCCAATCACGCCGGACTTGCACCAGTTACTGCCTTCCACCCAGGACGGCATGTCTGCCATGGGCATGGGACGCCCGATATAAAATCCCTGTCCATAGTCACAACCCATGCCGATCAGCATATCCAGCGTCTGCTGGTTTTCGATACCTTCGGCGACAACACGCATTTCGAGGTTATGTGCGAGATCGATAATTGACTGAACAATCTTGCGATCCTGCTGGTTCTCTGTCATATGTCGAACAAAGCTCTTGTCGATCTTAAGCTCCCCGACAGGGAGGTTCCTGAGGTAGGCCAATGATGAATAGCCGGTTCCGAAATCGTCAATGGACAAGGTGATCCCCTTTTCATACAGGGCAGTCAGCGTATGCAGTGCAGCGTCCGGATCGGACATCATGGCACTTTCGGTGACTTCGAGTACCAGAGACGCGGGTTCCGCGCCCCAGATATTCATGGCTCGACGGACCAGATCCACAACCTCCCTCGACTGCAGCAGTTTTGCCGACAGATTCATTGCAATCGATCCCGGCGACCTGGAACTACAGAACTCGGACCACTCCCGCAAGGCAACGTTAATGGACCAGTAGGTCAGTGTATCGATCAAGCCGCTGCTTTCGGCCACAGCAATAAAATGGTCAGGTCTTATCCACCCCTGTTTTGGATGTTTCCAACGTGCCAGGGCTTCACAGCCGCTCAGCGTACCCTGCTGCAAATCGACCTGGGGCTGGTAAAAAAGCGTTAATTCGGCATTATCCAGCGCTTGGCGCAAATTGTTTCTGAGATCCGACCATGCTTGGTCCTTCATTTGAACCGATGCGTCGAAGATGAAATAATCCGTTTGCTGTCCACCGGCATGATGCAATGCCGCATCGGCTGCCTTCAGCAAATCATCCCGATCATCGGCATGGTCGGGGTACAGTGCGGCACCTGCCACTGCTGTCAACGACATTACATTGCCCTCGATTTCGTGATTTTCACTGATCGCCCGGAGAATCTTTGTTATTGCCCGCTCGACAAGCTGCGGCGTTTTCACGTCCGCCAACAGAACCGCAAATTCATCGCTACCGATATGAAACAGCTTGTCAGAAGGACGAAGTACACAGGCGATGCGCTCTGCCACCTGCATCAAGACGGCGTCGCCCAGGCGATGACCAAACTGAATATTGATTTCCCTGAATTTCTGCAGGTTGAATATCAGCAGCGCAGAACGGCTGTTATTGATCCGGCAAGCCGATATGCTCTGATTCAGCTGTTCGAAAAGATCGAGTCGGCCGGGACTTTGTGCAGGCTTGTCGGACATAGTCACGGGAAAGTTCGGCGTCCGCAGCTCTACAGATAAAAGTCGCTGGCGTTGATCCCGAAGCTGCCCGGCGCCAGTGGGTGACGGATTTCAATCAGATTACCGGCGTCATCGAGCGGATCTTCAATCAGATCCAGGGTAGGATTGAATCCGTAGGCAACCTTATCCTTGTCGAGCACCAGCATCACCTTTGGACGCAGGCGCCGCACACGGTTCTGCGCCAGAACAATACCCACCTCATCAGTGTTTAATTCCACCAGCGTACCCGTTGGATAGATACCGATACACTGAATAAACTGCTCGACCATGTCGACCTGGAAATCCTTGTCGCGCCATTCATAGATGAGCTGAACGGCATCGTAGGCAGAAAGCGCACTGCAATAGGCTCGTTCGCTGGTGATCGCGTCATAACAATCGACCAGTGCGGCAATGCGGCCGTTTACTGGAATCTGATGACCGGGTATCCCGCGAGGATAACCGCTACCGTTGTGGCGTTCGTGATGGTGCAAGACGATAGCCAACACCTCCTTGTTGACACCTTCCATCTCACCAACCATTTTCACACCAAACTCGACATGACGCTGAATCAAACGATATTCCGTATCCGTCAAACGGCCGGGCTTTGTCAACAGTCCGTCCGGTAACTGTAATTTGCCGATATCAAACAACAGCGTTCCCACCGCCAGATTCTCCAGCTCCGGTTTTGAAAACCCGAGGTGGCGGCCGAAAGCCACGGCGAGGCCGCAGGCATCGACACAATGCGCATAGGCATAGTTATCCTTGTCTTTAAGTCGAGCCAACCAGAAAAGGGCGTCCGGGTTGCGGACAATACTGGCAATCATACTGCTGACCGCTTTGCGGACCGAGTGCAGTTTTATGGTATGCCCGGCTTTAAGCTGATCGAGAACATTGGTGACGACGTCCAATGCCTGTCTACGGCTCTCCCTGCAGGCTCCGATCTCTTCTTCAACCGAAGTCACAACGGGGTAGCGCTCATGCCCTGTCGCCTTTTTGAACACTTCCACAAATTTGTCGCTGGCAGCTTTGCGAACCACCGTCTGCAAAGGCTGCCGAGCAGACTCGCCGCGTTCGGGATCGATGAAGACGTATTCACAATGCTGCCGCAGTTCTTCGATGTCACTGCTATCACTGATATAGAATCCCTGGAACAGATACCGCGTTTCCAGCCAGGGCCGGTCCAGCCGTGAGACATACATCCCGACTTTCACATCAGCAACAATGACCTTTTGTTCCATTTGAGTCATGACGTCATAACGCCGAAAACCTAAGAGATATCCATTATTTGTCTGCTTAGCGGCCAAAAAACCGCTGGATTTACCGGCGTTGTGCAGACCGTTATCATGGCAGCCAAAGCTCGCCACCCGATTGTTATAAACAACTTGAGTAATATCCTATAACGCATTAAAATGTAATACTTATATCTTACAGATAAAAAAGTTTTCAGCCTGGAGCCTCATCCATGAATCTGGAAAAGGTCATTTTTGCGTTTTTCTCAATTCTGGCGTTAACCCTGAATTACGGGTTTTTCATTGGCGAGTTGGACGATCCCACCCACCATAACGTCTATGAACTGTTTGCAGCACTGGTCGTCAGCCTGATAGCCACTATCATGAAATTTGGCGACCGCGCGCATATCGGCGCCTTGCTGCTGGCAACCAGCCTGGTGGCCGATCTGCAGCTGATCGCTGCCGCAATGGTGTGGGGTTACGTGGTGTATGTTGCCGAATCCCCCCTGGAACCGTCCGTCATGTCAAGCATCGTATCGCTGTCCGGCGGCGCTTTACTGGCCAACCTGACATCGGTCATTCTTCTGGTTGTGGAATCGGTGACCTTCAGGCGCTGATTCCGGGACCCGGCTGACAGTCATGCATAACGTCATCTCCCTGGTGTTACGGCGCATGCGTCTGCCGTTGATCCTCCTGATATCCACTTACGCGATTTCGGTTCTTGGCCTGACCCTGATTCCCGGTATCGATGACCAGGGCAATCCCTGGCGCATGGATTTTTTCCATGCCATCTATTTTGTCAGCTTTCTCGGTTCAACCATCGGCTTTGGTGAAATCCCCTACCCATTCACCGGTGCACAGCGTATGTGGACCACATTTACCATTTACGCGGCTGTGGTGTCCTGGCTGTACGCCATCGGTACCATTTTAACGGTGATCCAGGACCCGGGTTTCCGCCGGGTGCTGGCGTTCCAGTCCTTTGTCCGCAAGGTACGCCGCATGCGGGAACCTTTCTATATCCTCTGTGGTTATGGGGACGCCAGTCGCTTACTGGTGCGCGAACTCAGCGAACGTTGCATACACTGTGTGGTGGTCGAAAAGGATCGGGAGAAAATCGAGGAATTGGCGATTGAAGATCTGCTGGATTACGTGCCTGGTCTGAGTGAAGACGCCACCAATTCCGACACCCTGATTGCAGCCGGACTGAATCGCCCGAACTGCCGGGGCGTGATCGCCTTGACCGGTGATGACCACAGCAATCTGACGATTGCGATCACCAGCAAGCTGCTGGCGCCGGATGTTCAGGTAATTTGCCAGTCGGACTCCAAAGACTCGGCTGCCAATATGGATTCATTTGGCACGGATCATATTATCGACCCGTTTGAAATCTTCGCCTCGCGATTCGCGATGATGTTTCATTCGCCCAGTATGTACCTGGTCTACGAATGGATGACCGCGGTATACGGTGCGCCTTTGTCCGACTTCAAGCGTCCTCCTACCGGCACCTGGATATTGTGTGGTTTTGGCCGATTCGGTAAAGCGGTACGTAAATTTATCGCTATTGAAGGTGTGAAAACGCGCTTGATAGAAGCCGATACCGAAGCAACCGGGGCCCCTCTCGATACCGTAGTGGGGCGGGGTACCGAAGCGAATACGCTGCTTGAGGCGGACATTCAGGATGCGGTTGGCGTTATTGCCGGCACCGACAACGATGCTAACAATCTGTCGATCCTGATCACTGCACGCTACCTCAATCCCGGGCTGTTCACTGTCGCCCGGCAGAACCAGCAGAAAAAGGATCCCATTTTCAAGGCCGCCGATATTGACCTGATCATGCAACCGGGCACGATTGTGGCGCAGAACATTCTGGGCCTGATCCTGGCGCCCCTGCTGGGCGACTTCTTCCGCCTGACACGCAATCAGAACGAGGAATGGGCCAACGTACTGGTGAGCCGGATCGCCGGCGTTGTTGCCGAAATCACCCCGGAGACCTGGGAACTGGAAATATCACCACTACAGGCGCCTGCCGTATTCGACCGCCTGATTCGCCAACAAAAAGTGCTGCTGAAAGATATCTGTTCAAACCCGAAGAACAGGTCGGAGCTGCTGCCCTGCGTGCCACTGCTGATCAAGCGCGACGGCACAGGCATGTTACTCCCCGATATGGAAGAGTGCGTGCAAAGCGGTGACCAGATACTGTTCTGCGGCCACCAGAAATCCACCTATCAGATACGTTACATTGTAAATGACCAGCGGGCTCTGTATTACATGCAAACCGGCGTTGACCGCCCCGGTGGCGCTGTCTGGCGCTGGATAACCGATTAAGGTTTAACCCGGTACCTGTTCTTCACGCTCCAGTAAGCGCAACTGCTCAGGACTCAGCTTGCCGGCTGTTTCAGACAACCCGCTTCTGGCTTCTTCATCGCCGCCGGCAACAGCGCGGTTATACCAGCGGTAGGCCTCCGCCAGGTCTTCATCAACACCGCGCCCGTTTGCATAAGCCCAGCCGAGGCCCTGTTGAGCTTCGGCCATCCCCTGCGCAGCCGCTTTTTGCCACCAGAAAACAGCCTGCTGGTCATTCTGATCCGTACCTATGCCCTTATGGTAATGCCATCCAAGAAAGTGCTGAGCCACCGCCATACCCTGGTGCGCCAACCCGGATACAATTTCAAACGACTGCTGAAACGCCCCCCGGCTGATGGCGGCCACAGCTTTTTGCAATTCGGGGTGGTCCTGATCCATTGCTATAGGTAAATTCTCATTGCTTCTCCTAAGTATACCGGCAACGGTCAATAGGGATTCATTACGAAGCGTGCGATAATTCAGCACCCATGTCAGAGTCGAACCCCGAAGTCAAATCCAAACACTGGCCGGTCGTGCTGATCCGGTTTCTGGCCCGACTTCCACTGCCATTTCTGTATATATTGGCAGACATGTTGTTTGTTCTGTTCTTCCATCTGATTCGATTCCAGCGTGAACTGGTGGTGGGAAATCTGCGCCGTGCCTTTCCCGAACAATCTTCCCGGGCCACGCGCCGGCTGGCGGCACAAAGCTACCGACATGCCATCCACATCCTGTTTGAGACCATCAAGTGCTTGTCCTTCAACGATCGTGACCTCGCGCAACGGGTTGAAATCGAAAATACAGAGCTCATTGACTCACTGCTACGTCAACACAGGACGATACTTGCCGCCGCGTCACACCACTGTAACTGGGAGTGGCTGCAACTGGCCTGCTCCGCCCGGCTCGGGGTACCGCTTGCCGCCATATACAAACCGCTTAACCACGGCGGTATCGATACGCTGCTGCTGCAGATGCGCAGCCGTTATGGCAGTCAATTAATCGAGGCAAAGAGCTCATTACCTGCTTTGGTGACATTCGCCCGGCAGCCGGGCGTCATTGCAGTGGTCGCTGACCAGGGACCCAGACCTGACGAGGAAAAATACTGGAGCCGTTTTCTGAACCGTGACACAGCATTCTTTCCCGGGCTGGAAAAGCTGGCGCTGTTACTGAAAGCACCCGTCGTTTTTGTTCGCATGGAACGTGTTCGGCGAGGCCACTACCGAATCCGCTTTGAAGTATTGACTGAACCTCCGTATCAGCAGCAAAGTGGCATCATCATGGAACCCTACATCCAGGCCGTTGAAAAACAGATTATCGAAACGCCACAGGACTGGTTCTGGGCATACAAGCGCTGGAAGTACAAGAAACCCATGTATGAAGTCCGGCATTGATGCGCTACCGGCTGGTGTAAGCTTTACCAAGCGGCGATAATAACCGCCTCTCGTTATTCTGTTTTATTGCCATGCTGCTTTACGACTGGTTCGCCACCACTGCCTCCACTTTCGCCCTGATCGCCCTGGCGGAAATCGGTGATAAAAGCCAGTTAGTCTGTATGACCCTGGCTGCCCGGCACCGTCCCTGGCCTGTGCTGTCAGGTGCGGTGATAGCTTTTGCCTTCCTCAATCTACTGGCAGTGCTTTTCGGTGCCGGGGTCGCCGCCTGGATTCCTGAACATATCACCGCCGCCATCGTCGCGGTGCTGTTCGCTGTGTTCGGCATTCACGCCTTGCGTGCAGGTGACGATGACAGTGAAGACATCGAGGAGAGAGGTGGCCACGGCATTTTGTTGACTACCCTGGCACTTATCCTGGTGGCGGAATTCGGCGACAAGACCCAGATTGCGGTGGCGGGGCTGGCAAGCACACTACCCGCCTTACCGGTGTGGGCGGGTGCAACCCTGGCACTGGCCGCGGTATCAGGACTCGGTATATGGGCAGGCAGCAGCCTGCTCAAGCGTTTACCGACGCACTGGATACACCGAACCGGCGGGGTGATGTTCCTGCTGTTTTCGCTGCTGGCTGCCTGGCGGGCCATATCCCTGTGGCCTTGATCATCAACATCGAAGCGGGAAGAACACAGCTACCGCGTCGGTGGCTTAGTTCAATGGCGCGACCCAGGCCCGACTTAACTCGGCCCAATCCAGAAATGCGGGTTGTACGCCACCTCCCATAGGTGGCCGTCTGGGTCTTTGAAGTAGCCGCTGTACCCGCCCCAAATAGCTTTTGTTGGCTTTTTCACAAGAGTTGCTCCGACTTCAACAGCATGGCCCACGACCTGATCCACCTCCGCCTCTGACTGGACGTTGTGAGCAAGCGCAAAAGACTCAAACCCACTACCTTCCGATGGCACCGTCGCGTCTTCTGCCAAATCGTCACGGCCGTACAAGCCCAGCCAGGTGCCATTGAGCGTAAAGAATGCCACTTCTGGTGGCGAATCCATCCTAGGGAAACCGAGACCCTCTTCATAGAATTTCGCCGACATCGAGAGATCGCGAACACCCAGGGTAATCATGCTGATTCGTGGCTTCATTCTTCGCTGCTCATCATTGGCCATGTAAGTTAAATATACGAGATCTCAGGTCTCATTATTCATTTTTATGTTTCTTTACTGAGATGTGAAAGTTTGTGTGCATGTAATTCCCAGTTTTTTCCATCAAATGCTTCGATAATCAACTCTCTAGGTTGTGGGTCAAGACAGCGAACATTGATGTCATATCCATCAGGATTAGAACGGGGTATGTAAAATGACTTAATGCCACAAGTTTTACAAAATTTATGTTTTGCCTCGGCTGTGTCAAATGTGTACGTAGTTAGATTGTCTTCGCCCTGCAGGAGTTTGAATTTGGACTTAGGCACAATCAAATGTAAGTATCCGGACTTTGAGCAAATACTACAGTTGCAGTTCTGGCACGTGATTACTTCAGGTGCTTCAACCTCATATTGCACCGCGCCACAATGGCAACCGCCTTTATAAATCATTATCCTAACTTTCTTTTTGAAACAGTTGAGCTAACTAGCGGCTGCGCTAGCAGGCGTCCAGTTGAGTGATTCGTTATGTGGCATCAAATACGTTGGCATCTCATTAATTACGAATCAATTTTTTTGCTAGTGGGTATGTAACAATTGCTAATAAAGCCCATGCCAATCCCAAATATTTCATAACACTTTCTGGTGCTTGCACATTCAGCGATATCAACAGTACAACTGCCACAAAAAGAATGCCAAAGCTTATAACTAAAGAGCCTATTATGTATTTCATATTAATTACCATGATCGGTTTAAATTAATTATTAACCACATAACTACTAAAGCCAGCCGCGCGGCTCTGCCGCGTCGGGCTGGGCCGCATGGTTATGGGGCGATACTTCATGGCTTACGCCATTTCGCGGGGTTGCGAGCGGTATGCATCACGCCTAGCACAACAACTTTTTCATCCTCAAAAAAGAAGAAGATTCCGTACGGGAAACGGTTCAACAAAGCGCGGCGAACCTCTCGGTGAATGATGGGGAAACGGGCAGGGTTTTCTTGTATCGACTCCAGCGCTCTTTCCACAACCGCTAAGAAATCAGAACCAAGACCGGGAACCATTTCGTTGTACCACTTATAGGTCTCAGTGAGATCCCTTTCGGCTTCCTGCCGTAGGATCAATTTGTAGCTCATCCGTGTTTTAGAATCCGTTCCTTAACTTCATTCCAGGGAGACCCGATTTCGGGGTTTTCGTGATATGCGTCCAGTCGATGATCCAGCGCCGTACGCTGCGCATCGGAAAGTTCAATTGCTTCAGGCACTTCAGCAATACTATCCCAGAGATCCTCGACCAAGCGCAGTCTTTCTTTTACTGGCAGCCCGAGCAAGTCATTGACTGTAATAGGTTTCATGGCATTCAACTTAGCACTCCTTGCGTAATTATTCCAGTGATGCCCTTCGCCCCTTAACGTCCCGCCGCGAAGCGGCTGACTGGGCGCATTGGTTAGACCTTTTAAGACGGCAGCGCACCATTTTCCACCACCGTATCGTAGGCCACTTTAGAACATTCTTCGCAGGCCCCATGACCGCGAACCAAAAATTTGGACTGCGTTCGCCGTATAGCATCCAAAACATAGTGGATGCAGTATAAGATACTCAATCGGGGTGTTAGGCAGCGAACGCCTTTTATCACGTCTGTCGTTCATGATTGTCCTTACCGTGATATCCATCTGTTGTTTCTAAGCAAATCAACCGGTTTCTGCAAGCTCACACGATTTTAAGCGGCGCATGCTGTATTAACGGCCGAATTCGTAATATAAATAGCACATAACACAACCCTTTTTTAATTGGCAAACACGGCACAGCAAACATATGAAAAATCACGCCAATACAACACACGCTGTGATATTTGGCATAGTATCACTGCGTGCATCGTGTCTGGCTTTATATTGATATCCTGTCTACTGCTGTTTGTAGTAACAGGCATAGCGTTCAAGGAGGAACCGGCTCATTGCGCCCGATCGGCGGATACCCTGGCCCGCCACTCCCGCATATGCGTCAATTCATACATTACCGGCACCAATATCAGACTCACGAGCATCGAGAAGGAAAGCCCGGCTACAATGGTGACTGCCAGGGGTCGCAACATCTCGGCACCTTCTCCGATACCGATAGCCAGTGGAAGCATACCCACCGCGGTGGTCAGCGTGGTCATCAGAATGGGGCGCAACCTGAGTCGCGCGGCCTCAAGAATGGCTGCACGGATGTTGCTGGTCCTTTCCCGTACTATCTCGATATATTCCACCAGTACAATGGCGTTGTTAACCACAATACCCGCCAACATAATCATGCCCAGCCATATCGGCATGGACAGTGGCAGTTCCGTTAACTGGATGCCAATCGACACACCGATCACAGCGAACGGAACGCTCAGTAAAATGATGAACGGGTTGCGCAGCGACTCGTACTGAATCGCCATCACCACGAATACCAGAAAGAGTGCCAGTGCCAACAGGGTGCCGCCCAGGGCCCTGCCTTTCTGCAGGGTTTGTCTGGCGCCGCCATCGTACAGGGTATAGCCATCCGGCAGCACCAGATCCTGGAGTTTTCCATCGATGGCGGCCAACTGCCCTCCCAGCGTCGCACTCTCGTCGATGGAAGCGCTGACCTCGATAAACCGCTGTTGATTGTCACGCAGTATTTCGGCCGGGGTTTCGATGAGATTGATGCGTGCCACGTCGCCCAGGTAGACGGCCTTGCGATCGTTACTGGCCGGAAACAAGAGTACCGACTCCAGGTCCTGTGGATCCGAGGCTGTCAGCGGGGGCAGCCGCAGGCGCACATCGTAGCTGCGGTCATTGTCGATGAAGTCTGTGACCACCTCACCTTCCAGCGCAATACGCATGGCGTTACCGACATCCTCGACATCCAGACCCAGAATACTCGCCCGCTCACGATCGATATCGATGGCGATCTCATGATGCACCTCTTCAGCGGAATGGAGCACGTTACGCAGCCCCTCAACCTGTTTCAGGCGCAGGACGATGTCATCGGCGAGTTCTTCAAGCCCCTCAAGATCCGGCCCTTGTATGCGAATACTGATATCGTCATCGCCGCGGCTGGTACGTATGCCGCGGATACCCCGTGTGCGCATGCGCACCCGTACACCCGCCAGTTGTTTTTCGGCGATGGTCTTTTCCATGTCTTTAATCCATTCACCACTGCTGATACCCCGCTGTGACACCGGTACCAGTTGCACGTTCAATGTACTGCGGCTCGGCGATTCCCGTTCGGTACGGCCGAAAATAAAACCGCCTACTGTGGAGAACACATGATCGACTTCCGGCTGCAACTCGAGTAACTGCTCGAGCAGCCGTACGGTATCATCCATTTCATTCAGGGTTGTTCCAGGGTCTGTGGTGATGGAAAGTGAAATACGTCCGTCATCCATATCGGGCAGGAAGATCTCCTCGTTATCGAAAAACACCTGCATGGAGAAAACCAGCATCACAAGGAATACCGATATCAACAAATACGGGGAATCCAAAATGCGCTTGACCACAGCAACGTAACGTTCCTGCAGCCAATGGACAGCCTTGTCCACCGTTGCCCGCATCGTAGAGCCTTCCACGCTGCGCACCTTGGCAGCCAGTGATGGAACCAGGGTCAGGGCGATCACCATGGAAGACAGAATGGCAGCGGATATGGTGAAAATCAGTTCTCTGAACAACAACCCGGTCAGCCCGCCAATGAACAGGAAAGGCAAAACTGCGGCCAGGTTGGTGCTGGTGGAAGCGACAATGGCGCTGTTGACCTCTTCGGCCGCGCGCCTGCCCGCCTCCAGATCACCCTCCCCCTGACACTGATGGCGATAGATGTTTTCCAGCATGACAATGGTGTTGTCGACGATGAGGCCAACCCCCAGCGCCAGCCCACCCAGCGTCATGATATTGAGGGTGAGGCCGCCCATCCCCATCATGACGAAAGTCACCATAATAGCGATCGGAATAGCGCTGCCGATGATGAGCGTGCGGCGCAGGTTGCCCAGAAAGATATACACCACCAGCATCGCCAACAGTGCGCCGGCGATCGCCGCCATACTGGAATTGCTCAGTGCCTGGCGAATGTATATCGACTGATCCGCCACGCTGTCGACATGAATATCTTCCGGTATCAGACCCTGTGTCTGCAACCAGTCCAGGCGTTGCCGGACAACATCGACGACGCTCACCGTGTTCGCCGAGGGTTGTTTCTGTATCGACAGTTTGATCCCGGGCACGCCGTCCAGACGCACCCGCAGGCGCTCATCTTCATGAGTATCGATGACCTGGGCCACTTCCTGGAGATGTATAATATCGCCGCCGCTCAGCTGCAGAGGCAGCTCGGCAATCTGTTGCACACTGCTGAAGCGGCCGCTGATACGGCCCGAGATTTCCTGGCGGGTCATCTTCAAACGCCCGGCAGGGTCTTCGCGATTGCCGCGCTGCAGGGCACCGACGATATCCTGCATGGCGAGCCCCATGCCGGCCAGGCGCTGCTGGTCGGGCAGGACCTGGATTTCGCGAACGAGTCCGCCACCCACTTCCGCGGCCGCGACACCCGGTAAGGTGATGAACCACTTGCCGAACACATCATCTACCCAGCTGCGCAACTCCACCGGGTCACGCAAGGGCGAACTGACCACAAACTCGAGCACCGGAATCTGTGCGGGATCGCGTTTATAGATGATGGGCGGATCCGGTGTGTCGGGAAGGAATCGCTTTGCCCGATCCAGCCGGGTACTCGCATCCCGCAACGCCAGGTCAATATCCTTGCCGTACTCAAACGACAGATCGACGGATACCGCCCCTTGCGAGGCCCTGGACTGCACGCTGATGGCATCTTCGGTGATGGCCAGTTGTTCATCCAGTTGCCGGCCGAACTGGTCCTCCATGACCGTAGCCGGCACCCCCGGATTCAGAATCCGTACCCGTATCTCCGGGTAAATCAGGTGCGGGTGCAGGTCAATGGCCAGCCGCGAAAACGAGAACAGCCCCAGAACGATCACCGCCAGCGCGATCATCGTGACACCGACAGGGTGACGAATCGACCACGCCGCCAGTCCCCCGCTTCTTGATGATCCGTTCGGCACCGTCAGCGCTCTTGGCTGTTAACCGGTTTGACGGTCTTCCCGGACGTCAGGCCCAGAAAACCCTTG
>Ga0209567_10001000_pt1 | contig 15156 bp, 15 predicted proteins | sample COG_12_FD_184756 | JGI IMG/M metagenome (GOLD analysis project Ga0209567, IMG submission 184756) | Pelagic marine sediment microbial communities from the LTER site Helgoland, North Sea, for post-phytoplankton bloom and carbon turnover... | ecosystem: Environmental > Aquatic > Marine > Neritic...
TGGAAACGGCTCCTCGGAAGGCAGGTGCGAGGCAGCAACTGCCCCTCCCTGCGAAAGATCTGCCCGATGCGTATGTGATTGACAGTCTGCTTCTGGCCGATAGCCGACCGTCGCGATTTCCCCAGAGCAGACACTCGAACGGCCGGGTTCAGAAAAAGCAGTCATTACAGGAGCGCGCCACCTCGCCTCCTCTAATCCACAAATGAGACGAACTCGTCCAGTGATTTGCGTTTGATATCGGGCACTCGGGCATCATCCGCCGGGTAACCGACAACGAGCAGCAGGAACGGTCGCTCACTCTTCGGCCTGCCGAGAATCTCGTTGAGAAACTTCATCGGACTCGGCGTGTGCGTCAGCGTCGCAAGCCCGGCCTGGTGTAAGGCCGTTATCAATATGCCGGTCGCGAGGCCCGTCGACTCGACCGGGTAGTAGTGCTTCACCTTGCGACCATCGGGCAACTCGCCGAACTTCTGCAGAAACACGGCTATGAGGTATGGCGCTGTTTCAAGAAACGGTTTCTGGTCGTCCGTACGCAACGGCGCAAGCGCGGCAAGCCACTCCTCCGACGCGCGGTGCTCGTAGAACTCACGCTCCTCAACCTCGGCCGCCTCGCGTATCTTTTTCTTCGTTTCGAGCCGGCTGACGACTACGAAATGCCAGGGTTGCAGGTTAGCTCCACTCGGCGCCGTATTCGCGGCCATCAAGGCCGTCTCGATGATATCCCTCGGCACGGGCCTGTCCGAAAACTCGCGCACGGTTCTGCGACGTCGCATATCCGCATAGAAATCCTGCAGCCGCTGCCGCATTTCCTCGATGGGATACTCGCGGTACTGGTCGAGCGGGATTGTCGGGTAGTCGGTCACTATTGCTCCTCGTTGGCGCCAAGGTCCTGCAGAATACTCCATTCCGTAGACTCGTTTTCTGACGCGGCGAAGTCTCTTATCGAGATTCCGGCCTCGTGAACGGACTCTTTTCTACCCGTGATCAGGGGGTGCCATTCGGGCAGGTCCTGGCCATTCGCAACTCGGCGATAGGCACAGCTCGCGGGCAGCCAACGAAAGTCCTCGAGTTTGTCGGCAACGAGCACCAGGCACTCGGAAACTTCCTTTGCGCGATTGGCGTAGTCAGTGCAGCGGCAGGCATCGAGATCGAGCAGCCGGCACGCAATGTCCGTATAGAACACTTCGTCAGTATCCTCATCCTGCACCTTGTGCAGGCAGCACAAAGCGCAGCCGTCACAGAGCGACTCCCACTCGGCGCCCGTCATCTCCGCGAGCGATTTGCGTTTCCAGAATTGATCGGTCATCGTCCCGTACTTTGCTTGAGCGAGTAGCGAATATCCACATGAAAGCTGTGTTTCTCGACTGGGCGACGATGGGCCCGGGCCTCGATATCAGCGCGATGCAGGCTGCGCTACCCGGGCTGGAAGTCTTTCACGCGACTGCCGACGACGAGGTTGCCGAGCGCATCGCCGGCGCCGCCTATGTGCTCGCCAACAAGATTCGCCTCACTGACAAACTGCTCGACAACTGCCCGGAGCTGCGGTTCATCGGCCTGACGGCTACCGGCACCGACAACGTCGACCTCGAGGCTGCAAAACGCCACGGAGTGGCCGTCTGCAACATCCGCGCTTATTGCACACAGTCTGTCGCCGAGCATGTCTTTGCCTGCCTCCTTGGCCTGACGCACAGCGTCGAATCCTATGTTGCCGATGTGCGTGCCGGCGAATGGCAGAAGTCGGAAGACTTTTGCATGCTGACTCACCCGGTTCGTGAGCTATCGTCGATGACGCTCGGTATCGTGGGCTTCGGTGAACTTGGACGCGGCGTCGCGCAGATCGCAAAAGCGTTCGGAGTGAACGTCATCGTCGCCACGCGCCCGGGCGTGGAGCCCGAAGATAATCACCGCGTGTCGTTCGACGAACTGCTCAGTCACTCCGACGTAATCTCACTTCACTGCCCTCTCGTTCCCGCGACACGCGGTCTGTTCGGCGCGCAGGAATTCAAGAAGATGAAAAACGATGCCATCCTGATCAACACGGCTCGCGGTGGTCTCGTGGACTCGCTGGCACTTGCCGAGGCGCTGCGGAATGGCGATATCGCCGCTGCGGCAATCGACGTGCTGCCCAAGGAGCCACCGGCGAACGGCGACCCGCTGCTCGACTACCAGGGCAGCAACCTTATCGTCACGCCACACATCGCCTGGGCTACGAGCGAGGCCCGGCAGGCCGCCATCGATGAACTCACGGCGAATATCGTCGCATTCCAGGAAGGCCGCGAACGCAATCGCATCGTCTGATCAGGTGCCGATGATCTGCCGCGCCCACTGCACGATCTGGCGCACCCGCGGCGACCCGATGTCATAGGCCTCATCGAACGAAACCCAGCGCCACTCGTGATGCTCGGGCACGCCTGTCTCGGGGGAAATACCCATCTCGACCTGTTCCTGTGCGGTTCTCGCGATGTAATAGCGCGCAACCTTGCCACGGCTGTATGGCCCGGACTCGAAGAAACGATCGCCCCAGTCGAACGCAAGATCATCAATGCTCGTTTCTTCCTGCACTTCACGCAGCGCCGCCTCGAGCGGCTGCTCGTCGAGTTCGCGTATGCCCTTGGGAAAATCCCAGTGATGATAGGCGCGTAACATCAGCGTGAACCAGCCGGCGTCGGTTTCGCGTGCCAGCACAACGCCACACGAGAGTTTCTGCTCGCTCACGTAGCGGCTCCCCGGAGCACGTCCACGGGCGCTGCATTCACGGCGCCGCGGGCCGCGAAAAATCCGCTAACGCAGACCACGACCACTCCGGCCGCCACGCCGACAACCCAAAGCAGTGGATTGAACTCGTAAGGCAACTGGAATAGCTGTACCGCGACGAGTGCGGCCAGGATCGATGCGCCGGCCGAGGCCAGGATGCCCGCGGCCAGCCCGAGCGCTGCGAACTCTGCCATGACGCCGGAGAAGACCGTGCGCTTGCGTGCGCCGAGTGCGCGCAGCATCGCACTCTCGAAACGCCGCTCGTCGATCGTCGACTGCACAGCCGCAAACAACACGGCGATGCCCGCCGCCAGCGTAAACACGAATACGGCCTGGACGGCCATGCTGGCCTTCTCGATGATGCCGCGCACCTGCTGCAGGATTGCGTCCAGATCGATGACCGAGACGCTCGGATGGGCGCGTACCAGATCGACGAGCATGGGCTGCTGGTCGGCCTCGATGCGCATGCTCGATATATAGGTCATCGGCATACCGTCGAGCGTCCCCGGGGATAGCACGATAAAGAAGTTCGGCTGGAAGGAATCCCAGTTGACCTTGCGGATACTCGCGATCTCCGCCTCGACCTCACGGCCGGCCACGAAAAACTCGAGCTTGTCGCCAATCGTCACGCCCGTGTTGACGGCCGACTCTTCCTCGATAGAAACGAGCGGCGGCCCATCATAGTCGGCCGGCCACCATTTGCCCTCGATGAGCTCGTTGCTCGAACTCATTTCTGCCGCAAACGACAGGTTTGCTTCGCGATTGGCCAGCCAGCGGCCATCCTCGTTTGGGTACTCGCGCTCCTTGACCGAGTCGCCGTTGATCGTCGTCATGCGCGCGCGAACAAGTGGCGTAAATACCGGGCGCGCCATGTCGTTGCGTTCGAACAGCGCACCGACATCATCGACCTCGTGTGGCTGTATGTTGATAAGGAAATGGTTCGGCGCCTCGGCGTCCAGCGTCTGTCGCCATCCTTCGAGCAGGTCGGTCCTGACGAGCGTCAGCAACAGCAGCACCGTAATGCCCAGGCCAAATGCGACAACCTGCACGGCGCTGTCCCGGCCGCGACGTGCGACGTTGGCCAAACCGTAACGCCAGGCGACGCCGACGCCCGAGCGGAAACGCCCGATCGTAGCGACGAGCGCGCGTCCCACGAGATACAGCAAGGCGGCAATAATAAGGATCCCGCCGATCAGGATTACGAGCATGCGTGGATCGCCGACGGAGCGATACAGCAGTGCGGCAACAGCCGCCAGCGACAGCCCCGCGACCAGCAGTCGCGAAGGTGCGGGCGGCACGGCATCGTGGCGCAGCACGCGTAATGGCGGCGTATTGCGTAGCTGCAACATGGACGGCAGCGCGAATCCGAGCAACAACACCATCGCACTGCCGCTGGCCAGGATCACCGGGCGCAGACCAGGATCAGGCAGGTCGCCCTGCAACAGGTCGGCGAGGATGCTGGCCAGCAGTTCCTCGGCGGCAAATCCCGCAATGCTGCCGGCCACGACGCCCAGGACGCCCAGCATGACAAGCTGTATCAGGGCCACCGAAATGACGAAGCTTTGGGTCGCGCCCAGGCTCTTCATGAGTGCGACGGTGTCCATGCGTCGCTGCGCGAACCGGCGTGCCGACATGGCGACGGCGACCGCACTCAGCAGCAGGCTGATAACGGCGGTCAGGGACAGGAACCGCTGAGCGCGATCGGCCGCATTGTAGGCCCGCTCGCTGCTCTCTTCCTGGCTGCGAATGCGCACCGAGTCCGGCAGATCGTCCTGGATAGCCTCATTGAAACCGGCCACCGACTCCTCATCCCCGGCGACCAGCAGCGCATACCTGACTCGGCTGCCTTCGCCGATGAGTCCGCTGCGATCAACGTCTTCGATGTTCATGAGGACGGATGGCGCCAATGATGCGAAGCCGATCGACTGGTCCGGCCGATAGGTGAGCACAGCCGACACCACGAGGTCGAGCTCACCGATGGCCAGCGTGTCGCCGATATCGGCACCGACCCGTGCCAGCAACGCGCCGTCAGCCCAGATTTCGCCGCTCTTCGGGATGTCGTCAACGACGCGCTGTTCGCCGAATAGCTGATCCGCGACGCGAACGCTGCCGCGCAGCGGGTAATTGTCACTGACGACCTTGATCGTCGACAGCGCACTGCTTTCGTCCTTGAACACCACGGACGGAAACGACAGGGTCGTAGCCGTCTGCAGTTCGTATTCATCAGCCAGGCGACTCCATTCCTCAGGGATAGGCTCCTGTGAGCGCAGGCGCAGGTCGGCTGCCAGTACCTCGTTGGCCTGGCGCGCGACAGCCTTGCCGATGCGGTCAGTCAGGAAACCGACCGCCGTCAGCGCGGCGACGGCAAGGCTGACGGCGGCGAGCAGGACGAGCACCTCGCCTGAGCGAATCTCGCGCCTGAAGCTGCGTATTGCGAAGACGAGCGCTTTCACGCAGCTGCCTTGCTGTCGCGTTTGAGCTCTCCGGTATCGAGCTCCAGTACCCGGTCGCAGCGCTCGGCAAGGCTGTTGTCATGGGTGACCAACACGAGTGTCGTTGCCGAACTGCGGTTGAGCTCGAACATGAGCTCCATGATATTTGCGCCCGTGCGGCTGTCGAGGTTGCCCGTGGGCTCGTCGGCGAACAGCACGGCGGGCTCGGTCGCAAACGCGCGCGCAATCGCCACGCGTTGCTTCTCCCCGCCCGAAAGCTGTGAGGGGTAATGGCTCCAGCGTTCTCCGAGACCGACCTTTTCGATGATTTCCCGGGCGGCGCTGCGCGCCTCCTTGTGCCCGGCCAGTTCCAGCGGCAGCATGACATTCTCGAGCGCGTTCAACGAGGGCACCAGATGGAAGGACTGGAAAACAAAGCCCACGCTCTCGGCGCGCACCTTTGCGCGACCGTCTTCGTCGAGTTTCGACAGATTGCTGCCGTTGAGGACCACGTGGCCGCGGGTAGGCAGGTCGAGTCCGGCCAGCAGCGCCAGCAGGGTCGACTTGCCAGCGCCCGAAGGCCCCACGACGGCCACCGAATCCCCGGCGGAAACGCTGAAACTGACGCCCGAAAGAATGGTCAGACTCCCTTCCGGGCTGCTAACCTGCTTACTGAGATCCAGTGCCTCGAGCACGACCTTATTGGATGACTGATTTCCCATGCGAAGACTGATTACTCTTGTTGTTTTGTTGATGTCCGCCGGCGCGAGTGGCTCCGAGTCGCCGACAGTGCTTATCTTCGGCGACTCACTGAGTGCCGGATACGGTATTGACGTTGACCAGTCCTGGGCCGCTTTGTTGCAGTCCCGGCTCGAATCACAAGGGTACGAACATCGCGTGGTGAACGCCAGTATCAGCGGTGAAACCACCGAGGGTGGTGCGGCGAGAATCGACAGCGCCCTGAGCGCTTTCTCCCCGGACCTGATCATCCTCGAGCTCGGCGGCAACGACGGTCTGCGCGGCTTTCCGCCGCAGCGAATGAAAGGCAACCTGGAAAAAATCGTCACGCGGGCCAAGGCCTCGGGCGCCGCCGTCGTGCTACTGGGCATCCGGATCCCGACGAACTACGGCACCCGGTACACAGCGGCCTTCGAGGCCGTCTACCGTGATGTCGCCAAGGAGTTCAGCATCGAGTGGATCGAGTTCTTCATGGAAGGCGTGGCGCTCAACGATGAACTGCTTCTGGAAGACCGTATCCATCCCAATGCTGCTGCTCAGCCGATTCTGCTGGATAACGCTTGGCCCATAATCAGCGCTACACTTACACAATAATTATTAGATAGGGGAAAGATCTTGGAAAAGGCCTGGCTTAAATCCTACCCGGAGGGCGTGCCGGCAGAAGTTCCCGAGCCGCCATTCCGCTCCGTGCGCGAGCTGTTCGAACGCAGTTTCTCCGAGTACCCGGACAATGCCGCGTACACGAATATGGGGCGCACACTCAGCTACGCCGACCTCGATCAGCTGTCCATGCAGTTCGCCTGCTACCTGCAGCAATCGCTGGGGCTCATGCGCGGCGAGCGCGTCGCCATCATGTTGCCGAACATACTGCAGTATCCGGTCGCGATGTGCGGCATCTTCCGCGCCGGGCTGGTCGTCGTGAATGTAAACCCGCTGTACACGGCCAGGGAACTGCAGCACCAGCTCAAGGACTCCGGGGCGCGCTGTGTCGTCATCCTCGAGAACTTCGCCCACATTCTCGAGGAAGTTGTCGCCGAATCCGACGTAGACTTTGTCGTCACGACAGGTATCGGCGACCTGCTGCATTGGCCGAAGAGCATGATCACCAACTTCGTGCTGCGCCATGTCAAAAAGGCCGTTCCCAAGTTCAGGATCGACAAGAGCGTCACCTTTAACAAGGCGCTCAAGGCGGGCGCCAACAAGACCCTGGAGCCCGTTGACATCGGCTACGCCGATATCGCCTATCTGCAGTACACGGGCGGAACGACGGGCGTATCAAAGGGTGCCATGCTGAGTCACCGCAACATGGTCTACAACGTGCAGCAGACTACGACATGGCAGGATGACGCGTACGAAGGCGTACATCCGATCGTCGCGATCACGGCCCTGCCGCTCTATCACATCTTTTCGTTGCAGGGTAACTGCCTGTGCGTCATGGCCCAGGGCGGGCTCAACGTGCTGATAACGAATCCGCGTAACTTCGAAGGCTTCGCCAAGGAGATCGCCGAGTACGATTTCAACCTGTTCACAGGTGTCAACACGATGTTCGCGGCGCTGATGAATACGCCGAGCTTCAAGGACATCGACTTCAGCCACCTGCGCGTATGTATCGGTGGCGGTATGGCCGTGCAGCCGGCCGTGGCCAAGGAATGGAAACAGGCGACCGGCAATACGATCCTGCAGGGCTACGGCCTTACCGAGACCTCGCCCGCGGCGATTGTGTGTCGCCTTGACGAGGAATTCACGGGAACCATCGGCCTGCCTATTCCATCGACCGAAGTGATGATCACGGGCGACGATGGCAACGCGCTACCCATCGGCGAGATTGGCGAGATTTGCATCAAGGGACCGCAGGTCATGGAGGGCTACTGGCAGCGCCCGGCCGAAACGGCCGAAGTCATGCTGCCGGGTGGCTGGCTGCGCACGGGTGACGTCGGCCGCATGGATGACGACGGCTACATTTTCATCGAAGACCGCAAGAAGGACATGATTCTCGTATCGGGCTTCAACGTGTATCCGAATGAAATCGAAAATGTCGTCGTGGAAATGGACGGCATTCTCGAGGCCGCCGCGATCGGCTTGCCGGATGAGCGTTCTGGTGAAATGGTCAAGATCTTCGCTGTACGTACGGACGACGCCATAACCGAGCAAGACGTCAAGGATTACTGCCGCAAGAACCTGACGGGCTACAAGCGCCCGCGTGTTGTCGAGTTTCGTGACGAGCTGCCGAAGACAAATGTGGGCAAGATCCTCAGGCGGGCGCTGCGTGATTAGTCGCGTGCTGCCACTTCTACTGCTTGCCGCCGTCGTTGCAGCCGCGGTTCCGGCACCGCTCGACCCGCTCAAGGTCGCGCCGCACATCTACGAACTCGAGTTCGAGAACGAGCGGGTGCGCGTGATCAAGCAAAGAATTCGAAGTGGCGAGACGCCGCCGGTGCACGCGCATCCAGACCGCGTGATGGTGTACCTGCAGTCCTGCGCCTGGCTGGAGGACGACGGCCAGGGCGGCGAGCGCATGCAGCTCTTCAAGATCGGTGAAGCGGTTTGGGCGCCCGCCGAGACGCACGGCGGAGCAGCGATAGACGTAGTCCAGGAGTGTCTCGTGCTCGAGGTCGAGCTGCTATAGTCATCGGCGTCTTCACCGACGAGTGAATCAGAATGAACTGGGATGCCGTTACAGCCATTGCCGAGATCGCCGGTGTCGTCGCTGTCGTCGTATCCCTGATCTACGTCGGCTTCCAGGTTCGACAGAACACTCGGCAGCTTCGACATGACAACCTGCGACAGTCGGTCAGGGGGACGCTCGATACCAACTGGTTGTATCACCGCGACGACAGGGCGTTCGAGGTCTTCAGGGCCGGGGTCCAGAGCTTCGATGCGTTGAATGTGAGAGACAAGGCGCTGTTCCATTCCATCATTGTCGACCTCGCATTCTACTTCGAGGTTGTCAGAAACATGGAACAGTCTGGTCTCGTCGACAAATCAGCGGTGGAAACCAATCAACGCTTTCTTGTCGGGATTCTCGCGTCACCCGGCGGCAGGGAATGGCTGCGGCTCGCCGAAGAGACGCTGCCTATGCCGTCAGCTGCGCTCGACTATCTGAAGAACGCGCTGGCGTCCGCAGGATCTGATGCACCGTTGATTACTGATCTGCAACCGTGGTTCGCGCCCAAACAAGGACTCAGCTAAAGGGAGGAGTCGCTGGTTCCGTCGTGGTACTGCGGGCTAAATTCGTGCACGGCGTCGACGAGCACTCCAAGGTGCTCGGGATCGATATCCGGCGTAATGCCATGACCGAGATTGAATACGTGCCCGGGTCCCTTTCCGTAACTCGCGAGCGTATCTGCAACACCCTGCCGAATTACCTCGGGGCTTTCCCGCAAGGTTGCAGGATCCAGGTTGCCCTGCAGCGCGACTTTGTCGCCGACGTACTCGCGAGCCGTGGCGAGGTCGGTCGTCCAGTCCACTCCAAGCGCGTCGCACCCGGTTTCCGCGAGATCTGCAAGCAATGGCCCGGCGCCTTTCGTAAACAGGATGACAGGGATGTCGCGACCGTCTTTCTGGCGTATCAGGCCGTCGACGATCTTCTGCATGCTTGCCAGTGAGAAACGACGGAAATGGTCGGGCTCCAGCGCCGCACCCCAGGTATCGAAGATCTGCACGGCCTGTGCGCCCGCCTCGATTTGTGCATTGAGATATTCCGTCGTCGTTTCGGCAACCGTGTTCATGAGCTGGTCCAGCGCCTCGGGCGCTTCCTTTGCCAGCCCCTTGATCGTCGGGAACTCCCTGCTGGAACCGCCTTCGACCATGTAGGTGCCAACCGTGAACGGGCTGCCCGCAAAACCGATCAGCGGCACTTTGCCATCGAGTTCGCGGCGTATCGTGCGCACGGCCTCGAACACGTAACCGAGCTCTTTTTCCACGTCCGGTACGCGCAGGCCGCGTATCGCGTCCGCAGTTTGCACAGGGTCCCTGAACTTGGGTCCCTCGCCCGTCACGAAATAGAGCCCGAGGCCCATAGCGTCGGGCACTGTCAGGATGTCGGAGAACAGGATCGCCGCATCGAGCTCGTAGCGCCTGAGGGGTTGCATCGTCACTTCGCAGGCCAGCTCGGCATTGCGACACAGGCTCATGAAATCGCCGGCCTGGGCGCGTGTCTCCCGGTATTCCGGCAGATAGCGGCCGGCCTGTCGCATGATCCACAGCGGCGTGCGCGACACGGGCTGGCGCATCAGGGCCCGCAGCAACAGGTCGTTTTTAAGTTCGGTCATCAGGTGCCCACCTGCGCCGCGATCGATGCCTGCATGGCCTCGGCCACGGCCTTCGGGCTGTCGGCGTCACGTATCGGCCTGCCAACCACGATGTAATCGGCGCCGTTCGCGAACGCGGTCTCGACGGTCACGACGCGTTTCTGATCGCCCACCGGCTTGTTGTCGACGGGTCGAATGCCGGGTGATACGACGAGCAGCTTGTTGTCTACGTGCTCACGCAGTTTCGGAACCTCTAGCCCCGATGAAATAACCCCGTCACAACCGCACTCGAGCGCCTGCTTCGCGCGTGACAGAACGAGTGCACCGATGTCGCAGTCGAAACCGAGGTCATCGAGATCGCCACGGTCGAGACTCGTCAGTACAGTTACCCCCAGGACCTTGAGGCTGTCACCCTTGTTCTCGGCGGCAGCTTCCATGATCGAGCGATTGCCATGCACGGTGACGAACGAGGCGCCTCGATCCTTGAGCTGGCGCACGGCGGATCCCACCGTCGCCGGTATGTCGAAGAACTTGAGGTCGCAGAACACCTTCTTGTCGCGCTCGAGCATCCAGTCAAGCAGTTCGAAATACTCACCGCTCATCATGAGCTCGAGTCCGATCTTGTAAAAGGTGATCGCGTTGCCGAGCTCGTCGACAAGTGAGCGCGCCCGGTCGCAGTCGGGCACGTCCATCGCGAATATCAGGCGGTCTTTGCTGGGGATATCTTTGTGCTTCACGGAATTTCCTGGAGAGGGACAGTTTACTTAATTGCCAGGGCAATTAAGTAAACTGTCCCTTTAATTTCTACCGGCGGGATTCTATCAGTCCGTGATGGTTTCGTGTGCGGCGATCGCGTAGCGATCGGTCATGCCCGCGATGTAATCGGCAATGATTCGCGCCCGCTCCGCACCCTCCCGGCTTGCCGCGGCGTCCGCATATTCGCGCGGCATCTGCTCGACGTCGTCCGAATACGCCGTGAACAGGTCCTCGACAATGCGCTGCGCCCGCGCCGTCATCTCCAGCTTCTGCTCATGGCTGTACAGGTGCTGGCTGAGGAACCTCTTCATCGACAGGTGCTGACTGTGCATGGCCTCTGACATTGATACCAATGCCCTTCCTGCGTCCCGCACGTCGTCGATGGAAGCGGGCTGCGCCTCCTCGATACGCCGGCGTGTCTCCTCGACCAGGTCGGTGACGACCGCACCGATCATGCGACGGTTGATCTCGTAGATGAGACGGCGGTCCTCGAGTTGCGGGTACAGTCGCTGCACCTCGAGGTACTGCTCCTCGAACAGCGGCTGTTCGCGCAATTGCTCCAGGCTCAGAAGGCCCGCGCGGAAACCGTCGTCGACATCGTGATTGTTATAGGCGATCGCGTCCGCGATATCGGCGATCTGCGCTTCCAGCCCGGCGTGCTTGCGCTTGAGAAATCGCTCGCCGATGTCGCCGAGTTGTCTGGCATTGCGCGCGGAACAGTGCTTGAGAATGCCTTCGCGGGTTTCGAACATCAGGTTGAGCCCCGGGAAATCCGCATACTTGGCCTCGAGCTCGTCGACAACCCGCAGCGACTGCAGGTTGTGCTCGAATCCGCCGTAGTCGCGCATGCAGGCATTTAACGTGTCCTGCCCCGCGTGGCCGAACGGCGTATGGCCGAGATCGTGTGCCAGGCAGATCGCCTCGGTCAGCGGCTCGTTGAGGTTCAGTGCGACGGCCACGGTGCGCCCTATTTGCGATACCTCGAGCGAATGTGTCAATCGCGTACGGTACAGGTCACCCTCGTGATTGACGAAAACCTGTGTCTTGTAGACCAGTCGCCGGAACGCAGTTGAGTGGATGATTCGATCACGGTCGCGCTGGTATTCGCCACGATAAGTCGAGTGCGGTTCCTCGTATCGTCTGCCGCGACTCAGCAACTCGTCGGCAGCGTAAGGGGCAAGCCCCTGCTTCATGCTTGTGGCCCGATCAGTCGATGCAGTTTTTCTTCGTCGTAGTCGGAGGTCGCGAATGCCTCACCCAGGCTCTTCAGCAACACAAACCTCAGCTTTTTTCGTTGCACCTTCTTGTCCATGCCCATCGCGGCCAGCCAGTCGCCTGGTGCAATTGGCGGCGGTTCGACGGGCAGCCCCGCCGCAGCGACAAGCTTGCGCAAGCGGGCAACGTCGTCGACGTCGATGCCGCTCAGCTCGGCCGCCATGAGCATGCCTGCAGCGACGGCCTCGCCATGCAGCCACTCGCCGTATCCCTGGCAGCGCTCGATGGCATGCCCGAACGTGTGGCCGAAATTGAGAATCGCGCGACGCCCGGATTCGCGCTCATCCTCGGCGACGACCTCCGCCTTGAGCTCGCAGGACCGCCGGATCGCGTGCGCAAGCGCACTGGGATCCTTCCCGAGCAGCGCCTGGATATTGTCCTCGAGCCAGGTCAAGAACTCCGGGTCACAGATTGCGCCGTACTTGATTACCTCAGCAAGTCCGGCCCTGAGCTCCCGCTCGTCCAGGGTGTCGAGCGTATCTGTGTCTATAAGAACGAGCTGCGGCTGGTGGAACGCGCCGATCAGGTTCTTGCCCTGCTCGTGATTCACCCCGGTCTTACCGCCGACCGAAGAGTCCACCTGGGCCAGGAGCGTCGTCGGTACCTGGATAAAGGCAACGCCGCGCATGTAGCAGGCCGCCGCGAAACCGGCTATGTCGCCTACGACTCCGCCGCCAAGCGCGACGACCGTCGTATCCCGGCCCGCTCCTGTGCGCACCAGCTCGTCGAGTATTTGCTTTAGCGTCGCAACGGTCTTGAACGCCTCGCCGTCCGCGATCGTAAGGCTGCTTACGTCGCGACCGTCGAGATTCGGTAGCAATTTGTCGAGGTACAGCGGCGCGACGGTGTCGTTGCTGACGACGAGGCAGTCGGTGCCGCGAACATAGTCGGAAACAGTGAAATTGCCGCCAAGCAGTCCACGACCGATGACGATCGGGTAGCTGCGCTCACCGAGATCTACTTGAATGCGATGGGTGGTGGACATTCGTGAAGAGTACCGCAATCGGGCCGACGCGGGGTGGTTGTCGGCCAGCTACGATATCTGTTCAATGATCTCCTTCGCCACCGAATTCACCTTCCGGCCATTCGTATCGACAACGAGATCGGCAATCTCCCGGTACAGGGGGTCACGCTGTTGCAGCAGCGCCTCGAGCGTCTCACGACGATCGCCACTCTCGAGCAACGGCCGCTCGCGGCCCCTGTTCGTGCGCGACAGTTGCTGATCGACGCTGGTGTAAAGGTAGATCACGAAGCCGCGCCCTCCGAGGCGGCTGCGGCTCTCGGCGTTGATCACGGCGCCGCCGCCCGTCGCGAGTACGACACCATCCATCTTCGTAAGGTCGTCGATCGCGGCTGCTTCTCGCTTGCGAAAACCAGGTTCGCCCTCTTTCTCGAAAATGAACGGGATATCCACGCCCGTGCGCGATTCGACTTCGTCGTCGCTGTCTGCGAAAGCCAGATGCAACGAACGTGCAAGTTGGCGACCGACAGCGGACTTGCCTGCACCCATCGGGCCTACGAGAAAAATGTTTCTCGGGTGTTTCATTTACTGCGTTCCAAAGAGAAAGCCAACCCTAAGGTTGGCTTTCAGGTTCATCCTGGGAAGCACAAACTAGTAGATCGTTGCACCTTCTTCAAGAATCCTCGGTGTCACGAAGATCAGCAGTTCTGCCTTGTTGTCGAGGCGCGACTTACTCCGAAACAGCGTGCCGACACCCGGAATATCGCCGAGGAACGGCACTTTGTTGACCGTCTCACGACGCTCGGTCTCGTAGATACCGCCAAGTACGACGGTCTGGCCATCGGCCACGAGCACCTGGGTTTCGACGGAACGCGTATCGATACTCGGCACCGTACCACCAAGACCACCCGTTGAAATGACTTCACCAACGTTGTCCTTGCTGACGCGCAGATCCATGATGATGTTGTTGTCGGGCGTAATCTGTGGCGTTACGACAAGCTCGAGCACAGCTTCCTTGAACTGCACCGTCGTTGCGCCAGAAGAGGCAGACTGCTGGTACGGAATTTCCACACCCTGCTTGATCGTCGCTTCTTTCTGGTTTGCGGTAATTACGCGCGGCGTCGATACGATCTCACCACGACCTTCTGCTTCGAGCGCCGTCAGCTCGAGGTCGACCAGGTAGTCGGACTCGAGAACGGCCAGCGAGAAACGGCCCGCCGCATCAGCGATCGGCACGTTGACATTGTATCGATTGTTGAGAGTCGGGAGCTGGACCGGGTAGATCGTGCCATTGGCAGGATCGGCGAGGTTATCGAGTGCGGAACCGATCATCGTGTCGGTACCGGTGCCCGTACCGGAGATCGCCGTCAGGCCGTCGTCACTATTCTCGTCGAACGCCGTGACGCCCAGGCGCACACCGAGGTCGCGGCTGAAGTCGTCGTTGACAACGACGATGCGCGACTCGATCAGCACCTGCTTGATCGGAATATCGAGCGTGCGCACGAGGCGACGGATATCCTGCAGGCGCTCCGCCGTGTCCTGTACGAGCAGCGTATTGGTGCGCTCGTCCACGCCAACGCTGCCACGATCGGAGACCATCGCGGAGCCACCGCTCTCCGCCATAATCAGCGCAGCGAGGTCACTTGCTTTCGCGTAGTTGACCTGCAGGAACTCTGAGTACATCGGCTCGAGCTCACTGATGGCTTGTTTCGCCTCGAGGTCGGCCGTTTCGCGCGCGGCAATCTCTTCGGCCGGAGCCACCATGATGACGTTGCCATTCTGGCGCATGTCGAGGCCCTTGGTCGTCATTACGATATCGAGCGCCTGGTCCCAGGGTACGTTCCTGAGGCGCAGCGTGACGTTACCCTGCACCGTGTCGGAGACCACGATATTCTTGCCTGAAGTCTCGGCCAGCAGCTGCAGTACGGCGCGCGTCTCGATGTCCTGGAAGTTCAGCGTCAGGCGCTGACCTTCGTATTCCTTGGTTTCC
>Ga0209567_10001003_pt1 | contig 15110 bp, 15 predicted proteins | sample COG_12_FD_184756 | JGI IMG/M metagenome (GOLD analysis project Ga0209567, IMG submission 184756) | Pelagic marine sediment microbial communities from the LTER site Helgoland, North Sea, for post-phytoplankton bloom and carbon turnover... | ecosystem: Environmental > Aquatic > Marine > Neritic...
CATCCGGAGCGACTGCCCGTCGACGGCTTGCTCGCGCTGACGCCGGGTCGGCAGAAAAATCTCATTCGCCTCGCGCTGCGTCTCCTGGGTCTGCCGACACCGACGGCTTTGCAACTGGAGCGCGTCCTCGGCGAGGTACTTCCAGCGCGCGCAGATGCGCAACCCCACGTCAGTTGGCCGGGCGCGTCGGTGCGTCGCTATAGAAATGGACTCTATTTGCTTCCCGAAGTGCTGGCTGCAGCGCCGGTTGCCGCGTCGATTGATACCGACAGCGTGGCGCTGGGCGCCGGCCTGGGCGTGCTGAATTTTGAGTCCGGCGCCGCACGAGGGCTGTCCGCGGAGCTGCTGGAGCGCGGACTGCGGCTGGATATTCGCCAGGGCGGGGAAGAAATTCAGCCGTATGGTCAAAGACATACGCGCAAACTGAAGAAATTGCTTCAAGAAGAGGGGGTGGTTCCGTGGATGCGGGATCGCCTGCCGCTTGTCTACTCGGGAGAGCGGTTGGTCGCGGTTGCGGACCTCTGGATTGCCGCCGACGCGAGCAGTGAACCTGGCGTTGGTATCCGCTGGAGTGATCGGCCCGCTTTGCATTAAGCCGGATGAATCATTGTGAAGGTGCATGCTCTTCGGTAGACTTTAATACCGTCTTTTATCCAACGACGGCGCGGACACGAAGGGTTGGAGAAAGCACACCGCTGGCAAGGCAGTGCTTTGATCCGACCCTTTTTCGTTGCTGAGTTAATCACATGGGCATGAGGCCCTGAGCTCACACATGACATCTTATGTTTTCATCACCGGTGGTGTGGTTTCTTCCCTCGGGAAGGGCATCACGTCGGCATGCCTCGGCGCCATCCTGGAAGCGCGCGGACTCACGATCAGCATGATCAAGCTCGATCCCTACATTAACGTGGATCCGGGCACGATGAGCCCGTTCCAGCACGGCGAGGTTTTCGTCACCCATGACGGGACAGAGACGGATCTCGACCTGGGACACTACGAGCGCTTCGTGCGCACTGCGAAGGGTGGGCGTCACAGCAACTACACGACCGGTCGAATCTACGAGAGTGTCATCGCCAAGGAACGCCGCGGCGACTATCTTGGTGCGACCGTGCAGGTGATCCCGCACATCACGAACGAGATCAAGGAAAGCGTACAAAAGGGTGCCGGCGACGCCGACATCTGCCTGGTTGAGATCGGTGGCACGGTTGGCGATATCGAGTCGCTTCCGTTTCTCGAGGCCATTCGGCAGATGGGCGTCGAGCTTGGCCATGATCGGGTCGTCTATGTACACCTGACGCTGGTGCCGTACATCCCGACGAGCTCGGAAATCAAGACCAAACCGACGCAGCATTCAGTCAAGGAGCTGCGCTCTATCGGTATCCAGCCGGACATACTCGTCTGTCGATCGGAACGGCCGCTCCCCTCGGATGAGCGTAAGAAGATCGCGTTGTTTACGAACGTTCCCGAGAAGGCCGTTATCTCGGCCTACGACGCCGACGACCTGTACAAGATCCCGGCGATGATGCATGAGCAGGGGCTGGATGGAATCGTCGCACGCCAGCTCGGCCTGGACCTGCCGAAAGCAGACCTCGGCGAGTGGGACGCCGTCGTCGAGGCGAAACAGAATCCGACGGCATCCGTCGATATCGCAATGGTCGGCAAGTACATGGATCTCAAGGATTCCTACATCTCGCTGGTCGAAGCGCTACAGCACGGAGGCATTCATACGCGCACCCGGGTCAACCTGCATTTCATCGAGTCGACGGACATCGAGGAGGAAGGCCTCGCCGTGCTCGAGTCGATGGACGGTATCGTCGTGCCGGGTGGCTTCGGCGATCGCGGTGTCGAGGGTAAGATCCAGGCGGTACGCCTGGCCCGTGAGAAACATATTCCGTACCTCGGTATCTGTCTCGGCATGCAGGTCGCTGTGATCGAGGCCGCGCGCAACCTGGCGGGGCTCGAGGGCGCGATGAGCACCGAGTTCGACCTGAGCACACCGCACCCGGTCGTCGGCCTGATCACCGAGTGGCAGGACGCGAGTGGTGGTGTTGAAGAGCGCGACGAGGCATCTGAACTGGGCGGTACGATGAGGCTCGGTGGCCAGAGTGTATCGCTCGTGGACGGTTCATTGGCGGCAAACAGCTACGGCGCTACCGACATCGTCGAACGTCACCGGCATCGCTACGAGGTCAACAACAATTACCGCGACCGCCTGTCGGACGCCGGACTCATATTCTCAGGGCTGTCCGTTGACGATCTCGTCGAAATGGTCGAGATCGAGGATCACCCGTTCTTCCTGGCCAGCCAGTTCCATCCCGAATTTACGTCGAATCCGCGCGATGGGCATCCGCTGTTCAAGAGCTTTATCGCGGCCGTGCGTGCGCACGCCGAGAGAAGCGAACTGCCGGAGGTCGCGCAGGGATGAAACTTTGTGGCTTCGAGGTTGGCAATGAGCGACCGATCTTCCTGATCGCCGGTACCTGCGTTGTGGAAAGCGAGCAAATGACGCTGGATACAGCAGGCACGCTCAAGGAAATCACGACGGAGCTTGGCGTTCCGTTCATTTACAAGTCGTCATTCGACAAGGCGAACCGCAGTTCGCGCGATGGTTTTCGCGGCCCTGGCATGGAAGAGGGGCTGCGCATTCTTGGTGAGGTCAAGAAACAGCTCGGCCTGCCGGTTCTCACCGACGTGCACGAGGACACTCCCATGAATGAGGTCGCTGACGTCGTGGACGTACTGCAGACACCCGCATTCCTCTGCCGACAGACGAATTTCATCCTGCGTACAGCCGCGACGGGTCTGCCAGTGAACATCAAGAAGGGACAGTTCCTGTCCCCGTGGGAAATGCAGAACGTTGTCGACAAGGCAAAGTCGACCGGTAATGACAACATCATGGTCTGCGAGCGTGGATTCTCGTTCGGCTACAACAACCTTGTTTCAGATATGCGCAGCCTCGCCGTCATGCGCGGCACCGGCGCGCCGGTGGTCTTCGATGCGACCCACTCGGTGCAACAGCCGGGAGGACTCGGTACCGCCTCGGGTGGCAAGCGCGAGTTCATCCCGGTGCTAGCACGTGCCGCGGCCGCGGCAGGTGTTGCTGGATTCTTCATGGAAACGCACCCGGACCCGGCCACAGCGCTCAGTGATGGCCCTAATGCCTGGCCGCTCGACAAGATGAAACAATTGCTTGAGACGCTTATGTCGCTCGACCAAACAGTCAAACAACACGGCTACCATGAGGCGGATTATGGCCTCGGAGTACCCGACTCGCCCTGATAACTGGAAAGAAAATGATCAAGATTACGGAATTACGTGGTCGGGAGATTCTCGACTCACGCGGTAACCCTACTGTTGAAGCGGACGTCACGCTTGCGGATGGCACCATGGCACGCGCGCTCGTCCCGTCAGGCGCGTCTACCGGTACGCGCGAAGCCGTCGAACTGCGCGACGGCGACAAATCGCGCTATCTCGGCAAAGGCGTGCTGAAGGCTGTCGCCAATGTTAACGGCGCGTTGCGCGATGCGCTGCTCGGCCGGGAATTCGCTAACCAGCGAGCGCTTGACCAGGCGATGATCGATCTCGACGGCAGCGACAACAAGGGCAATCTCGGTGCGAATGCGCTGCTGGCGATCTCGCTGGCCGCAGCGCGGGCCGAAGCGGCGTCCAATGGTGTCTCCTTGTTCCGCCATCTCGGCAACGGCACCACGATGCCCGTGCCGATGATGAACATCATCAACGGCGGCGCGCATGCGGACAACAGTGTCGATATCCAGGAGTTCATGATCCTGCCCGTCGGCGCGCCGAACTTCGCCGAAGCATTGCGCTACGGCGCCGAGATATTCCACAGCCTGAAGAGTGTATTGAAGGGGCAGGGACTCAATACCGCCGTTGGCGACGAGGGCGGCTTTGCGCCTGACCTGCCATCGAATCGCGCAGCACTGGATACGATCATGACGGCGATTGAGAAGGCCGGCTACAAGGCCGGCGATGACATTCTGCTGGGCCTCGATGTGGCCAGTTCCGAATTCTACAAGGATGGCGTCTATGACCTCGAGTCCGAGGGGAGGCAGTTCGATGCGTCAGGATTCACCGATTTCCTGGCGGAACTGGCCGATTCCTACCCGATCATCACGATCGAGGACGGCATGGACGAGAGCGACTGGGACGGCTGGGCGGAGCTCACGCGCAAGCTGTCGGATCGCGTTCAACTCGTCGGCGACGACCTGTTTGTCACGAATACGTCGATCCTGAAACGGGGTATCGACGAGAATATTGCCAATTCGATATTGATAAAACCCAACCAAATCGGTACCTTAAGCGAAACTCTTGATGCAATTACTATGGCAGACGAAGCGGGTTACTCCGCGGTGATCTCGCATCGGTCCGGCGAAACGTCGGATGCAACGATCGCAGACATCGCAGTTGGGACCCAGGCGACGCAAATCAAGACCGGTTCCCTGTCCCGGTCTGACCGCATCGCCAAGTACAACCAGCTGCTACGCATCGAAGAGGAATTGGGCGAAGAAGCAGGGTATGCAGCGCGCGATGCGTTCTCCGTGAAGGTCGGATAACGCAGCACGGCGAAGGTTGGGGTACAGCTTGAACGGTTCACGCTGGTTACTGGTGTTGTTAGCGATTGCCGGGCTCGGTTTGCAGGCCGAACTCTGGTTTTCCGACGACGGCTATCGCAAGACGCTGAAATTGCGCGAGGCAGTTGCAAGCCAGAGTGATCTCAATGATTCTCTGCGTGACCGCAATGCGGCGCTCGATGCCGAAGTGATCAATCTCAAGCAGGGCCGCGACGCTGCAGAGGAGCGTGCCCGAACCGACCTCGGCATGATCGGCAAGTCGGAAACCTTCTACCAGGTCGTGCCGGTCGCCAGCGCCTCGAACTAGGAACTCCCAATGTCACTTCCGGATTGGGCCCGTGCATACGGTGCTCCGTTGTTTGCCGCGCGTATTCGCACGAGCCCCGAGGACTTTGAGGTCATCGAAGAGCTCGGTTTCGAGTTCACGGGCGATGGCGAGCACGACTACCTGTGGATTGAGAAGACAGGCACCAATACCGAGTGGCTCGCGCGGCAGCTCGCGCGGTTTGCCGACGTGCCCGCCAGGGATATCGGTTACGCCGGACTCAAGGATCGCCATGCCGTCACACGGCAGTGGTTCAGCGTGCCGCGCTGGAATTCACCCGACTGGGCTGCGCTGGACACTGATGGGGTAGAGCTCCTCGATGTGCGCCGTCATAGCAAGAAGCTACGCAGGGGTGCGCACAAATCCAACGCTTTCAGGATCGTATTACGCGGCAGTGACGTTGCGAATTACACGGAGAAACTCGAAGAGCGAGTCAGGGTCATTCGCGACAAGGGCGTGCCGAACTACTTCGGAGAGCAACGCTTTGGCCGCGACGGGGCGAACCTCGGGTTGGCGGATGCATGGGCGCAGGGCAAACGCCTGCCGCGTCACAAACGCAGCATCGCGATTTCTACGATAAGGTCCTTTGTATTCAACGAATCACTTGATTCGCGCGTTCTCGATGGCACCTGGAACACGCTGGTGCCTGGTCACAAGGCAAACCTCGACGGAACTGCCAGCGTATTCGATGTTGACGAAGTCGATGAAGAGCTGCTGCAGCGCTGCGCGGCGATGGATATTCATCCCGCCGGCGAACTCGTGGGCGATGGATCTGAAACGGGTCCGGAGGAATGGCTATCCGCCCTGGGCCGGGCGCGCGTCGACAGGGGGACAAGGAGCCTGCGACTGAGAGTCGATGGACTGTCCGTGCAGGCGAGTGGTGATGCCGCCGTCCTGTCGTTCACGCTCGGCCGGGGCGCCTTCGCAACGTCAGTTTTGCGAGAGATCGCGCAGGCGACAACTGCCTGACGGTTTAGATGTCGCGGCCGGTCGGCCTAGTCCTGCAGGAACGACTTCAGCTCGACGAGGTGTTTCTCGTAATTCTTCCACCGCGCGACTGAGGTGCTGTAGATCCCTTGCCTGACTTGCCAGCTACTGGGTGTGACGACTGAGCGCTCGGTTCTGTCGAAGTGGAGACACTCGTCCTCCCAGGGCAGGTCACAGAACGCGATGAGTTCCTTCGAAATGGCTTCAAGGTTTCCGACCAGGTCTTCGTACTGAAGCTCCAGGTACGCCGTCGGCAAGACCGCAGCCCAGTGCTTCATGAGTCGTCGGTATTCCTTGTAGTACTGCCCAAAGTGCATCAGGTCGTTGGTGAAGTCATTGCCCATCTTGAACGACATGGTGTAGCAGGAAATCGCCACGTCCAACGGCTCACGCAGACAATGAATGATCTTCGCGTTGGGAAACAGTATCGAGATCAGTCCCAGCTGAATACAATTTAGCGGGTACTTATCGGTGATGCGACTCGCGGATTCCGGGCTCTTCCTGGTCAGGCCATCCAGGTAGATGCCGCACAAGTGCTCTATGGATTCCTGTTCGACAGGCAGGTTGACCCGGTCCGCAATGGCCGGCATGTATCCCAGTTCACCTGCGCCGTAAACCGCAGAGTGACTGGACAGGATTTGCTCCACCAATGAGGTGCCGGTTCTCGGCAATCCGACTACAAAGACCGGGCGCTCATCCTGGTTGCCAAATGTGGCGAGCCGCTCGATATTCTCGCTTGTGTAGAAACTGATGAGATCGTCGAACTGGCGCGAGTAGCTGTCCACATCGAACGGCTTGGCGCGGGCCTTCTGAAACTCGTTGCTGTTGCGGAAGTATTGAAACGCGGTGTCGTAGTCTTGTGCCTTGTCAAAATACTTGCCCAGGGCATGTTCAAGCCTGATCCGGGTATCCGGCGACAATCCGCCTTGCCTCACCGCCTCGCGAGCCGCGTTGATCTGCGCCTCACTGGCACTGTGAGCAGGGGAATTCAACAATGCAGCAAGCGACTCGTAGTACTTCGGTTGAATCTGAAGCGCCGCCAGGTAACTGGCATTCGCATCCTCGAACTTGCCGAGTTGTTCGAACAACACACCGAGATGATGATGCGCAAGAAAGTTTGCGGCGTCATACTCGGTCGCCTTGGTCAGCCATTCGATCGCGTCCCAGTGGCGCCCAAGCGCGTTGAGTGTGATGCCGTAATTGAATACACAAACCGGATCTCTGGGCTCTATCGCCCTGGCTCGCTCATAATGCGCCAATGCCGCCTCGAGGTCCCCGGCATGCCGGAGACAGTTCGCGAGATTATTAATGGCGTGAAAGTGGTTGGCATCGCATTCAAGCGCTTGCCGAAAGGATTCTTCGGCATTTTCGTAGTTGCCGAGTTGAATGTATACCTGCCCCAGGTGATTGAGTGCGTCCGGGTTTTCGGGATTGACCTCCAGCGAACGTCGAATAAGTCTCAGCGCGTCTTCAAATTTGGCGGACTGCTGCGCCATCAATCCCATGTAGTGCAACGCGTCAGCGTGCAGCGGCATGACGCGCAAGACATCTGAGTACACCGCGAACGCTTCCGCGATCTGGCCAGACTTGTGCTTCTGAAAGGCGTTGGCGACCTCTCGATCCAGCTCTTTCTTAGTTCGTTTGTCTGCGGCGGGTTCCGTCATAGCCTGATTATGCACGACGGTCCTGCGTGTTCAACGAGTCAATTCCAGCTAGTTGGTGCCGGGGCACTCGCGTGCTTCCCCCTGGGTCTCCGGGATTTGAGGCAGGTTCTCCGCGTCGACGACGGGATCCGTCCAGTCGTCCCCCCAGATGCACTCCCAGAAATAGCTGCGCCTGAAATAGAACTCCCAGGCAGCCTGCCGGCGCTGGAGAAACGGTACGCCGTAGAGGCGCTGCATCGCTTCCAGTTCGCGTGAATACCTCAAGGGGCCGGCATCGACAGGGTCGAGCCCCATGGCCACGATGATTTCCGCTATTTCTTCCTTCGCCTCGCGATCGTCCGCGGCCATCGGAATCGTGACCGGTCCGCCAACAACGTCCGGATCATCGATCACGTAACTTGCCTGCAGTGCGAATGTCTTGACGACGCGCGCGCCGGGGTTCCACTCCTGGATCATCTCTGCGCTGGAGGTCTCGAGCATCGGCTCGTAATAGCCGTCATCGGCTTGCCTGTGTGGAAAGGAAATGTCGATGACGATCTTGCCGTCCAGTGGCCCGAGATTCTGAGCGACTGTTTCCATCGGCGGCCAGGGTACGGCCAGGATGACAATATCACCGGCCTGTGCGGCTTCTCGCTGTGTCGTAGCGATGGCATCGCCGCCCGTCTGCCGGGCCACCCTCTGTGCCTTCTCTCCCTCCGGATTTCGTGATCCGAAAACAACCTTGTATCCGAGTTCGACGAAGCGCGGTCCAAGAGAATCTCCCATGTCGCCCGTGCCGATAATCGCCACTGTCGGTTTTGTCTCGCTCGACTCGGCGCCCGCGGAAAAGATACACAGGACTGCCAACAGAGCGACTGCTCTAATCGTCATTGCTTGATTCACTTCAATTCCTCAATTGCTCGATAGGCCTGGCCGACGGCGGACTCGAACATTGCACTACCGCCCGCATCGGCGTTCGCGATCGTAATGCGACCAAAGGGTTTGCGTCCCTGCACGTTCGGACGTCGTTCATCGTTCCTGCCGCCAAGCCATGGGTCGCCCAGATCGCTAAAGGCATCCGTATAGCCATGGGCCCAACGATTGACCGTTATACCGGCGATATCCTCTGCCGGATCGAAGCCGCCTTCCGACAACAGGCTGGTCAGCTGCTCCCGTATCTGACGCTCGATGACCTCGAACGGTGTGGCCAGCAGTTCATGCCGCCCGATGCGCCGCTGCTCGCGCGGTGACAGGCCCGCATTGTTAATGTGGACGAAGCGTTCCATGTGAACGATAACGGGTTCATCGGGACTGTTCGGGTACTTCTGGCCACCGTAACTCACGGGGAAGTCGAGCATGGCGACAGGATGGTAGCTGCCAGAGGCTACAACGGCGCCTATGCCCAGATTTTTCCAGGCACGCCAGTTGTTTAGCGCCACCGAGGTATAGAGGATTGGCGCCTTGACCCCTTTGGATAATGCCTCGCGCTGGACCTCGGGCAGTTCGGGGCACAGTGACGGAATGATTGCGTTGAAGCACGCAAGTACACAGTGCCTGGCGTGGACTCGGTACGCGCTACCACCCTGCACGTAGTCGATACCGACCCGTTTCGCCGTCTTCGGGTCACCGTCGTGCCGAACGCTGACAGCCGTACTGTTGAGTCGCATGCGTACTGGCGATTCAGGCTGGTCCAGCTTGCTGTAATCAAAATCGGCTTCGAGCACATCTTCCGGCGACGATCCGGGCGCGACGTGGGGAACCATTTTTCGTATCAGCAATCGCGCGACTGACGCATTACCGTCGGGAAAGTGATGAATATACGGCTCGTCTTCCTGGTAGCCGGTCAGACCGGCTGCCTTCGCGCCGGGTAGCCAACCGTAGTCGATGGCGTCGCCCACCGACACGGCTTCAATACCCGTGCCCATATCCAGTGGCAGGTCCTGCAACATGGCAAATACTTCCGGTTCGCGAATGTCGAAATAGCGTTCAAGGAAGTCGCGATAACTGATGCTATACAGGTACACCTCCCGTTCTTCATCAGGCAGGTCCACCTTGAGTTCGTCAGTCGTCAACAATCGCAGGAGCTCTGTACGAGCCGCGTCCGACATAGGCATCTGCGCCACGGCCTCGGCCGGTGACACATTCGCGTCGGCAAGCGGCAAGTATTTGAGGCAGCCGAGTTCGAAGCGGACGAGACGGTCGACACCCCAGTCCTCGCTTCTGAACTGGATTCCGGCTGCCAGCCCATGTCGCTTGAAGAACTGCTGATCGTAGGCAGCCCCGAGTTGATCGGTATCGATGTCCAGGTCGCTGAGGATCGACCGGGCGACCTCGGGATAGAACGAAGGATCCTGTAGCGACTGGCTGCCACCGTAGCCGATATGAGTGCGTCCCCCGATGTTGAACTCGTTGCGCTTGGCGTGGCCGCCAAAATCATCGTGGTTGTCGAGCAACAGGATTCGGGCCTGCGGATTATCCTTCAGGTAGAAATGAGCGGCTGCCAGCCCGCTGAGGCCGGCACCAACGACAACAAGATCATAGACTCCGGAGTCAGGCTCCGTGACCGGCCCCCAGTCGCGTTTGCCCTCACGAGCCAGGTGATGGGCGACGTCAAATGAGCCATCGTGATTACCGCGCATACCGGTCAGCGCTGGCGGGTAGTAGTGGCGGCCCGCAATTTCAGCGGCGAGTACCTCGTCGGCAAATGCGCGACCCGGAACAAACGACGCCGCCGCAACCGCGCCGAACCCGTGCAGGATATCGCGTCGAGTAAATGGCCGAGCCATCTATCTTTTTTGCCGAGCCGCGAAGTAGGACATGATGAGAAACGACGTCACCATGCCAATAACCAGGATCGTCACCGAAATCTTGCCGCGGTGTGCTGTTTCGGTGGTCCAGACATCACCGTGTTCCAGCCAGTACAGGATGTACATGGAAATCAGCCAGGGCGTCATGGCAACGGCGACCTTGAGCGCCCGCCTGGCCTGCGTTTGCAGAGCGTTCAGCATCGCCCGATACTAGCACGCACGATTCGAGCGTCTTCTTGACCTATCGGGACAGTCGATTGGCAGAGGGCAGGATGAGAAACTACAAGGCGTGTGTCCCTCTCATACGCAAGCGATTGAAATTCATGAGCATAGCGCTGCAGACATTCCTGAAACACAAGGCCGTTAACGGCTGGCGATTGTTCTGGCTCATCTCGATTCCGATGTCGATCATCATGGTCATCGCCATGACGGGCGTCGACCTGTCCACCGGGCCGGGTGTCTCGGCAATGATCGGGTTTTCCGTACGCTGGGCCGTGCCATTCATATTCCTGGTCGTCGCGATATCGTCTCTGCAAATCCTGTTTCCGGGACCGATTCCTATGTGGCTGCTGCGCAATCGCAAGTACATCGGATTGTGTTTTGCGGTCGCGATGGCCTGGCAAGGGATCTTCATATTCACGATGTCATTGTTCTTTCGTGATTACTACTACGAGGACATCTACTTTCTTCGTGACGAGCTGGAAGGAAGTGTGGGTTACATCTTCCTTGTCGCCATGGTCGTGACGTCGTTCCAGTTTGCTCGTAAGCACCTGTCGTCGAAACAGTGGAAGATCATCCACAAGAGCGGCCTCTATTTCCTGTGGGCCTATCCATTCAGCGTTTACTGGTGGAATCTTTACTACTACGAGAACCCACAACCCATCGACTACGTGTTCTACCTGATGGGATTTCTCGCATTCGCGTTGAGGATAGCGGCCTGGCGCAAGCAACGTGTGCAGAAGGCGCGCAAGGAAGCGCCGGGCTACAGCGTGCCCCTGGTACCGAGGATGCTCGGCAGTGCCAGCGTCGCTTTCGGCCTGGTTGTGGCAGCCACAGGCCTGCAATGGCGAGTGCCGGTATCGGAGTTCCTGACCGGGCCGGAATGGTCCGCCAGGCTCGAACTGTGGCTGCCGTACTGGCCCTTCGAGCCCTTCCTATCGCTCTTTATTATCGGGTTTGGCGCGATGCTCCTGTCGATGCAGCCAAAACAGGCGGCCGCTCCCCAGGAGAGCCGTAGCTAGGCTGAAGTCCAGTATCGCTACGGCCACAAGCCCGGCGTAATGTCCCTGGGCCTGCCGCGAGAGAACTCCGGCCAGCGTGATCATCAGGATCAGGAAGAAGTAGAAACGGGGCCGGTAGGCCTGCCATAGCCTGCCGTGTTCCAGCGTAGCTATGCGGTCGAGGTTCCGGCGGCAGGCCTTCTCGAAGATCAGCACGGTCTTGATGCCACCGATCAGCAGGCCTGCGGGAATAGCCAGCCATATCCAGTTCACCCCGGGCCGCAGGGCACCGGCCTGGAGGAGCAGGCTGCTGCCTTTGAGCAGCAGAATAAGGCCGCCACAAAACCAGATGATCCCGGCGACGAGCCTGATCCCGCGTTCGGAACGATCGTGATGGCTATTCAAGAGTCTTGCAGGAGCACGTAGACCGCACCGGTTCCGCCGTCGACCTGGGGCGTGGATACAAATGCCAGGACGCTGTCCCACTTCCTGAGCCAACGATTGACGGCATTCTTGAGCACCGGTCCGCGTTCGCCGGAGCCGTGGCCTTTGCCATGCACAATGCGCACACAGTACTTCCCCTGGGAGGCGTTGTATTCGATGAAATCAGTGAGTCTCGGCTTGGCCTCGGCAACGGTCATACCATGGAGATCGAGTTCAGCCTGCACGCTGTAGCCGCCCCGCTGTAGTTTTCGCATCGTGCGTTTGCCGACATGCGGGCGATGAAATCGCAGAGCCGCGCCGTAGCCATGCTCGATCGTATCGATGTCGTCTTCGAGACTTTCGGACAGTACCTTGCGCTCATCTGCCCGGGAGAAGCGAGCTTTCGGTTTTGGCTTCTTTTTCTCGGCAGGGACGCGCGCCTCGCTCCGGAGCGGTTTCGTGCCTCGCATCGCCTGCTGAAATTCGTCGGTGTCTTTCTTGCTCACGGTGTCGCCCTTGAGGCTATGGTGTGCGCTGAACAACCGGTATAGTGAGCGCGTCTCCGAGGCCAATCAAGGCTCCGCTCGTCAAAATTCTTAATGAAAAGCCTCACCCAGAATGAAAATCCTCGTAAGTAACGACGACGGGTATCTCGCCACAGGTATCAATTCGCTGATCGACGCGCTCGAGCGGGTCGCGGATGTCGTTGTGGTCGCGCCGGATCGAAACCGCTCGGCGGCGAGCAACTCGCTGACCCTGTCGACCCCGCTGCGGGTCAGTCAATACGCGGAGAACCGCTACAAGGTCGACGGCACGCCCTCGGATTGTGTGCACCTCGCGCTGACGGGCTTTCTCGACGATGAGCCGGACCTCGTTGTATCCGGCATCAATCACGGTGCTAATCTCGGTGACGACGTGATCTATTCCGGCACCGTGGCTGCCGCGATGGAAGGGCGCTTCCTCGGTTTGCCGACGATCGCGGTGTCTCTCGTGGGGCAGACGCTCGTTGGGTCCAGGCTGGAACATTTCGATACCGCTGCGCGTGTCGCCGTCGAACTGGTCCAAAAGCTCGAGCGCGCGTCGCTGGCTCCCGATACGGTCCTCAACGTCAACGTGCCGGATCGGCCCTATGCGGAGCTCAAGGGAATTCGTGCTACGCGCCTTGGTTTTCGTCACAAGTCAGAGCAGATTCTCACCGATACGGATCCCTACGGCCGGCCGATCTACTGGGTTGGGCCGGCAGGCGAGGGCCAGGACGCCGGTGATGGAACCGATTTTCACGCGGTCGAGCAGGGCGCAGCATCGGTTACGCCCCTCAAGGTCGACCTGACCCGGCATACCGCCGTGGCAGGCATCGAGGAGTGGCTGGCGCGATGATTGACGTCCGCCAGGGAATCGGCATGACGTCGCGCCGCACGCGCGACAGGCTCGTCCAGCGCCTGCGGGACCAGGGGATTCACAATGAAGCGGTGCTCGAACAGATACGCAATGTGCCGCGCCACCTGTTCATGGACGAAGCGCTGGCCAGCCGCGCCTACGAGGACACAGCGCTGCCAATAGGCCTGGGGCAGACGATCAGCCAGCCTTACGTTGTCGCTCGCATGACCGAGGCTTTGCTGGATGGTTTCGAGGGCGAGAAGGTACTCGAAGTCGGCACCGGTTGCGGCTACCAGACGGCGGTGCTGGCGCCGCTCGTCAAGCAGATCTACACGATCGAGCGGATCCCGGAATTACTGCGCAAGACCAGGCAGCGGCTGCGCGACCTGGATATCTACAATGTACAGTTCAAGCCCGGCGACGGTTGGGAAGGCTGGCCCAAGTACGGCCCTTACGACGGCATCATCGTGACGGCGGCACCGGACGAAGTCCCGCAGAAGCTGCTGAACCAGCTCTCGCCGGGCGGCCGCCTCATTATCCCGGTCGGGCCGCAGGGCATACAGGACCTGGTGATGATCACGAACCGCAACGATCACTACGAACAGGTGTCGTTGGGCGCCGTCAGCTTTGTGCCGTTAGTCAAGGGTAAATAACATTTTATTATCAAAATGATAGACAATTTAATTAAAGTAGATTCTGCATGAGTTTGTTTCGTCCCCTGTACGACAAGGTCCTCGCCTGGTCGCGTCATCCCCATGCAGAGCGCTATCTCGGCGCCATGAGCTTCGCCGAGTCCTCGTTCTTTCCGATTCCCGTCGATGTCATGCTGGCCCCGATGTGCCTCGCCGATCGGGAGAAGTGGATGCGCTTCGCACTGATTGCCACGGTGTTTTCTGTTCTGGGCGGTCTTGGTGGTTACGCCATCGGTTGGGGTATGTTCGAGGCGATCGAGCCCTGGCTGCGCGAATCACACTACTGGGCGGCCTATGAAAAGGCCCGTATGTGGTTTGACGACTACGGCGTATGGGTCGTCTTTGTCGCCGGGTTCTCGCCCATTCCGTACAAGGTCTTCACGATCGCCGCGGGCGTCGCCGCTTTGTCGCTGCCGGGCTTTTTCATCGGCTCACTCGTCGGTCGTGCCGCGCGCTTCTTTCTCGTCGCGGGGCTCGTCCGCCTGGGTGGCGAGCGCTTCGAGGCATCGCTGTCGACGCACATCGAACGCGTCGGCTGGGCTGTCGTCGTGATCAGCGCGGTCGCTATCGCGTGGCTTATGATGCGGGGCTAATGGTCTCCCGCACGTTCATCATTCTGCTTCTATGCGCGGTTCTCACGTCCTGTAGTGGCCAGTCCACGTGGCAGGATGGTTCCCAGACACATATCGTCCGCCGCGGTGAGACCCTGTTTTCTATCTCCTGGCGTTACGGCAAGAATCCCGACGATGTCGCGCGTTGGAACAAGCTCGGAGATGGCTCATTGATTTATCCCGGGCAGGTGATCTACCTGGCGCCGCCGAGTGGCACGACCAGTCGCACAAGCACCGCAAGCCGGCCGAGTTCCAGGCCCCTGCCACAGATCCCGGCGCAGCCCGCGCCAAAGTGGTCGTGGCCGACCGCCGGCAGGATTAACGTGGAATTCGGCGCAAAGCCAGGAACGGGCACAGGTGTGTTGATCAACGGCAAGATCGGGCAACCCATAGTCGCTGCGGCTTCCGGGCGAGTCGTCTATTCGGGCAGTGG
>Ga0209567_10001007_pt1 | contig 15039 bp, 12 predicted proteins | sample COG_12_FD_184756 | JGI IMG/M metagenome (GOLD analysis project Ga0209567, IMG submission 184756) | Pelagic marine sediment microbial communities from the LTER site Helgoland, North Sea, for post-phytoplankton bloom and carbon turnover... | ecosystem: Environmental > Aquatic > Marine > Neritic...
CGGCGACGGTAACGAATCGAGCATTACCGCTGCGGCGATTACCACTCCGTCAACGACTCCAATGAGCGCAACGTTCGACCTGACAGGAGTTGCAGTACCTGACGATACCTATCGCGTCCGCTTGCTGGGAAGTGGCGCTTCGCTGATTCTCGATATCGACGCAAACGCACTCGACGGTGAGTTTTCTGGCGCGTTTCCGTCCGGTGACGGAAGTGAGGGTGGAGACTTCGAGGCGACCTTTACAGTCGCGACACCGGCCGCCGGGCCGACGCTTGCCGATATTCAGGCAGCAGTCTTTACGCCGACCTGCGCCACCGCGGGATGCCATACGGGCGCGAGCCCGCCACAGGGCTTACGCCTGGACGACGGCTTCAGCTTCGACAATCTCGTCGGTGTCGCAAGCAATGAGGTTCCATCAATATTGCGAGTCGCACCTACCGACCCTGACAACAGTTACCTGGTACAAAAAATCGAAGGAACGGCTGCCGTCGGCTCGAGAATGCCTCTCGGTGGCGGTGCGCTGGACCAGGAATTGATCGATGATATCAGGCAATGGATTCAAGACGGTGCGAACCCGTAGGCTGGTACTGGTGGTCGCGCTGCTCATCGCAGCGTCGGCCACGGCTCAGGCGGAACCCTACCTCGCGGTGTTCAAAGGCATGCAATGCTCTGCATGCCACACCCACCCGGGCGGTGGTGGAAAACGCAATGTGTACGGTAACGCTTTCGGCCAGACGGAATTGCCTGCTACACGTATCGGCGACGAGCAGGCCGCCATCTGGACCGGCGAGTTAAACCGTTGGTTTGCTGTCGGCGGCGATTTGCGTGCAGACTATGAATACATCGATACGCCAAACCAGTCCGAGTCATCGGAGTTCGATGTATCCCGCGGGACCGTCTATCTCGAAGCCAACCTGATCCCGAACAGGCTGCAGTTATACGTGGACCAGCAGTTCGCGCCAAACGGCAGTCTTAATCGGGAAGCCTACGTCAGAATAAATTCCAGCGACGGCAAATGGCTGCTGGCGGCAGGACAGTTCTACCTGCCATACGGTCTGCGGCTACAGGACGATTCCGCGTTCGTTCGCCAGGCAACCGGTATCACCTTCGCCAATCCGGACCGGGGCCTGCAGGTCGGGTACGAGGCCGGTCCATGGTCCACAATGGTGTCGGTAACGAATGGTACGGGCGGCGGGTCGGAGATTGATACGGGCAAGCAGGTAAGCTTGCTTTCTACCTACGTGCAATCCGGCTGGCGTGTCGGTCTTAGTCTGAACACAAACGACGCCGATGCCGGTGATCGTGAGATGGCGGGTCTGTTTACCGGCCTGCGAACCGGTCCGCTCGTATGGCTCGTCGAAGTCGACTGGATTCAGGACGACCAGCCATCGGGACCAACTGTCGATTCCCTGGTGGGCCTTATAGAGGCCAACTGGCTACACCGGAAAGGCAATAATTTAAAGCTCGCCTACGACTATCTCGATCCCGACCGGGACATCAGTGAGGACCACCAGGTTCGTTGGACCGCCGTCTACGAGTACACGCCTTTCCAGTTCATTCAGGCTCGCCTCGGGGTCCATGTCTACGACGGGATCCCGCAAGTCGACCGTCAAAATCGTGACGAATTCTTCCTGGAACTGCACGGTTTCTTCTAAGCGGCCCTATATTTTTGGATGAACCAGTGCATCAACAATAGTCCTCAAAGACACAACAATTCCTTTATGAAGGGCCGCGACATATTGTGAGAATACGAAATAGTGGACGACCTCCCGAAATCGCAAGTTCGTTCTGCGGGGAGCGGTCCACTCGTCAACGCTGTGCTCCGCTTGCCGCAAGATCCTGTCTACATACGCCTCGCGCAGCGAGCGCGCATCTCTCCGGGGCCGCTCTCGGCCATCCGTGGTGTTGATTCGGGCCAAATCGACAAAGGCCCCACTAGCGGGGCCCTGTCCTTTTCTCCCCTCCTAACTTGCTTCAGAATCTGTGCGGCATGAAGCGCCGTACTACTGCACCTGCTACAGTCGACTGAAACACCACAGGAGATCGCAATGCCGGATTACATTAGAAGCTTGAAACCTCCTGTTTGCCTCCTAATCCTTATTGCGTTGATTCCGCTGCCTGCGGCCGCAGCGGGGACCGATGACAAACCGAATATTGTCCTCGTCCTGATGGATAACTTCGGTTACGGCGAGATAGGCGTCTATGGCGGCGGTGTCATGCGCGGGGCCCCGACGCCCAAAATCGACAGCATTGCCGCCGAAGGATTGCAGCTCACCAATTACAACGTTGAGGCCGAATGCACGCCGTCTCGTGCCTCGTTGATGACGGGTCGCTACGGCATTCGCACCCGGCAACGGCCGGATGGCCCGCCGCGTGGCGTTTGGTACGGCATTACCAAGTGGGAGTACACACTGCCCGAATTGCTGTCGGATGCTGGTTACGCAACAGCCATCTTCGGCAAGTGGCATCTGGGAGACACGGACGGCCGCTATCCCACGGACCAGGGATTCGATGAATGGATTGGAATCCCCAGATCGTCGGACCGGGCCTTCTGGCCGGACAGCGCCAGTTTCACCCCTGGCAGCCACCCGGGTGCCGTATTCACCCACGTCGTGTCGGCTAAGCGAGGTGAAGAGCCTAAGGAACTGGAAGTGTACGGTCGCGAGAAGCGCAAGACGATCGATCGGGAGATTACGGACCAGTCCATTGACTTCATAAAACGGAAGGCCGACCGGGAACAGCCATTCTTCGTCTTTCTCTCCTACACACAAACACACGAACCGGTGGATCCGCATCCGGATTACTACGGCAAGACCGGGAACGGGACCTTTGCCGATGTCCTGGCGCAGACGGACGATTATGTCGGGGAAGTCCTGGAAACGGTCGACGAACTGGGATTGAAAGAAGACACCATATTCATATTCACGTCCGATAATGGGAGAGAAGGCGTGCCAAGGTCATTCGGGTTTACGGGTCCCTGGCGCAGCGGCATGTTTTCTCCTTATGAAGGATCGCTGCGGGTGCCGTTCCTGGTCCGGTGGCCAGGAAAGATTCCTGCCGAGCAGGTGTCTAACGAGATGGTGCATGCGACCGATCTGCTGCCGACACTGGCGAGGATCATCGGTGTCGATCTCCCGACTGACCGCGTGTATGACGGTGTTGACCAGACTGATTTCATGATGGGCAAGACAGACAAGTCCGCCCGAGAGTCCGTGGTCATCTACATCGGCAATGTGCTTTTCGGCGTGAAGTGGCGCAACTGGAAACTGTTGCTAAAGGAGTTGGACGAAGACACCTACGCGATCAGGAAAATGGCCTATCCCTCGATCTACAACCTGATCGTTGACCCGAAAGAAGAAGTGCCGGAACTCAACTACCTCAACGACACCTGGGTCGATTTCCCGTTGTACCAGGTACTGGAAGACCACGAAGCATCGATCGAAGAAGATCCGGGGGCACCAGGCCCATAGGTACCAGAGAGATATTTTTCGATCGGTGGCCGAAGGCTCGCCGCAAAGAACACACCGATCAGGTTGTGATGCCGCCCATGCACATGTACTTGATCTCCAGGTAGTCGTCGAGCCCGTACTTCGAGCCTTCACGACCCTGCCCCGACTCCTTCACGCCTCCGAACGGCGCCATCTCGTTCGAAATGATCCCTTCGTTGATCCCGACAATGCCGTACTCGAGCGCTTCGCCAACTCGCCAGATGCGGCCAATGTCGCGCGAATAGAAGTAACAAGCCAGGCCGAACTCGGTGTCATTCGCCATCCGTATCGCTTCATCTTCAGTCGTGAATTTGAATACGGGCGCAACCGGGCCGAATATCTCTTCGCGATACACGCGCATTTTGTCGTTTACGTCGGTGAGGATGGTCGGCTCAACGAAACACTCGCCGAGTTCGGAGGTACTGCCGCCGGCAAAAACCTGCGCGCCTGCCGCAACGGCGTCTTCAACAAAAGCGGTCACATCGTTGGCCGCTTGTTTGTTGATCAGTGGGCCCATTGAGACGCCATCATCCTGTCCTTTTCCAAGCGTTAGCCGGGCTGTAGCTGCGGCAAATTTCTCGCAGAACTCGTCGTATACGCCTTCCTGCACGAGCAGACGGTTGGCGCAGACACAGGTCTGTCCGGCGTTTCGAAACTTGCAGATCAATGCACCGCTCACTGCCGCATCAAGGTCAGCATCGTCGAACACGATAAATGGCGCGTTGCCGCCGAGTTCCATCGAGGTGCGTTTCACGGTAGCGGCGCACTGTTCCATCAACAACTTTCCGACCTGGGTCGAGCCGGTAAACGTAAGTTTGCGGACGATCGGGTTGCTCGTGAGCTCCGCACCGATTTCCCGTGTCACGCCGGCGACGATATTGATCACGCCGGCAGGAATACCCGCCCTGTCGGCAAGCTCGGCAAGCGCGAACGCTGACAGGGGCGTTTCGTTCGCGGGTTTGCAGACAACCGTGCAACCAGCGGCAATCGCAGGAGCGATCTTTCGGGTCAGCATCGCGTTCGGGAAGTTCCAGGGCGTAATGCAAGCGACCACACCGACTGGCTGCTTGATGACTATAATACGCTTGTCATTCGCCGGCGGTTGAATCGTGTCGCCGTAGACGCGCTTGCCTTCCTCGGCGAACCATTCCACGTAACTCGCGCCGTAAGCGATTTCGCCACGAGATTCTGCAAGTGGTTTGCCTTGCTCTGCAGTCAGGATCTGCGCAAGGTCTTCCTGTGCTTCCATTTGCAGCGTGAACCAGCGGCGTAGCAGTCGCGCGCGCTCCTTGACCGTCGTCTCGCGCCACTCGACATGTGCCTTTTCTGCAGCCTCTATTGCACGCTGTGTTTCACGAGTGCCGCACTTTGCGACATCTGCGACGACGCTGCCGGTCGCCGGGTCGAGTACCTGGAAGGTTTCTCCGCTATCCGCGGGCGTCCATTGGCCATCGATGTAGGCTTGCGACCTGAGGAGTCCATTGTCCGTGATCTTCATGTTGTTTCCATGGTTGTGACGCAGAATGGGCGGCGCCCATTCTGCTGTTCTCTCGAAAAGCTAATGATATCGGTAATTTCAAGAAAGCATAAGAAATTCGATCGAACGATATGAGGTAGAATGCCGGCTACTGACCCAGATACAGCCATTAATAGGGCAGCCTGTAGAACAATAAATATCGGGTCGGGGGCAACAAAAACTAAGAATAATTTGGGGGTCGACATGACAGCTACCAGTTTCGCCACTGCTGATGGCAGCGTGCAAACCGGGAGTCGCGACAGGTTTTTCCTCGCCATGTCGGGACTTCTGCTACTAATTTTGCTGGTCGGGTTCTCACGCACCCTGTATTTGCGGCTGTTCTTCGAGGTGCCGCCCGTGCCCGCTTATCTGCATGTACACGGCGCGACAGTAACGGCCTGGTTTGTCTGGCTCATAGTCCAGGCATCGCTGGTGAACGTGAATCGCGTCGATGTCCACCGTCGAATCGGAATGCTGGGCGCTGTGATCGGGGTGGCGGTAATCCCCGCCGGGTTGATGGCTACGCTACGGCTTGTGCCGCGCCTGCCCGAGATGGGTTTCCAGTTTGAGCAGGCCCCCTGGTTTGTCACATGGGTCGTCTGGGCCAACTTCCACATGCTGCTCGGATTCGTGGCTTTCCTGGCGACGGCGCTCATACTGCGGCGCAGAACTGACATCCACAAGCGCCTGATGCTACTGGCAACAATCAGCCTCATGCCCCCACCACTTGCACGGATCGCCCAGAATCTCGGCTGGATGCTTGAACGGGAGACGCTCTTTGTCACCGTGACATGGATGTTGCTGTTGGTGCCGATACTGATTTACGACCTGGTTAAGGCCAGACGCATACACTCTGCTACCGCAATTGGCGGCCTATGCTTCCTCGTCATCGTGTTCGGGCCCATCTTGCTTGCCGGCACCGAATTCGCCCAGAACTTCGTTCGTGGACTTGGGTAAGGAACGGAGGCCAGGTACGCATCGACGCTGAGCGGAACGTCGACACCACACCATGTCCCAGCCATCGATTGCAACAGCACGTCTGATTCTGCGACCGTTTCGCCTCGATGACGCGTCGACGGTTCAGGAACTTGCCGGAGAGCGGGATATCGCTGACACGACGTTGAACATCCCGCACCCCTACGAAGACGGAATGGCGGAAGAGTGGATTGCGGGTCACAAGGCGGGCTACAAGGAAAAGACGGCGGCGATATTCGCGATCGTACGCAGCGAAGACAAGAACGTAATCGGTGCTATTAGCCTTAAGCTTGATCGCGGCCTCAACAAAGGTGAGCTTGGCTATTGGGTAGGAAAGCCTTACTGGAATCTCGGTTATGCCACAGAGGCGTCTATTGCTGTCCTGGCCTTTGGATTCGATGAATTACAGCTAAACAGGATCCATGCCAAGCATTTTGCAAGAAACCCGTCATCGGGGCGAGTGATGGAAAAAGCCGGGATGCTACTCGAAGGGACGGCACGCCAGGATACGATGAAGTGGGGGGTATACGAAGACCTGGTGTCGTACGGCATACTTCGTGAAGACTGGCTGAGCGGCTGACCAAGAGCCGTCATCTGTTCCTCAATCGGAGGAAGGGGAAGAACATGCGAACAACGATAATGCTGGGGTTGCTACTCGCAATCGTCGCAGCATGTACGAGCGACGAAATCCAAACATCACCGCAATCGGCAGCTGAAGCATTTCTTTTGCTAATTGATCAAGGCAACTATCAGGAATCATGGTCGGAAGCCTCTACGTGGTTGCGAGACAATGTTGATGCAAATCAATGGGCTGAGCACGCGGGAAGCTATCGCAATCCTTTAGGTATCGTAGAAGACCGAGAACTAAACTCTGTTGAGTTCCAGGACTCGTTAGAGGATATGCCCGCCGGCAGCTACGCTTTCGTGATTTTCGATAGCTCATTAGCAGACAATGGCAGTACGTCCGAAATGGTGGGTTTGATGCTGGAAGATGATTCAACGTGGCGCGTAATTGGCTATCAAACGCTCTAGCGTACAGAGCATGCTGTTTCTATTGGATTTGAACGGCCGCTTTTGGCCATGGGGATGCACCGATTATGAAAAAAACGATTCTTGTCGCAGCGGGCTTCGCCTGTCTTGCGGCCGGATGTTCAACAGGCGATGACGAGGCTGAAGATTTGAAAATTGAAGCTGAAAAGAGCTACGGCCTGACCTCGTCCTCGGAAATCCTTGTTACGAGTGAACAGGGGGACAGGCTCGCCATGAAGAGCGACGTAGAGTTTCTCGACGGTCAGGCGATCGGCACAATCGTCCATGTGCATCCCGACATCAGGAAGCAAACGATCGTCGGCATCGGGTCGTCGTTCACCGAGTCATCGGCGTTTGTACTGGCGCACCTGGATGTTGACGCGCGCGAAGAGCTCATGACACGCGTCTACAGCGAGAGCGGTGCCAACTTCTCGTTGGCAAGGACCGTGATCGGTGCGACGGACTTCGCAGTTACCGGAAAGTACTCGTATGCTCCTGTTGCCAACGATCCCATGCTGGAGAATTTCAGCATAGCAGTGGACAGCGACGGTTTTCGGAAGAGCGAGCATGCGGGCATTCACGACGAGACTTTCGATCTATTGCCCATGATCAAGGACGCGCTCGCAATCAAGGCGGCACAAAAAGACCAGGAATTCAGCATAGTGGCTTCAGCCTGGACGGCACCACCGTGGATGAAAGATATTGAAGACTGGTACATCGGTGGTACGCCGGATACGTTCGGGGAAGGGACCGGAGGCGTACTCAAGGAAGAATACAGGTCTACGTATGCGGATTACCTGGTCCGTTACCTGGATGCTTACCAGGCCGAGGGCGTTGATATCTGGGGAATGACGCCTGTCAACGAACCGCATGGCAACAGTGGACAGTGGGAGAGCATGCATTTTACTCCCGAAACCCAGCGCGACTTCATCAAGGACCACCTGGGGCCGACGCTGCGGTCCAGCGCGCACCGTGATGTGAAAGTTCTTATCTACGATCAGAACCGCGACGAGATGGAACACTGGACCGATGTCGTACTCGGGGACCCGGATGCGGCGCAATACGTGTACGGAACCGGCGTGCATTGGTACGCGAGTACCTATCGGGTATTCGAGGAGGTACTAAACAGGGTTCACGACAAGTTTCCCGACTTCGACATCATTCACACCGAAGGGACCATCGACAACCTCGGAGTTCCTGCGCCGGCAGGTGTTACGGATCCCGACAAATTCCAGGAGTCCGGCTGGTTCGACAACGACGATTTCTGGTGGAATGCCAATGCGACGGACTGGGCATATACGGCCACGTGGGCCCCGAACGCAGAAGAACATCCGATCTACACGCCGGTGCATCGATACGCGAGAAATATCATCGTGAGTCTGAACAACTGGATGAGCGGCTGGATCGATTGGAACGTGGTGCTGGACCGGGAGGGTGGTCCGAATCACGTCGGCAACTTTTGTGGTGCGCCGATCATGATCGACACCGAAACAGGGCAGATCTACTACACACCCATCTACTACGTGCTGGCACAGTTCAGCAGGACCATTCGTCCTGGAGATACGGCCGTCAAGACGAGCATGTCATTGGACGGTCTGGGCGAGGACGATCTGCATGCCAGCGCCACGATAAGCAATGACGGGCTTTTGAGTGTCCAGGTGCTGAACACGACCAAGCAGCAGACCCGGTTCAACTTGCAGGTCGGTGCGCAGTTTGCCGAGGTAACTATTCCCGCGAACGCGGTTCAGACAATTCGAATTCCGCTGGATTGATTGGGTGACGCAGACCATCGCAATTATTGGATGCGGGGCCATAGGCGAGGCGGTCGCCGGATACCTGGCCGAATACGACGACATTGAAATCGGTGTCGCAATTATCAATCCGGGTAGGGGTTCGCAGGCGCGCGACGTGTTCGGTGGCGACGTCGAGATTGCGCAGAGTATCGAAGGCGTATCGAAAGACATAGACCTCGCGGTCGATTGCGGCGGTCACCCGGCGTTGCGACAGCACGGAGAAGAGATTCTCTCCCGGGGCATCAACCTGGTGAGCGTCTCCTCCGGCGCGCTGGCCGATGTCGACTTGTACGACAGGCTCGTCGCGGCCGCGCGGCGCGGTGGCGCGCAGCTCCGGGTTGTATCGGGTGCCATTGGTGCGCTGGACGCGCTATCGGCAGGTAGCGTGGGCGATCTTGCAAAGGTGACGTATCGAGGCCGAAAACCGCCACAGGGGTGGCGGGGGTCTCCCGCCGAAGCGAAACTCGACCTGGACTCCCTGGCCGAAGCGGCGGTGCACTTCAGTGGCAGCGCCCGCGACGGCGCGCTCGAATATCCCAAGAACGCGAATGTGGCGGCATCGGTGGCGCTCGCCGGGATTGGCTTCGACGATACCGCTGTCGAGCTCATCGCAGACCCGGGAATTACGCGCAACGTGCACGAGATCGTGGCCGAAGGCGACTTCGGTCGTTTCGAATTCCGCATCGACGGGAAGTCGTTGCCCGACAATCCCCGTTCTTCGGCGATCACGGCGATGAGCGTGGTGCGTGAGATACTGAAGCTCGCGTCACCGATCGTTATCTGAGATAAACTGGCGCCACGTAGAACAGGGTGGGGCGAGGGTCAATCGACGATGACAAAACTGGCGGCATTCAACTTCCAGGACTGGATCGAGGAGCACCGGCATCTCCTGAAGCCACCTGTGGGCAACAAGCAGATCTGGGAGGACGCCGACATGATGGCCTTCGTGGTCGGCGGTCCGAACCAGCGCACGGATTACCATGACGACCCCGTCGAGGAGTTTTTTTACCAGCTCGAGGGCGACATGGTGCTCAAGGTTTTCGACGACGGGGAGTTCTACGACGTGGTCATACGCGAAGGCGACGTCTTTTTCCTGCCGAAGCATGTCCGGCACTCGCCGCAACGGCCCATGGCCGGCAGTGTCGGTCTCGTAATCGAGCCCAAGCGCCCTGCAGGCCTCAAGGATGCGTTCGAATGGTATTGCTTCGAGTGCGGCAGCCTCGTGCACCGTGTCGAGGTGTTGTTGAAGTCGATCGTGCATGATCTGCCACCGTTGTACGAGGCGTTCTACGCCGACGAAGAAGCGCGGACCTGCCCGGGCTGCGGCGTGCTGCATCCCGGTAAGGAGCCACCGGAAGGGTGGGTGTCTATCCCGCCCAATGTCGAGTCAACAAGCGCCGGGAGCTGATGTGCAGTACGAACCGACGCTCGAGTTCGCCAGGGCGCAGGACGATGCGGACCCGCTAAGGTCCTATCGCGAGCAGTTCTGCTTCCCGTCGCTGGGTACGCCTGAGCTCGTCTATTTCACCGGGCATTCGCTCGGGCTGCAGCCGAAGACCGTTCGGGCAGCCGTGGAGCTGGAACTCGATGAGTGGGCGAAGTATGGCGTGGAAGGGCATTTTCATTCGACGAATCCGTGGTACAGCTATCACGAGCTCCTGACACCGCCGATGGCCGAGATCGTCGGTGCGAAGGAGTCCGAAGTCGTCTGCATGAACTCGCTGACGACCAATATCCACCTGTTGTTCGTGTCGTTCTATCGACCGACCGAGACGCGCTACAAGATCATCAGCGAAGCTAAAATGTTTCCTTCAGACCGTTACCTGCTGGAGACGCAGGCGCAGTATCACGGCTTCGATCCAGATGACGCGATCATCGAAGTGGCGCCCAGGGAAGGTGAGACCCTGATTCGGGAAGAGGACATACTCGACGCGATCGCTGCCAATGCCGATGAACTCGCGCTGGTGTTCTTCGGCGGCGTCAACTATTTCACAGGGCAGCTGTTCAACATGCCGCGCCTGACAGAGGCGGCGCACGCTGTCGGTGCTGTCGCCGGATTCGATCTTGCGCACGCAGCAGGCAACGTGCCACTGGCATTGCATGACTGGAACGTCGACTTTGCCGCGTGGTGCTCTTACAAGTACCTGAATTCCAGTCCGGGAAACGTCGGTGCGATATTCGTACACGAACGGCACGGTCGCAATTTCGCGCTGCCGAGGTTTGGTGGCTGGTGGGGCCACGACAAGAAGACGCGCTTCGAGATGAAAAGCGGCTTCCAGCCGATGGAGGGTGCCGAAGGCTGGCAACTGAGTAATGTCCCGATCCTCGGCATGTCGGCGATGAAGGCATCGCTAGACATATTCGCCGAGGCGGGCATGCCCGCATTGCGCGAGAAGAGCGAGATGCTGACGGGCTACCTCGAATACACGATTGACGTGCTGACGGCAGAATTCCCGGATGCCGACATCAGCATCATCACTCCGCGAGAGCCCGGCCAGCGCGGTTGCCAGGTCTCGATGGACGTCGCCGGGCGTGAGCGCAAGCTGTTCGATGACATGATCGCGGCCGGCGTCATCGCCGATTTTCGCGAGCCCTGCATTATTCGTATGGCGCCGGTGCCGCTCTATAACTCTTTCGAGGACGTGTTCACCTTTGGCAGGGTGATGCGCGAATTGCTGGCGTAGAGGATTCAGACGATGACTCGAGGCAAATTCACGGTAGCAGGTGGCGGCCCGGTGGGCTCGCTGCTGGCAATACTGCTGGGCCGTCACGGTTACGAGGTTGGAGTCTACGAGGGGCGGCCGGATTCCCGCGTGACCAGCATCTACCAGGGCAGATCGATTAACATTGCCCTGTCCGACCGGGGGTGGTGGTCACTGGAGCAGATCGGGATCAGTGCGGACACAAAGGCCGACGCGATCCCGATGTATCATCGGGCCATTCACGGTATCGACGGTGATCTCAGCGAATTGCCGTACGGCAAGGAAGGAGACGCGATATGGTCGGTTTCGCGCGGTGGCATCAACGAGCATCTGCTCGATATCGCGGATGCAGAGCCGAACATCGAAGTCTATTTTCAGCATAGGCTGACCGACGTCGACTTTTCGACGGCAAGAGCAATTTTCCAGGTAAAGGATGACCAGGAAACGGTCGTCGACGCGGACTACCTGTTCGGCGCCGACGGTGCAAATTCGAAAGTGCGGCGCCTGGCTCACAATTTCCCGAGATTCAGCTACAGCCAGACCTACATGCCGCAGAGCTACATCGAGCTGAATATTCCGGCGAACCCTGACGGCACACACAGGCTCGAGAAGAACGCGTTGCACATCTGGCCGCGCAAGCACTTCATGCTGATCGCACTGCCGAATTCCGACGGTACGTTCACGTGCACGTTGTTCCTGAATTTCTCCGGCACTCCGTCGTTCGAGTCCCTTGAGGATCGCGCAGACGTCGAGCGTTTCTTCAACGAGAATTTTGCAGATGCGCTGGAACATCTCGAAGATCCTGTGGACGTCTTCCTCGAGAGAACGGCGTCACCGCTGTTTCTTGTCCAGGTGTTTCCATGGTCGTTCAATCGTAAAGTCGGGCTGATCGGCGATGCGGCTCACGCGATCGTGCCGTTCTACGGGCAGGGCATGAACTGCGGGTTTGAGGACTGCGCGGAATTGAATCGACTGATCGCATTGCACGATCACGACTGGGACGCGATTTTCCCGGCCTACGAAGATGCGAGGAAGCCCAATGGCGACGCCATCGCCGAGCTTTCCAAGCGCAATTTCGTCGAGATGAGCGATTTGTCGGGTGACAGGCTATTCCAGCTGCGCAAGATGATCGAAGCGAAGTTCAGCCAACGATTTCCTGACTTGTGGACGCCGCTGTATTCGCTGGTGACGTTCTCGCCGGAAGTTCCCTACTCGGAAGCGCTACGCGTCGGCGACGAGCAGAAACTGGTCATGGACAAGATCATGCAGCTGCCCGGGATCGAGCGTGACTGGGACGAACAGTACGTCATGGACCAGCTCCACGAGCTGGCCACCGAGACATTGGGAGACACGCACTAAACGATGGACAGGCTGTGCGAGACGTTCTTCGTGATCATGTAGTTGTGCAGGCCCTCGGTACCGCCTTCTCGCCCGTAGCCGCTTGACTTGACGCCACCGAACGGCGTCTCCGGCAGCGATGCTTCCAGCGTGTTGATCGACACGTTGCCGGCCTCGATGCCCTCGATCATGCGGTCCACGTAATCGGCCCGGTTGGTGAAGCCGTAGGCGGCGAGGCCGAAGGGCACAGAGTTCGCTTTTTCAATGGCCTCCTCCAAAGAGGCAACCGGGTTGATCATCGCCAATGGACCGAATGGTTCTTCCTGCATCACCCGCGCCGTGTCGGGGACGTTGGCCAGTACCGTCGGTTCAAAGAAATAGCCCTTGCCGGCGAGCTTGTTGCCGCCGGTCTTGAGTTCAGCTCCGTGCTTCACCGCGTCCTCGACCAGGTCCGCGAGCGCTGTGATCCGGCGGTCGTTGGCGAGGGGCCCCATCTCGACGCCCGAATCAAATCCATCGCCCACGACAGTTTCGGCCGCGCGGCGCACGAATATTTTCGTGTATTCCTCGAAAATGCTTTCGTGAACGAAGAAGCGTGTGGGCGATGTGCAAACCTGGCCGGCGTTGCGCATCTTTCGTACGGCGCCGGTAATCGCGGCTGCTTCGACATCCGTGTCTTCGCAGACGATGACGGGCGCGTGGCCGCCCAGTTCCATCAGGACCGGTGTCATGTGTTGCGCCGCGAGGGTGGTGAGATGCCGGCCAACTGCGGTAGAGCCCGTGAATGCCACCAGGCGAACCTGGTCATGCCTGATCAGGTGGTCAGAAATTTCGGATGGCGTGCCGAACACCAGGTTCAAGACACCGGGAGGCAGGCCGGCGTCGTGCAACGCCCTGGCAATGTGCAGCGCTCCGGCAGGGGTTTCTTCGGACGCCTTGAGAATGATCGAGCAACCGGCGGCGATGGCTCCGGCTACCTTGCGGCAAGGCTGGCTCATCGGGAAATTCCAGGGCGAGAATGCAGCCACCGTGCCGATCGGCTCGTGATGTACGATGTACCGAACACCGCGCGCGCTGGGTATGACGCGCCCATAAGTGCGAGTGGCTTCGCCCGCGTCCCACTCGAAAAACTCGCAACCCCGGATCACCTCGAGCCGCGCCTGGGTTATCGGCTTGCCGTGCTCCGCCGTGATCGCGGTTGCGATTTCCTCCTGGCGATCGCGCATGATGGCCGCCGCTTTGTACAGGACATTGGCCCTGTCGACGGGCGCCACCTGGCGCCATCGCTCGAATCCCTTGTCGGCTGCATCCAGCGCATCGTCCAGATCGCTCTTCTCCGCGTGGGGCAGGCGCCCGATTTCCTCTTCCGTGGCCGGATTCAGGACCGGAAGGTCCTCGGCGGTCTTGCGCCATTCGCCGTTGATAAAGAGATGCAGGTCAGGATAGGTGCTCATAGGGATGCTCGCCTGGCAGCGGATGTACGGTGGGACGAATTATAAGTATATTTCGCCGATGGCCACCAAATATTCCAAACTGGACGCAAAGGACTATGCCCGCGAGAACATGCGCGGGATCTGGGCAGCCGCATTGAACCCGTTCAACGAAGATCTTACGCTGGACGAGGCCGGCCTGCGCTCGAACATTCGTCACTGGATCGACGATCTCGACATCAAGGGGCTGTTCATCGCCGGCAAGCAGGGCGAGTTCTTCTCGATGAGCCTCGATGAGCGCAAGCGAAATTTCGAGATTGCCGTCGAAGAGTGCGGTGGCAAGGCCGGGGTCATCGTCTCGGTTTCGGACCAGAATTACGACACGGTCCTGGATCTCTCCCTCCATGCTCAGGATTGCGGCGCCGATTACATCGTCGTGCATGCGCCGGTATTGAGCTTCGTTCACGATCGCGGCGAGGTCCTGTACCAGTACTACAAGGCACTCTGCGACCGCCTCGACATCGGCATAGCGATGTGGAGTCACCCGGATTCCGGCTACCTGATGCAGCCGGAGGAGTGCGCGCGCATCGCCGATCTGCCCAATATCGTCGCGATCAAGTACTCGGTGCCGCGCGAGATGTATGTGCAACTGACGCACATGGTCGGTGACAAGATCCAGGTATCGACGTCGTTGGAGGACGACTGGCTGGACAACATCGAAGAACTGGGGTGGCAGCTCTATCTCTGTTCGTCGCCGCCATACCATCT
>Ga0209567_10001008_pt1 | contig 15022 bp, 10 predicted proteins | sample COG_12_FD_184756 | JGI IMG/M metagenome (GOLD analysis project Ga0209567, IMG submission 184756) | Pelagic marine sediment microbial communities from the LTER site Helgoland, North Sea, for post-phytoplankton bloom and carbon turnover... | ecosystem: Environmental > Aquatic > Marine > Neritic...
CTTGCAGATGTCTAGATATTCTTCGAGGCTATATTCTTCTTGTTGTGTATCTTCATATCGGGACTGGTAGTTTCCGAAGATACTCATGGTGTTCCTCCTGGGTTAAAAAAGCCGATTCAATACATAAAAGATAAAATTCCCTGCTACCCGCCTCATGAGTCATTTCATTCCCGGATCAACCGCTAGCATCCATTCAGTGGCTATTCATGCCTGCCATACATTACGCGTACCCGCCGATAGAGAATGTGACGCACCTATCATTTGTTAACATAAGTCGAAGTTTCCTTACGTAATAGACTCGCCGGGAGCCCGATTAATTCCATCGATCACAGATTTTTAGTCCGGAACACTAGTCTGAATTCCGCTCCGGGCTCGACGTTAATCAAGTCCACACTGCCGTTCATTGCCAATGCGAGCTGTTTCACGATGGCCAGGCCGATACCCGTGCCAACCGTTTCCCGCGTAAGTTCTGACTCTGAACGATAGAAAAGCTGAAAGATCTTTTTCATCTGGTCCCTGGGAATTCCGGGACCGAAATCACGAACGGAGAATGAAATCCGGTTGTCGCTAATGCGCCTACTGCTGATTTCGATGGCTTTTACTTCCGCGTTCCTTGAGAACTTAATCGCGTTGTCCACCAGGTTGATAATGATCTGGGCGAAGCAGTCTTCGTCGACGTTGATGATTGCCTGCCCCACGTCATCGTCGATCTTGAATTCGAGCCTGAACCCTGCTCGTTCGACCTGGCTGGTGATCTTGGACTCGGTAATGTTCATCAGTTCGCCAACGCCAGTTGGTTTCAGATCAAACTGTGGCTCGTTCCTGGTGATGTTCGCAAGCTGCAGAACATTGGAAATGAGTCTCGACAATCGCTCCGACTCGTCGTGAATGAATTCGTAATAGCTTTGCTGCTTTTCCTCGTCGGCCCAGCCTTCTTTGAGCATTTCGCCGTACATGCGTATCGAGGTCAGTGGCGTCTTTAGTTCGTGGCTGACGGCCGACACGAAATCCTGCTGTTGCCGGGCGAGGTTGAGCTGGCTAATACCCAGGCGGTACAGCGTGAAGAACCCGCCGACGAAAACGACCGCGAGAACCAGTGTGACCCAGCCAAGTACCCTGCCGCCGGGGCCCGGCGGCAGCCGTTCGATGCTGAATATGAGTTCCAGACTGTTAAGCGGTGCGGTAAGACGATTTCGGTAAAGCAAAGCGCCATCCAGCTCCTCGGCAACGTTGGGATAGCTCAGACGACTATGCCCGCTAAACGTGTGGATCACGTCGTTCTGGAAGGCAATAATCAGGCTCGTCATGTCGGACAACGCGGTGTCCATGAACCGACTGCCAATAATGCCTTCGGTGAACGCCGCCTGATCGAGCAGCAGGCCCTGGATGTAGCGCTCACCACCACGCCACACGTTGCGGAAAAGAACGAAATGTCCGCTATCGAGAAGACTGAATTCGAATGGATCGACTTCGCTCTCGAAGGTAGTAACCCGCAGATCGGCAGATCCCGTAACGTTTTTCAGCAACTCCCGTTCGGCAGGTATAGCCTGCTCCAGCAGGGCAATCTGTTCCTTGCGCTTGCTTCGACTCGGTGCATCGTAACCGCGCGCCGCCTGGTCATCGTCACGCTCAATTCTTTCGCTCTTTTTTTGCAGGTTTGCGTCGAGATTCAAATCGCTGACTTTGCCAATTCTGTTGGCGCGTTGCCGGGTCTCGGAGGCCTCGCCCGCTACGTCTTGCAGTTCGACACTCCCGTCCCGGTCAGGATAGTAGCCAGCGTCCTGCCTGGGTTCGTTTAGCTGATCGAAAACTTCCTGGCTGTAGCTGGCGCTGGCCATTACACCCTGCTCGGGCCGCGAGGCAGGTTGACTCGCGGAGAAACGCCCGTGTGCCTTCTCATCTAACTCCTTTTCCTCTTCAAGCACCCCTTCCTCTTCAAGCACCCCCCCCTCCACGGCCGGCGACTCGCCGAGGCGAGGGCGGGCGCCGGCACCGGTTCTTGCTTGCACGAGGCGGTTGTCGACAAGAACTTCCTGAATCGAGCGCGCGAGCTTAAGCCGGTCGGCGTATTCATTCTCGCCGATGCCGAGAGTACCTGCCTCCGTGCCCACGGGCGGCAGCAATGGTGTGCTGAATGTCCCCTCGGCATCGACCTGAAAGTAGCCAATGACGCCGGGCACATCTGCGGCTACGGGATACGCCGAAAGCGGAGAGCGTTGCACGAAATTGGCGGTCGGATCGCCGGATACAACCAGGAATGCATAGTCAGCGAACGACCGGGCATCCGCAGCATTGATCATCTCGCTGAGGCGGGCATCGATGCGGGCGGTAAATTCCTCCGCAACAACCCGATACTGATGAAAGGCTTCCCATTTGAGCTGGCTATAGCCTTGCCAGATGAGGACCCCTGTCGGCACCGCAAGCGCCAGGAAGAAGAGCACGATATAGTTTCGAAGGCGTCCTTTGTCGAAGCCCTTGATAAGGCCTTCAGGCAACACGGTCTAGTGCTCCATGACGAGACGGTAGCCGGCGCCCCGAATCGTGATGAGTCGTTCGGGTGCCTTGGCGTCGATCTCGATCTTGCGCCTTAGCTTTGCGATATGAATATCGACTGTTCGAGTTTCGATATCGAGATTTCTCGCGTAGCCCCATACCTTCGACAACAGCTCCTCTCTCGACACGGGGCGGTCGGCGTTCCGGGCAAGGTAAGCAAGAACCTCGATCTCACGCCTGGTGAACATGATTTCGTCACTGCCATTCAGGCCGGTGAGATTCTCGGTATCGATCTCCACGTCGCCCAGTCTCAGGGTCCTCGCCAGTTCCTGGCCAACGTTGGAGCGCCGCAAGACTGCCTCGATCCTGAGAACCAGTTGCTGAATAGAAAAGGGCTTCGGTACATAGTCGTCGGCGCCGAGCTTCAGGCCCTGGACAATTTCTTCATCGGAAGTCTTGGCGGTCAACATGATGATGGGCTGATTGCGGTCCTCGGTGCGAATCCGGTCGCAAATCTCATAGCCGTCCATCCCGGGCAGCATGATGTCGAGCAAGATCAGATCGAACTTGCCCGTCAACGCTTTTTCGAGGCCCTCCGGGCCCGTGGCCGCGCTATCGGTTGCGTAGCCATGGAACACGAGCACATCGATGAGGCCCGTGCGTATGGCCTCTTCGTCCTCCACTACCAATATGCGTATTTGTCTTTTCACCAGGACACTAGGCTAGCACTCCGGCGCCACCGGAACCGTGATGCCATGTAACGTTTTTGTAAATTCTGGCGCGTCGATTTTACAGACCCATGTCTTATTAAACGCGCTGTTGCTGCCTAGTATTTCTCCATCGCATGTTTCGACCAAGCATTAGGAGGCAGCACCATGGCATTAATCAACCGCATCTCACGGCTCTTCAGAGCGGACTTTCACGCCGTTCTCGACCAGATCGAGGAGCCCGAAGCATTACTTAGGCAGGCGATCCGCGACATGGAGGATGACCTGGACGTCACCGAACAGCGCATGAGCCTGTGTTCACATGATCAGGAAGCCTTATCGGTACGCGTCCGCGAACTGGAGGGCGCGATTGGCGAGATCGACGCGCAGCTCGATCTTTGTTTCGAGTCCGAGAAAGACGGTCTCGCGAAAACCCTTATCAGGAAGAAACTCGAGGCAGAACGTTTATTGAAACGCCTCAATGCAAAACACGCAGCGAACGACAAGTACCTCGGCGATCAGCGAACGATGTTCGAAGAGAACAGCGCGACGCTCGAAGGGTTACGGCAAAAAGCCGAGCTGTTCGCGGAACGCGCTCCGGCTCGAACCGAAACCGGCTCGAACCCGGATGACATCGCCTGGATGGCGAGGGAAATGACGGTCGGCGATGACGAAGTCGAGATCGCCTATCTACACGAGAAAAGCCTGAGGAGTTCGTCATGAAGCGTCCTTCCTTTATTCAAGGCGCGATTGTCGCCGCCGTTCTTGCCTTCTTCTCCAGCGCAGTTGTCGCCACGCTTACGCCGTTCGTTGGTCTGGGGACCGTATTGCGCATCGTAATTCCCGCGATGGGACTTGCTTACCTCGTGTACCTGTTCGGCCGCAGCACGGAACGTGTCGGGCGAGTAACCACGATTTCCCTCTGGAGCATACTCGCCGCCATTACCTGGTGGGTGTCTCCGCCGTTATCGCTGTATGTGCTGATCCACGTCGGTGCGATCTGGCTCGTGCGCTCCCTCTATTTTTATTCGGGCGTCCTGCCGGCACTGATGGACCTGGGACTCAGTACTTTGGCTGTCTCGGCCACGGTCTGGGCAATCACGCGTTCGGGCAGCGTATTTCTCGCCACCTGGTGCTTTTTCCTGGTGCAGGCGCTGTTCGTCGCGATCCCGCCGGTCATCAAAGGCAGGCAGGAAGCACAGAACAACGCGGCGCCCGATGCCGAGACCTTCGAGCGCGCAAGGCGTCAGGCCGATCGGGCGCTGCGCCAGCTTTTTACGCATTAGTTTTTCACTTGCACATAAAAGAGGAATGGAATCATGAAAATTAAATTACTGGGCATTGCCCTTTTTGGACTCACCGTGGGCGCGATTGTGTATTACCCGCAGTTGATGGCGAAGACCATCGAAATTGAGCCGTCGCCGAATCATCACACGGTGGCAATCGAAAAACCGAAGGTCGACGTCGTCTTCGTACTGGATACGACGGGCAGCATGGGCGGCCTCATCCAGACGGCGAAAGAGAAGATCTGGTCTATCGCGACGACGATGGCTTCGGCGCAGCAAGCACCCGAGATTCGCATCGGGCTGGTCGCGTACCGTGATCGTGGCGACGCCTACGTCACCAGGGTGGTCGATCTTTCCCCTGATCTGGACTCCGTCTACGCAACCTTGATGGATTTTCAGGCGAGGGGTGGTGGCGACACGCCTGAAAGCGTCAACAAGGCACTCTACGATGCCGTGCATAACATGTCCTGGAGCCAGGAAGACCAGGCTTACCAGGCGATCTTTCTCGTCGGCGACGCACCACCACACATGGACTACAACGAAGTGCGTTACCCGGAGATTGTGGCGTCGGCTAAAGAGAAAGGCATCGTCATCAACACGATCCAGTGTGGCGAGATCCCGACGACCGTCGAACCCTGGACACAGATTGCAAGTCTGAGTCACGGTGATTTCTTCCAGGTCGAGCAGGCGGGTGGCGCTGTCGCGTTTACTACGCCGTATGACGAAGAGATCGCCAAGCTGTCTGCGAAGCTTGACGACACGAGACTTTATTACGGTACCAGAGAGCAAAAGGCGAAGATGCACGGCAAAGTGGCGGCGACCGAGAAGTTGCACGAAGGTGCGTCTCTTTCGTCGCGCGCTCGGCGAGGCGCTTTCAATGCTTCGGCTGGTGGCAGAGCGAATCTGCTGGGTGAAAATGAACTGATCGCAGCGGTTGTCAGCGGTGCCGTGGACCTGAACGAACTCGAGGAAGATGCATTGCCGGAGGCGCTGAAGCCGATGGCTCCTGCCGAACAGGAAGCCTATGTTGCCGAGCTGGCCGAGGAACGATCCGATTTGCAACGGCAAATCCGCGAGTTGTCGGAAGACCGTGATGGCTATCTCGCCAAGAAGGTCGAGGAAGCGGGCGGATTGGAGAACTCACTGGATCAGAAGCTCTACGACGCGGTCAAGGAGCAGGCAAAGAACGTCGGTCTCGAGTATGAAGATGGCCCGACCTACTAGAAAAAAACAGGGGTCGAACCGAGGTTTATAGAAACTTCGGTTCGACCCCTATTAACACTAAAAAATCGTTTTGCGCCAGCCAACCATCTCTTTCAGGAATTGCTTGATGTCAATCTCGTCCGCCGCCGGTTGTTGTTCATGGCGGAGAAACATCTCTTTAGCATCGCAAAGCACGTCATCAACGGATGCATACTTGGTCGGGCTGTACGGGATACGTCCGACGAACGGCGTCAGAGAATCATGACCTTCAGCGAAGCAAAGCAAGTCCCTTGCATCTGAACAAAGGCGGTTGATCGCCCGTACCTCGTCAAAATCCTCGTCAGGCGTGAGCAGCACACAGAAATGATAATCGCCTATATGCGCTATCGACGGCGCCGTCGGAAAATGATTGTGCAGAAGTCTTGCAAAAATCTCTCCGGGCGACATTGCCGGATCCGCGTCATCGTGTGACGCCAACACATCGTCGATGTCGAATAACAGCACTGAAAGTCCACGCTCTTCGGGGACGCCGTCGAAGAACTCCGCCCCCGTAATCGCCTGCGCCGCGCTGTCAGGTCGATCGGCTTCTGCGGCAACGTGGCTCATCATCTCGCGGACGACCATGTCGGCGAGGTTCCCGAGCGTAGCCTTATCCTCGTCACTCAGCTCGCGCGATACCCTGTCAATGATGCACAACGTCCCGAGCTTGTGACCATTGGGCGCCTCGAGTGGCGCCCCCGCGTAGAAGCGAATATGGGGTTGTTCCAAAACCAGGGGGTTGTCGCGAAACCGCGGATCACGTCGTGCATTTCGAACCTCGAATACACCGTCCCCCAGGATCGCGTGTCCGCAAAAGGAAATGTTTCGAGGTGTCTCGTCAACGTCGAGACCCTCGGCGGACTTGAACCACTGTCGATTTCGATCCACCAAACTGATCAGCGCAATTGGCGCGTCGAAAATTCGCGCGGTAATACGCGTGTACCGATCGAAACGATCTTCACGCGACGTGTCGAGAATATTCAGGCTGTGCAGTGTCGCGACTCTGCTTGCCTCATTCTGTGGCAGTCTGGCCTCTTGCATAACAGTCTCCCGTTATCGTTCATGGCCTTTCATCCGGCAAGACCGACAAGGCGTCGGAAGCCTTGCGGCCCGCATTCGTGCCTCACTCCATCAAAACCGTACCGTACTTCCTGTTAATACTAGCATTTGGCAAGCAAAAGGTTGGGGGAAGCACTGAAAATCAAATACTTACGCGCAATTTCCCGGATTTGGCATCACGTCTCAGCTGCCCCGCGCGAGTCAGGTCGCCTGCGATCGAATTTCCGGCCCTATGCGCCTAGAATCACACACTTCGGTAGCACACCAGCCGCGGGCAATATGCCGGATACAATTATTTACCTGGACCCCAGTAGCCCGCTGAATCTGCAGGAACAGATTCGGCAGAAACTGGTCGATGGCATATTATCCGGGGCGCTGCCACCGGGGCACAAACTGCCGTCGAGCCGCAAACTCGCACAACAACTCGAGGTCGCCCGGAATACGGTCGTGGTCGCCTACCAGCAACTCGTTGCCGAAGGCTACCTCGTCAGCCGCGCGCGCAGCGGCATCTTCGTCAACGAAGAGATGCTCGAAACGCGTGTCGGCTACAGTGGCAATACTGTGCCGACCAGCGAGGCCGAGAAGGCGGCCTGGAAGAAACGCACCAAGCGACCGATCATGGCCGGTCCCTTTGTCGCACAGGATTTGCCGAACTGGACGCGCTATCCGTACCCGTTCATCGACGGCAAATTTGATGCCTCTTTGTTCCCGATCGCCGAATGGCGAGAGGCAAGTCGGCTCTCGCTCAGCGTTGCCGACGTCAGAAATTGGTCGACCGGCAGTGGCGACGCCGACGACGCGATGCTCATTGACGAGATAAGATCCAAAATCCTTACGAGACGAGGTATCCAGGCAAGGTCGGACGAAATCCTGATTACGATGGGTACGCAGAACAGCCTGTACCTGATCAGTCACCTGCTTGCCGACCGCAGTGTGACCGCCGGCATCGAAGAACCGGGCAGCAGTGAAATGCGGGCGCTACTGCGACAAAACTCGGCGACCGTCGTCCCCGTGCCCGTTGATGACGAAGGCATTGTCGTCGATGAGCAGTTGCAGAACTGCAATCTTGTCTACGTCACGCCGAGCCACCAGATTCCGACGGCTGTGCTGCTGTCACCAGAGCGGCGTGAGGCGTTGCTCAAGGCTGCTGCGCAGCATGACTTCGTGCTGATCGAGGACGACTACGAGTGTGAAATCAACTACCTCGACAAGCCGCAGCCCGCCTTACGCAGCATGGATGAATCGGCCCGCGTGATTTATGTCGCGAGTTTGTCGAAAGTACTTGCGCCCGGCATACGGCTGGGCTTCATCGTTGCGGACGCGCAATTCATCCAGCGGGCGCGAGCGCTCAGGCGCACCGTCATGAATCACCCGCCGCGCAACAACCAGCGTACGGCTGCGTTCTTTCTCTCGCTGGGGCATTACGACTCGCTCATGATGCGGTTGGGGCGCGTCCTCCAGGAACGGCGCATGGCGTTACGCGATGCACTCAACTGGATGCGCGGCGTGCCGATGGAGATTTCCCCGGAAGTCGGTGGCACGACGTACTGGGTGAGAACGCCCGAGAACTTCGATATCGATGCCTTCGCTCACGTCGCCGCGCAGCAGGGCATCCTGGTCGAGCCGGTTCGGCACTACTATGCCGATGAGAGAAATGCCGAAAACTGCTTCCGCATGGGGATTACCAGTCTGCCCGTCGAGCAGATCCGCCCCGGGGTTACGCGGCTCGTCGAGGTAATTCGCTCGCAGGTGAGGGAGCAGGTAGAGCACCTGACGACATCGAAGGGTGACTGGCTCAAAGGCGACGATCTTTTCGCGGCACTGTCCGGTGCAGCGATCCTGATGCGCGAGGTAGATGGTGCGCCGTGCACGATCAAGTACCATCCGGATGGCTCAATGACGGGCGTGCTCGGCTTTGCCAACGAAGAACAGGATGAGGGTCGATGGCGCACCGATGATGATCGCTTCTATCGACAATGGAGCCGCTGGAATTACGGCGAGGAGAAAGACTACTCGATCGTTATCGACGGTGACCAGATCAAGTTCTTCAACGAAGACGGCCAGATCGTGGATTCGGGATTCATCCTGCGACGCAGCGACGAAAAAGCGAAGCAAGACAAGGACTTGCCTGCCTGGTCTATAACAGAGGTCGCAACTGGACCTATGTAGTTGCGACGTACGCGGCTACCTTGGCACTCCACTCAGGGGGTGCGTCTATGAGCAGAATTGGCGTTGCAGGACTGCAACTCGAAGCCGTCAACGGCGATAACACGGATTCCATGGAAGCCGAGATCGACGCGGTCGTAAAACGCTTTCCGTGGGTCGACATGGTCATCCTTGGCGAACTGAATGGCTGCGGCTCCGACCCGAAACGTGCAGAGCCCATGCCGGGGCCATTCGAGGAGCGCTTCTCCGGGATCGCCCGCCGCAACGGTATCTGGCTGATCCCCGGCTCGATCATGGAGCAACGCGACGGGAAGATCTTCAACACCTGCCCGGTCATCAATCCGGACGGCGAGGTCATCGCGCGCTATCGCAAACAGTTCCTCTGGGGCCCTTACGAGGACAAATTTACTCCCGGCTCTGAATTCGTGGTGTTCGACGTACCCGATGTGGGCCGGTTCGGCATTTCGATCTGTTACGACATGTGGTTCCAGGAAACGCTGCGCACCATGGCCTGGATGGGCGCCGAGGTGATTTTGCACCCGACGCTGACGGGCACTATCGATCGCGACGCCGAGCACTGCATGATTCGTGCGAGTGGTGCCATGTACCAGTGCTACTTCTTCGACGTCAACGTCGCGGGTCCTCTCGGTGTCGGTCAATCGTTGATCGCCGGGCCGGGCGGCGAAGTCATCCACGCGGCGGGTAAGGGACGCGAGATCATCCCGCTCAGGCTCGACCTCGATTACGTTCGCGACGTGCGGGCCAACGGTTGGCAGGGACTCGGCCAGCCGCTGAAGAGCTTTCGCGACAGTGAGGTCAAATTTCCGCAGTACTCGGAGGGCTACGCGTCTGACGCGCTGAAAGCGCTCGGGCCCCTGCAGATGGTGCGCGGTCTCAGAGCGTCGGACTCCTGATGACGACCCGGCCAGGCGGAGGCAGGGTCGTACCGCCCAACAGCATGCTGGCGAGGATCTTTCTCGCCTTCCTGGCTTCGGCCGGACTGTTTTACGTCAACATCATGCCGGCCATCGTCGACGGTCTGAAAGAAGGGCTGTCGTTCACGGACCAGCAGGCCGGCTTCGCCGCATCCGCGAACGTCTACGGTGCGGCGGTCGGCGCCCTGTTGATTGTGTTTATCGTGAAGCGCATCAGCTGGCGACCCGTGTCCTACACCCTGCTCGGCTCGTTGATTACGACGGACCTGCTGTCGATGCTGATTTCATCGCCGGAACCCATGATCGCGATTCGCTTCGTGCACGGCTGCATCGGCGGCGCACTGGTCGGCACCGGATTTTCCGTCATCGCCCGAACCCTCCACCCGGATCGTACTTTCGGCGTATTGCTGTTCGTGCAGTTCGGCCTCGGCGGGCTGGGTAACCTTTTCATTCCACGACTGGTACCGTTATTTGGTCCGGATGTGCTGTTTCTGTCTTTGATCGCGTTCAGTGTCGCGACGACATTGATGGTGCCGTTTCTTGACCGCTACGAGGTGACGGCGGAGCAACACCGAGTCAATTCGAAGCCGAAAGCAGCCATTCCGCTCATTCCAATATCGCTGGTGCTTGCGTCGCTGTTTCTCTTTCAGGCCTCCAACAACGGTTTATTCGCCTTCATTATCGGGCTTGGCAAAGTCTCGGGCCTCGAACTCAATTTCATTACCCTGTCACTCGCGGTCGCCGGCTGGATCGGCCTGCTGGGTGCCGGTCTCGTCATCGTCTTCCACACACGGTATGGGCGGACCATTCCACTGGCATCAGCGATGCTCGTGACGATGGCATCGACATGGGCATTGCATTACAGCACCAGCGGCGCCGTGTACTTGATTGCAAACTGCGTCATCGGCGTGACCTGGGCGTTTGTCATGTCTTACCTGCTCGGCCTTGTCTCCGCGTTCGACCAGACCGGGCAAATGGCGGCGCTGGGCGGCTTCGCCTCGAAAATGGGTTTGGCCACCGGGCCGCTGGCAGGCGGATTGTTGCTTGGCGATGACAATTACGCGCTCCTGATCAACCTGGCGGTCGTCGGCCTCGCACTGAGCGCCGTAGCGAGCCTGATACCGGCCCGGCTCAAAGACAGGCCCGAACGACCGCCGCCGATTGCGGAGGAGGCAATCGTCGGCAAACTGGACTAGCACTCAACCCCAAACTGGCACTACTCGTCGCTAGGGGTCTACTGTAGCTTTTGTCGGACATGGTCCGACCTGGGGGAAACTCAATGGATAACAACGGTAATTTCCGCAAGAAAACACTGGCTGTCGCCGTAACAGCTGCCTGCATGACGATGTCGAGCGCGCCGTATGCGCAAGATACGGACGACGACGCCTTGGAAGAGATCATGGTCACGGCGACCCGTCGTGAAGCGCGCGTGCAGGACATTCCCTACAACATCTCGGCGATGTCCGGCGAGTATCTCGAGCTGCAGAATGTCGTTAACCAGTACGACGTAATGCGGGCAATGCACGGCGTGACCGTGGTCGACCGCGGCTATCGAAACGCGGGCATGGTAAACAGTATTGTTATCCGCGGCCTCAATGTCGATAACGGTCAGAATGGCGACATCATGTTGAACGCCGTGCCGACGGTAGCCACGTATTACGACAACACCCCGCTGTTCGCGAACTTCCTGGTCAAGGATATAGAGCGCGTGGAAGTGCTGCGCGGGCCGCAGGGCACGCTGTATGGTTCGGGCTCCCTGGGCGGCACCGTGCGCTATATCGGCAACCGGCCTGACCCCGAAGGTTTCGAAGCGAACATCGAACTGGACTATGGGCAAACCTCGGGTTCCGATGGCGATAACGTCGCGGTCGATGCGATGGTCAATATCCCCCTGGGTGACACGACGGCTCTACGTGTCGCCTACAGCCACATCGATAACGACGGCGTCATCGACTACGTCAATGCCTACCAGCTCAACAGTTTTCGTGAGCCGCTGGTCAACGTCGGCGGTAATTGTGTCGATCCGAGGGCCGCGGCGGACACCGAGGTATTATTGAACGTCGGCTGCTTCGAGACCATCGAAGACGCGGACACTGTGGAAATCGACTACATCAAAGCCTCTCTTCGCGGCGAACTGAGTGACACCTTCAGCTATCAGCTGAATTACCAGTACCAGGACGATGACATTGGATCGCGGCGCTCGACAACGCTCGGCAACAACAACCAGCCTGTTGGCTCGGCGTTGTACTTCGCCTACGGGGACGATGACAGCGGACAGGTCCTCCTCGAGCCGTCGGAAAGGAACGTGGACATGGCCAGCCTGGATCTCGAATGGGACCTCGGTTTCGCGACGTTCACTTCAACCACGTCGTCTTATGATCACGACGGTTCGGGGGAAAGCGACAACGGCGGCCTCTGGGCCAGCGGTGGTGAGATCGATGGCACCAGCCGGGACTGGAACTTCTGGTTTTACGGCGGCGCCTGGCCGCGTCCGGCACAGCGCGCGGAGCGCGGCTATGATGATGACGCCTTCATCCAGGAATTCCGGCTGGTATCTAACGAATCGGACAGCAGTTTCGACTGGATCGTTGGTGCGTTCTATATGGACCAGGACAACAGCGTCTACCAGCTCAGCTACAACCCGGGCATGAACCTGTTCAAGAATGCCTGTCGCAGCACGGCCGATCCGATCTGCACGGTCGGCGGCCTGTATGGCGGGTTCTGGCCACGTTTTTATGCCGGCGATCTTAGCGAGATCGACTTCGAATACATTCGGGACACGGACTATAAAGAAACGGCCGTCTATGGTGAGTTAACGTATCATTTCTCCGATGCGTTCCGCCTAACCGGCGGCTTACGCTGGTTCGACAACGAGACCGACAACGACACGATCCTCGGCTTCCCGCTGCCACCGGGCTCTACCTCGCCCGCGGCACCGCCGTCAAGCGACGACGATGACGATATTCTCGTGAAGATCAACGCATCCTGGGACCTCAACGATAACACCATGCTCTATGGCACTTATTCGGAGGGTTACCGCCACGGCGGCGCCCAGGCGGTGCCGAGCCTGGCGAACGGCGACCCGTTCGGTGAGCCGAACGCCGAGGGTATTCGTACGTTCGACTCGGATTCGGTGAAAAACTATGAAATAGGTATCAAGGGTGGTACGGACAGGCTTCTGTACACGGCCTCACTCTTTCATGTCGACTGGGACGATCCACAGCTCAACACGACGTCCGTTTTTTACGGCTTCTACCTGGCCGCGAATGGCGACGAGGCATCGACCGAAGGCGTCGAGCTGGAACTGGAAGGCTACCTCGCAGACAGCTTTCACTACCGCGTCGGCTACACCTACGTGAACGCAGAACTGGACAAGGACTTCATCAGCCCGCAGGACGGTACAGTGGTTGCCCCGTCGGGATCCACGCTGCCCGGCACGCCGGAGAATACGCTCAGCTTTAATATCGACAACAGTTGGGAAATCAACGCGGATATGGATCTGATCGCCGGGCTCAACGTTTACTACCAAAGCGATTCCGAGAACTTCATCGACCAGGCCAGCACGCTGAACGAGAATTTCGACTCGTTCACGCTGGTGGGCGCGACGGCGACGCTGGCGGCCGACAACTGGAGCGCCACGCTGTATGCCAGGAACCTCGGCGATGAAGAGGCCCCGACAGGCGCATTCGCGAACGGCTACTGGAGTTACGACACGGGCATCTCCGAGAGTTGGTACGGTAACGGCAATCGCCAGTTCATCGTGCAGCCACGCACCATCGGTCTGAAGCTCAGCTATCGCTTCTAGAGATACTCCTCTCCGTTCGGCTATCTCCGAAGCCAGACAAGACCCGGCACGATGTGCCGGGTTTTTTTATTCACTTTGTATCAAGTATGTTAGCGACCATGACGCCGAGCCCACCCAACAAGCATGATTCTGCTGCGGCGAAGTCTCTCGAGGGCCGTGTCTGGGAGAAGCTCGGGCAAAACGACATCAAGCAGGCGGTCGCTGATTGCGAACAGCTCAACCGGCAGTACCCGGATTTCGCACCCGGGTGGCACACGGCGAGTCACCTCGCACTGAGACTCAATAACCCATCGATGGCACTGGCCGCGGTTGAAAAGGCGTTGTCTTTCAACCCGGACAAAACGGCATGGCTGCTGCAAAAAGCATTGTGTCTCGGACGGCTCGGGGACATGAAGAAGCTGGGACCCGCTGTCGAGCAGTTATCCGGCCGCGATATGAAAACGGCTTATCAATGCTCGACCCTGGGCATGCTCATGACCCGGTTGGGGCTGCGCGAACAGGCCGTGAGGTACTACGAGAAAGCCGCGGCACTTGGGCCCGATGAGGCAAAGCACTACTACAACATCGCCTGCCTGCGGCGCTCGCTGGGTGACATCGAGGCGGCCGAGTGCAACTTCGACAAAACGGTGAGCCTCGACCCGACGGATTACGAAGCTTACAAGATACGTTCGGAACTGCGAAAGCAGACGCCCGCAGCCAATCATGTCGAAGAACTCGAACAGTTGCTGGCAAAGGGCATCGATGACAAGCGTGGCAAGGTTCACATCTGCTACGCGTTGGCGAAAGAGCTGGAGGACCTGAACGAGGCCGAGCGTTCTTTTCATTACCTGAAGACCGGCGCCGATACACGTCGTGGCTACATGCAATACGACGTACGGCGCGACCTGCAAACCATGGCGTCAATACGCCAGGCATTCACTGCGGATCTGTTCGATGGCTCTATTGACGGGCACGACAACTCGGAAGCGATCTTCATTCTCGGCATGCCGCGCACCGGCACCACGCTCGTCGAGCGAATATTGTCCAGCCATACGGATGTTTTCGCCGCAGGTGAGCTGAATAATTTTGCTTTGGAAATGATGACACTTGTGAAAGCGCAGAGCGGCGGCAAGAAGATCGATCGCGATGCGTTGGTGAAACTGAGCACCGCGCTCGATTTCAGGAAACTGGGCGGGGCTTACATCGACAGTACGCGACCTTTTACCGGCCGCACGCCGTACTTCATCGACAAGTTGCCGCTGAATTACCTGTATGCGGGCCTGATCCATCTCGCGTTGCCACGGGCCAGGATCATTAACCTTAAACGGCATCCGCTCGATACGTGTTATG
>Ga0209567_10001009_pt1 | contig 15014 bp, 14 predicted proteins | sample COG_12_FD_184756 | JGI IMG/M metagenome (GOLD analysis project Ga0209567, IMG submission 184756) | Pelagic marine sediment microbial communities from the LTER site Helgoland, North Sea, for post-phytoplankton bloom and carbon turnover... | ecosystem: Environmental > Aquatic > Marine > Neritic...
CACCCAATGGGTGAAAGGGGTCAATCCTGACGTCTTGGTGAAACATAAGCAATGTCGGGATATTACAACCCCTGAACCCGGAACTGTGAACCTGGAACCGCTCAGTTTAGGTCCCAATAACGATCCCTCCGTCCACCCGCAAAACCTCTCCTGAAATGAAACCGGCCTCATCGGAAGCCAAAAAGAGATAGGCGTTGGCGATGTCCTCTGGTTGTCCCATACGACCCAGCGGGGTTCGCGCCTTCATGCCCTCCAGGATCTTATCCGGCATGGACATTAAAATTTCGGTGGCCGTAAATCCGGGGGCCACGGCGTTGACCCGGATGTTGTGGCGACCCAGCTCCCGCGCCCACGCCTTGGTCATACCGATCACACCGGCCTTGGTGGCCACGTAATTGGTCTGGCCTAAATTCCCGTCGATGCCGACAACGGATGTGGCATTCAGGATCACACCGCCCCGCTGCTGAATCATCACCGGGGCCACAGCCTGGGTACAATTAAAAACACCTTTGAGATTGATGGCGATCACCAGATCAAAATCCGCTTCGGGCATCTGTTTTACCAGTTCTCCTTCTTTGACCTTTACCAGCAAACTATCGCGCACAATCCCGGCATTGTTGACCAGCACATCAATCTGACCTGATGCATCCATTACATTAGTCATCCATTTTTCAACTGACGCTTTATCGGTCACATCCACCCGGAAAAATTCAGCATTATGGCCGATTTCATTGATGGCTGCTTCACCTGCATTCTGATCCACATCACAGATCACGACATGGGCCCCTTCTTCAGCAAAGCGCTCCGCTGTGGCCTTGCCGATACCGGCAGCACCGCCGGTGATCAGACATACTTTGTCCTTTAAACGCATGGGCTCCTCCTCTTTTTAAATCATACAGCTGAAAGTTCAGGACGTTTTTATTCAATTCCTTGCTAAAAGCGGCATGGATGATCGTTCGCGAATACGGCGCACTGTCTGAGTGCATTAGGGATGGTTGCAAAAGAACAGGGATTGGCAAAATGCTACCGATCGCCACCTAAACTTAATTTTCAAATAATTTAAGGTTATGATATCTTTCACTGTTTTTTTGTTACGAGCCCATATATACGAGTATGCGCGGGCTTGGCGGGCGATTATTCATGTAGCGGCCAAATCGAAAAATCTCCGATCCCTCAAATGACTACAGGGGTTCAAACGCCAGAAAGGTCTCTTTTTTCCCGCCCACTTCCGTATGTAAATATTTGACTTTCAGCGGCATCCCAACTTTGATGTCTTCCGGTTTATTGGGGTCCAACCCTTCGATACGCGCATCCACCCGTCCCCCCGCTTCCAGTTCCACAACACCGGAGATATAGGGATTTTTGCGGTTGTAGCCCTGGGCAATCATAAAAGGGGGGGCAATGGTGATGCAGGTAAAGGCGGCCAGACGCCCGCTGCCTGTCATTTCGATCCATGCCATATCCGAGCTGAAGCACTTGACACAAATAGAACGCGGGGGCACATAATGGGCATCACATTCTGTGCACCTGCAGCCCATCAGTTTTTCTTCTTTCAGATACTGCTCATAAGTAATATCACTAAAGGGTTTTTCTTCCATGGTACTATTTCCTTTGTTATGGGTTCGGCGGTTCAGAGGTTCAGCTATCAAGTTTGTCCCCAATTTAGTGTCGAGATATAGGAAGTCATTCCGGCGAAAGCCGGAATCCAGTCAAATAATCGTTTGATAAAGATCCTGCCAATTGGGATTCATACGCTCTATCAATTCCAGTTTCCACTTTCGATTCCAGCCCTTCATTCGTTTCTCCCTTTCGATGGCAGATTGCATATTTTCATGCACTTCATACCAGACGAGCTGATGGACACCGTAACGCTTAGTAAATCCTTCTACCATATTGTTCTTATGTTGCCAGATTCTTGCAACAAGATCTGACGTCACGCCTATGTAAGGGTTCCATTTCGCTTGCTTGCAAGAATATAAACCACAGGTTGTTTATTCATTATTTCATTTCACAAATGGAGGCCTTGGGCATGCTCTGGATTCCGGCTTCCGCCGGAATGACAAATGACATGCCTTCACAAACAATTTTGTGGTTTTGAGGTTACCAGCTGCAAATTTGCTAAAGAATTTGATATCAACCTTTGAACCTCTGAACTCTGAACCTTTGAACCTTTACCTTCTCTCCAGAATCGTAAACGTGCAGGTCCCGCCGGTGCCGCCCAGATTATGCGCTGCGCCGATCCGCAAATCGCTGGCCGGCACCTGCCGTGGGCCGGCCTCGCCTCTGAGCTGGGTCCAAACCTCATAAAGCTGGGAGATCCCGGTAGCCCCCACCGGATGCCCCTTGCATTTGAGCCCGCCGGATGTGTTGATGGGTTTGATACCATCCAGACGCGTCGCCCCGTCGGCAATAGCCTGGTAGCCTTGGCCGGGTTTGAAAAAGCCCAGATCCTCGACGTGCACCAGCTCTGCAATCGAAAAACAATCATGCACTTCGGAGAACTGGATGTCATCCGGTGTCAGTCCGGACATCCCGTACGCCTCCCGGGCCGCATAGCGTGTGGCTTCAAAATAGGTCAGAGCGTCGCTGGCATGAAATCCCCGTCCGCTGCCCTGCCCCAACCCGGCCACGTTGATCGGATCGTCGGTATAATTTCTGGCGATCTCTTCAGCCACCAGCAGCATGCAGCTGGCACCATCGCTAATGGGGCAACAGTCAAATAGGTGCATGGGCCAGGCAACCACAGGATTTGCGCGTGCATCAGCCAGAAAATCCTTTTCGGTTTGCCAGCCCGGTGCAGCGCCTTTCCTCTTTTTTAAGCTTTCCTTTTTTTTGTTCATCAGATCCGCGATGGTAATCGGAAACTGGGCTTTGGGATTCAGCGGCGCATTGTTGTGGCTTTTGATCGTGATATTCATCAGATCCTCACGATTGGCGCCGTATTTTGCAAAATAGGCCGTAGCCACAGCACCAAAAACGCCCGGGAAGGTAAAACCCGCCCGCCCTTCATAAGGCACGGTCGCCAGCGCCAGCCCCTCGGCGACTTCCTCGGTGGTGCGTTTGGACATCTCTTCCACACCGCCGACCAGAACCATATCGTAAAAACCGGAGGCAATCGCAAAAACACCCTCCCTGAAGGCCAGCGCACTGGATGCACAGGCACCTTCGGTGCGGGTCGCCGGCTTGGGTGCAATACCCACCAGGTCTGAAATAATCGGTCCCCAGTGAGATTGATGCATAAAAAAGTCGTTACTAAAATTTCCCAGATAAAGGGCATCGATGTCTTTGGGATCAACACCCTTGTCCACCGAAACGATCAATTCCCGGAAGGCATCGGCAAACAGATCCTTGGAATCTTTATTCTTGAACATGCCGAATTTGGACATACCGGCCCCGACAATGGCCACGCCTCGGCCGAGTTTCCTGTTTTTTTTCATTACACCCATCTCCCTATTTTACGGCTATTGTTTACGTTTGAAGGTGAGGAAATCGTGAAAAAGTTATAAAACCCATAAGCACTTCACGTACATGTAAGGGGTAGAGAAATCGGCCGGTTGTGGTAAAACCATTAGCAGGAATATATTTTTATATCAACAATTTTGCAAGTGCTGCGTATGGGTGCGGAAGTAAAACCATCTTTTGAAACGGATCCTTGCGAGAGGGCTCCGTTGACACCAACGAGAAACTTTTGTTAACGTGCGATGATGCAATGCCAATGGAGAGTTGGAAATGATCGTAAAATCCCAGATCCTAAAACTTGCCGAACCGTTCATTACCGAAAAAAGAGAAGTGCTCAAGGAAGCTGTCGTAGCCTATGAAGCATACGGGCAAAAGGAGAAACCGACAGTATTCATCACGCACGGGGGCCTGAGCAGTCATCATGCGGCCGGTCGACATTCGCCTCAGGACCCTTTACCTGGATTTTGGGACGATATCATCGGTCCTGGAAAAGCAATTGACACCCATCAGTACCGAGTTCTGACTGCTAATTCTCTGGGAAGTATGTATGGTTCTACCAGCCCCTTAACAAGCAATCCGGATACCGGCGGGCATTACGGCCCGGACTTTCCAGAGATAACGCTCATCGATATGGTTCGTTTTCACAAAGCCTTTCTGGATCAGATGGGCGTCACAAAACTTGCAATGATCGCCGGGCCCTCCATGGGTTCTTTACAGGCCCTTCAGATGGCGGCCCTTTATCCGGATTACGTCGATTCGGTCGTTGGCGTTGCAACGGCAGGCAGAATGACACCATCCGGGATGTGCATCCATCATTTTATGATTAATGCGCTTCAGATGGATCCGGCGTTTAATAACGGTTGGTATGAAATTGGAACTCCCAAGTTAGCGCTTCACTTAATACAACAAGTTGCCAGAATATATTATACCCATGAGCGCTTTGTTAAAGAAAGATACTGGGATTCAGTACCGGAAGGCAAAGATTCGCAAACCAAAAGAAGTCTCAACGCCAGGGATTATCTGCTTACCGGAGTCGAAGAGCAAATAGAGGGTAGAGATCCGAATTGCTATATCCGGGTCCTGAATGCGATTAACAGCTATGATCTGGGAAGCGATGTGGGAGACTATGAAAAAGGGGCTCAGCGTATAAAATGCCCGGTTTTGCTCATTAATTTTTCTACAGACACCGAATTTCCGCCCCACTGGGCCGAGGAGCTCGCAGAGATACTCAACCGAAAAAATCCGGGTCAGGCTCAAGTTAAAATAATAGATTCCATCTGGGGGCACATGGGATGTGTTCAAGAAGGGACGGCTATTGCCAAACATATAAGGGATTTTTTATGCAGATAACAAAAGCAGTTTGGAAGCAGATTTACTGAAATCATTTAATTAGGTCAAAGCGTTGATATAATAGCAGCGTTGGCATGTATCTTGCTCCGTTTTAAAACTCAATTTTACACCCAAAGGAGCTTGCGCATGCCGGATAACCTGATGAACCGATTCCCCTGTGCATTGAACCATCTTGAAGCTATTAAAATACCTCTCCGAGCAAGTACAGAAATTCTCGATCAAGGAATTCGATCACTTTCTTTGGGGTTCGATCTGACGAACAACTACCAGCAACTCGGATATAAGCTGGCCCAAAGATGGTATGCCCTTTTCGACGCCAAGCGGCCAAATGCCTTTAATCATTTCACAACCTTCCAGTACAGGACACTCAAAAGTTTTTCCGATGTTTTCAAAAATCTATGCTTAAATGCCCTTGAACAAATGCGCCAGGAAAAACGGGGTGAGCTGGAATTTATTAAACTGTTTACCGAACCGCTTCCTGTCCAGGATTGGTCGGAAGCTTATGACCATACCCGCATCCTGCTTGATCTGCCGAGCTTAAGGGTTATTGACATGTCTGCCGAAGTCAAACACGCCCTTCATAATTACACGGTCGTATTTGCGCCGCGTGCCGGACATCACTCCAATATTGCCGAACGGCTAGCGCTATATCTCAGAGATCAGGGGCTCACCCGTATGGTGATTGTGGAGCAAAAATGTGCGGATGATATTCCCCTCTATGTTAACCAAAAACGGCATAGAGAAAAGTTCGACAGCCAGATTGACCAATATAAACAAGTATTGACTCATCTGAAACACCTTTCCGGATACCCGCCCCATCTGGTTGCCATTTGCCAGCCCGGCCCATTGTTGATGAGCACCCTGATTCTCAATCCGCAACTGGGAAAAACTTTCGGTTCGGCCGGATCACCCATGCATACCGAGGCAGAAAAAGGCGTTTTAACCGATTTTGCCCGCTTGATGGGAGAAAATTATATCGATGAACTGATGCGCTTTTACGGCCACACAATAGCATCCGATCGCCCGGGCCACGGCAGACAGAGCTTTAACGGAACGCTTCAGCTCTTGGGGTTTTACTATTTAGGAATGGATCAGCATATTCGAAACTTCAAGCAACTGTTGCAGGACTTGAAGCAGGGCAACTTCGAAGCGGCCGAACGCCAGATGGCATTCTACCGCTGGTATCATACGGCACATCACTTCCCGGCCGGTTTTATAAAGGATACCTATAAAAAAATCTTTGTTAATAATGAGCTGATACGGGGAGTGCTTTCCATCGGCAATAAGATTATTGGTATCAAAGATTACCCGGACGATGTCCCCATTTGGGCTCTCGGTGGCAACAGTGATAAAATCGCGCCACCCCTACAGGCTACCGGTCACCTGAAATTGATCAACTCCGTTCCAGAAGATGACAAACTAAAGTTAATCTGCGGTGGTGGCCATATGGGTTTGTTTCGATCAGAGAATATTCTGAAGACCTTTTATTCTAAAATAGCAACGTTTATATTGGAACGCAGCGATCGGGTTATGGGGGTATAAGGCGGAAGCTTTAGCGCGCAATCAAGACCCTAATCCGGCAAAATTTGCCGTGTCACGGTGACATCGGTTATTCCTGATCCTCCTTTTTTCCGGTTTTTTTTTCCTTTGTCAGTTTTTCAAATATACCCTGAAATGGATTTGCTTGCATCAGGTTTTTTTGAGCCACCTCGGAGAAGCCCATTCCCATATCCAGCCACTTTTTAAACTGGTCGTCCATCGAGCCTTTGTAAGCCAGATAACTTTTGAAAGCTTGCTGGAGATAATTCTCAAAAAAATCCACCAGTACGTTGTCGCCATACTGAATGATCATATAAAGGAGTGGCACCGGCAGCAGTACGTTTTTATTTTTAGCTTCCTCCATTACAATCTGGGTCAGGACAAAGGCGGTAACATCTGCTTTGGTTTTGGCGTCGATGATCTCCACCTGTTGACCATTGCGGATGCGCTCGGCAACTTCATTAAGCGTCACGTACCTGCTCTTTTTGGTGTCGTACAATCGCCGGTTGGCATATTTTTTTAGCAGAATTTTTTCAGGCATTTTTGCTTTCCTGTCGATTGTTACATTGCAACAATATTTTACTATTTAACAGCCCAGACTTTTAGAATATAACATATTTAAATATTAATTTATAATTATTACAGTATAATATAACATATACAAAAGTATTCTAAAATGAATAAATCGAAAAACTTATTTTGTGCAATGCACAATTTTTTATTGACAAATCAAATTCGTACCATTATAGTACGTCCTAAATGGCCAAAACACATATTTCTAAAATAGGAGGAAACTTTAGCATGGACTCAAGTCAGATTGCAAAACAAATGATCGATTTTCAAAAATCAACCTTTGACAACATGTACAATTCCATGGTTATGCTTCAGGACCACACGGAAAAATTAGCCAGCACGCTTGGTGAGCAGGCCACCTGGATTCCGGAGGAAGGCAGTCGTGTCGTCACCCAGTGGACTGAGATCTTTAAAAAGGGTCGCAATGACTATAAAGTCGCAATGGATGATATCTTCAGCAACCTAGAGCAATTGCTGACAGCCGAAAAATAAGCCCGCTCGGAAATTTAAAAGATCACCCCATAAAAAGGAGGCACCCATTATGGATCAAAAACAAATCGCAAAGCAGATGATTCAGTTTAACAAAACCGCTTTTGACAACAGCTTTAACGCCATGACCATGGTATACGAACAGAACGAGAAAATGGTCGGCACGTATCTGCAGCAGGCTACCTGGATGCCCGAAGAGGGCCGCAAAGCCATCGAAAACTGGATACAGTCGTACAAAAAAGGCTGTGAAGATTTCAAAAAACTGGCGGACGAAAATTATCAGAAAGTAGAGGCGTTTTTCGCTGGTTCTGGAGAATAAGACGTTATCAAGTCAAGACGGATGCATGCAAGGTTCATGGCTTTCAGGCCATGAACCTTGCAGTAAATTTGCATAGGAGTGGCGCCTTATGAACGAACACAAAGAACCTTCTGACTATTCATCATTTCTGGCCCAAACCTTCGACAAAAACGCTACTGCTGTTTATCAACTCGTTAACGCCACCCAAAACTACCTCACCGGGCTCTCCAAATATGCCGGCGATTTCATGATTCCTTATCTGATTTCCACCAGTTATTTTAAAAAAGTGGAGAATGAAAAACTATCGCAAATCTCCCCGTTGGATAGTCTTGCCGCGTACCTGAAGCTATTGGATTTCAACCTTAATATATTCAATCGAGGCTTTTTCGGCGGTATAGCATCCATCAACGGCTATGCCCAATTTGAAATGGGCAGTTTTATTTCCGCCGTTTATAATACCTTTTTGAACATGGAAGGCGAAGATCTATATGCCTTCGCCGAGCGCCAGGCGCGCTTAATGGACCTGGTCGTGAATATCTACCCTCAGGCTATCCAGGCCATTGAACCCGAGTACGGCTTTCATTTTGAACGCGGAGAGCATAAACTGGTGGCAGAGACGGACCATTTTTACCTTTACCGAATCTCTCCCACAGATCAAACCGCAAAAATAAACAAATCCGGAAAACCGGTTATCATTATCCCCCCGTATGTCCTGGGCGCCAATATTCTGGGCTTTTTGCCCGGTGAAAACAGAAGTTATGCGCACTGTTTTGCCAACCTGGGCATTCCCACATATATCCGCATTTTAAAAGACATCGCAACCACAGAAGCCCTTCAAGTCATGACCGGGGAAAATGACGCCCGCGATACCCGGCTGTTTTGTGAGGCCGTCAAGCAGAGTCATGGCAAACCCGTTACCTTAAACGGCTATTGCCAGGGCGGGTTTTCCGCATTGTGCAATCTGCTTTCCGGCGAGTTGGACGGGCTGGTGGACGCATTTATTACCTGTGTGGCTCCCATGGACGGTACGCGCAGCAAGGGGCTGGCAAATTTTCTAAAAACCCTGCCCCGGCGGTTTAACGACCTGACCTACGGCACTAAGACGCTGCCCAACGGTAATCGGGTAGCAGACGGTAAATTGATGGGCTGGGTCTATAAGCTCAAAAGCATCGAGAGCGAATCACCGATTTCCGCATTTTACCGGGATCTGATGATGTTCGCCCGGCAGGGCAAGAAAAATTTTCAAATTAGCAAAACCGCGCAGGGCCTGAATTTTTGGCTGAACAATGAACGTTTCGACCTGCCCCTGGAAATCACCAAAATGAGTTTTGCCTCCTACAACGTTCCGATTTCAGAAGATGGGACGCTTCCAGTCAAATTGTTTGGCAAAAAACTCAACCTAAAGCGCCTCAAAGAAATGGCCATCCCCTGGTTGATTTGCTACGGTGAAGGCGATGATCTGGTAGAAAAAGAAACCGCGCTGGCTCCGCTGGACTACATCGAGGCTGAAGTCACGCCTTTCCCAAAAGGGCATGTGGCTATGGCAACCTCGTGGTCCGACCCTAAATCGGCCTGTGCCCTGCACACGCGGTTCGGAGACGGGAACTGGCGCGGCCCGGTTCGCTTTCAGCTGGATCTGGATCGCTCATCTTCAAAGTCCCGGTCACAGAAAGGGCCCGCAAAGACCAAAGGGAAGCGCAGCAATGGATAGGCAGTTTCTTGAATTCCTGGGAAGTTTTTTTCTCAATGCCGCCAAGGGTCAAAAACAGCTCGAAGATATGACCCGATGGATCGGCGGCGGATTCAGCGGTTTCGACGATTTAACGCGCATGTTTCGCAAATTCTATGGCATGAACGCGCTGCCGCTGGCTTCACCGGATTACGCCAGGGCCTGGGAAAAGGCATCGGAAAATTTCAAGAAATCTTATCATGAGTGGTTGAACCTCATGAACGTCATTCCCAAAAGCGAGTATAACGCCCTTAAGAAAAAATGCGAGACTCTCGAGAAAAAAGTCGCAACCCAGGATGAAACCATCCAACATCTGCGAGGTCTGCCAACTGAAAAAGGCCTGCCTTCTGCCGATGCGGTAAAGGAATTTACCGAAATGATGGAGCAGCAGGGACACCAATTCCAAGAACTCATGAACAGCGTGGGTAAGGCCTTTACAAAGGAATGATTTTCTATTTTCCCGGGCGGTATTGTTTGGGTGGTCTGAGCACGGCCTGAACGTTCTGAATCATTACGCCGTTTGTCATCAATTCAATTGTAGCGGCATGCCTTCGACGGCTACCTAAAACCAGGAGCGGTGGCTCCAGATATCCTGCTCCAGGTCTTCTTTGTCCTTTTTGAGGGTTAGATACATGGAAGCGTTCTGGATGGCCAGGGCACCTTGATGGGCCAGGGCTTGAACCAGGGTAACAAAATCCTCCGGAAACTCCCGTTTAATATTGGTATAGAGCCGCAACACCCCGATAATCTCATCCCGCGACTTAATCGGCGTAACGATCATAGAGACGATGCCTTCTTTCTTCATCTCTTTTTTGTATTGAATCCGTTTGTCTTTGGTTGCATCTTTGATCAAAAGGGTTTCGCCTTGAAGCGCCTGGGTGGCGCTTTGGGTAGCAGATACCGGCCCCTTGTTTAAAAATTCATCACTGAGGCCATAGCTGGCCACCAGTTTCAAATCGCCGCTTTCTTTATCCAGCAAACGGATGGCCGCGCCTTTCATTCCCAGAGCCTGGCTGATATCGACTGTCAGGTTGTTTAAGATCTTCTTTATATCCAGACTGGAATTAATATGCGAAGCCAGATCAAGAAAAAGGGTGGCGTTTTTCTGGATCCGGCCCACCAGCCGGGCATGCTCAATGGCAATGCCGCCCTGCTCGGCAAGGGCGGATAAAAAATCAATCTCATCTTTGCTGAAATCCCTGGTCTTGGCGGCATACAGGGATAAGATTCCCTTGGTCTGGTCTCTGACAATCACCGGTACGCTCAGGATTGTGGCAATACCTTCGGCTTTTTTGGCGTCATGATGCTCCAGACGCGGATCGGAGGTGGCATCCCGAAAATGAAGATGGCCCGCCTTGATGATTTCCTTGACAAGCCGCTGGGCTTTCAGCGGTTTCTGGTGCAAATAGTTATCGGATAGCCCCTCCTGGGCCATCGGAACAAAGATATCCTTTCCCGCCTTTGCCAGAAACAAACAGGCGGCTTTGGCATCCATGGTTTCGATGGCGCTCTGTACAATTAACTCCAGGAGTTTTTCACTGGAAAGGGTCGTTCCAAAGGCCTTGCTCACCTTGCAAAATGTTCTGAAATAATCCTTTTCCTTTGCCATAAACTATCTCCTCATTAGCCGGATCGTTGGGTATCCTTTCGAAGCCGTTTGGATGATTTAGATCTTCCGGCGGTCTTTACTTTTGTCTTTTTTGGGGCAGTTGACTTTTTCTTGCGCGGTTTTTGATCGGGCGCGTCTCTTTCTGCGAGCCAGGCTGCTATCCGCGGCGCAAATTCTTTCTGGCATCTGGAGCTCACATAGATACCGATATGCCCCGTTTCCAGGCAAACATCGGTTGTATCCTTACTGCCGACGCGGCCCGTCAGAAGCTCACAGGCTTGCGGCGGGACCAGATGATCATACTTGCCATAAAAATTAATTAACGGCATGCTGAGATTTTTCAGATCAACCCGTCTGTCCCCGACTTCGAGCTTGCTTTGAATCAGCAGATTTTTCTGGTAGAAATCCTTTATGAACTGGCGGAATGTTTCCCCCGGAAGATCCGGACTGTCAAAGATCCATTTTTCCATGCGGACGAAATTTTCGACAAACTTTTTATTGTCCATATTCTCAAAGAATCCCACGTATTTGTCGATCATCAAGCGGGCCGGATTCAGCAGCAGAAAGCCGAAGTTCATGACATCACCGGACATATTGCCATAGGTGTCGGTGAGGCGGTCAGGATCGACGGCCTTCATCCACACATGTAAAAGCCCTTTATCTGTGTCGAAATTGGTCGGGGTTACGGTGGTGACCAGGTTTTTAATTTTGGCGGGATTTAAAGCCGCATAGATCACACAGAAGGTTCCACCCATACAGATCCCCATGAGGTTGATCTTTTTCAGATGGTGTTTCTGCCGAATGAAATCAATCATTGTATCCATATAGCCATTGACATGGTCATCAATGGTCAGAAAACGGTCTTTGCGGGTCGGATAGCCCCAATCGATCATGTAAAGATCGATACCGTGAGCCAGCAAAGTTTCAACAACGCTTCTGCCCGGTTGAAGATCCAGCATGGTTTCCCGGTTGATAAGCGCGTAAACCACCAGTAACGGTGTTTTTAATTTGACATCGGTCACCGGTTTATAATGCTTCAGCTTTACCCGGTCTTCTTGACACACAACTTCGTAAGGGGTTGCGGCAATTTCCGAATCCAGTGGGCCGAGCAGAACATCGGAAGCCTTGTGTGCCCGCGCGCGGGCTTTATCGGCATCTTCGACGAGCTTTGACAGGATAAGATCTACTGGAACTTTAGGCTCACCCATGGCATCCCCCCGCATTTTTTACAATTAGGAATAAGGATTAAGCGATGGTCATATTAATGATTCAATTTCTTTTCCAATGCCTTTATTCGCTTTTTCAGCAGGTAAATATCCTTGTAGAGATCATCCATATCTTTTTGTTTCGGGATGGGCAACATGTTCAGCATGTCCTCCAGAAGGTCATTTTTCGCGGCCGAAAATTCAGACATGGCATCCAGGGTTTTGCCCATTGTTTCAATATATTCGGTAGATTGGAACAGGGTCATGTAATGCCCCTCCAATATTTTTATCCACATTTGATAATATTCTTGTGAATCTTCAGGCAGCTCTCCTGCTTCAGAGAGCTCGCCGAGCTTTTCCTGAACAACACTAAATGACTTGGTCACCGGCAGATATAGCAACCGGAGGAACTCGCCGATGGCTGTCTGAAATAAATTGAATTTGTCCAGAGTCTGGTTTACTTTTTCCTGATAAAAACGGGTGAGCCCGAGTTGGGGAATATTGAAAAATTGCCTGAATTCTTTCTGGTAAATCTCATTCCAGGCTCTGAATGCATTTTCGTCAAGGTCTTCGAATGTATAAGCCTCGGTAGATTTGCCGATCCGGCCGGCCCTTTCAAACCATTTCTGCTGGAACTCCATAAATCCGGCAAGAGTCGATTGGGCCAGCTGCATCAAAATTTCGGGCATGGTGCCGGATCCTTTAAACATGGAATCCATGATCTCGGGCCGGGCCATTGTCGACGATAGGACCTGCCAGGTTTTCATGGCGGCATCCAGCGACGCCTGTGCATGACTGGATGCGCCACCTGGAGATGCTGCCGAGGGCTTGATGGTTGCGGTTGCATCGGACCAAGTCCGAAACATATTGCCCCAAACATCACCGGCCATCTTCATCCAGGCGGAAAGAAAATCAGGTCCGGTTTCATTTTTAGCATGCTTTTCATTCATTGATCGTCCTCGCACGGTTCCTGCAAGAACCTTTCGGTAACCGATCACAGCTGTTAACCGAATACCGAAAATGGGGCCGTTTGTCAATGCAGCAGTTACTTTAAAAACAGGACTGTCAGCTTGACAGAAGAAGTCATCAAAAAACAGCGCAGCAGGTGTGCTTGTGATGGGTTGGCGCAACAGGTTTCTATTTTGTAACAAATTCTTGAATCGCCTTATCCCGCATTTCGTTCGGCTGAAATAAAATCGAGAAATGATTTGTGCCGTCTACGTTTACGCGCTGCGCATTGGGGATTTCTGAAACCATCTTTTCAACAGCTGATTCGGGTAAAACGAGGTCATCGCGGCTTAATATGCCATTTGTAGCTCGCAGGATCAGCACCGGACAGGAGACTTTTGGATAGTATTCGGAGGGAACTTCTTGCTGGATATTTTGGATCTCCTCTTGGATGTTAGCCGGTTTGATCCTTGAGCACACCCCGCCTTCCACTGCTTCTGACTCGTATTGGAAGTAGTCCTCGATCGCCTGTGACCAGGGTTGTAGAAAGGGCGCCTGTTTCATATGGGCCACATAGGCATCCAAGGAAGGAAAAACTTGCCCCAATCGATCCAAGGACGGTTTGATGGCAACCGTGACCTTTTCCCATTGATCTTGTCTAAGTTGTCCGCCGCCATCCATAAGAATAATTTTCTCGGTCCGCTCGGGATAATGGGCTGCGAATGCCAGTGAGATAAATGCGCCCAGGGAATGCCCCATCAGGACAATTTTCTCCTGCTTGAGGCCATCTAATACGCCTAAAATATCCTGGATGTGGTGCCGCATAGAGTATCCGGCGGAGGGCTTATCTGAAAGTCCTCTACCGCGCAAATCGATGGCCAGGATCGTATTTTCAGGGGTCAATGATGATGCCATCACATCCCAACAGCGACAGTTGGCGGTCAGGCCGTGGACACAAAGCACCTGACTCCCCTTCCCTTCCCAGATGGCCAGCTGGATTGCTATTCCGTCTCCATTGACTTTTCTCATGATGGGCTCGGTCATGGTCATTCCTCTTAAATTTCTAAAAGCCGTTTTAAAACCACTTTGGAGTCCATTTTGCGGACTTTTGTTAAAAATCGCTTAGCTCGGGTCTGTTCCGAAGCGCAAAATCTTGAACTGTTTGAAGGCTTTAACCCGAGTTTTCAAGATTTAGCGTAACGAGCTTAGCGTTTTTCAAAAGCCGCAAATCGGCGGAAAAGGGATTTTGAAATGGCCTCTAACCTTCCACGATCTAATGCACTCTGATCCACTTCGCAATTTTAGGGCTTATGGTTTTATAGGACTTGCTGCCCACAAATATGCCCACATGACCGGTGTCAACGCCAATCGTGGTGACATCTTTGGACCCGACTGCCTTAGAGAGCGGTTTGGCAGTAGACATGGGTGCAAGATAGTCGTTTTTGCCAAAAACATTTAGCAGCGGGCATTTAATTTTGCGTAGATCCACTTTCTGACCGTCTAAAATGAGCCGGTTCTTGATCAGCAGGTTCTGTTGCAGGAAGTCTCTGATCCATTCTCTGAAGAATTCGCCTGCCATATCGGGGCTGTCAAATATCCATTTTTCCATGCGCAAAAATGTACTGACGAATTTGGGGTTTTCGATACCCTCCAAAAACTGAATATATTTGGTTGCCGTGGCAACGGGCGAAACAAGCAGATAGAGAATATTGGCCAGGTCTCCAGGCAGATTACCGACTCCTTCCACGGCCTTGTCCACATCGAGACCCTTGGCCCATAAAAACAGACCGGCGTCATCGATGTCAAACTCGGTTG
>Ga0209567_10001010_pt1 | contig 14982 bp, 13 predicted proteins | sample COG_12_FD_184756 | JGI IMG/M metagenome (GOLD analysis project Ga0209567, IMG submission 184756) | Pelagic marine sediment microbial communities from the LTER site Helgoland, North Sea, for post-phytoplankton bloom and carbon turnover... | ecosystem: Environmental > Aquatic > Marine > Neritic...
CACCCGGGTGGCAGAACGCCGCATCGTCCCGATCCGTGTGTCCAACGAGCGGACACGAACCCGGCACATCGCCCTCGAGCTCAGCGAGTTCACAACGAGCGGAGGCTCACCCACCCCGGTCGTAGGAAATCTCCTGACGGCGAAAGAGTTCGACCTCGCGGCGTGTGAGCGAGAGGACGTCGTCCTTCTCGTCGGAGTCGGCGCCGCCGGCCTGTCGGACGGTGCGAGCGAGAGCGAACGCTTGGCAGCAGCGGAGGTTGCCGAGGCGAAGCTGCCGGACGGACGCCTCGGAGACGTGGACGACTGTGTGGTTGCCTACGCCGATCTCAGGATCCAGGGCTGTGACGTGAGGCCGCTGCGGATTGCGGTTGCGGTGCTGCCGCGCGACTGCGACGCCTATGAGGTGCACTGCGCCTGCGGGTGCTGCTGACATGGGGGAAGACCGACCCGACCAGTCGGCCGGATTGTGGAAGGATGCCGCCGAGAGGTTCTCCGACGGCGTGCGACAAACCGTTGAGTTCCAGCGGAAACTCATTGGCGCCGATGCCACGCCGACCGAACTGACCGCCGCCTACTCCAGGTTCCTGCGAACGGACCTGGCCGGATATGGGCAGCGGATCGCCGAACTGACGGTCGACTACTACAAGGCGCTCGCCGAGGCGGCCCGTGAGTACGGCGAACGGTTCTGGGACGAGATCCAGGCCAGCCCGGTCGCCGACGACCGGGCAAAACCGGATGAGCGCCCACGCCACCTCCTCGAGGTGTCGGGCCCTGAAGGCAGCGAGGTAACCAGCACATTCTCGCTCGAAAACACCGATCCTGACGCCGCCGAAGTGAGCATCGAAGTGGGCCTGTGTCGAAGCCCCGACGGAGAAGCATTCAGCGCTCCGGTGAGCGTCGAGCCGGATCGGCTGACGGTCGAGCCGGGCGGCTCGGCGACGGTGACGATCACAACCCGCGTCGATCCCGACCTCTTCACCCCGGGTGTGGAGTACCGGATCCCAGTCCATGTCGAGGGACCTCAGCCGGCAATGATCGACGTCCGAGTACGTTCGACCACGACAACCAAGCCGAAGCCAAAGCCGAAGCCATCGGGATTCACGGTTCGGTGCCCCGTCTGCGACCGCACCTTCGAGCGGAAGACAGAAGACGTCCGCCTGCGACCTCACAAGGCGCCGTCCGGCAAACCATGCAAAGGGCGCGACGGTCTACCCGCCTGAGGCGAGACGGTCGGGACGAGGCACGGGCCACTCTCATTCCCCGAGGAATCGAGCCATCCCCTTGCGGGCTTCGACGGTGACGATCTGGTCGACAAAATGGCGGCGCTCGTCTTCCAGCCCGGCGACGATCTCGGCCAGATCGCAGCTGAGCCGGACCTTGGTATGCCGCACCGACGACGGCTGCATTCCGGCGATCACCCCCGCGATCTCTCCGGCTCGAGCCCGGATGTCCTCCACGGGCACCCATTCGGATGCCATCCCCCAGGCCACTGCCTGTTCCGCGGTGATCGTGGCATTGGTAAGCAGGACGTCGGCCGCCCGTTGTCGGCCAATCACCGCAGGCAGCATGGCCGTCCAACCACCATCAGGTGAGAAGCCGACCACGTTGTACCACGGGGTGAACGAGGCCTCCGGCGAAACGAGCACGATGTCGGAACCGAGCACCAACCCGAGTGAGCCGCCGGTCACCATGCCGTGGACGACTGCAACGATCGGTTGCGGCACAGCCAGCATCGCCACGATGACCTCGTTCAACCGGCCGACCGTCTCCCGGGCGTACTCGGCAACGTTGTCACCCTGTTCGTAGAAGCCGCGCACATCGCCGCCCGTCGAAAACGACCGACCCGCCGCCGCGAGGATCACCGCCCGCACCGACTCATCCGTCGCCACGGCCTCCAGGGCGAAGAGCATCTCGGTCAGCAGTTCGGGCACCAGGCTGTTGTGCCGCTCCGGCCGGTTCAGGGTCAACGTGACGATGGGCCCGTCGCGGCCAACGATGACGAGCGGGCTACTCCCCACCGGATCGTGCCCCCAACCAGGCCGCCAGCGTCGGCCAGAGCACATCGTGGGCCGACCGCCCGGCCATGATCCCGATGTGTCCGGCTTGGAGGATCTCGGTTGTCACGTCGGTCGAGCCGACCAGATCGGCCACCGGCAACGACTGCGCGTTGGGGACGATGTGGTCGTGCTTGGCCAGCACGTTGAGAATCGGCACCTCGATGTCGGCAAGCCGCACCGGCCGGCCGCGCACGACGTGTTTGCCGGTGACCAGGGCGTTGCCCCACAGGTAGTCCTCGACCCATTGCCGGAAGGCCGCCCCCGGGAAAGGCACGCCGTCGTGGACCCAACGGTGCATCGCCTGCCAGTTGCGGACCCCCTCACCGTCCTCCATCCGATCCCACAGGTTGACGTAGGCACCGACGTAGTTGGCGACCGCCTTGAGCATCTTGCCCCCGTTGGCGATCACGTCGGCTGACAGGTTGCCGGTGCCGTCCACCATCTTGTTGACGTCGAACCAGCGGCGGTCGAGCCAGCACCACGAGGGCACGTTGCCCCAGAAGTCGACAAACGCATCCACCGGGAAGTAGCGGGCCCATGTCGCGGTAAGACCGGTGCGGTGGAAGTTGATCGGAGTGGTCAGCGTGATCAGGTTGCGGACCGACTCCGGGTACGAGGCTGCGTAGAGAGTCGAGATCACGCCACCGAGCGAGTAGCCGAGCATGGAGACCTGACCGGTGTCTCCGTGCGAAACGATGGTGCCGACGGCCTCGTCGAGCCAGTCGTCGACGTACGACTCGAAGCCTGGGGTTGGCCGTTTTCGCCGCGGCTTGCCCCAATCGACGATCCACACATCAAACTGATGGTCACGCAGGAACCCGGCCATCGACCGGGCCGGGTGGATGTCGAACACCTGGTACTTGCTGAGCAGCGAAGGGACGAGGACGATCGGCACCGGGTACTGGTCGCCGGGCGCGGCATCAAGATGATGGAGTCGCACGCCATCGGAGAGCTCGATAGTCTCAGACGGAGAGCGGTGCTTGTAGGAGGGCCCCCGCCGGCCGCGGTTGAGCAGGCGCGTCATCCCGTCGTCTCTCTCAGTTCCCGCTTCAGCACCTTGCCAGCGGCGTTGCGCGGCAACACCTCGACAACCGTGACCTGTTTCGGGATCTTGTAGCGGGCCAGCTTGCCATCACAGAAGGCCAGCAATTCATCGCCGTCGAAGGTGGCCGGGTCGCGTGGGACAACGACGGCCACACCAACCTCCTGCCAGCGTTCATCGGGAACGCCGATGACGGCAACGTCGAGCACGTTGGGGTGATGGAACAACACCTGCTCGACCTCGGCCGGGTACACGTTCTCGCCGCCGGAGATGAACATGTCCTTCCAGCGATCCACGATGTAGACGTAGCCATCGGCGTCGACCCTGGCGGCGTCGCCGGTGTGGAGCCAGCCATCGGTAAACGAGTCGGCGTTGGCCTCGGGACGCTCCCAATAGCCCGGGGTCACGTTGGGGCCGCGTACCCACAGTTCTCCGATGGCGTCGACGCCCACCTCGGTGCCGGACTCGTCGACGACCTTGACCTCGGTGTGCAGGCAGGCCTTGCCCACCGATCCCGCCTTGCGCAGCGCATGGTCCTCGTCGGTGAGGAACACCGTCGGGCTGGTCTCGGTGAGGCCCATCCCCTGGCGAATCACCACATCGCGAGCGGCGTAGCGCTCGAGCAGCGCGACGGGCATCGGCGCCCCGCCACAGGCCCACGACTGCACCCCGGTGAGGTCGGCCTCCTCCCAGCGCGGATGCTCGGCGAGGAACTGATAGACGGCGGGTACCCCAAAGAAGTGCGTGATCTCGCCGGACTCGAGCCAGGTCAGCACTCGGTCGGCGTCGAACTCGCGTAGGTTGATCGACCGGCCGCCGAGATGCAGGCACGGCGTGGTGTAGAGATTGAGTCCACCCGAATGGAATGTCGGGAGCACATTCAGGTTGGTGGAGTCCATCGTCAGCCCGACCGCGTTGCCGATATTGATGGCATTCCAGAAGAACATGCCGTGGGTGACGATGGCGCCCTTGGGGTGCCCGGTGGTGCCCGAGGTGTAGAGAATCGCCCACGGGTCGTCGTGAGTCGCCGACACCGGATGCACCGCCGCCGGATTCACGCTTGCCTTGGCCACGGCGTAGTCCGTACCGAGTTGAAGCTTGACCGGAGTCTCCAGTGCGGCGGCTGCCTCGGCAAAATCGTCTTCATAGACCAGCACCCGGGGGCGGCAGTCGCCGATGATGAACTCGAGTTCGGGTACCGCCAGCCGCCAGTTGAGCGGGACCAGGATCGCACTGAGCTTGGCGCACGCAAACAACGCCTCGAACACATCGGTTGTGTTCCCGGCGAGAAACGCAACCCTATCCCCCGCGGTCACGCCATGGTCGGCAAGCCACGCAGCCAGCCGACGGGCACTGTCGTCGAGGTCGCGGTAGGTGATCGTCAGGTCTCGTCCATCATCAACGAGCGCCACGGATGTTGGGCGCAGGTCGGCGTGGAACGCGGTCCAGTCATAGGCCGGTACCGGACGCGCCATCGTGACCTCCCCCCGCTACTCGGCGGCCTGCTTCGCTCTCTGGGTGAGGTGCTCCCACCCTTCCTTCATCTGCGGTTTCTTCGCACGCCAGGTGCCCACGATGCCGAATGGCAAGAACAGCACGATCCCGATGTAGGCGATGCCGAGGATCATGGCGGCGGCGCCCCCGAACCACTTGTCGAGATAGAACTCGAGCAGACGGAACGTGGCGGCACCGACGATGGCCCCCGTCAGCGTGCCGATCCCTCCGATGAGGATCATGAGCAGGGCGGCGACCGTCCAGAACAGCCCGGAAACGGTCGGGCTGACGATCGGCTGGTGCAGCGTGTACATCATCCCCGCCAGCGAGGCGGTGATCGATGCCACTATCAGTGCGATCAGCTTGAACCAGAACGTGTTGTAGCCGAGCATCAATGCCCGGTCCTCGTTCTCTCGAATAGCGATCAGGACCTTGCCCGTTGGTGAGTTCACCAGGGCGCGATACAGCACATAGGTCACAACCACGAGCAGCAACCCGATCACGTAGAACCGGAAACGCTGGGTCGACGTGTCGATCCAGGCGGGCACGTCGACTCCCTGCAGACCGATCTCGGCGCCGAGCCACTCGGACAGTTCGGTCGACTGGATGATGATGGCAAACACCGAAGCGAACCCCAGCGTCACCAGCGCAAACGTGATGCCCTTCACTCGCGGCAGCACCACCGCAAACAGGAGAGCCTGCAGAATGGCCAAGATCAGGACCAGGACCAGCGTCAAGCCGAGATCCCACTCGAAAGTCTTTAGGGCGACGCCGGTGGCGTACGCACCCATCGCGAAGAACATCGCGTGACCAAACGACAGCAGACCGGTGATCCCGAGGATCAGGTCGTAGCTGATCGCAAACAACGCCAGGTAGAAGATCTCGATCATCAAGCCCTGCATGAAGCGGGCGTTACCGGTGTCGTTGTTGAGCACCGCGGCCGGGGACTGGCCGTCGATGATGGCTACAACGAAAGGGAACAACAGCATGGCGAGCGCGGCGAGCAGAACCCAGCGATACCGCTGCCACAGGCTGCGGCGGGTGAGAAGACCGTTGCTCATCGGTCCTCCCTTCCGAACAAGCCGTTGGGTAACAGCAGCAGGATGACCACCATCAGGATCACCGCAGAGGCCGGCACGAGCGGCGGCGACGGCTTGAAGGGCTCATCCATGAACGGCAGGTCGATACCGACTTGGCCGTACTTGATGACGAACTGCTGGATCAGACCAACCAGGAGGGCGCCGGCCGCGGCGCCGGGGAAGCTGGTCAATCCGCCTATGGCGAGGGCGATCAGCGCCAGCAGGAGGAACCGGGCACCCATCTCCGGCGACAGCCCGACCGAAGGTGCGGCGATGACACCACCCAGGGCGGCGAGGGCGACACCAAGGGCAAAGACCATGGTGAAGACCCGGCGCACGTTGATGCCGAGTGCTTCGACCATCTCGGAGTCCTGGACGCCGGCCCGAATCACCATGCCGATCCGGGTGCGCTTGAGCAGCAGCGACACGCCGACAAGCACGATGAGGCCGACCAGCGGCACGAACAGTTCGTTGTATATGCGGATGCGGGAATCACCGATTTCGAGAATGCGGCATCCGCTGAAGATGCCTCCAACCCCCGAAGCCGGACAGCCCTCGCCGGCGCCGTTGAATGCGGCCGGTGCCGGCATCGTGAACTCGGCGCGGCCCCACACGTAACGCACCAACTCGAGGATGATGAAGGCCAAACCGAGCGTGAGCATCAGCTGATAGATCGGTCGGGCGTACAACGGGCGAATCATCGTGACCTCGATGAAGGCGCCGGCGGCCGCCCCGAACAGCGTGGCCACCGCCAACGCAATGAAGAACAACCAGGTGGTGGACAAGCCGAAGAGCCAGTCGGTGATGGCGGTATTGCCCACAGCGACGATGACCGCGAATGCCAGCAACCCGGCGGCAGCCGCCCACGTGCTCGGCTTGACCTCGGTGCGGGCTCCCGGATCACGTCGCACCTGGCTCAGCGCCACGGCTCCCGCCACCAGCGCCGATCCGATCAATAGCACGACGAATGCCACGACTGGCGTCACGTCGAACTCGGCCGGGGTGATATTGGACGGGATACCGGTGTCGAGGGCTATCGAGTAGGTGATCGGGCTCTCGGCGTACACGTCGGGGTTCCACTTGGCGAAGGGGAACCAGGTGAGGGCCAAGATGACCACGCCGAGACCAACGAGGGCCACGACCCAGGTCATCACTCGCCACAGCCGCGGCGACATCGTCAGATGTTTCACCATGCGGCGCCACAAGGGCAGCAGGGCAAACGCCGCCGTCATGATCCCCAGCGGGACCAGAGCATCGACGAAGGTGTCCGGACGCACGTAGACGGTCCAGCCGACGTAGGCGCCGAGCATGAACAACTCACCGTGGGCGAGGTTCAGCACGTCCATCAGCCCGAAGATCAGCGACAACCCGGACGCGACCAGGAAGGTCACCGCGGCAACCGACAGGCTGCGCAGGATCGTCACCAGCCAATCGCCCGAATCGATGCCGAGCAGTGCCGTGCCGAAGAGGAACACCAGCACCACGATCACCATCATCCGGGTGCGGTTGCCCTTGAACCAGTCGGCTCGGCGGCGATTCGCAGAAGGCGGCGCCGGAGCCGGGGCGTCGGTCGTGGCCGTCATGCTGCCCCCAGGTATCTCTTGATGGCCTCGTCGTCGTCGACGAGGTCTGCCATCGCCCCGGACTTGACCGACCGACCCTCCTCGATGATCACGTACCGTGCCGCCAGCCTGCTGGCCACGATGAAGTTCTGTTCGACGAGCAACACCGTGGTGTCTTTCGAGAGAGCCCGGATCGCCTCCATCATCTGCTCGATGATCACCGGGGCGAGTCCCTCACTCGGCTCATCGATCAGCAGGAGCCGATTGTCCGGAACCAAGGCTCGGGCCACCGCCAGCATCTGCTGCTGGCCACCCGAGAGCTTCGTCCCCGACAGCTTGATGAGGCGCTCGAGGTCGGGGAAGAGCCCGAAGATGAAGTCACTCTTACGGGCAAGATCACCCTTCTTGCGCTCTGCGATCCGGAGATTCTCCTCGACGCTGAGGTCGCCGAAAATGGCACGATTCTCAGGCACATAGCCGATACCCATGGCTGCGATGTCGTAGCTGTGACGGCCGGAAAGGTCGACGTCCTCGAACAGCAACTCGCCCTCGCGGGCCGGCGTGAGCCCGAGGATGGTCTTCAGCGTCGTGGTCTTGCCCGCCCCGTTGCGGCCGAGCAATGCGACGATCTCGCCTTCGGGAACGTCAAGCGAAACACCCTCGAGGATGTGGAATCGCCCGATGAACGTCTGGACATCTCTCAATTCGAGGATGTTGCTCATGACGCCGCCTCGTCGTAGAGCTCCCCGAGATAGGCGGTCTGTACCCGTTCATCGGCGGAGATTTCGGCTGGAGTGCCCTCGGCGAGGAGGGCGCCCTGATGCATGACCGAGATCCGATCGCTGACGCTCATCACCACGTTCATGTTGTGCTCGACGAGCATCACGGTCTTGTCGCCGGACGCCTGGATGCCCTGGATCAACTCCATCAGCTCCGGAACTTGCTCGGCGGCCATGCCTGCGGTGGGCTCGTCGAGCAGCAGCACCTCGGGGTCGGGGGCGAGGATCATGCCAAGTTCGAGCTTGCGCTGGTCACCGTGGGGCAACACGTTGGCGGGCAGCGCAGCCTTGTCCTTCAGGCCAACGAGGTCGAGCACCTCCATGGCGCGGTCGTTGACGTCGGGGAACAGCTTCCACGACTTGAACAGCTTGTAGTTGTCCTTGCCGAGCGCTTGGGCCGCGAGGCGCACGTTCTCGAACACGGTGACGTTCGGAAAGATGTTGGTGATCTGGAATGAACGGCCCATCCCGTGATGGATGTGCTGGTAGGCAGGCAGGTGGGTGATGTCCTCACCCTTGAAGATCACCTGACCACTGGTCGGGCGGATGGTCCCACTGACCAGGTTGAAGAACGTCGTCTTGCCGGCCCCGTTTGGGCCGATGATCGAGTGCAGCGATCGTGCCTCGACATTGATGCTGACGTCGTCCACGGCAATGAGCGCCCCGAACTCGCGGCGCAACAACCGGGTCTCGAGGATGGCGTCGTTCACGTTCCTCCCCTCCGTAGCGGGCGGCGGGGCGGGCCTAAGCGGCCCGCCCCATGCCCGATGGATCAGCCTCCCGTCAGCGTCCCAACCGGAAGACTCCCGCAGCGGTCCACGTACTCACCTTCGAGCAGGCAGGGCGGCTCGGGCCGCACTGTGTTGACGTACTCGTAGTACTTGAACTCGGGGTCATCAACGTTGACCAGCGTGACGATGTACATGTCCTGAATCGCCGTGTGGTCCTCAGCCCGGATGACGATCGTGCCCTTGGGGCCTTCGAAAGTCATACCTTCGAGGGCAGCCCGCAGCGAATCGGCATCGGCCGCGCCACCGGTGGCCTTCAGCGCCTCACCGATCATGATGGCTGCGTTCATGCCGTCGGCATCAAACAGGTCGGGGATGGCCCCGGCCTCCGCTGCCTTGGCGATCAGGTAGTCGTTGATCTCGTTGCCCTGCGGCGCCGTGTAGTGATACAGAATCACCGAAGTCGTCCCAATGGCATTGGCGAAGAACGCCGGCATCACCACGTTGTCGACGAACGGCGATCCGAGGACCGTCGTGTCGTTGATGACACTGAGGTCACGCGCTGCCTGGTCGAGCGGAACGAAGCCGCCACCCGCCCAGGTCACGAGGAAGGCATCAGCGCCGGAGTTGGCGAGGGGCTCCAAATAGGACGTGAAGTCGGTCGTGTCGGCCGGCGCAAACACGTCGTCGGCGATGAACTCGCCACCGAAGAACGTGCAAGCATCCTTGTAGGCCTGGGCCCCGCCGTAGCCGAACGAGTAGTCCGGTGCGATCTGGACGAAGGTCTTCATGCCGTCGACGTTGACGAACTGGTCACAGATCGCCATCGAATCCTGATAGTTGTGCCGGCTGGCGCGGAAGGTGTTCGGGTCGAAGTCCTTCCCGGTGATGTCCGTCGCCGCCGCCGGGGCTGCGATCAAGATCACGTTGTTGTCTGCCGCCAACTCCTGGAGGCTCGCCGTGGCGCCCGAGCTCACCGTTCCGACGAGGATGTCGACCCCGTCGACCTCGATCAGTTCGCGACCAACCGTGGCCGTGTTCTCCGGATTGCTCTGGTCGTCCTTGACGATGACCTGGATCTCGCAGTTCTCGAGCATGTACTTGCCGTCGGTGCCTGCGGCGCCGGTGACGTACTCCATGCCAATCGGGAACGAGCGCAGGATGTGTGCGCCGTAAATCGCCAGCGGTCCGGTCTCATCGGTGATGAGGCCAACCTTGACGGGTTCGTCGCACGCGACGCCTGCTGCTGTGGCCGCAGTCGTGGTGGTTTCACCACCCCCGGCGGTCGTGGTTGTTTCCATGGCCTCGGTGGTTGTGGTCCCTTCGCCACCACCACCTGCCGTGGTCGTCGTTGCATCGTCGTCGTCGCCGCACGCGGCGGCTACGAGAGCGAAGGCCAGCAGCAGGGCTGCCAGCGGCATCAATCTCTTCAGCATCGGGTCTCCTCCATGCCTCTCGTTTGGTCAGCTATCTTCCGTCAACCGGGCGTGGAACACGCGGTTGAATTCCTCCGGCTTCTCGATGTACGGCACATGACCGCAGTCATCGATCACCACTTCCTCAAAGTCACCCCCCTCCGCGGCGTAGCCGTCCAGCACCGCTCGAATCTGGTCGAGCATCGGCTGGGGCGGATATGCCTCGGAACCGGGGTATCCCGGAACCAGCCCCATTGGGCCCCAGGTTCCGGGGTCTGAGGCGGCGTTGTTGGACACCGCCAAATCGCTGTCGCCACGCACCCACAACACCGGTGGCTTCGGCGTGGCGTTGATGATCTCGTCGACGTCGATGGCGTACTTCGGTGAGAGGGCGTTGTTGGCGCCCCACTTCCCGGCCGACACGAACGGCCAGTGCACCGAGATGGCAAGGTCACCCGGGTAGGCGCTCTCGCCAAGGTGGACTTGGAGCAAGCTGGCGACGTACTCGTCCTCGCGGGCCGGGATGAACGGCGGCTTCCAGACGAGGCTCCGCAGCGCCGAGCGGGGCGAGAACACTGTGTCGGCGGTGGTGTCTCCAAGCTCGAGTTGGGCCACCAATTGTGGGCTGACCAGACCGGCGCCCGAACCGGCGAAGTCGTCGGTCGTCGGAGTGCCGATCGCATCCTTGGTCCCGCCGAAACCGTAGGGCGAGCCGGGGTCGGCTTGAGTGGCGGTGAGCAGGCGCTCGGCGTGGTGGGCTAGCAGCCACCACACCACGACGCCGCCGAGCGAACTGCCGACGACATGGAAGCGGTCATGGCCGAAGTGGTCCATCAAGGCGATGGCATCGTCGACGAACTCGCCCATGCCGTGGACGGCGTGAACCTTGGCGGCCGGGTCTGCATCCCCGTAGCCGCGCTGGTCGGGAGCGATACCGCGATACCCGGCCGGGAGTGCCACCATCGTCTCCTCCCACCATGTGGCCGACGAGAGGTTGCCGTGGAGGAACAGCACCGGGATGCCGTCATCGGGACCACTGAAGAGCACCCGGGTCGCCAGGCGGTCCGTATAGATGGTCTTGGCGGTGACGCCTTCGATGGTCGGGACACTCATGACACTCCTCCCGGATCGGCCAGCAGCTTCTTGTCGATCTTGCCGATGGCGGTCTTGGGCAGCTCGTCGAACAGCACGATGGTGCGGGGCAGCTTGTACTTGGCCAAGCGTTCGCCGAGGTAGTTCATGAAGGCGTCCTCGCAGAATTCCCATTCCGGTTCGCGTACCAGGCAGGCCCTGCCGACTTCGCCCCACACCTCATCGGGGACACCGATGAGCGCGGCCTCGGCGATTCCCTCATACGACAGCATCACCGACTCGACTTCGGCCGGGTACACGTTCTCGCCGCCGGAGATGAACATGTCCTTGGAGCGGCCCTTGATGGTGAAGAACCCCTCGTCGTCTTTGACGGCGAGGTCGCCGGTCCACAGCCAGCCGTCCTTGATGGTCTCGGCGGTCGCCTCAGGCCGGCGCCAATACCCAGGGGTGACGTGGGGACCGCGAATCAGCAGTTCACCGGCTTCGCCGGAGCCGACCTCGTTGCCGTCCTCATCGACGATCTTCATGTCGATGTGGAAGATCGGGAAACCAACCGAGGTGGTCTTGTCGCGCACCCGGTCGGCAGGCAGCCAGAAGTTGTTGCCGGCCGCCTCAGTGAGGCCGTAGCCCATCTTGAAATCGATGCTGCGGTTCCAGAACTTCTCCATGATCGGCAGCGGGCACGGAGCGCCGCCGGAGATGACCAACTCCAGCTTGGAGAAGTCGGCAGTCTCCCAGCGGGGATGAGCCTGCAGCATCTGATACATCGTGGGCACGGCCACGTAGTGGGTGATGCCGCCCTTCTCGATCAAGTCGTAGCTCTCGTCGAGGTCGAAGCCGTCACAGAGGATGGTGGTGCCGCCGACGTGGACCAACGGGACCATGAAGATGTTCGGCCCGCCGATATGGAAGAAGGGAAGCTGGAGCGGAGCGACGTGTTCTGCGGTGATACCCCACGAAGTGATCGTGTTGACCGAATTCCAGGTGACGTTGCCATGGGTGAGGATGGCGCCTTTGGGCAGCCCGGTGGTGCCGCCGGTGTAGTAGATGCCCCAGATGTCATCCATCTCCAGCTCGGGCGGGTCGGTCAGATTGTCCGAGAACCCGTCGCGTTCCGAGAACAAACGATCACCCGGCCCAGGCTCGCCGAAGGCGATCACGTCGCGGATCGTATCGAACGAGGGCCGCAGTTCATCGACTTGCTCGCGCCAGTCGTCGCTGTAGATGAGCACCACCGGCTCGGCGTCGGCGACGATCTGGCGCAGCTCGTGCACGGTGAGGCGCCAATTGAGGTTGTGGAGGATGAAGCCGATCTTGCCCGCCGCCCAGAACAGGTCGACGTACTCCGGGCAGTTCGAGGCGTACACCGACACCCTGTCGCCCTTCTCGACGCCGAGGGAACTGAGGTAGTTGGCGGTGCGGTTGACCCGGGCATTCCACTCCCGGAAGGTGATCTCGGGACCGCCGAGGCCCTCGACCAATCCCACCCGATCCGGGGTGAGCTTGGCGCGTTTCTCGAGCCAGTCGGTGGTGTAGTGGGACGCCTGTGGGATCACGATGGTTTCGCTCATTGGGCGTTCGCTCCTTGCGCCTTTCCCCATTGCACGACGCCGGCGCCCCATACGTAGCCGATCCCCGCCCCCACCATGACCATGAGGTCGCCGTCCTTCAGCTTTCCTTGCCTTGCGCCCTCGATCATCGAGATGATCGTGTCCTGCTCGCCGATGTGACCGACGTCGCCCAGGTACACGGCCTGGTCCTCGGTCAGCCCGAGCAAGTCGAGGATCTCATTGTGAGCTGATGGCTTCACCAGCAACATGTTCAGATAGTCCAGGTCGGCCCGGGTGTACGGCGTGCCGTCGGGTTTGGTCCCCGACTTTCGCAGCGCCTCGTCGACACAGAACATCCAGTTCTTGATGCTCACCTCGCCGAGCCGCGACTTCATGGCTTCCGGCTCGACAAGATCGAACTTGAAGCGGCCGTCGGCGACCGCGTCGTCGGTGGGATGCTCGACGGTGCCGCTGGCGGGAACAATGACGTGGCGGCTCATCGAACCGTCCGACATCAGGTGGGTACCGAGCACGTGGTTCTCGGGCCAGTCTCGCCTGACCAGCATCGCTCCGGCGCCCGCACCGATGTTGAACAAGAACGACGTCCGCAGGTTCGTGAAGTCGATGAAGTCACCGATGATGTAGCCGCCGGCGATCATGACCGTATCGATCGATGGGTCATCCCGCATCAGCGAGCGGGCGAGCTTCAGGGCGGCGATGGTGGTGGCGCACCGCATGTGCATGTCCATGCCCCAGGCGTTGGTTGCGCCGATCTCGTTGGCGAGGTCGATCCCCGCCGTCCACAGCATGTACTCCTTCCACTCCTCCGTGGTGCAGAGGAGCACATCGATCTCCCTCGGATCGATCCCGGCTTTGGCGATACATTCCTTGGCGGCCTCGACCGCCATGGCATTGGGCGGCATGGCGGGGTCGGGGATGTGCTTCTGGTTGATCCCCAGCTTCTCCTTCACAACCCACAGCGGCAGGCCGCTGGCGTCGGCGACCTCCTCGGCCGACATCACGGTGTCCGGCAGGTACATCCCGGTGGCGACGATGCCCATCGTGAAGTCGTCGTGACCGTTCACGTCGTTGCCTCCTGGGGGCTCAGTGCGCAGGAGATGAAGGTCATCACCTCGTCGAAGACCTCGTCGGGCGGCAGCGTGCCTTCCCACTGGGTCCATCGGGTTCCGATGAGTTCGGCGATCCCCATCAGCACCCAGGCCATCGTCTCGGCCGAGACGTTGCTCACAATCTCGCCCTGGCCCTGAGCCTTCTCGAGACCTCGGATGTAGCTGTCGGCGATCATGGCGTAGTGCCAGCGATTGGTTTCGGGGGCGACGAACTCGGATTCGCGCACGATCCGGTACAACGCCTTGTGTTCGACAACGTATTCGAAGAAGGTGCGGAACCCGGCGCGTTCCATCTCGAAGCGGCTGTCGAGGCCATCGACGGATTCCGAGATAGCCCGGCGCAGGTCGTGATTGAGCACGTGAACCAACTCGACGAAGGCGGACAGCTTGTCGGGGAAGTACAGGTAGAAGGTGCCTTGGGCAACACCGGCGCGGCGGGTGATCTCGGCGATCGAGGCCCGGTCGAAGCTGTACTCGCCGAACACGGCTTCGGCGGCTTCGAGGATCGCCCGACGCGTGGCACGGCCTTTGGCCGTGACCGGCACAGAAGCCGACCCCTCCAGTCCTCCTCCTGTCACCTGAATCTCTCCTCGCACCTGAGACCTGATTCAGTATTCAGTTCCGAGTCTACGGCGGTAGGTGGACGCGTTTCAACTGGGCCGCACCCAAATCCGTTCTTGCGTGGTTCGGGTGCGGTTTCCGGTCCCCTGGCCACGCCGGATCGGGAAGGGACTTCTGTCCCCCGGCATCCCGCAAAAGTCCCTGGCAAAGAGAGACGGGGAGGTCCAATCTGGCCTGGAACGCTCCAAGGAGTGAACCAGAGAGTTCCATCTTCTCTCAACGACGTAGCGCAGCCACAAGGTCCCTCCCCCTCCACTGCGCAGACCGGGCCCCACCAATCCGGGGCCCGGCGTCGCGTTGCGAAAGGCTTTTGGCGGACATGAGCGCAGCATGCTGCGCCAAGATCCGCCAAAAGCCTCTCTCCCCGCCGCCTACACTGCGCGGGTGCCGGCAACGCTGCTTCCCGACCCCACCCTCCTCAACCGCCCCGGCG
>Ga0209567_10001012_pt1 | contig 14960 bp, 10 predicted proteins | sample COG_12_FD_184756 | JGI IMG/M metagenome (GOLD analysis project Ga0209567, IMG submission 184756) | Pelagic marine sediment microbial communities from the LTER site Helgoland, North Sea, for post-phytoplankton bloom and carbon turnover... | ecosystem: Environmental > Aquatic > Marine > Neritic...
CTTTTAATCTTCAAAAATACGGGATAGAAACGGAGCAGGTGTACAGGAACAGTAGTGTTCCTGTCCTCTATGAATTAGGATTGCGATTAGAAAAGGGAACGGCTATTTCCGACGTAGGAGCACTAATGACCTACTCTGCCGAAAAAACTGGCCGAAGTCCAAAGGATAAAAGAATCGTAAGACACCCCGATTCCGAAAATAATATTGACTGGGGTCCTATCAATATTGGTTTGGATGAACATACCTTTATGGTAAATCATGAACGCGCATTAGATTTCTTAAATATTTGCGATCATCTATTTGTAGTTGATGCATATGCAGGTTGGGATCCTAAATACAGAATTAAAGTTAGGATTATCTGTACAAGAGCTTACCATGCTCTATTTATGCAGAATATGTTAATCATGCCAACAGCTGAAGAACTGGAAAATTTTGGAGAACCAGATTATGTTGTCCTTAATGCAGGTGGATTCCCGGCTAACAGGTATACTTCAGAAATGACTTCTAAAACGAGTGTAGATCTTAATTTGGAACGCAAAGAGATTGTAATTCTTGGAACACAATATGCAGGCGAAATGAAGAAAGGTATTTTCTCCGTTATGAATTATTTAATGCCGTTGGAAAATGTATTACCAATGCACTGTTCTGCAAATGTTGGTGAGAAAGATGACGTTACTATATTGTTTGGTTTATCCGGAACAGGAAAGACCACTTTAAGTGCTGATCCTAAACGTAAATTAATTGGAGACGACGAGCACTGCTGGACAGATCATGGTACTTTTAATATTGAAGGAGGATGTTATGCTAAAGCTATAAACCTCTCAGCAGAAAAAGAACCTGATATTTTTAACGCCATTAAATTTGGTACCGTTCTGGAAAATGTGGTATATGATAAGTTTAGCAGAGAGGTAGATTATACTGATACCAGTATTACTCAAAATACAAGAGCTTCATATCCAATTGAGTATATAGACAATGTACAAATACCTTGTGTTGCGGGTCATCCTGAAAATATTATCTTCCTTACCTGTGATGCTTTCGGTGTATTGCCTCCAGTAAGCAAACTGACACCTGAACAGGCCAGTTACCACTTTATTTCTGGATATACAGCCAAGGTAGCCGGAACTGAAATGGGTGTAACTGAACCACAGGCAACATTCAGTGCTTGTTTTGGAGCGGCATTTATGATGTGGCATCCAAATAAATATGCCGAATTGCTGGCTGAAAAAATAAAGGAACATAAAGCTACTGCCTGGTTGGTTAATACCGGATGGACTGGTGGAGCTCATGGTGTGGGTTCACGAATGAGCCTAAAATATACGCGTGCAATGATTGATGCAATTCACCATAATGATTTTGAAAATGTTGAATTTACTACAGATGAGGAATTTGGTTTCCAAATTCCACTTAGCTGCCCAAATGTACCTTCTGAAATTCTCATACCAAAGAATACCTGGGAAGATAAGGAGCAATATCAGGAAGTTAAGAAGAAGCTTGTAGGGCTTTTTACTGAAAATTTTAAAAAGTTTGCAGCCAATGTAAACACCAAGATTGTGGAGGCAGGGCCAAAAGCAGCCCATGATGCCGTACAGTCCTGACCTAGTTGAGTTTAGTTAAAAACCCCCATCGTCAAAGTCGATGGGGGTTTTTTTATTTAAAGTTTACACTAAATATTATTCTTCCCTCTTATATAACTCTGAAGTATTAAGAAATTCATTTAATATTATCTTCGGGTTACCCCACAAATAGGTCTTTGCCGAACCGCTGGAGGATAGCTCAATACTTTTATAGGCGTATAATCGTGCTTTGGCAGTTTCATCTAAACCAGCGCTAATAACTCCTGTTTCCATTTTTTCTGCCTTGAGGTCACTGCTTCCGTATAATTTGATATTCAGAGTATCGGCAGTTCCTTCTGCCACAGCCGAGGAATTGTCATACATTTCGATACTGCTTTTGCCTGTTATAGTGTATATATTAAGATCTATTTTATCCCTTAGTACCAGATCTAATGAATCAGACTGCAGGTTGAGATTTCCGGAACTGCTTCCTTCCATTTTTATATGAATAATTGAAGCCCTGGCATTTAATTCAAGTTTAGAGGATCCAAATGTGCTGATATTTAACTCATCAGAATTAATCATATCTCCTGTAACGACTTTACCTTGCTGTAAACTTATGCTTTGAAGTTCATTGTAGTTTACTGTGATATCCAGCTGTTTTTTAGTTGTAATCTTGTAAAATGATCTTATAATAAGTGTGCTGTCTACTACATCAAATCTTAAAATGTCTATCAAATTATCATCTGCAGAAACTGAATATCCGGGAATAGTGGTTTCTTTCAAAAATATTTCAAGATCATCCTTGACTTCAATAGCGTTAAAGAAAGGCAGATCTTCATTAATCTCCACGATGGATTTATTGCCTTTAATTTTAGGTTTTCTCTGGGCACTAACTGCTAAAGTGTTGAATGCTAAAAAAAATAGAATAAAGTTCTTCACGATAACGAATTTAATAATTATTCTCGCTAAAAATAAGTCATGCTAATTATTTTATAAAAAGCATTATACATAATCCTGCATTAATAATATAAAAAAGCCCATCAAAAGATGGGCTATAAAATATGAAATAACAATTTACTCTTTAATGATTCAATTCCTCTTCATCTTGTTGGAGCGGTATGTTTTGAGGGACAAAATCCTGACCCGGGATTACATATTCCCCATTATCCTGAGTTTTACTGTAATCATAGGCCCATCGATATACCTCTGGAATCTTACCTTCCCAGTTTCCATGGAAGTGCTCAATTGGTGCAGTCCATTCCAGCGTATTAGATTTCCATGGATTCTGTTCAGTAGGCTTCCCATAAAAAATACTAATGATGAAATTATATAAGAAGACTAATTGGGCCAGACCGGCTATAAGTGCAAAAATCGTAATAAGAACATTTACATCGGTTAATTCATCGAACATAGGAAATGCTGTGTTTTCATAATAACGTCTTGGGACTCCCGCCATGCCAACAAAATGCATTGGAAAGAACACCCCATAAGCACAGATTGCGGTAATCCAAAAGTGAACATAACCCAAATTCTTATTCATCATTCTTTTGAACATTTTTGGGAACCAATGATAGACTCCTGCAAATAAACCATATAAGGCTGAAATACCCATTACCAGGTGAAAGTGAGCTACAACAAAGTACGTGTCGTGCACATTGATATCCAGTGTGCTATCCCCTAGAATAATACCGGTCAATCCTCCGGAAATGAACGTTGATACCAATCCTATTGAGAAAAGCATACCAGGATTTAATTGTAAATTACCTTTCCATAAGGTGGTTATATAATTAAATGCTTTAACCGCAGATGGGATAGCTATTAAGAGGGTTGTGAAGGTAAATACCGAGCCAAGGAAGGGGTTCATTCCCGAAATAAACATATGATGGCCCCACACAATAGTGGATAAAAATGCAATTGCTAAAATTGATGCCACCATTGCTCTATAACCAAATATTGGTTTGCGCGCATTCGTGGACATAACTTCAGAAGTAATTCCAAGTGCTGGCAATATCACTATATATACTTCAGGGTGTCCTAAAAACCAAAACAAGTGCTCAAATAAAACCGGGGAACCTCCCTGATAATGCAAAACTTCACCTTGTATAAAAATATCAGATAAAAAGAAAGATGTTCCGAAACTTCTGTCCATTATTAAAAGTAAAGCCGCGGATAGTAATACAGGGAAAGAAACTACTCCAATTACCGCGGTTACGAAAAACGCCCAAATGGTTAAAGGAAGTCTTGTCATAGACATCCCCTTGGTTCTTAGATTGATAACTGTGACAATGTAGTTCAATGATCCCAATAAGGAAGATGCAATAAAGATTGCCATAGAGACTAACCATAGTGTCATTCCCATCCCAGATCCCGGCTGTGCCATAGGCAGTGCGCTAAGTGGCGGGTAGATAGTCCATCCTGCAGCTGCTGGTCCCGCTTCTACAAAAAGTGAAATTAACATGATTACGCTGGATACAAAGAACATCCAATACGATAACATATTCAGGAAACCAGAGGCCATATCCCTTGCACCAATTTGCAACGGAATAAGAAGGTTACTAAAAGTACCACTTAATCCGGCCGTTAGGACAAAGAATACCATTATAGTACCGTGTATTGTAACCAATGCCAGGTACATATCTGCATCCATAACTCCACCAGGTGCCCAATCTCCTATTAATGCCTCAAAAATAGGAAATGATTCACCAGGCCAGGCGAGTTGCATTCTAAATAAAAGAGACATCGCAATGCCAATAAAACCCATGATTAAACCAGTAATAAGATACTGTTTTGAAATCATCTTATGATCCTGACTAAAGATATACTTTGTTACAAATGTCTCTTTGTGATGATGTACATGATCATCTGCGTGATCATCAACGTGGGCATGTGCAGTAACAGACATAATCGAATTTTTTATAAATTAAATTTCTCTTTGTATAGCTCTATTTATTGTATGGATGCCATGGTCTGACTAAAAGTCTGCTGACTTTCCATCCATGCATTGTAATCTTCTTCACTTTCTACTATTATCTTCATCTGCATATTATAGTGAGATTTACCACAAATTTTATTGCAAAGCAGGATATAATCAAATTCCCATGGATCTGAGTTCTCTTCTCCATTAGCTGCTCGTTCTGCTCTAATTTTGTTTGTTCTATTTACTTTATCTACTACATCCGGATTCATCCTCATTTCAGTAGTTGTTATCGTTGGAGTAAAAGAAAACTCAGTTGTCATTCCCGGTACACAATTCATCTGAGCTCTAAAATGAGGCATATAGGCGGAGTGTAATACATCCTGGGAACGCATTTTAAAATTTACTTTTCTTCCAACAGGAAGGTGCAATTCTTTTACGATAATATCATCAGAAGTATTTGGGTCAGATAAATCTAATCCCAAAACATTTGCCTTATCAATATCTATCATTCTAACATTGGCTTTTCCCAATACGTTATCTGTTCCCCCATACCTTGCAGTCCAATTAAATTGTTGTGCATAAAGTTCCACGATCAGAGGGTCATCCTCATCATTTATATCCATTATACTGGTCCATGTATATAATCCCCATAAGATTAATCCAGCTAGTACGATCACCGGTATTATTGTCCATATGAATTCCAACCTGTCATTATCTGCAAAGAATAAAGCCTTTTTGCCTTTTTCACCACGATACTTATACCCAAAATAATGCAATAAGGCCTGAGTAATGGTTTGTACAAAAAAGATGATTATAAATGAAACAAGCAATAGGTAATCATAATCCGCGCCATGTGCTGAAGCTGCTTCGGGCAACAAAACTTTAGTGTATTTATAAAAACTGAATATGGTTATCGCATAAATAAATATCAAAAAAGCAAACAGTAAATAACCATTATACTTGTTATCCTTATCAGTTGCCACTTGTGAATCTACTGTCTTTAGTTTGGACAATTCAAAGATTTTGGTCATTTGCCATATTGCAATTGCCACTAGTACTAAAACAATTAAGATCAATAATGTAGTCATTGTATGTATTGAAATTATACTTTAAAATTACTAATAATGAAAATGCCTGCTTTCTTCTATAAAAGGATCACGGCTCGGTTGCAAGGGAGCATGTGTTAATGCTCGGAACACCCAGAAAATAAAAGCTCCTGCGAAAAAGAGGATAGCGCCCAATTCCGGAATCCCAATATACCATTGGTCGCCCACTGTTGCGGGCATTATCATATTAAATATATCTAAATAATGCCCTGCAAGTAACACGATGCCGGACATAATTACAAACCAATTAACTCTTTTATAATCACTGTTCATTAGTAGCAACAATGGAAATACAAAATTCATTATTACCATGCCAAAAAACGGTAAATTATAGTCTTCAATCCTCGTAACAAAATAAGTGACTTCTTCAGGAATATTTGCATACCATATTAACATAAACTGACTAAACCAGAGGTAAGCCCAGAATATACTAAAGCCAAACATGAACTTAGCCAAATCATGAATATGACTGTCATTAACATCAGGTAAATATCCTTTTGATTTGAGGTAGATGGTAACCATAGCAATTACAGTTATGCCAGAAACTATCATACTTGCAAAAAGATACCATCCAAATAAGGTACTGTACCAATGCGGATCAACACTCATTATCCAATCCCAGGACATAATGGATTCTGAAATAAGATAAAATACAAGGAAAGCAGCAGAGAATCTGAAGTTCTTTTTAAAATTGGAATTATCATCCGCATTATCCTGTGCAATAGAAAGCTTTCGCGATATTTCACGATAACCAATCCATCCTCCAAGGAAAATTGCAGCTCTTATTAGAAAGAAAGTAGGGTTAAGATACCCGGCTTTATTTTGCAGCAATTTATCATGAGCAACAACATCAGCATCCATCCATGTAAACATATGATTAAAATGCAAAACAGAAAGCACCAGAATAACAAATACTATTATCCCTCCCGGAACAAGGTAGGCGGTAATTCCTTCCATTACCCTGAATAACATAGGTGACCATCCGGCCTGTGAAGCCCTTTGAATTCCATAAAAAGCAAGAACCCCTAACGCGATCATAAAGAAAAAGAAAGCTGCGACATATAGAGCAGACCAAGGTCTGTTTTGCAATTGATGCAATAAGTGCTCATCATGGGCACCACTGTGATCATCGGTCTCTCCATGATCCGACGCCATTTGATGGGATACTTCCTCCCCATGAGAATCTGGGTGACCGTCATCATGAGCAGCTACTATAGCTTTGGCTTCCTCTACCGTTCCAGGTGCGGATACAAAGCCAATGCCAATTCCCAATACCCCAACGGCCATGAGAATAAAGGAAGTTATTTTTAATCTGTTTGAAAACGTGTACATATTAAAGGTCTATGTATTATTTTGTTAAGTCTTGTTTTAATTGCATTACGTACTCCGATACCTGCCAACGTTCTTCAAAATCAAGTTGTCCCGCATAGGATCCCATGGAATTTAACCCGTAATAAATAGTATGATAGGTGCTTCCAACCGTAATATTCCTGGCGGCATCCACATAGCTTGGTACTCCTAGTATTTTTTCTCTTTTTACAAGAGCTCCCTGTCCCTTACCCTGATTACCATGGCAAATGCCACAATATATAATATAAAGTTCTTTGCCCTTTGCAAGATTAGCTTCCATTTCCAAAGAATCCAACGGACTTTTTTGCAATCTTGCCAATTCCTTGCTTTCCAGATCATTAGCAAACTCATAAGGCAACCATCCTCTGTGAATAGTATTTTCCGGAGGGGTCATAGCTTCAGAACCATTTGGAAGAAAATCAACTGGCTGATAGGTCTCGTAACCCACCGGCTCATACATATTTGGCATATATTGATAATTAGGACTGTTGCTATCTGCACAAGCAAAAACAAATCCAATTACTGCCAGAATCATTACTATTTTTATAAAACGCTTCATTCTCTAATGACTGTTTTTAATAATGTTCAACTCTACTGCTCCCGTATCTAACAACAAGTCCTTTAATTCAGATTCGTTATTATGAACTTCAATTTCCATAATAAAATGCGCGTCAGTGGTTCTCACATCAGGGTTCTCTGCCTTTTTAAATGGCCACAACCTACTGCGTAAATAAAATGTGATCACCATTAAATGTGCAGCAAAAAAGACTGTTAATTCAAACATAATAGGCACAAAAGCAGGCATATTTTCTATATAGCTAAAGCTGGGTTTGCCGCCAATATTCATTGGCCAATCGTCAATCATTATGTATTTCATCATAACAATAGATACAATTAATCCCAAACAGCCATACATAAAGGATGTAATTGCTATTCTGGTTGGAGCTAAGCCCATTGCTTTGTCCAAACCATGCACCGGAAAAGGACAATAGACCTCCTCGATATGATGTTTTTCAGCTTTTACCTTTTTAACGGCGTGCATCAGTACATCATCATCATCGTAGTAAGCGTGGATAACAGTAGCTGCCATAATTATTTATCGTTGTTTAAAAACATTCTTGCTTGTCCTGCCCAGTCATCTCTCTGAGCTCGGCCAGGAAATGCACTTGTAAGGGAATCTAGCAAATCGTATTCTTTTTGGGTCATTTTACTCACTTGTAAAAAGCTGAAAATTCCCAGTTTGTTGAGGGTCTTTTCCATTAAAGGACCAATCCCTTTTACTTTTTTAAGATCGTCTGGATCCTGAGTTCCAGAATCAAAACTACCCAGTGCACTAAGCAAGCTTTCTTCTTGATTAGATTCTGAAGAGAATGCAGTCTCCTGATTATTGTTAACAATGGTTTCTCTTACAATTCCATTTTTATTTATTGTATATAATGGTTTACCTGCATCTCGAAGTGCCTTATAACGGGCTCCTGACGATTTTAAAATTGATTTTACCTCAGCCTGCGCAATTACCGGGAAGGTTCTTGAATATAATAAAAAGAGTACAAAGAAGAAACCAATGGTACCAATGAAAATTCCAATGTCCACAAAAGTTGGTGAGAACATCGTCCACGAAGACGGCAAATAATCGCGGTGTAATGAAGTAACAATGATCACAAACCTTTCAAACCACATTCCTACATTTACCACGACAGAAATAATAAATGAAATTACTATGCTGGTTCTAATTTTCTTAAACCACATTATCTGGGGTGAGACAACATTGCAGCTCATCATAAAAAGATAGGCCCACCAATACGGTCCTGTTGCTCTGTTTAGAAAAGCATATTGTTCATATTCCACTCCTGAATACCAGGCAATAAAAAGTTCCGTTATATAAGCACATCCAACTATTGATCCTGTAATCATGATTACTATGTTCATGAGTTCAATATGCTGCACCGTAATATAATCTTCAAGGTGACTTACTTTTCTCATTATAATTAACAGGGTTTGAACCATAGCAAAACCTGAGAAAATAGCCCCGGCAACAAAGTAAGGCGGGAAAATGGTAGTATGCCATCCCGGTATAACTGAAGTTGCAAAATCCATAGATACTATAGTATGTACAGAAAGTACAAGTGGTGTTGCTAAACCAGCAAGGACAAGGGAAACTTCTTCAAAACGTTGCCAATCCTTTGCTCGACCAGTCCACCCAAAACTTACCAGACTATAAATTTTCTTTTGGAAAGGTTTGAAGGCCCTGTCTCGAATCATAGCGAAATCAGGTATTAATCCTGTCCACCAGAAAACCATCGAAACCGACAAGTACGTAGATATTGCAAAAACATCCCATAACAAGGGGGAATTGAAATTAACCCATAGTGAACCAAATTGGTTAGGAATAGGTACCACCCAATATGCTAGCCAAGGTCTACCCATATGTATTACCGGAAAGAGTGCTGCCTGGATTACGGAAAATATGGTCATGGCCTCCGCAGATCGGTTAATTGCCATTCTCCATTTTTGTCGGAATAATAATAGTACCGCAGAAATCAGGGTTCCTGCATGCCCAATACCAACCCACCATACAAAGTTTGTAATATCCCAGGCCCAGTTTACTGTTTTATTGAGTCCCCAAACTCCAATGCCTGTAGAAATTGTATAAATTATAGCACCTACACCCCAAAGGAATGCTGCCAATGCAATGGAAAAAACAATCCACCACTGTGTGCTAGCCCGTCCTTCAACCGGAGCTGCAATATCTACCGATACATCATGGTAGCCTTTGTCCCCAAGAATTAAGGGTTTACGTATTGGTGCTTCGTAATGCGACGCCATATAGTTTTATTATAGTTGTATTCTTCCTTAATTTATTATGCCTCATTTGTGTTTCTCACTTTTACCTGATAAAACACATTCGGTCTTGTTCCCACATGTTCTAATAAGTGGTACATCCTGTCATTCTGCCTTAATTCGGTAACCTGGCTTTCCTCGTCATTTGAATCGCCAAACACAATTGCTCCGTTGCTGCAAGCATTGGAACATGCAGTCTGAAATTCGCCATCTGCAATTTCCCTTCCTTCACGTTTTGCATCAAGAATTGTCTTTTGGGTCATCTGGATACAAAGAGAACACTTCTCTATTACCCCTCTGGAACGTACCGTAACATCAGGGTTAATTACCATCTTACCTAGATCATTATTGAAATGATAATCAAACTCATCATTATTATTTGTCAGGAACCAGTTAAACCTCCTTACTTTATAAGGACAGTTGTTGGCACAGTATCTGGTACCCACACATCGGTTATATGCCATATGATTCTGACCCTGACGGCTATGTGTAGTTGCCGCTACCGGACAAACTGTCTCGCAAGGTGCATGGTTACAATGCTGACACATTACAGGTTGAAATGCAACCTGCGGATTGACTGCAGCTATCTCCATTTCTTCAAAGCCGGTCTTTGTCTCCGCAGCACCAGCAAATTCATCTTTTTTGGTATTGTCCTGATCAAAAGTATCTTCTGAGGAATAATATCTGTCTATTCGCAACCAGTGCATATCTCTCGATTTACGTACCTCTTCTTTACCGACAACAGGCACATTATTCTCTGCGTGACAGGCAATAACACAAGCACCACATCCTGTACAGGCATTCAAATCTATTGACATATTAAAATGATGTCCTATAGACCTGTCAAAACTAGCCCAAAGATCAACCGTTGTAGCAGGAACTTCCTGGTGATTCAGCGAAACCTGAGGTACATGATTCCATTCTGAATGATCTTTTGTATTAAATATCTCTAAAGTCGTTTCTTTTATAATATCTCCTCTACCCATAAGGGTGTTATGAAGTTGAATACAAGCAAACTCATGCATGCCTGATGCCTTTTCTAGAGTGACATTTTGAATGCAATTAAACCCCTGATATAGGGCATAAGCGTTAACGCCGGTCTGCATTTCAGTTTTCATACCTACTTGCCTGCCATAACCAAATGATAGTCCCATAGTACCAACGGCCTGGCCTGGTTGAATGATTACCGGTACATTTTCAAGCGAAGCACCATTAACCATAAGTTTAGCATAACTTCCGTTCAGGCCTCCATTAGCTACATTTTCGTTTATAAGTCCTAATGCAGAGGCATCTGCTTTGGATACAGTAACATAATTACCCCAGGAGACCCTTGTGATGGGGTCTGGAAATTCCTGTAACCAGGGATTATTAGCTTGCTGACCGTCACCCATTCCAATTTTTGGATAAAGGACAAGTTCCATTCCTTCGGCCGATGAATTGGCCAGTGAACTTATGGCTGAAGAAATTGGTTCGATGGTTGTTTCAACTTCAGGTTCTTGATCCATTGTCTGATCAACAGAGCTATCATTTGTAGTGGAAGATTCTCCTTCCGTATTTGATTCTAATACAAAAACACCATCATGAAGTGCTTTATTCCAGGAAACATCACCCAGAATGCCAGAATTCCATGTGTTTTTAATGTAGTCGTAATAATTTAAATCACTATCCATCCATTGAAGGAGTGACTGTTGAAACTGCCTGGTGTCAAAAAGTTCTTTAATAGTAGGCTGCATTAAGCTGTAATGGCCTTTTACTAATTCAGCGTCCCCCCAGGATTCCAAAAAGTGACTAGAAGCCGCGGTAAACTCTGTAATTTCTGTGGTCTCATTCCAATTTGTTGAGAAAGTAACCGTTAAATCTACTTTTGCAACACCTTCAGAAAAATCAGAAGCGTTAGGCAACGTATACATTGGATTAACACCATCCATAATCAAAGCCCCTACTTTTCCGGAATTCATATCCTGAACGAGCTTATTAACTGCCTGACTATTTCCCTGTCTGATAAATCTTGGTGCGCTTGGGTTAAAAGCAAGACTAGCCAGCATCTCATTTATAGACAAAGTAACCGCCTGGGCGTTTACATCATCTAATCCTGTTACAACCACCGCCTTATTTCCCGCTTTCCTTATTTCGGAGGCAACATCTTCAACAGCTTTGCTAATATTATCACTCAGATCAACGTTGACAGAACTGTTGTTTAGTTTACCAAATAGACTTGCAAGTGCCTTTTTCTGTTCCGAAGGTTTAAGAGCAATACGCTTATCCGCATTTGCTCCGGTAAGAGACATATTAGATTCAAACTGAATATGCCTGGACATTTTGCCATTTTTGGGAACTCGCCCTTTGGAATATCCACTGTCATGACCTCCTCCTTGCCAATCGGCCAGGAACTCTGCACCAAAAGAAATAATGGTTTCAGCTTTTTCAAAATCATATGTAGGCAATGCCCTTTCTCCATATTTAGCTTCAAAAGCAGATAAAGCCGCATCCTCACTTATGGCATCATACGTAATATGATTTACGTTCCCGTAAACTTCCTTAAACTCACTTATCAATTTTGTAGTAGATGGACTAGCATAAGTCTGAGTGAGCAATACTATTTGCTGCTCTGAATCCTTTAATCCTTCTAACTTATTTTTTACGGAAGTGTCTAATTCAGCCCACTCTGCAGGTTCTCCATATGCTAATGGCCCTTGTAATCTTGTGCTGTCATATAAAGAAAGAACAGACGCTTGTATTCTGGCATTACCGGTACCATTTGTTTTTGCATCCTTATTATTTTCCACTTTAATTGGTCTGCCTTCCCGTGTTTTTATCAAAATACTGGCAAAATCATAACCATTTGCAATAGTGGTTGCATAATAGTTCGCGATACCTGGAATTATTTGCTCAGGCTTAATAACATAAGGTATAGACTTTCTTACCGGACCTTCACAAGCTGCTAAAGACGCTGCAGCGGTGCTAAATCCTACATATTTCAGAAAATCTCTTCTATTTGTTGTACTGGCAGACAAATTCTCCTTATCTCCTAAAAATTCATCAACAGGTATTTCCTCCGGAAATTCGTTTTGTCTTAGCGTCTCAACGATGGAATCGTTGGGATTTAACTCCGCTTCGCTTTTCCAATACTTTTTTGATGCCATACTTTATATCTGTAATTAGATGCTTATTTATTTCTAATAGTGGCACTTGCCACATTCCAAACCACCCATTTGAGCAGCGGTAAGATTTTCAACTCCATATTTTTTGGATAACTCTTCATGTATTTTAGCATAATAAGCGTTGTCCTCTACCTTAATATTTGTTTCTTTATGGCAATTGATACACCAGCCCATTGTCAATGGAGAATATTGATACATGATCTCCATTTCCTCAACAGGGCCATGACAGGTTTGACATTCAATACCCGCAACGGAAACATGTTGAGAGTGATTAAAGTATGCCAAATCTGGAAGGTTATGAATTCTTACCCATTCAACTGGCTGACTTTCACCAGTATATTTTTGATTTTCCTCGTCCCAACCTACTGCTTTATATAACTTCTTAATTTCCCCTGTATAGAAGTCATTTGTATACCCGTTTGCCAAATCTTCAGGACTTGGACCTTCAGGATTTCCTTTATATTCATAAATAGATTTATGACAATTCATACAAACATCTAAAGAGGGGATTCCTGAATGTTTAGATACTCTAGCTGATGAATGGCAATATTTACATTCAATTTTGTTATCTCCTGCATGCACCTTGTGTGAATAATGAATGGGTTGAATTGGCGCATAGCCTTGGTCTATACCCACTTGCATCATCCAGCCAAAAGCAAAATATGCACCCGCCAATAACAAGAAAATAGAAGATACAAGCACAAGGAATTGGTTATGTGCAAATGCCTTCCATAATGGAATTCGTTTAACAGCTTTGTCATTTTCCATTGCGACGCCGTTAGCCTTGGCTATGCGTTGCAAGGTATTGTTGACCAAAAACAGCATTATGACCAGTAAGGCAAAAACCAGTGCAAGTGCTCCCAAAATAATTTCATTAGTAATCCCAGAAGAATCACTTCTTCCCTCGCCTGTAGCAGTTGCGGTAGCAGCCGCAACCGGCGCGGGAGGCGGAGCAGCTGTATAAGCCAAAATATCATCAATATCTGCATTGGAAAGTGTAGGAAAAGCAGTCATTGCAGCCTGGTTGTACTCAGCATACACTTTAATTGCATACGCATCCCCGGAGCTAACCATCCCGGCACTATTCTTAATCCATGTATATAGCCATTCCTTATCCAATCCTTCATCTTCGGCAAGTCTGGTTTCAACATTTGCTAATGCCGGTCCAGTCATTTTGCGATTTAAAGAATGACAAGCTGCGCAATTCTGATTAAATAATTCTTTTCCTTTTACAGCATCACCAGAACCTGAATCACTCGCCTCAGCAGCAACTTCAGTATCAGCCTCAGCGTCCTGTTCCGGGCTTTCTTCCTGGGCAAAAAGAGAATTTGAAAAGAGTAGATAGACTACTAAAGTAAAAGTAAAAAGTTTAGAAATCTGATGGCGGTACAAAACCTTTTTCATATTTAAAATATTTCTATCTTAATTCTGGCACGATAATTACTACAAGTATAAGACAAAAAGGTAATTTATCGCCGCTCAAATTGCGACAAAAATAAGACTTTGACTTTATTTGGGAAATGTTAAGGGTTTTATAATTTATAATTTATATTAATTCTAAATAAGTGTAAAATCTTTTGTTTTACCTTCAATAAATTACTTTTGCGTTTTATGTTTGACCTTTATAAAGTTAATATCATGAAAACAGTAATTTTATCAGTAATGCTTCTTGGGTTCATAACTTTCGGAGTGGCACAAAATGGGGAAATTAGCATTGAACAAGATGCCAATATTACTCGCCTTCTGGAAGTATATAAAATTAGTAATTCAAAATCTAATTTCTATACAATTCAGGTTGGGTTTGGGTCTTATTCCAAAGCAGAAGAACTTAAACAGCAAGTAGATATCGATTTTCCCGACTTAAGATCGAAAATTATTTTTGATTCCCCTACTTATAGAGTTCAGATTGGTCAGTTTAAATCTAAATTGGATGCGGAACGTAAATTTAAAGAGGTTCGGATAAAATATCCTGAATCGCTTTTATTAAAACCAGAAAAAACGACCAAATAGGTCGTTTTTTGTTTTA
>Ga0209567_10001014_pt1 | contig 14948 bp, 12 predicted proteins | sample COG_12_FD_184756 | JGI IMG/M metagenome (GOLD analysis project Ga0209567, IMG submission 184756) | Pelagic marine sediment microbial communities from the LTER site Helgoland, North Sea, for post-phytoplankton bloom and carbon turnover... | ecosystem: Environmental > Aquatic > Marine > Neritic...
GGCGTCGAGGTGGGCAAGGTGACGGGTGTGGAACTGGCCGCGGGACAGGTCGTCGTAATCGACCTCGAGACCGACGACGACCTGTCCCGCGGCCAGTTCCACACCCGTCACCTTGCCCACCTCGACGCCGTACAGAAGGACCATGTCGCCCGAATTGACTCCGAACGAGCTGGGAGCCGCCGCGTAGAACCGGAGAATATCCCCCCCGAATCGGGCTCCCGTGATCCAGGTGACGAACGCGACCAGGGCGACCAGCGCCCCGAGGACCAGAACGCCGACCTGCAGCTCCAGCCGTCGATCCCGCCGTACACCCGGATCTCTCACGCCACACCTGCCATGTGCGCGCTGCTGCGGAGGAAATTCGCCACGACCGGGTCGGTCGATTCCCTGAACTCCTCCGTGGTGCCCAACGCTTGCACCTTGCCATCCGAGAGGAGGGCGATCGTGTCGGCCAGAAAGAAGGCCGATTCGACGTCGTGGGTCACAATGATGCTCGACTTTCCGATCTCGCGGTGGAGCCGCGCGATGAGTTGGTTGATGACCGAGGCGTTCACCGGATCGAGTCCGGTCGTTGGCTCGTCGTAGAGGATGTACTTCTGCTCCCCGACGATCGCGCGAGCGATGGCGACGCGCTTCTGCATACCGCCGGACAACTCGGCTGGCGTCAGGTCGGCCACCGCGGAGTCCAGGTTCACTTGGTCGATCGATCGCATGATGATGTCCATGCAGGCGCTACCGGCGGACCGGCAGTACTCCTCGGTGAGCCCAAGGCGAATGTTTTCGCCGACAGTCATCGAGTCGAACAGGGCCGAGTTCTGGAACACGTAGCTGATCTTGGAGCGGATCTCGTGGATCTGGTGGACATCGGCGCGCGGAACCGACATGCCATCGACATCGAGCTCGCCGGAGTCCGGGTCCATCAGGCCGACGATGTGTTTGAGCAGGACGCTCTTTCCCGTACCGGATGGCCCCATGATGACCATCGACTCCCCCTCGGGGATGTCCAGGTTGACCCCGTCGAGGACTCGCTTGTCGTTCAGCTTCTTCTTGAGCTCCCGGATCTGAATCACATCGTGTCGCTGGTTACGGGCGTCGCTTTACGATACGGCCTTGTATATCGGCGCGAGTACCACATCGAGCACCATGATCGCGACGATGATCGACACGACCGCGGTCGTTGCGGTGCGGCCGACTCCGGCAGCGCCGCCCTCGGCCCGCAGACCGACGTAGCACGCGATATACGGGATCGCAAAGCCGAAGGCGAATGCCTTGACCAGCGAGAACACGAGCGCCGGCGTGTGATAATAGTCGCGCGCGCCAATCACGTACTCGTGAGCCGTCATCGGAAGGAGGCTCACCGCGGTCACCAGTCCGGCCAGGATACCCGTGATGTTGGCCAGGATGACGAGGGGCACGGTGACGATCATTCCCGCCAGCACGCGAGGCACGACCAGCTCGAGAACCGGGTTGCGGCCCAGGGTGAGGAGGGCGTCGATCTGGTTCGTCACCTTCATGGTCCCGAGCTCGGCGCCGATACCGGCGCCGGTCCGACCGGCCAGAACGATGGCCGTGAGCACCGGGCCGAGCTCCGTGAGCATGCCGCCGACCACGCCGCCGCCGACCAGCGACATGGGAAGAGCCGCCGACAGCTGGTAGCCAGTCTGCTGCGCCATGACGGCGCCCGACAGAGCGCCCATGAGGAGGACCAACGGGAGCCCGTCGACGCCAATGCGCTTGCACTGCCGAACGGTCTCCCGAAAGTAGTGGGCGGGATGCCCGAACCCCCGGGCCGTGGCGATCAGCAGAATGCCCATGCTTCCGGCATGCCGTACGGTCGTGAGGCCGAACTGACCCACACGGCGCACGCCCCGGATCGGCCACGGATCCCGGGATGGAGTCGCGTGGCTTGGCTGGGTGGCGACCGTCTCCAGCTCGACGCTCATGGTCGTCTGATCGGCTGGCCGGGCATGGGCCGGTCGGGTCGCTCGCCGCGCACCGGTTTCGGCGTATCGAGCGGAGGGGCCGCTTCGGCCGCAGAGTCTTCCACGCCCGTTGTGTCGTCCCCGTCTCGCTGTCCCGCGTGAATGCCTGGTGCGTCGACGGAGTCGTCTTCAGCCAGGACGCGTAGATCGCCGCCGGCGACGTCCTCCGAGACGTCCGGGCTGAGGCCGTCCGCCTCACGGATGCTGTCCACGAGATTGCCGATATGCTCCCAGATCTCCCGACTGCGCTCGGGCCGCCGTCCCGCGACCTCGGCGAAGGCCAGCAGTTGTTCGGCCGTCACGCCGTAGTTGGCCAGGATCTCCGCGCGCGCGGAATCCGCCTCTCGCTGCCGGGCCGTATCGGTCGGGTTGCCGACCAGGTGGAGGCGCGCGACGACCTGGGCATAGACCGAGTCGGCGAGGATCGCTTCGTCGGCGACTTCCTCTCCGCACGCCACGCCCAGCACCGAGGTTCCGAGTGCGGCAGCGAGACACAATGCGCGTTCAGCTCGCGCTCGCCCCATCGTCCGTCGAGTTCATCACGTAGTAGAGAGCCCAGACCAACGCAGCGAAGATGATCAGCGAGATCGGTACGGCCAGTACTCCCATATAGTCGTACCCGACCTCCCAGTTGTCGACAACCCATTGCAGGGCCGGGACTCGCTCGGAGAAGAAGATGACGGCGGCGATCAGGACGCCGGTCACGGCCGCTCCGGCGATCAGGCCGGAGCTGAACAGGACGCCCCGCTCGCGCTTCTCTTCCATCGCGGCCCCTTCGTTTCGCTTCTCCATCACCTTTCTCAGGCCTCCGCCGACCAGAAGCGGAGTGGTGAGAGAGATCGGAAGGTACAACCCGACCGCGAAGGCGAGCGACGGCTGCCGGAGGACGTGCTCGACAAAAGCTGACAACGCGATTCCGATCAGAACGAGGTTCCACGGAAGCTCGGCGTTCAGCACGCCATCGATCACCAGGCTCATGAGGGTCGCCTGCGGGGCCGGCAGGGTATCGCTCCCGATGCCGTAGGAACCGTGGAGCATGATGAGGATCGCGCCCATCGTGGTTGCGGAAGTCAGGATGCCGATCATCTCGCCGACCTGCTGCTTCCACGGAGTAGCTCCGACCAGAAAGCCCGTCTTCAGGTCCTGCGAAGCATCGCCGGCCACGGCCGCCGCGACACAGACCACGGCGCCGACCGCCAGCACGGCCACGCGGGCCCCCGGCTCACCGGCTTTGCCCACCGCGACGAAGATGAGCGAAGTGGCCAGGAGAGCGGCGATCGTCATGCCGCTGATCGGGTTGGAGCTGGTGCCGATCAGTCCGACGATGCGGGACGACACGGTGACGAAGAAGAAGGTGAAGACGACGATGATGACGGCCGTGAGGAGATTGACCGGAACAGACGGAACCAGCGCCATGATCGTAGCGATGGCCAGGACGCCGAAGCCGACCGTGCGGAGCGGAAGGTCGCGGTCGGTGCGCGGCAGTTCCTGGGGCATGCCACTCGACGAGCGGGCGCTCGCCTCGCTGACCCGCCCGATGCCCAGACGAATGCTCTCCACGATGGTGGGGAGCGATTTCACGAGGGTGATCGCGCCGCCGTACGCGACCCCCCCGGCCCCGATGTACCGAACGTAGGCCTCCCAGATGTCCCAGCTGTCCATGTCGGCGACCGGAACCGTGCCGGGCGCCAGCACCTGATTGCCGCCAATCAGATTGATGAGCGGGATGATGATGAGCCAGGCGAGCGCCCCGCCGGCAAACATGATGAGCGCTACGCGCCAACCGATGATGTATCCGACGCCAAGCAGCTCGGGTGTGGAGTCGGACCCGATCAGGGCTTTGCCCGGCAGAGAGACCTCGGGGCTTTCGTTCCAGAGTCTGAAGGCGTGCGAGTCGGCGGCCAGCTTGTACAGGGCGCCGAGCCCCAGGCCTGCCAGCACCAGCTGCGCCTTGGAGCCTCCGGTCTGACCCGCGACCTGGACTTCGGCGCATGCGATCCCCTCCGGATACGGCAGCTTCCCGTGCTCGCGGGAGATCAGGTAGCGACGGAGCGGGATCATGAAGAGGACGCCCAGAAGCCCTCCGAGCGCCGCGAGCGTAAAGACCAGGACCTGGCCGACGTCCAGCCCCCAGATGAAGAGAGCCGGGAGGGTGAAGATCACACCGCCGGCCAGCGACTCGCCAGCCGATCCGACGGTCTGCACCATATTGGTCTCGAGGACCGTTCCCCGGCGCAGCACTCGGAATATCGCGATGGCCATGACGGCGGCCGGGATCGATGCGCTGACCGTGAGCCCGACTCTGAGGCCGAGGTAGGCGTTGGCGGCCCCGAAGACGATGCCGAGCACGATACCGATCAGCACCGCTTTGAACGTCAGCTCCGGGATGGAGCGATCGGGTGAGATATAAGGTGGGTACTGGTCGCCCGGTATTTCCTCGTACGCTTCCGGCGGAAGCCCGAGTCCTTCGCTCGTTGTCTCTTCGCTACTCGCCATCCGGCCTCCCCACCGAGATCGGAGCGTGAGCAGAAGGCCGGTCACGCGCGTGGGCTTCCGGAGGGCGGCGTCCGGAGCGATCGTAGGCTAGGCCGCTGTGCGGAAGGCGTCAAGCAGAGACATGCGGTGACTCTCGACGGACTCGCTGGCCGCCGGCTGCCGTAGTGGCAGCAAGAGGCAGGAAACCGGTCCCGATGTGCGCCTGGATGACGCATCGGGAGGGCTGACGGGGCGCTGGAGAGGGCATGCCTCTTGCCCCTCGAGAGACCGAGTGAATGCGACCCACCAGAGTGTCTGGAGGTACCGATGCAAGACGATACAGATCGCCCCAACGACGCGGAGCGACAGGACGTCCTCTCGGATGTTCAGGATTTTCTCAACGAGTTCGTAGGCGGCTTCCGGGGTTTTCCGGTTCCGGGTACCCGCTCTCCGCGCTATGACATGGCCCGTTCGGACGCCGAGTACACGATCCTCGTGGACTTGCCGGGGGTGAGCAAGGAGGCTCTCGACGTGGACGCGGCGGGCGACACGCTCACGATCAGTGGCGACCGTCCGCAGCCCGACTTGCCCGATGGGGCGGAAGTGCTACGCTCGGAGCGGAGTCACGGCCGCTTCAGCCGTACTATTCGCCTGCCTGCCGACGTGGATGTGGCGGCCGTACGGGCGAAGCTCGATGCGGGCGTATTGCGCGTCACGCTCCCGCGCCCCGGCGAGGCAGGCAAACACAAGATCGATGTTGAGGGAGAGTAGATAGAAGATGATTCCGGCGGACCGACTCACGGTAAAGGCTTCCGAGGCCCTGCAGGCGGCGGCGACGCTAGCTCGACAGGCTGGCAACCCCGCCGTCGAGGACGTGCACCTTCTGGCGGCGCTTCTCGATCAGCAGGATGGGATCGTGTTGCCGGTGCTCCAGAAGATCGGTGTCGATCCGACGCAGCTCCGCGCAGAGCTGGACGCGAGCCTCGATCGCCTGCCACGCCAGTCTGGTGCGAGCCCGATTGCCAGCCGCGAGCTGAGCGGCATTCTGGACGAGGCCGATGCGGAAGCGCGCCGAATGTCGGACCAGTACGTGTCGACGGAGCATCTGCTGATCGCGCTCGCATCGAAGCGTGCGAGTACGACCAGGAAGCTCCTCGATTCAGTGGGTGCGAGCCAGGCATCGATTCGCGAGGCCATCACGGAGGTGCGGGGACCGCACACCGTCAGTGACCAGGATGCCGAAGGGAAGTATCGCGCGCTGGAACGCTACGGCGAGGATCTGACCGAGAAAGCGCGCATGGGCAAGCTGGATCCGGTTATCGGTCGCGATGCCGAGGTTCGACGCGTCATGCAGGTCCTTTCGAGAAGAACCAAGAACAATCCCGTTCTCATCGGCGAGCCCGGGGTCGGAAAGACGGCCATAGCGGAGGGACTCGCGCAGCGGATCGTGCAGGGCGACGTGCCCGAGTCCCTGCGCGGCAAGCACCTGATCCAGCTGGATATCGGAGCCATGCTGGCGGGGGCCAAGTTCCGGGGTGAGTTCGAAGAGAGGCTCAAGGCGGCGATCAAGGAGATTACGGAGTCGGAAGGGAAGTACGTCCTCTTTCTGGATGAACTGCACACGATGGTCGGAGCCGGCGCGGCGGAAGGAGCGGTAGATGCGAGCAACATGTTGAAGCCGCCTCTGGCGCGCGGAGAGCTCCACATGATCGGCGCGACGACACTGGACGAGTATCGCAAGCACATCGAGAAAGACGCGGCCCTCGAGCGACGCTTCCAACCCGTATTCGTGGGTGAGCCGGACGTCGAGGAGACCGTCGCCATCCTGCGTGGGCTGAAAGAACGCTACGAAGTGCACCACGGTGTCCGGGTCACCGATCCCGCGATCGTGGCGGCGGTGCGTCTTTCGGACCGCTACATCGGCGATCGCTTCCTTCCGGACAAGGCCATCGATCTGATCGACGAGGCCGCTTCGAAGCTCCGCATCGAGATCGACTCGATGCCCGAGGAGATCGACGAGGTCGAGCGGCGCGTGACTCAGCTGGGCATTGAGCGCGAGGCACTCAAGGACGAAAAAGATCCGCGCAGCAAAGAGCGTCTGGCCGCCATCGAGTCGGAGCTGTCCGAGCTCCGCGAGCGGCTGGCCGGGATGAAGTCGCAATGGATGTCCGAGAAGGCGGAGATCGAGCGCGTGCAGGATCTCAAGCGACAGCTGGAGGAGCTCAACCTGCAGGCGGAGCAGGCGACGCGGGCCGGCGCCCTGCAGCGGGCGGCGGAGATCCAGTACGGTCAACTTCCCCGAATGCGTGAGGAGCTCGAAGCGGCGGAGGCCGCCATGGTCGCTCTGCAGTCCGAGAGCAGCTACCTGAAAGAAGAGGTGACTCCCGAGGACGTGGCCGAGGTGGTGGCCACGTGGACGGGCATACCGGTGTCGCGGATGATGGAAGACGAGAAGGAGCGTCTGGCCCATCTGGAAGACCACCTGCACGAGCGGGTGGTGGATCAGAACGAAGCCATCACCGCGGTCTCCAACGCGATCCGGCGCAGCCGAGCCGGGCTTCAGGACCCGAACCGGCCTGTGGGCAGCTTCATCTTCCTCGGTCCGACCGGGGTCGGGAAAACCGAGACGGCGAGGGCGCTGGCCGAGTTCCTGTTCGACGACGAGGACGCACTGGTGCGCATCGACATGTCCGAGTACATGGAGCGGCACGCCGTCTCGAGGCTCATTGGCGCTCCCCCGGGCTACGTCGGCTACGAGGAGGGCGGACAGCTCACCGAGCAGGTACGCCGGCGACCGTATACGGTCGTGCTCTTCGATGAAATCGAGAAGGCGCACCCCGAAGTGTTCAACGTGCTATTGCAGATCCTCGACGACGGGCGGCTGACCGATGGGCAGGGTCGGACGGTGGATTTTCGCAACACGGTCTTGATCATGACCAGCAACATCGGTAGCTCCTACATACTGGAGCGAACTGAGGCTGGTGCGCCCTGGCCGGAGGTCGACGCCCACGTGCGAGCGATCCTGCATGACAACTTCAAGCCGGAGTTCCTCAACCGGGTCGACAGCATCGAGGTATTCAAGCCGTTGAGTCGGGAGGACCTGAGTCGTATCGTCGACCTCCAGCTGGAGCGTCTGAAGAAGTTGTTGCGCGAGCGGGAGATCACGCTCGAGGTGACCGAAGCGGCGAAGGAGCGGATCTGCGACGCGGGGTATCAGCCCGCTTTTGGTGGCCGGCCGCTGAAGCGAGCCATCCAGCGGATGGTGGCGGACCCTCTGGCCATGGCTTTTCTGGAAGGGAAGCTGGGCGACGGCGACGTGATTCGGGTGGACGCCGACCGGGGGTCCGAGCAGCTGGAGTTTGAAAGAGTCGAGCGCTCGGTGGAGCGCGGAGTAGAGCAGCCAACCTGAGCGGAGGCACAGCCGTGCGGCTCGAGGCATGAAGATGCGGAACTGGGTAGTGGCGATCGCGATCGGTGCCGCCATCGGGACAGCGAGCGGCTGCGCCTCCGGACAGCTGTCGGGAGCCGATGACAGCTACGGAGCGACGTCGGCTGAACTGGCTGTGAGTGGGTTTCTAAACGCCGCCGGTGGCCGGCGCTACACGGAGATGGCGCACCTATTCGGCACGAGCGACGGTCCGGCCGAGAAGGAATACGGAGTCGACGAAGTCGAGCAGCGCATGGTGGTCCTGGCGGGGCTCCTGCAGCACGAGTCGTTCGCGCTTCGCGAGCCGGAGCTGCGAGTGTTCGGGCCCAACCACCACTGGTTCGTCGCGTCCATGGTAGGGACTCGAAAAGGAGCGGTCGATGTGCCGATCGTGGCGGCTCGGACCGATCAGGACCGCTGGTTCGTCGAGCAGATCGACCTCGGGCCACTCACACGGGACCAGTAGCCGCCCGCTCTCCGTCTCCTCCGACTTGCCGCTCGTACCACCCGGCCAGACGGCCGGGAGATATCCTGAGCCAGAAGCCGGCTCGCAGCGCCCAGTGCTGGAGCACTGTCGACCAGAAGCCGTGCTCCTCCCACCGTCGTCTGGACGTGTGAGCCGTCACATCGAGTCGAACGAAGCGTCCCTTCGTCCGCAGCCGCCGGACGAGAACCACATCCTCGAACAGGGGCAGCGGTGGGACGCCACCGATCCGTTCCAGTGCTTCGCGCCGGGCCACGATCGCCTGGTCTCCGGTCGCCGTCCCCAGCCAGCGCGTCCGCCAGTTGATGCCGCGCTCCAGGAGCGCGAACCGTCCGAACGGCCTCGCCGGCGGATCGACGGCGAAACGGCAGCAACCGCCCGCGACCTCGGGATCCGCGAACGCCGCTTCGACGCGAAGGCCCGAGTCGGGCTCGAGCCAGGTGTCGGCGTGCAGGAAGACCACCAGCTCACCGCGGGCCTCCTGACATCCAGCCTGCAGTTGTGTGCCGCGCCCGCGAGGCGTCGTCAGCACTCGTGCGGCCTCGCGCGCGATCGTCGGCGTCCGGTCGCGGCTCCCGCCATCCACGACGATGAGCTCGGCCGACTCGCCGAAAGCGCGGCGCGCACGACGCAGCGTGCGAGCGATCGTGGACTCCTCGTCGAGCGTGGGGACGACGATCGAGAAACAGGGCTCGCCTGGCGCGTACATCGGGGCGTTTTCTACGGGAGCTACGGAGGAGGAGGGTCGAGCTCGGAGAGCTCGATGAGGACGCCCCCGCAACTGCGCGGATAGAGGAAGGCGACTGCTCGACCTCCGGCGCCCACGCGGACACCCGGCGGAATCACCTCGGCTCCATGGTTCTCGGCGCGCTGGATGGCCGCGACGACATCGGGTACGCGCACACACACGTGGTGAACGCCCGGTCCCGAGCGCTCGATGAAGCGGGCGACGGGAGAATCCGCCTCCGTCGCTTCCAGCAGCTCCACGCGCCCCATCCCCTCTCCGAAGAAGGCCACCCGCACTTTCTCGGAGGGAACCTCCTCCACTCCCGTTACGTTCTGGTCGAGGATTGCGGCGTAGAGCGGCATCGATTCCGCCAACGAGTTGACCGCGATCCCGATGTGGTCGATTTTGGGCAAGCTTGGCCCTCCGAATCTGACATGGAGGAACGGGCGTTTGGCGCCCCGTCGCGCGTACGTCGAAGGAACGTATGTGGCGGGGTGATCTCAATCTAGCTTCGGACGGGGGAATAATGGAGACAGCGGATGGTGTGATCACCGTCACGGACAGCAACTTCGAAGAGGAAGTCGTGTCGCAGGGCGTTCTGACCCTGGTAGATTTCTGGGCCGAGTGGTGTGGGCCCTGTCGCATGGTGGCGCCGATGGTGGAGGAGCTGGCCAAGGAGTACGCGGGCGACCTCAGGGTGGCGAAGCTCGACGTCGACGAGAACCCGCGAACCGCCCAGCGGTTCAACGTTCGGTCCATCCCGAGCATTCTCTTCTTCAAGGACGGTGAGCTGGTCGACACCGTTATTGGGGCGATGCCGAAGGCGCATCTGGAAGGCAAGGTCCAGCAGCACAAGTGAGCGTGGCAACGCGCCACGGATCTTCGATCCTGACGCCTCCCGGCCCGTACGCGGCTCGGGGGGCGTCTTGTCGTATGGCGAAGTCGCGGAGCTGAGCGAGGAAGAGTGGACAGCGGCCTCTACCTGGTGAGTACCCCGATCGGGAACATGGGCGACATGACGGCTCGGGCGGCGGACACGCTGCGGGAGGTGGATGTCGTCTACGCCGAAGATACGCGACGGACGGGACGGCTCCTTCAGACGCTGGGCATCGACGCCGCGCTGCGGTCGCTTCACGAGCACAATGAAGCGCGGCGCTGCGAAGAGGTCGTCGCGCGGCTGGCCGCGGGAGGGAGCTGCGCGCTCGTATCCGATGCTGGAACCCCGATCGTCTCCGACCCGGGCCAGCGGGTGGTCGAGGCCGCCATCGCGGGAGGTTACCGGGTCGTGCCCATACCGGGGCCCTCGGCGATACTGGCGGCGCTGACCGTCGCGGGTGTCGATGCGACGGGCTTCACGTTCGTGGGGTTCGCGCCCCGCCGCGGCCGCGACCGGGCCGAGTGGTTGGGTCGAGTGGTCGATTCGCCCTTCAGCGTCGTGGCCTTCGAGTCCCCGCATCGCCTTTCGGCGACCCTGGAAGCTCTGCACGAGTTGGGGGCGGGAGAGAGGCAGGCGGCCGTGTGCCGCGAGCTGACCAAGAAGTTCGAGGAAGTTAGACGCGGAACGGTCGTGCAGCTATTGGAATACTATAGAGATACGGAGCCCCGGGGCGAGGTGACGCTGGTGATTGCCGGCGGGACCGGAGGGGATACCGCCGACGCCGCAGCCGCCGAGCCGAGGGCGAGAGAGCTGGCCGCAGCGGGGCAGTCGGCCCGGGACATCGCCCGGGCACTGACAGAGGAGCTCGGGGTGCCGCGCAACGAGGCGTACCGGATCGCGCTCGGCTCGACGGACGAGGATGGGGATGTCAGCATCGGGTGATGAACTGAGGCGACTGCGGCGCGGGGCCAAGAGTCTGCGACGCCGGGCCGCCGGAGCCGTGATCGCGGCCGCCACGGGTGCGGCGGTGCTGCTCTTCCTGATCGCCCTCTGGGCGATGGGGACCGGCGGCGGCCCCTCGCCACTCAGCCTCGTGTTCACGCTGCTGCTGGTCGCCGTGGCGGCCGGCGCGGGCTTCGCGGTGGGAGCGCTGAACCGGCGAATGGAGCTGTCGCGACTGGTGCGGGAGGCCGAGGCCGCCGCCGGCCTGGCCGATGGCGACGTGACTGCCGCTCTCGAATTGGAGACGATGCCGTCGTACGGGTCGTCTCAGCTTGCCCGTCTCCATCAGCGGAAGATCAGCGAGCGGCTGCTGGCGTTGCGCGGTGCGGCGCTGTTTCCGCTCTCGGCACCCCGGTGGCGCCGCAGGCTCCACGCGGCGCTGGCCGCCTGCCTCATCGCCGGGGGCGCCGCGGTCCTGGTCGCTGGCTCACATCCGGACCGCGCGGTACAGACGGCCCGCTCGCTGGCGACCCCCTGGGAAGTAGTAGTGCCGCCACCGTTGCCACCGCTCATCGTGCGGCCGGGCGACACGGCGGTGAGCCGCGGTATCGAGCTTCCGGTAGAGATCCGGGCCGAGGGCCGCCGCGAAGTGACACTCTACTGGCGTGTGGAGGGCGAGGTCGCCTCGATGCGAACGCTGCGCGTGGGTGTCGACTCGACGGCGCGCGGCCACACGGGTCCGATCGGCGCCCTCACCCGCTACTGGGTCGAGGACGAGCAGGGGCGGAGCAGCGACACGTTCCACGTGCGACCCGTCGAACCGCTCCTGATCACGGAGCTGTCGGTCCGCGTGATCATGCCCACGTATCTGGGCCGTGAGGACGAGGAGTACTCCCAGCCGGTTCCGCCGCTGGTAGTGCCCCAGGGTGCGCGCCTCGTCATCGGAGGACGGGCCAACCTCCCTCTCGCAACCGTGCACGTGAGTGCGGCTGGCGTGCAGGACGCCGGGGACGTTCAGGACTCCGCTGACGATCGCGACTCCATCGAGCTCCTGGTGGCGGGCGAGCGGTTCAGCGGCGAGCTTCGCCCCGAGCGCAGCGGCATCTGGGAGTGGAGCATCGTTCCCGAGCAGACGCGCGACGAGATCATCGAACCGCTGCCCCTCTCGATTTCCGTGATTCCCGACAGTCTGCCCGCGGTGGACATCGTGTATCCGGGCAGCGACACGGTCCTGCACACCGATCTGCAGCTGCCGCTGGTAGTGGATGCCCGAGACGACATCGGGTTGCGCGGAGTGGAGCTGTTCAGCTGGCGCGTCTCGGCGCTCGGCATGTCCGAGCAAGCGCAGCGGGTGACGATCGCGGAGGGACGGCCGGGCGAGACCCGGCTGGTGGCGCGTCCGACGCTCGATATGCGAGAGCGGAATCTGCTGCCCGGTGACACGGTCTACTACTACGTCCGCGTCCGGGACCGGAATCCGGCTCATCGCTCCGTGGTGTCCGACACGTTCCGCGCCAGGCTCCCCAGCATGTCGGAGATGCGTGAAGAAACGGCCGCCACGACGGACCGTCTGGCCGAAGACTCCCGGCAGCTGGTGGATCAGGCAAAGGAGCTGGAGCGCGAAGCTCGCGAGGCCGAGCGCAAGGCGGCCAACGAAGCGGCCCGGGCGGCACAGAATTCCAACTCTTCGCGCGAGCAGCGGGTCAGCTACGAGGCGACGGAAGAGGCGCGCCGGGTGCTGCAGCAGGCAAACAGCATGGAGGAGAAGATCCAGGAAATGCAGAGCCGACTCGAGGAGCTTCAGGAGGAGCTCTCGGAGTCGGGTCTCGCCGATCCGGCGTTGCGCGAGAAGCTGGAGCAGTTGCAGGAGCTCTACCAGGAGTTGTTGGAATCCGGGCTCAAAGAGGAGATCGAGCGACTTCAGGAAGCGTTGCGCTCCCTGGATCCGGAAGAGCTGCAACGCTCGCTGCGCGAGGTAGCGCAGAGCATCCGCGAGCTGCAGGACAAGCTGGAGCAGAGTGCGGCGTTGCTCGAGCGGGCAGCCGTCGAACAGGCGGTGAAGTCTGCCCGGGTCGACGCGGAAGAGCTGGCGCAGAAGCAGGCGAGCGCGGAAGCGGCCGAGAGCCAGGACAGCGCGTGGGCGTCGGCCGAAGACCGCCTGGCGGCGGAAGCCGAGCAGCTGATGGAGGAGCTCGAGGAGTTGGCGGAACGCCTGAACGAAGCGGGCGCCGACCCGGTAGCCGATTCGGCTCGGGCCGCGGGCGAACGCCTCGACTCGGCGGCTCAGGACATGCAGCAGGCCGCGCAGAGCGCGCGCTCGCAGTCGGGGGAGCAACGCTCGGCGGAGGCTCAGGCGAGCGCCCGGGACGCTTCGCAGTCCACGCAGGAGGCTGCCGAGTCTCTAGCTTCGGCCGAGAAACAGCTCAACGAGGATTGGCGGGAGGAGGCGATGGGGGCCGTCCAGAAGGCGCTGGGTGAGAGCCTGGAGCTGGCCCGCGAGCAGAGTCGCCTCTCGGGCCTGTCCGGTAAATCGGAACCGACCAGGGCCGACTACCCGGCCCGGCAGCTGGCCGTGCGCGAGGGCCTGGACAACCTGCTGCGCTCGCTCTCGGAGGCGAGCAAGAAGACCGCGCTGCTCGATCAGCGGACCGGACCGGCCGCCGCCGAGGCGGCGGAGCGGATGGAAGCGCTCCTGCAGCGTATGCAGCGTACGCAGGGACGGAGCCGCCCGACCCCCTCCGAGGGTAGGGCGATCGTGAACTCGCTCAACAATCTGGCCGCCGGGCTCATGGCGACCGCGCAGGCAATCGAAGGCTCCCAGTCCGCCACCGGGATGCAGGAGGCGCTCGAGCAGCTCGCGCAGATCGCCCAGACCCAACAGGGCGTCGGGCAGCGGACGGGTGGACTGTTGCCGCTCTATCAGGCCGGACAGCAGTCCCAGGACCAGCTGGCGCAGCTGGCCCGCGAGCAGGCGGCGATCGCCCAGCGGCTGCGGGAGATGGCTCAGCAACCGTCGGGGGGCGAGCCGCTAGGAAGGCCGGAGCAGATGGCGGCGGAGGCGGATGAGATCGCGCGGCAGCTGGCGTCCGGCGCTCTCGACCGTGAGACGGTGGCTCGACAGGAACGGTTGTTCCGTCGGCTCCTGGATGCCGGACGCTCCCTCGAGAAAGAGGACGAGGATCCACGCAAGCGTGAATCGGAGAGTGCCACCGGGGGCGAGCGTCGCGATGTCGACGCCCTGAATCCGGCGCTCCTGACCGGGCCGCGCTTCCCGCACCCCAACCAGCAGACGCTGAGCAGCTACCCGCCCGGATACCGGGCGTTGATCTTCGACTACTTCGACCGGCTCAACGAGGGGGCGCCGGCGCCGGACGGGACGACAGGCCAATGAGGGGACGGCCACGGATGAGGCTTCGACAAAGCACTGTTGCGATAGCGGCCGCCGCGACTCTGGTGGCTTGCGTCGCGCAGACCGCGCAAGCCCAGGCGTCCCGGACACAGGAAGCGGCCGAGACGCGCACGCTGGGTCACGCGTCACGCCTGGAGCGTGCCGGCCGACTCCCCGAGGCGCGCAGCCTGTTGGAGGAGATGCTCACGCGGTATCCAGCATCGTTCAACGGCCTGGTCATGCTCGACCGGATTCTGCAGACGCAAGGGGAGCGCGGTGCGCTGATCCCGTACGCCGAAAGGGCCGTGGTCGAGACGGGAGCCACCGACGACGAGCTACTCCAGGTGTGGATCCGCGCCCTTGCCTCGGCCGGGCAGGCCGACTCCGCGCGGGCGGCCGCCGAACAGTGGGTGGAACGGTCGCCGGATGAGCCCGCCGCGTATCTGGAGTTGGCGTTCGCCGAGCGACAGGCCGGGCACGGCGAGCGTGGCATCGATGTCCTATTCGAAGGTCGGCGCCGGGTAGGCGATTCAGAGGTCTTCACGCAGGAGTTGGCGCAGCTCCTGCTCGAGGCGGACCGGTTGGATGAGGCCGCCGTCGAGTGGCTCCGCATACTGCGCTGGGGGCAGGCCGGATCCGCGGCGGT
>Ga0209567_10001020_pt1 | contig 14854 bp, 7 predicted proteins | sample COG_12_FD_184756 | JGI IMG/M metagenome (GOLD analysis project Ga0209567, IMG submission 184756) | Pelagic marine sediment microbial communities from the LTER site Helgoland, North Sea, for post-phytoplankton bloom and carbon turnover... | ecosystem: Environmental > Aquatic > Marine > Neritic...
ACCGGCTGGTTAGCGCGTAAATGAGATTCCGACCATAGACTACATTGTCCCTTCCGAAAAAGAGAAGCGTCATATCAGTGCATGAGATCCAGTGGTTAATCGTCTTTCTGCGTGTCTTGCACGTGGTCGCCGCGGCGATGTGGATTGGCGCATCCTTCTACATCATCTCATGGGAAAACAAATTCAATCGTACTAAAGGGCTCGCGACGGGCATTGAAGGTAATTTCTGGACCATCCAGGGCGGAGATTTCTACTATGTGGAGAAGCTTCGTGACGCCCCGTCACAGTTGCCTGAAGAACTTCACTGGTTCAAGTACGAAGCGTATGTCACTTGGCTGAGTGGCTTTGCGCTTATGTGCCTTGTGTTTTATCTGACACCTGGCTCGATGTTGATTAGCGACAACGTCTTCGACATCTCTGGACCCGCGTCCGTAGCAATATCCCTTGGATCGTTACTGGCCTGCTGGCTTGCTTACGATCTTTATTGCAGAACGCCATTGGCGAAGAATTTTCAGATTTCCGCCATATTAGGTCTACTGTTGGTTGGGTTATTCGGTTACCTCTTCAGCCTGGTATTCAGCCAGCGTGCAGCGTTTATTCATGTTGGTGCGGTGATGGGCACCATTATGTCGGCCAACGTATTTTTCGTAATCATTCCCTGGCACAAGAGGCTGATAAGGGCCATTGACACACAACAGTCTCTCGAAGAATTGTTCGCAGCACGGCCTGGCTTTCGTTCGCGACATAACCACTACATGACGCTGCCTGTTTTCTTCATAATGCTTGGCAGTCATTTTCCCGTTGCATTCAACCAGCCCTACAGCTGGGTTCTATTGACGGCGATTGTATTTGCCGCTGGTCTTCTCAAGCACTATCACAACCTGTTGCAGCAAAAGGCTGCGAGCACAGGCTATCTGCTGGCTGGCGTCGGCATTCTCGCCGCGGTCATCTTCGCGACTGCACCCGCATCAATCGTTAATGGCGATTGCGGGGCCCGAGTAAGTACGGAGCAGGCATACGCGGTCGTCGCCGAAAGTTGTCGAACATGTCATTCGATTGCACCCACGGATGCGACCTGGACGCTGCCGCCGATTGGGGTTGTATTCGATACGCCCGAGCAGGTACTCGAACGCAAGAACAGAATCCTGCAGCGGGCAATCGTGCAGCAGGATATGCCTCCGCACGACGTGGCTCAATTATCGTTGGAGCAGCGTAATGTGCTCGGCTGCTGGGCGAAACAGTAAGCGTTGCGTGCTCTGTGACTGAGATTGTTATATTCGTGCTTGATACAACGACAGGGAGGCCGGCAGCAGGCGTTCCTGTCGAGCTGCAGTCCGCCGAGACTGCAGGCGGCTGGACAACACTGGCTGCCGGAGTTACCGACGAGTCAGGTTGCATCCCGGGACTGGCACGGGACATCCAGGCCCTGCCCGCAGGGCGTTATCGCCTACGCTATGACACGACAACGTACTTCGCAGCTCGTGACGTCAAGTCCATTTACCCTGAGATCGTCGTCAATCTCACGCTTGGGAATCACCGGCGATATGTGGTGCCATTGCTTCTCAGTCCTTTCGGATACACTACATACCGGGGCAGTTAGCGTACTTAGTCGTGATTTTTTATCTTGCACCTGGCGGACTCTGCGGTCTCGAACGATACATCGAAGGGCCATGGCTCAAGCCGGATGCCGCCGAAATAAAGCCGCTCGCTTACGAAGACGTGTTCGCGTGGCGTGAGCTGCCAACTGGAACCTGGATTTTCACCGGGGTGCAGCAACTGCCGCCGGTGGCTAAGCAGCTCGCGGAACGAGTGTGGAAAACGCTGAGAAGGTCAGGGCAGCGAGTCCTCAATCAGCCGGCCGAGCTGCCGTCGCGGCATGGACTGCATGACAAGCTACACCGTGCCGGTATCAATTCGTATCGTTCCTGGTTCCCCGACGAGTTGGACGACTCGCTGATTTTTCCCGTATTTGTGCGCCAAGCCGACCAGCATACGGGCAACATGTCCGGGCTGCTAACTGACAGATCGCAGCTGGATGCGTTCCTGCGTTGGCAACGATTTCGAGGTTACCGTCAGGACGATCTGTTAATAGTTGAGTTTTGCGATACTCGTAACAAACGTAATGAATACCGCAAGTACGCTGCCACCTGCGTCGCCGGCGACGTAGCGGCTCAGTACCTGAGCATCGATGAACAGTGGATGGTTAAGTATTCGGGCGTTGCGTTTCGCAACGAATGGGCGCATGAGGAACGTGAGTACATTCGGCGAAATCCGCACGCCGACGAACTCGCGCACATATTCCGGATTGCGCGGATCGATTACGGCCGGATCGATTACGGACTGCTCGACGGCAGGATTCAGGTCTGGGAGATAAATACAAATCCATCGACCGGGGGGCCACCGCTTGGCAGCAAGGCTGCGCGAACGCACCCGGAGCTGCGCAAGATCGAGATTCCCGCAAGACAGATGTTTTTCGATCGTCTGCACTCGATGTTGCGGTCAATCGACACTCTGCCGGACCCCAATGCGAGAGTCGAGCTATGTCTCCCGAGAGGTGAATTACGGGCGTGGCGCAACGAAGTACGTGCGATGCAGAGGGTACAGCGGCGACGTGAATTAATAAGCAATTTATCCCGATGGGCACCATTCAAGCGAGCGCGGGATATCGTAAAAGGTGTGCTGGGTGTCGAGGGTCGTTGAGGATTGGAGGAACTTTTTCGAACTTGCAAGGCCACCCTGAACAGGCTTTCGTAAAAGAACAAAATGATGCGAAAGGGCTGTTCTTGCGTATCGCTGGCTACTCAGGAGTCCGTGCCGCGGGAAACGAAGAGTAGAGCCGGGGACTAGGCAACCAACGGGAACGGTTCTGCGTATAAATCAATCTTTTCCAAAAGCGCGCCCCCGCTACCAAAATGAATAAAGGGTCCCTTCATGGGGCCCTTTTTCATTTTTGCTATTGAGGCAGGGTTGGGTTCTGCGAAGCAGGTTCATTCCGAGGCCGACGGAGTCGGCCGACATAACTGAGCCCCGCAGGGGCGAAGGCAATCCTGCCCCCGCTACCAAAAAAAGGGCTAATTATACGCAGCCCGTCGAGAGGCCTCACTTCTGTGAGGCCTTTTGCGTCTGGGGCCAAATGCGCCCACAGGATTCCGTCTCTCGGCTTGAGCGTAAAGACGCCCAGCAGAGCGCGTAGAAATGCACGCGTGCATGTCAGACAAACAACCGCGACGTTATTGCCGAGCAGGGCGGCGAGAATGGTCTTACTCAGGAATGCCGACTAAGTGTCTTGGTGTAGTTCCTGCCAGCGTTTCTGCAGCCCCCCGATCAGCCATGTGGGGTCTTAGCAAGGCTGCTCATCGCTGCTTAGCGGCTCTAAGAAAATCAACAGCCGAGTGGCTAGTCACATCGGCGGGGATTAGGCCTCAACTTGCCACAGAAACTGTTGACCGAATGTACTAGTCATTCCATCTGATCAGGTCAATTCATCTGTTCAGAGATTATGTCGAATTTCTTTACGTTTCGATGCGCGCACGTTCGTGAGAACGGTCGTATGCTGCCTTTGCCGGGCTTAACACTATAGGGTGTTATATCCTACATTTAGTGAATTATCGCTTAGCTCGCCATATACTGGTATCGAACCGCCGCACTGTGCGTTCGAGGGTGACTTTGATGCGATGCACAAGGGTCATCGCCGACGCGAGGCTGCCAGTCGACTGTTCATTTGATACAGTAAAAAGCACAAACGGATCCGTGGATCCGCAAACATAATGATAATAAGTGCATTCCAAACGATTCGTTCGATGGCACGCAATGTTTGTGTTCTGATCATCATTGCGAGCTTGATGGCCGCTACGACCATCGAATACCGACCGGAAAGTCAAACCGCACAGAGTTACATCGTTCAGGCGAATGGCCTTGATCAAGCCATGGCGATAGTTGGTGACGTCGGAGGTGAAGTGACGCACGAGCTCGGGATAATTCGTGCGGTTGGGGCGACACTACTGCCGGCGCAGGTTGAGGCGCTGAAGCGTCGCGGCGACGTGCGCCGGGTGTTCGAGGATTCGACGGTATCGACATCGTCGCTGTGCAACCTGGCCGCCGGGACAACGCTCTTCGAGAACAGCAAATTCTACTGGACCATTACGAATACAGGTGCATCGACGGTTACGATCGGCGCGGTCTCGATCGCATTCCCCAGCGCCAACGGCGCGCTCAAGAAGATCAAGCTCGGCAGTGACGAAATCTGGAAGATTCAGGCTGAGCCACCCCACGTGCAAGTCGTCGACGGCTGGCACGATGATGTCGATCGGCGTCAGCTCGCCCCTGGCCAGAGCGCAGACCTGCTTTTCGAGTTCGACAACAATATCGACTGGAATGAGGCCAATTACACAGTTTTCGTCGACTTTGAGGAAGGTTGCTCGATTGAGTTTGCACCACAGGCGATGGACTGCCGCTCGAACGGCCTCGGTTACCGTAAGTTCAACGGCAACAAGATCGAATGGGAACTGCCGAACCAGGGTGAAGACGCGATTACGCTCAGCGAGCTCTCTCTGAACTGGCCTGAGGCCAATGGCCAGCTAAAGAAGGTCAAGCTCGAGGGCGCCACATTATTCGACGATCTGCGTCACGCCCCGGTGACGACCATTGCCGATCAATGGGCTTCCGACATTAAAGACCGCCGCATCCTGCCGGGCGACACCGGCAAGCTGGCGGTCGAATTTACGAACGACGTTGATCTCGACGAAGAAACGCACTCGCTAGTCGTCGAGTTCTCCGAAGGCTGCCGGACCGAGTTCGTACCGTCGGTGCCGATGGTGGGTGATGACCAAAAGGTCGACAAGAAGGCCCGCGAGACCCATTACGTCCGCCAGGTGGATGCCGACTTGTTGCACGCCGAGGGTATCACCGGAGCCGGCGTCACGGTCGCTATCCTGGATACCGGGATCTGGAGTTCCGGTGGCGGCAAGAACTGGCTAAGGAAGGATTACGACGGTGAGGAGCGCGTGCTCCGGGCCTACGACGCCATCGAAAACCTCGAGGGCAACGCCGACAAGGCCGAGGATAAGAACGGCCACGGCAGCCATGTCACCAGCATCATCGTGTCCTCGCGCAAGGCGCAGGGCTCGGGCAACACGCCGATCTGGAACGGCATCGCTCCAGGCGTGTCGCTGGTGTCGATCAAGGCTTTCGACGAGGATGGCCAGGGCACGTACATGGACGTCATCCGAGGCATCGACTGGGTGGTTCAGAACAAGGACGTCTATGGCATCCGGGTGTTGAACCTGTCGCTATCGGCGCCACCGCGGTCGCACTACTGGGACGATCCGCTGAACCAGGCTGTCATGGAGGCCTGGCGCGCCGGGGTCGTCGTGGTGGCATCGGCCGGCAATACGGGTCCCGAGGCGATGTCGATCGGTGTACCGGGCAACGTGCCCTACGTGATCACGGTCGGTGCGACGACGGACAACCGCACGCCGTTCGATGCCGACGACGACACGATCACGAGTTTTTCGGCAGCAGGCCCGACATACGAAGGTTTCGTCAAGCCGGAAATGGTTGCTCCAGGCGGACGCCTGTTGGGAGTAATGAACAAGGGCAACAAGATCCCGAAGGAGCACAAGGAGTTCCACGACGGCGACTCTTACTATTACATGTCCGGCACATCGCAGTCGGCGGCCGTCGTCAGCGGCATCGCGGCGCTATTGCTCGAGGCGGAACCTTCGCTCTCGCCGGACCAGGTCAAGTGCAAGCTAATGAGCGGTGCAGGGCCGGCGACAACTCCGGACGGCTCGCTGGCGCTGTCGGTGTTCCAGCAGGGTGCAGGTCTGGTCAACGCGACGGCAGCGGTCGACTCGACGAACTACAGTTGTGCCAACCGGGGCCTCGACGTTGACGCTGACCTCGCCGGTACGGAACATTTCGGTGGGCGGGCCAGTGTGGATGAGAACGGCAATTTTTACCTGTTTGGACTGGATAGCCTCGCATGGGATGGCACCGCGCATTCTGATTCCGGTTATCTCTGGAGCAACGGTATGCTCTGGAATGACGGGATGCTGTGGAACGACGGCATGCTGTGGAACGACGGCATGCTGTGGAACGACGGCATGCTGTGGAACGACGGCATGCTGTGGAACGATGGCATGCTGTGGAACGATGGCATGCTGTGGAACGACGGGATGCTATGGAACGATGGCATGCTCTGGAATGACCTTTCCGTAGTACCGGTCTCTGTCGAAAAATGGGTCGAACAGGAATAGAAAGAATTGTGATTGGATATCGTATCTTGGACAGTCAGTCGTCGGTCATAAATTCGGCGGTTTCGATCCTCCTGTTCTTCGCGCTTTCGACTCCATCGCTAGCCGTTGATTCGAGGAGCGTACGATTTCACAATATCTCACACGACGAGGGATTGTCGCAGTCCTTCGTCTACACGATAATTCAGGACCAGCAAGGGTATATGTGGTTTGGTACTCAGGAGGGTCTGAATCGCTTCGACGGTTTTGAGTTTACGGTTTTCGTTCACGACCCTAATGATCCGCAGTCAATAACGGACGAAACAATACGCACAATGATCAAGGACCGTTCCGGCAATATGTGGATCGGGACAGATGCCGGCGGGCTGTCGCGCTACGACCAGGCAAGTCAGACATTCACAAACTATCTTCACGATCCCACGGATTCAACGTCGATTGGAGACAACCGGGTCCGCGTGGTTTACGAGGACAGCTCAGGTGTTCTGTGGATCGGGACAGATGGTGCGGGTCTCGACCGCTTCGATCCTGAATCTGAAGAATTCTTTCATTACGCAAATGATCCGTCAGATCCCGCAAGCCTGAGCGGTAATCACGTTTGGAGCATTCTGGAAGATAACGGCGGGATACTTTGGGTTGCGACGGATCGTGGCCTCAACAGACTCGATGCCGACGCTGGCTCGTTCACACGCTACAAGCATGACCCGGGTATTGCGACGAGCCTCAGCGATGATCGGCTACGCGTTCTTTATGGAGACAAGAACAACGTCCTTTGGATCGGCACCGAGGCAGGCGGACTCAATCGATTCGATCGGGAAGGCGGAACATTTGAGCATTTCGTCCATAGCTCAGACAATCCATCAAGCATCAGCGCGAATCGCATCAATACAATATTTCAGGATGACGCCGGAGTAATGTGGATCGGAACTGAAAAGGGCCTGAATGCGTGGAACCCGAAAACGCGTAGCTTCAAACGTTACTTCAACGATCCCGGCGACCGCTACAGTCTGTCTCACGACAACGTTACGTCGATTTACCAGGACCGTGGCGGTATGCTTTGGATCGGCACATACAACGGGCTGAGCCAGTGGAACCAAACCAGCCGCGCTATGCTGCATTACAGATACGACCCCAACAATGCAGCAGGTCTCAGTGAAAATACCGTCACGTCGTTCACTGAGGATCGAGCCGGGAATATATTGGTCGGTACTTTTGGTGGCGGACTGAACATACTCGATCGATCGACGGACGAGTTTGTCCAGCTCCGGCACGCACCGGACGACGACACCAGCCTGTCGAGCGATCAAGTAATGGCTGTGCATGTGGACAGTGACGGTGTGATTTGGGCCGGGACCCGGGCCGCTGGGCTAAATCGCTATGACGCCGAGAGGGACGCCTTTACACGCTACAGGCACGACCCGGAAGATTCCACAAGCATCAGCTCCGACAGCGTTACCTACATTCTCGAGGATCGCAACAAAGCCCTGTGGATCGGCACCTTTGGCGGCGGTCTCAATTACTTTGATCGAGAAGCACAGCAGTTCAAACATTTTCGAAGCGACACGGACAATCCGCGCGCTCTCAGCAACGATCGCGTTCTGATTTTGTATGAAGACAGTGCGGGGACGATCTGGATTGGAACGTACGGGGGCGGCCTGAATCGCTTTGACCCGACAACCGGTACCTTCACCCACTACCGTGGCGACCCTGGCAGGGCCGATGGGCTGAGTGGCGACGAGATCTATATGATCCAGGAAGATATTCGGGGAGACCTATGGATTGGCGTTAAGGGAAGTGGGCTGAACCGTTGGCGGCAATCGGACCGTGAACTGGGCCGAGCGAGCTTTCAAAGATTCACCAAACTCGATGGTTTGCCCAGCTCGACAACATACGGCGGAGTGTGGGATCAGACAGGGTATCTTTGGCTAAGTACGGCACGGGGTTTGTCACGGTTGGATATCGAGTCTCTCGAGTTCAGGAACTACGACACGAGCCATGGCCTCCAGGGCGACGAATTCAATCTGTCAGCCAGTTATCGAGCTGCCGACGGACAGGTTTTTTTCGGCGGCCTGAATGGCTTCAACGCTTTTCAACCGGAGTTGCTTGTTCGCAATCTCCGAGCGCCTCAAGTTGCAGTCACGAAACTTCTTAGCCTAAACAAGCCAGTTGATCTCAGCGAGGCGCATGCCGGTGGCGAACGGGTGCAATTCACGCACGATCAGAACGCGATTGGATTTGAATTCGCCGCCTTGGACTACGCGGCCCCCACGAAAAACCGTTTTATGTACCAGCTCGAAGGCCTCGACCGGGATTGGGTGGATGCTGGAACCCAACGCCAAGTTACATACACGAACTTACCCGCCGGCGAATATACGTTTCGGGTCAAAGCGTCAAACGTCGATGGCGTATGGAGCGAACAGGACGCGGTGCTCGGTTTATATGTAGTTCCCGCGCCCTGGAATACCTGGTGGGCGTACCTTGTATATATATCCATCCTCGCCGCTGCCTTGATTGTGGCATTCCGGACTCACGCAAGGCGGGAACGACAGGCGGCAGCGCTCAAGTATGCTGAGGATTTTGCGCTCGTCCAGGCTCGACTGAATGAGGCCCAGCGCATGGCGAGCATTGGCAACTGGGACTTCAATACGGTAACTAATGAGCTGTGGTGGTCCGATGAGATCTACCATTTGTTTCAGACGGATCCCGACGAATTCGAAGCAACCCACAATGCCTTCCTGGCTCGCGTGCATCCAGAAGATCGAGAGGCCGTCAACCAGGCTTTTGAGCGCGCACTAAGGAATGAAGAAGCCTACGCGATAGACCACAGGATCATTCGAGCCGATGGCACCGAGCGGGTTGTCCACGCGCGGGCGGAGGTTACGTTCAACGAAGAAGGGCAGCCGGTCCGAATGGCTGGGACTATTCATGACGTGACGGAGCGCAAGAAGGCCGAAGAAGAAATCAGTCGCAATGCCGACTATCAGGCCATGCTTGCTGAGTTGTCATCCAGCCTAATAATCGCGCAGCCTGACGACATCAACGCGCAGGTAAGCCATGGCCTCGAGACGGTCGGGGCGCGATACGGGCTGGATGCGATCAGTGTCTGGTGGTTCGCCGCCGACAAGTTGAGCGCGCAATCATTTCATCGGTGGAACCGTCGCGAGAATGTGAATCGTCAAAGTCGCATGCGATGTGCGGAATTACCGTGGACTACTGCCCAATTGTTGAAGGGCAATACAGTTGTTGTTGACGATCTGGACAGCATGCCCGCAGAAGCGCACAAGGACAGGGAGGTTTTCTGGGAGCGAGGAAAGCTGTCGGTCCTGATAATCCCGCTGCAGGTCGACGAGGAATTGGAAGGTCTGTGTGTATTTTCCATGTGCCGGGAAAGGCGGAAGTGGTCTGCTGGGACAATCTCGGAGCTAAGGCTCGTCGCGGAAAATCTGGCCGGCGCGATCGCACGTTCGCGAGCAGTTGTTGAAATTTGCCAGCTCAAGGAGCAACTGCAACAAGAAAATTTGTTCCTGCGGGAAGAGGTCAGACTCGCGCACAGTTTTGGTGAAATAGTCGGCGAAGACCCCAAGCTGAAAAGTTGCTTATCGGCGGCCGAGAAACTCGCCTCAACAGAGGCAACGATCCTTATCCATGGGGAAACCGGAACCGGCAAGAAACTCATCGCACGTGCAGTACATCAACTGAGCGCTCGACGAGACAGGCCAATGGTGAAAGTGAACTGTTCAACCCTGTCTGCCGACCTAATTGAAAGCGAACTATTCGGGCACGAAAAAGGAGCATTGGCGGGAGAGCAAACTGAACGACGCGGTCGAATTGAATTAGCAAACGCCGGTACGCTATTTCTGGATGAAATCGGAGACTTGCCCATCGAGCTGCAAGGCAAGTTACTACGCGTATTGCAGACCGGGGAATTCGAGCGTCTTGGTGGAACCGAGACGCTTCAAACCGACGTTCGCCTGATAGCTGCCACCGATCGCAACTTGATTCATTCGATCGAGCGCGGCGAATTTCGGTCGGACCTCTACTATCGGATATGCAGTTTTCCGATTCCTGTTCCAGCTCTGCGGAATCGCAAAGGCGACATCCCGTTGCTTGCGGCGCACTTCGCGCGCAAGCATGCAGGGATTCTTGGCAAGAGTATCAACGCCATTTCGGCAAAGACGCTTAGCCAGCTGTCGCGCTACGCATGGCCAGGCAATATTCGCGAGCTAGAGAATACAATCGAGCGGTGTCTAATCTCGTCAACCAATGGTTCCGTTCTCGAACTTCCAGATGATCTGCCGTGGACTGGAAAAGAAGGTGACGTGGAAATGAATTTCTCAATCGACATAGGGACGGAACTCGCCACTGTAGAACGCTCTTATATAACGAATGTGCTTGAACACACAGGATGGAAGATTTCAGGCGAGGGAGGCGCCGCTTCAATATTGGACATCCCAACTAGTACGCTGCGCTCGAAAATGAATCGTCTTGGAATCGCCCGGCCGACGACGCCCAGGCTTGGGCGCGCCGGGCTACGCATAGTCGACGATCACCGGGTCGATGATCAATAGCGGACCCAACGAATAGCGCATATCTCTTCAGACTTTCCCGGATGATGCGTCGCCACGCCTTTCGATCGATAGGAAAAAGTTCCTGCGTCATCATGATTGTTGAACGGTCTGCAATACAGCACCTGGTTCACGAGAATTCCTGGTTGAGCCGGACAAAGGCAAATGGGATTGTATCGATTGCACCAGGCAAAGCCGTGAAGCGCTACCTGACAATCACGCCCTGACGTTTCGGCCGGCATCGAACGAAATGGATTGGCGATATACCGATGGATCGGCGATATATCGTTCGACTGGCGATATATCGTTCGACTGGCGATATATCGTTGAAATGGCGACACAGTGCAGTGTTCGTTCAGGCCGATATATTGTCCGTATTTCTTCGGTCACTCCTTGAAGTCGCAGCAAGTTTTTACATTAACTGTACGAATTGTACGGTGTTTCCGTTAACGATCCGGTCGAAACGTTTGCTACGTCGATCGATCGTTTGGTTGAACATCATGTCTCGAGTGTTAGCGCGGATTCGGTTCTGTTTCCCAAAAAACTTAGCCAATGACAAATAAAAAAAATTTCATTGACAAAAAAAGATAATTTATTGACGATAAGAATACATTGGCGGTTCAAAAAAATATTCATGCGATTGTCAGTGGACAGAAAGTAAATTCGTGTTTGCACGTTTGCAGCATGTAATCGCGAGTGCACTTCTCTACGACACAAGAAAAAGATCACGTCGCATGTTTTGCAATACGGGGTCTCTTTATCCAACTCCGACCAATCAATCGCAAGGACAAATAACAAATAGGAGGGACGTACGCATGCACACCCAATCCCAAAACTCGGCGGCCCTTGATATAGCCGCATCAGTCGGTCGATTCCGGTTGCTCAAGTTTCTCTGTGTTGCGTTTCTGCCAGCAAGTTTGGCACTGACCTCGATTGAAGCTTCGGCAACTGATACATGCGAATCTTTTGAAAAGCAGGTCAGTTTCGACGGCGGACTAACCTGGTTCGATGCCGACGATCCAAACATGCCGGCACAGGGCTTTGTCGACAACAGCGAATATCGCTTCGTTCTCAACAATTGCGAAACGAACAAGCTGTGTGTGGACACGCGCGTTAGAGACGACATCCTCGGAATTACTGATCCGAACAATGCCAACGGCGTGCTGGTAGGCGATGGAATCCTACAGCCAGGTGAACAGGTGATCGTGACCAAGAACGACCCAGGTTTCGAGAACCTCGATCAGCCCGGCCAATGTATTCCGATGAACACAGCAACTGAATCGACCTTCGTTGGAACTAGCACAGTGCCCGAGATATTCGACGATCCGGCCTACGTCGACTGTCTGCCGCCGCCGCCGGCGATCAATATCGAAAAAGCCACCAATGACGTGGACGCGGACGATCCCAATGCGGGTGATGCACCGCAAATCGCGCCGGGCGACTTGGTAACCTGGAGTTATCTGGTGACTAACACTGGTGGCGTGCCACTGGCGAACCTGACCGTATTCGACGATCAAATCGGTCCGATCAACTGCCCACAGACCACGCTGGAAGTCGATGAGTCGATACTCTGCGTTGCTACCGGATTCGCCGAAGACCTGGAGAACACCAGCCTGGATCCAGTGCCCGGTACTTGCGGAAGTACCCCGAATCGGCCGCTCTACGAGAACATGGGCACCGCCACGGGCACGTACCTCCGGACCGGTGAAATGGTAATGGATGACGACCCGAGCCATTATTGCAATCCGGAAGAGCCTGCCATCGATATCGAAAAGGCGACCAACGGCGTCGACGCGGATAACCCGAACGCCGGTGACGCGCCACAGATCGAAGCGGGGGACACCGTCACGTGGTCGTACGTCGTTACCAATACCGGTACGGTTCCACTGCTCAACGTGGTGGCGTTCGACGACACACTGGGCGTGACTTTGAACTGCCCGAAGAACGCGCTCGCGCCGATGGAAAGCATGATCTGCGACAGCATCTCGATGCCTGCCGTGCAACTCGAACTCGGTGACCCGGGCGTCGTGGAGGGCACCTGCGGCAACGAACCCGGCGAGCCCCTGTACGAGAACATCTCTCGGGTTATGGCACAATCCGAATCGGGAACTCCGGTCCAAGACCAGGATCCCAGCCACTACTGCAATCCGCCGCCGCCGCCCGATTGTGGCCTGACGGTGCTGAAGGGTTGCGAGATCCCGCCACCCCCGCCGCCCGCTCCCGGGAAGTGCGAGGGCAGGCTCACGCAGCTGACGATGATCTGGGATGGCACCAGCGGCACCTTGGTAAATGGCCCTGGCTTCAATGGCACTGTCAATAACGGTGACGAGGTCGTCTTCCAAGGGCCCTTCTCCGACAACGACGTGGTGGTGAACGTCGGCAGCGGTACGTCCACGTTCCACACGTCTTGCTCCGACAAGGACATGGACGGCGACACGGAGACCAACGAGGATCAGCAACAAGTATCCACGTTCGGTCGCGACTGCGGCAAGTTCCAGGGTAACGGCAAAGGCGACAGCGGCATCAACCAGTGGCTGCTGGAAGGCTTCATCGACGACGACGGCGCAGTGCTCGACTGCACCGTTCCGACCGGTGGACCGATCGTGTCGAGCTGCGAGTTCTTCGCGGAACCCGTGAGCTGCGAGACCTTCAAGCCTGACAACCTCACCTGGCAGTACACGGGTGGAGGCTGTGGCGCCAGCAACAACAACCAGGATAGCGGCGATCTCTTCTGCACCGGTTCTGTCAACGGCAGTCTGCCGGTCACCATCGTTGACGATGGCGGCAACGTGTTTAATGTGGATCCGGGTGGGTCGTTCACCACCTCACGCGGCGACAGCAAGGTGTTCACGTTGAGCAATGCCGGCGGCACGGAGCAGAACGGACGTCACGTCTCCTGCTCGCAGCCGCTCGAGGCTGGCGATGTCTACGGCAGCCTGACGCTGGCGAGGCTGGACGGTCAGGGTTTGGGTGCCGACGTCATCTACTCCTACCTGATCAGCAACAACGGGACGGAGACGATCACTGGCATCACCGCGATCGACAACGTGCTGGGCACGGTGCCGGGTTCGCCGCTGGCTGCCCTCGTTCCGGGTGATAGCACGACGCTGACGGCAACGACTTTTGTCACGGAAACCGTTACCAATACGGTGACAGTCGATGGCAGCGTTCCCTCGGGTGCCGAGTGTTTGGCGACTGCTTCGTCAACTGTGACCGCGTTGGGACCGCCGCCGTGCTCCGTCTCGATCGTGCTCGACAAGATCGAAGACAAGAAGATCAAGTGGAAGCTGACCAACAACTCGTCGAGTCGCACCGCAACGATCGAGTCGCTGACGATAAGCTGGCCGGGGGATGAGAGCTTGAAGAAGATCAAGTTCGACGGCAGCGACATCCTCAAGGACGACCTGCGCAATCCGCCCAGCACCACGGTAGTCGAGAGCGAGTGGCTGAAGGAAGTCAAGGATCGCCGGCTCGACGTGGGTGACAGTGGCAAGAATCTGGAGATCGAGTTCACCGACGACTTCCCGCTCGAGAAGAACCAGCCGGCATCGGACTTCGTCCTGACGGTTACGTTCTCCGAAGGCTGTTCGGTGACGTTCTAGGTCTCTGACCGGATAGCGATCCGTCAGCTTATGCTGGCGGATCGCGGTTCCTCCAAGCAGTTAGGGCAGGCGGCGACGCCTGCCCTTTTTGTTTGGTACCAGCATTAACTGAGTTTGACATTCTAAGTTGCGCGAAAAGTGACTCTTATGGCAGCTATGGGCGAAATCGGTCATTCGAAATTGGAGTTTTCAGGACGCGACATCCAGTGCTGTAACTAATGCTAGATAGCGTTGGCAGCTAGCCCCCGCTACCAAAAACAAGAAAAGGCCCTCCTTGCGAGGGCCTTTTTTGTTTTCGCTAACGCGAGTGATCAGGATTTGATTCTGCGTAGGAAGCAGGTTCACCCGCAGCCGCAGCGATGCGGGAGCATCGCGATCAGCGGCAAGAGCAACCGGAGCGCGAAGCGCGGAGGGCGAAATCCTGCCCCCGCTACCA